>Ga0181573_10000667_pt1 | contig 35720 bp, 25 predicted proteins | sample 101ome_25_FD_148643 | JGI IMG/M metagenome (GOLD analysis project Ga0181573, IMG submission 148643) | Coastal salt marsh microbial communities from the Groves Creek Marsh, Skidaway Island, Georgia - 101409BT metaG (spades assembly) | ecosystem: Environmental > Aquatic > Marine > Intertidal zone...
TCGCGGTCCGTCCTGGGGGCCGGAGGCAGGGGGGGAGTCCACCAGGCGGGGATGGGGTTGGGGGACTGCGTGGGGGCGATTGCTCCGCACGCCCCTCGCGCCGTATTCCTCGAGCGTCCCGACCCCGCGTCTGCTCGACCCCCCCCCTCCCCCCGCATCACCCCTCTCACCAGGTGGCGTGTGCGGCGTGGTCGCGTCCACCACTTGCCGTCCCTGCCCTCTTGACCTCCACGCACCCCCTTGCCCAGCCCCAATCCACCCCCCTGCCCCCGCCTCGACCGGCATGCGACCTTGTCGCGGTGGCGTTCCCTGGCTCTGTCGTTCTCCTATCGCTTGAGGCTGCCCCCGATGGCCGCACCCCCACCGTCCGCCAGCTCTCTCCGGTGCCCCTGCCCGAGGGGGCCGACGATGATGACGTCGCTCCCTGCGTCGCCCTGTCTTGCGCGTCGTCCCCGAATGCGTTGTCCTCGCCCACCCCCCCCATCGTCGTCGTTGGCTGCGGCAGCCGGATCGAGGTCCGGGCCGTCGTGGCCGGTGTTGGAGCTGGCTCGCATGCCGCGGCAGTCCCTGCTGTCCTTTTACCCCTCCTGTCATCGTGGTCGATTCCAGAGTCCATGGGGGCGGCAGCCATGGTCCACGTCGCCCGGTCCTCGGGTGCTCACGTCACGGTCTTGACCGTCGGAACCCGGGGGGGACTCGTCTGCCACGACGCGGCCGGACGTTCCCCCCCCCTCCCCTCCGCGTCTCCTCCTCGCCCTCATGCTCCCGCTGCCGCTCTCGCTCTGGTGGGTATTGCGTCCTCCGATGACTTGCCTGCCCCGTCGGAGAACGAGAACGTCGACGGGCCCCGTGCCCCTCCCCGGTCCACCTCGACCCGCCGCTCAACCGCGCCCCACCAGCGCACGTCAACCGCCGCTGTGTCGGCATCCGGGTCGGCGTTGGCCGTCCTCGGATCGGACGGCGTTGTCGTCATCGCCCGGCCCCGGCCCTGGCACGACGTCCTGGCGCATCTGCACGACGCCGGGCCACGATGGGACGCGTTGCTGTCAGTGGGGCTGGGACTGCTGGCGCGGGCGAGCGGAGAAGATGACGATGACGGCAACGGCGACGATGAAGCATCGTCGTCGTCTCTCGTGCCCGTCGATGGCCCAGTGGCACGGTGGTTGCTCCCTCCTCGGGGCCGTGCGGCGACCTCGACGACTGTCTCCTCCGACATTGCCGACAGCCTAGTTGCCGCGGCGGTCGCCCTGTGTCAGGGGGCGCTGTCACCGCCCCCCCCACTTGTGGACTTCGACCCTGTTGCTACGGCTGCTCTGTCCCGCGTCAGAGTCGCTGCAGCTGCCGACGCCGCCCTCGAGGTCATGTGTGCTGTGCGACGACCTGCCGCCGCGTTTGCCACCCTCCTCCCCTGCTTCGAGGCCCGCGACTCGTCCGACCCTTTTCTGGATGCTCTCGCGGCCCACCTCGCCGACGGATCCCCCCTTAGGCCGCCCGCGTCGACCGTGCGGGGCCTGGTCGACAGGCTGAGCTGCGTCGGAGAGGCCGGCTCGGCCGAGCGTCGCGCCGCTGAGGGCCGGGTCGAGCGCGTCGTGCAGCGACTTCCCCTCGCCGACCTCGACTTCGATCAGATCGCTCGGCTGTGCCGCAGCGCCGGCCTCCTGGGGGCCCTGGCGCGCCTCTACGGTCGCGGCCTGGCCGACGTGGGGGTGCCCGCGGGCGCTGCGCTCGTCGCGGGTCGTCCCGCGTGGCTTGCTGCCCTCCTTCGCGCGTCGCTTCGGGGCAGGCCCTTTCCGCCGGAGGACCAACGCGATGCCGGGGCTGGCCGAGACGGCGTGGACTGTCCCGACCCGGCCACCGTAGCCTCACTCGCACAGGGCGCCCGGCGCCTCCTCTTTTGCCCCGATGCCGCATCGATGCGGGACATTGGCGGCCTTTCTGAGACGGAGGCTGAGGGACTTCCTGCGACGGCGCCAGTGCTGTCGGCGCTGCGGGCATGGAACCCGCACGCCGCCGCGGCTCTTGTCGCCGAGGCTGCCGCGGGGCCAGAAGGGGGGGAGGCGGGCGCCCTGCTTGCCGCGCTCGATGCGACGTTGGCGCAGTCGACTGACCCCGAGTGGGGGGGCGTGGGTTGCGAGCGCGGGGGGGGTCGCAAGTGCAAGGACGACTTTGACGTTGCTGCCGCCGCCCCACCCGCGGACCCTCCAACCTCTCTGACGATGGGTCTCGCATCGCTGGGTCGGCGGTGGGCGCTCGGCGACCTGGTAGCTGAACGTGCCGCGCCACCCCGTCCACCTTGGTCCTCTGTCCGCGACGCGGCCATTGGCCTTGGCCTCCTACCTGCTGACGAGACGATCCATCCTTTGCCGAGTCCGCTGGGCGGTGGAGCCCACCTTCTATTTGGCCTCGCGTCGGACCCCTTTTCCTTCTCCTCGTCCCCCTCCCTCTCCTCGCCCCTCGATCCGGCCGCTGTCCGGGCCGCTCTCGTCGCCGCTGCCCGCGCCGCCGCTCTCCTCGGACCCGGCGCCCGTACTGTCGCTGCTTTCCTGGAGATGGCCGCCCTCGGACTCATCCTCCAAAACCACCGCGTTTCTCTCTCCTCTGCTGCCCTCGCTGGCGCCCTTGGTCGGGCTGGCCTCCCTCGCGCCGCAGCCGCTGTCTGGCACCTCGCGGATGATCCCTCCAGGGCTGTTGAGGCCCTGCTCGCTGGTGGCGACGACGACCGGGCCGGCGGAATCCCCCGTCGGGACCGCGACGCCGGCCGCGAATGCTCCGCCCTCGTTTACCTCGAGGCGGCTGCCGCATGCAGCGTGGGCCCGGGAGAGGAGTGCAGATGGGACAGAGAGGACCGCGACGGAGACCCGCTGGCCTGCCTCGTGGTGCGCCGCCCCCCCGACCCTGACCAGCTCGACGCGGCCATCGTCCTGGCAGCCCCCGCTCTTGCCGTGGCTGACCCCGCCCGCCTCGCTGCGCTCCTGTCGACGCGCGACATTGCCGCCCAGATGGACGCGGTCGGTGGCCTTGCACATCGTCCTGGTCCCGACGCTGAGCTCGCAGTGCTTCGCGTTCTGCCCGCTGCGCGAACGGATCCTGTCCTCTACCGACGTCTCTTTGTCCTCCTCCTCGCCCGCGACGTGTCGGCCGCCCCTGCCCTCATCCGCGATGGGCCCCCGCCCCCCGAAGGCGTATCGTCCGCCCAGCTGCTGAGCGACGCGAGGGCCGCCCACGCAGGCACTGCCATCGCCCTTCTCCTAGAGCGGGCGGGTGATTCGGGGGGGGCCGCAGTTCACGCGGGAGCTGCACTGGCCGGCGCCCTGGCGACCGCGCTCGCAGAAAAGGAGGCGGCTGACATCTCGGCCTCGGGGTTGGCGTGGTCTGCCGTCGCCTCCGCCATTGACGCTGCTGTCGGCCTCAGCCTCGGGGCCTCTTTCGGTCAAGACGCCTCGGTTCCTGCCCTCGTTTGGGCTCGGTGCTGTGTGGTTCCCCTGCTGCGGGCGATGGACGGGGCCGGGTCGTCTGGGGGCGGGGATCGTTTTCTAGCGTGGGCCGCCTCGGCCGCGGCTGCCGTGGCCCGGGGTGATGATGCCTTGCCAGGGGGGGGCTGGGGGTGGGCGGAGGGAAGCGCGCCGTCCTCTCCTGGGCTCCGACGCCGCCATCAGCTCGCCACTCTCCTCGACGTCGCGTGCATGGCCGCGCTGAGGCGCCTACGCGCCTCGGACTTGGTTGACGCGGTGGCCGGGGCGCTGGCTGATGCCCCGGCACGGGCTGCCCTGCCGGTGCTCGCTCGGCTCTCTGCCGCCGCTGACGCCGAGTGGGGGCTCCGGGAGGCTGCCGCTCGACTCGCCCGCGCGGACGCAGACTGGGCCGCCACGGCGCTGCGCCTTGAACGGGGCGGGCGCGTGCCGCGGGTGGCTTGGGCGTGACTCGGGGGTGGGCTCCCTGGTGGTGAGCGATGAAGCCTGTCGCGGCCTCCCCTGGCGGTCCGGTGGCGGGGGACGGTCGAGGAAAGAGGACGCCATGTGCTACGCTCTCGTCTTCGATGCGATCCAAACAACACCATTATGATGGCAGCCGAGGCCGGGCCGGTCGTCGGGCCTTTCTCGTGCCGCTCTGGCAGCGGTCGGCCGAAAATCGCGCCCGCTGCGTTTTGGCGCCACGCCATTTTCGTTTGGGCCGCGCCCATCTCGACCGGCGCTCCGCGTGCGCGGCGCGTCTTCGCGCTGGCAGCAGGTGGATTCGGCTGCCCGCAAGTGCGCCCAACCTTTCGCCGCCGTATTGTCGTCGTCGAGGCCGACGCCGACGCCGACGGCGTCGTCGACGATGTTCGAGACGCGGCTTTGCTGCCCGCCGAGCTCGAGGTTGCCGACCTCGACGTACCCGCCGCCGTCTCGACTTTCTTCGCCTCCAAGCCGCCGTGGTGTCAGGCGAGCCGGCCGGTGCGGTGCCTCGCGCTTCAACTGCTGGCTGGTGGTGCGTTCACGCTGGCCCGAACCCATCCCCCCGTCCTCCCGCAGCCCTGGACCATCATCCTCACCGGTGTCACCGCCGTGGCACTCGCTGGGCGACTTCTCGGGAACTGGGCAGGCGAGTCGAAGAGGTGGTTTGGCGATCTTCTACTCCCTCTCGCCGGGTCTCTCCACCCCACCCCCCCCCCCCCCCCCTCACCCTATGACCGCGCAGCGGCCGTCGTGGTGATCCCAGTGGCGGCGTGGTGGTACCTTTTCCTCTTCCTCGTCCCCATCGCCGCGACCAGGGGCGGTTCCGGGACGTGATGCAGGGCGCGGGGCGCGACGCCGACGGCGCCGCCGGCCGCCGCGCCGCGGCGGCGTCGAGTGCCTCATTCCCATTTTCAATTGATTGCATCGAGCGACCCTGTTCCACCTCACACGCTCAACAACGTGCACTGAGATCACAGCGACTGGCTGCGGGAAGCGCAGGAACAAGAGCTACGGAGGGCGGCCGTTGTCTCGACTGACGCGACTGGCCACTCCCGGCAGGACGTTTGGCACGGTCGAGAGCGACTCACGCTTCTCTGAATGATGCATGCGGGTCCGGCGAGTCGAAGGGGGAATGAATCAGCGTCGAGATCGGGTCGGCGCCAGGAGCCCCAGCGCCGGCCACGCCCGTGCCGCCACATCCCAAGCCCGCGCCGGTGCCGGGGCCGCAGCCATCCTCCGCACGCCGCACGCGACCCCGGATCCGGCTGCAGACTCAGACCCTGCCGACGCTGTGTATTGCCGGGCTGCTGTCCCTCCCCTTCCCTGGTCCCTCCACCGGAGAGTGGACGATAGAGCATGTGGATATCGCCTGCGACGGCTGCGACCAGGACCCCATCTACGGGCAGCGGTGGCGATGTCTAGTGTGCCCCGATGTCGACTGGTGCGGTCGCTGCGCCTCAGCGTTGATTCGGTTCAAGGCCCTGATGGCAGCCGATAATCCTCCACCCCCGCCTCCCGACGGGACGGCCCCGCCATGTCTAGCTCCCAACCACCGGCTTGACCGCGTCGACGCCGGCCCCGAGCGCTGCGTGTGGTGGAGCGAGGCCGGAGGCGGCGCCAGTGACGACACTGATGACGCTGCTGCTGCCGCCGGACGCACCGCCGCCTCGCCCCACCCCCCAGTGCCACCCACGCTCGAAGCCTTCATCGCGCTGGTCCCACCTTCGCGGTGCCGCCCCGCCGACGTGGCTTTCGTTGGCGTCTGCGCACCCGGACTGCGGCCTGGCGATCGGTGGATGCCTGCGCCAGAGCCAAAACCGGAGCCGGAAGCGGAGCTGGTGCCGTCGACGTCGACGGCCGGCCCGTCTGCCCCCCCCTCCATTTCCTCGGCGGCGCGGCTGGTGCGGCACTGGGCCAGGGCGACAGATCGATCACGCCGTGGCTGCCGCCCTGCCACGTTGACTCTTCTCAAGGAGCTCGCTCAGCTTCACGGCGTCGTTGGGGCCAAGTGGATCGTCTCTGGGGTGCCTCGCGATGTGGTTGATGAGGCGTGGTCGGCCCTGGCCCGGGCGTGCACTGCGGGCCGACTGGGCCCCGCCGTCCGGTGCTCGGCCGCCACCCCACGGCGGCAGCCCGTCGGGACGTCGGGTGGGGTCGGGGCCCCCGGTCACGTCCTCTTCGCCCACGTCGCAGACTGGACGGCGGACGACGGTCGCGAGGCCCGACGCGTGCTTGCCGGCGTCCGCGATGCCCTTGGGGCCTCGGGCGTCCTGCTGCCCGCCTCGACCCGGGTCGTGCTCCGCACCGACGCCCACGTGGCCTGTGGCATCGTCTCCGGACATCGGTCGGGGATTTCGCCCCACGCTATGGCGGTGACGCTGGGGGTGGGGGAACAGGCGGCGCAGGATGAGATGGACGAGGGTAAGAGAGGGGCGACGGGGCGGGAGAGTGGGTGAGGCCACGGTGGGTCAGCAGGGATTCTTAATGTCTCAAAGGACGTCGTCCAAGTCGTCGCCTAAATCAGCCTCGTCAATCCCGTCCACCTCGATTTCAGCTACCCCCGCCCCCCCCGTCCCCCCCCCCCCCCCCCCGGCGGCGGCCACTGGGAGCGCCGGGGCGGGCGCACGTCTGCCCCCCTTGCCCCCAACTCCGTCCCCTCCCTTGCGGTGGCTCTTGGTCAGCACCGGCTGCCACCGCCGCGCCGCATCGTCCCATGTCTCCTCCACATCCTCGATCTCGCACCCCTCCGGTGCGCCGCCCGCTAGGAGGCGCAACAGCGCTCGCTCGACCCGCGGCACCACGATGCGGTCGGGGACGGGGTCACGGCGAAAGACACGATCCCGCGCGCGCCGCAGGGGCGGCGTCACTCCGTCACGGGCCTCACTCCCGGGAGGGGCCCGGGCATCCTTGTGGCCCACGAGTACGACCCCGCCCACGTTCCCGGCCTTGACCAGATCGACATCATTGAGGCTTCGGTGGACCTCGACCACGGTCGGCAGGTCCCGCAGAGAGGCGGGCCACTCTTCCCCGTTCAGCGTGAGGGTGCCCTCGCGCGGTGCGTCAAAACGCAGGTCAACGTTGGGCGCTGCCTGCTCGGCAGAGCCAGTCTGCTGGCCGCGCAGGATGGCGCGCAAGCGCTCGACGAGCGCGGGGTCCTGGACCTGCGAGGAAAGGGCGCACGGGGCGCTGGGCAAGCGGCCGGGGCGGCCAGGGCGGCTGGAGCAGCGGCCGGGGCGGCTGGAGCAGACGCTGCCGCGCGGGCTCGAGGGTGGGGCCGCGCTCTTCACGGGGCGAGCGGGCCATTGCTCGGCTCCACCGGCGCTCGCGGCATCATCTTTTTAACGCCGCACAACCCCCCGCGACGCTCGCCCGCAACAGAAAGTGCTGCTCCGGCGGGTCATCGGCTGGTCTGTCGGAACCCGCGCCGGCACCTTGTCCACCGCAAACCGCGCCTGCGGAGGCGACGCGCTCGGCGTCGATCATTCGGTCTCCCATTCTTCAGGGCCAGGGAGGGTCTGTTGCGGGCGCGCCTCGGGGCTTCGTGCTCGCGGGCTCGCAGCCCGCTCACTCTGTCGCAGTCAGTCTGCTGGCCGCGCAGGATGGGGGGCAAGCGCTCGACGAGCGCGGTGTCCTGGACCTGCGAGGAAAGGGAGCAGGGGGCGCTGGGCAAGCGGCCGGGGCGGCCACTGGAGCAGCCGCTGCCGCGCGGGCTCGAGGGTGGGCCGCGCTCTTCGCGGGGCGAGTGGGCCATTGCTCCGCTCCACCGGCGCTCGCGGCATCATCTTTTTAACCCCGCACAACCCCCTTAAAAGAAGTTATTTAGTCATCTAGTAGGAAAAGAAGTTATCTAGTCATCTAGTCATTCCCCTTGTCAGGTCCTCCCCCTCTCCCCCAACCCTGTTCGCGCCCTGCCTCTCCGGAGCGCCCTCCCCCGCACGCTCGAGTCGATCTGCGTCCGCGCCGCCGCGAGCCGCTGCACGAACCGAGCCCTGGCCTCCTGGATGCCCTCGGCGGGCGCCGCGAAGGGCGCGCGTGCGAGCGGGGCGAGGGCCTTCGCAAAGCCGGAACTCAGCGGCCCGTAAAGAGCCTCGAGGTGGGTCCACGTGCCAGGCGCCCCCGGTTTCACGAAGTCGACCCCCCGCTTCATCTTGTCCCCATTGCCGTACCAGGCATCGAGCGTCTCGTGCACGTCGCTCCACAGCACGTAGTTCCACTGGAGCTCGGGCAGTATCCTGAGGCTTGAGGCCGGCAGCGTCTTGCAAAGGGCTAGGAGGTAGGGGGAGTAGATTGCGTCCACCGCCTGCATCTCCTGCAATGGATGGATGGCGATCCTTTCAGCCATGCCTGGCTCGACGGGCAGGCCGAGCCGGCGCCGCCCGGCCACCTCGAACGCTGCGTCTTGCGATGCCGCCGCCCGAAAGAAGATGTGCGTCTCGGCGGTGCAGCAGAAGGACGCAAAGGGCCCATAGGCCGCAAGACTCTCGAGAAGAGCCAAACGGTTGAGGGGCGAGAACGTGGTTGGCTCGGCGGCCCGCTCGAAGGCCGAAGCGCCATCGTCGGTCGAGCTCGATTGGCCCTCGCTCGTCGCCTGCTCGACACGCTCAATCCATGCCCGATCTGCCGCGATCGCTATCTCCTCGAGCTGATCCGTGGCCCGGGCGGCATGGGACCTGCCGCTCTTTCGGATCAGGCGAGCCAACAGCGACCGAGCCATGCGGGCGTCTGCCTCACCCAGCAGCCCGAACACGTCGGCTTCGCCCGTCAGCAGCGTCAGCACGATGTCGGCGCTGTTGCAATCTTGGATGGTGCCCGGTGCAACGTTGGCGTAGCGCGTCGCCAGGGGATTGTAGGTCAAGGTCAAGAACTCGTCGGTGACGCCCAGTCGTCCCACTCCGCTGCTCAGGACGGCAAGGAAGAGGCAGATAAGGTCGACGCGGTCGAGGGTGACACACACGGCAGACCATGACGACTTGAGGATTGCGAAGAGCCGGTGGAGGATCACAACCCCGAGGGTGAAACTGTCGTACCGGTCCGGGTTGCGATAGCCTTCGGTGGAGACACCCACCGCCGTCGCGACTGCCATTGAGTAGGGCGCCCACTCGTCGTAGGCCGTGGAAAGGCGGGCTAGGAAACAGTAGAGAGTTTCGCGGTCGAGGATGCCGCGGCTGGCGGCGTCCGGAGAGGGTTTGGATGCACACAGGCCCATAAGACTGAACATGACGTCGACGTACGCCGACAGATGGAGAGGCTCGACGCCCAACAACTGCAGCTTGGTGGAGCCGATAAGGGACAGCTCAGAGCGAGAGAGGCGCTGGACGACGGGCACCCCAGAGGGCCTCCTCCGGTCGTTGCCTCCAAAAGGACCAAGGAGCCTCCCCAAGCTGCCGTCCCTCTTCGCTGCCGCTCCTCTTCCTTCTCCAGTCTCGTCCGGGCTATGGACGACGACGTTGTCGGGTGTGACGGCGGCGATGCAACCCGAAACCCGGCGCCGGATCGAGTGCGGCCGGGCCCGGATGGACGGCACGTCACTGCCAGCCGAGCGGCTGCCGTCACTCTCAGGATCGCATTTCCCCAGCCCGCCAGACCACTGATTCAAGAGGGCGACGTCCGTCTCGGAAGGTGGCGAGGCCGAGAGCCTGCCGCGCGGGGTGTTGATCCCAGAGCCGCTGTCGAGGCTTTGGTGGCCAAACAGAGAGGTCAGGCTGAAGTCGGGGTCGAGGCTCATGCGTCTCAAGTCTGGCGCCTTGTTTTCCATCTGGTCACGGGCCACCCTGGCCGCTCTGCCCGTCAGCTGCTGGAGCTCGAACAGCAGGAACGCTGTGTTGCTCTCGACCGACGCACTCCGGTTCACCTCCAACCGCATCTTGAGGTCATTGGCAAATCGGGAGCCCTCAACGAGCCGGGCGGTGTCCGCCACATTCACCTGATGGAGGTTGACGTACCGCCGGATGCCCTCGACGATGCGCGTCACGCTCTCTTCAACCGTGACAGGAAGGGTCGACTTCCTCGTCACGTTCCCGTCGATATCGAGGGCCGCCGACGCGACGAAGATCGCGCGCAGCACGGCGAAGAGGGGCTGGAAGGCGTTGGCGGCAGCGAATCGAAAGACGGCGTAGACGACCATGCCGATCCAGCTGAGGGTGATGACTCGCGCCAAAAGGTTGCGCCAGATAAAGAGGTTGATGCAGGAGGGAGCACGGTAAAAGGCGACGGTGGTGCCGTCGAGGCTAACGATATTGCGAAATCCCCTTTCGCCGAGCGACCCAGAGGGAGCCCCGCCCTGGCCCCGCGCCGCGATGAGCGTCGTTGTCGAGAAGGGGTCGCCCGGAACGTCGACCGAGTCGAAGCGATACAGGTAATTGCACTGACTCGTGCCCTTGGCCAGCGCCGAGTCCTCGGTCACCGCGGCAGACGCGATGGAGGCCCGCGCGAATGGGTCGGTGGTCTCCACGAGGGCTCCCAGCGTCGTGGGAACGGCGACAACGGGGAAGTCTCCCCTGAGGTAGATCTCGATGATGCCGTCAACGATAAATGAATAGAGCCAAATGCCCCAGACGGTGATCGTGGACAAGCGGAAGCTCACGGCGTGCACCGCTCGGTAGCCGGCGCTCGACAGGAGGAGCGACGTGCGGCGGGAGCTGTCGGGTCCGTCGCCCACCATGCGCTGGCGGAGCGTCCAGGACCGGTACCGATGGTAGGCGCTCAGCATCCGCACCGTCCAGATAATCTGCAATGACTCGATTAGGACATTGAGCGAGCCGGTATTCCGGATACTGCTCAGACCTTCAGTCCACGAAAGGAGCGCTCCGTCGGTTCGTGGGGCCAGCCCCGTGTTCCAGACGATCACCCCAAGGACCGGACAAAACACGAGCAAGGCGAGGTCGGCCGCCGCAGGCATGTCCAGCCGCACGCGGCCCTGGGTGAAGGGCAACTCGAAGTCGCACAGGAGGTCGACCGCGTCCCGATAGGCGCAGTAGGACTGGGCCACGGTCTCGCAGAGGAGCACTGCCGCGATGACGCACTGCACCGCGTAAATGATGTTGACCGTGCTGTGCAGTCTGGCCGTAGGGGAGAGGGCCGCGACATAGACGAAAGCCAAGACGACTGTGTCTGCAAACATGGCAATCACGCAGAGAGTCAACGTGACCGACAGGTAGAACCGGGACGTGCCCTGGATGGGGGTGGGGGAGAGAGAGAAACAGGGTCGAAAAGGTGAGGGACGAGAGGGGGCCAGCGGCGAGGCGGGAGCCGGCGGCCGCAGATGACCGTTGATCGGCGTGTCTCGCCCACTTTTGCAGGAACTTAATAACGGCCGGAAAGCGTGCGCCGTCCAAGGGACCACCGGCATCGTCAGAACCCGACGGCCGCCCAGCCCTGTCCCCAGTCCCCGGGGACTTGGGAATGGCTTCGTCGACTCTTGGCTCCTCCTCCAAGACCGCGAGGGCACTTGTTTGAGCCGCGCTCGACGAACCACGACGACCGCGGCGGGAAGAGCGTGCGTCCGTCATGGAGAGCCGGTGGCCAGTCGTGCGCTCGATGGCGTCCTCGTTGTGTCGTCCTCCTCCGAGAGGGCGAGCAAATTTTCAGTTCGGATGTCACCGTAGAAGGACACGAAGCTCCGGAGCGCACGTAGCCGATAAGAGGGTAACGGCGGCCGGTCACAGGGAGTATGTCCCACTTGTCCCCCTCTGTCGTTCTTTGGGTATGGCGAGTCTGGGAACCGAGACTCAAGACCGCTAACAGAGCATCATTTTGTAGGGGCGGCCGGTTGGGTCGTCCACAAATAGGATTCCACCATCCCTCACTGCTCGAAACGCCCTCACCGCTTAACACCGCCCTCCCACCGCTTTCTCGTCTCCCGAGCGAGCACCCCACCCCCCGGGCCGAGAACACACCCGGTGCGCTTAGCCTCTCGAAAGCCTTCGTCGTACGAGGACGAGAAGAGCGAAACCGGGACCTCGCTCGTATCCCCCGGTGCCGCCGAGCCAACCAGGGCCCGCGCCGCGTGCCGCCCCACCGATGCCGACTGGCTCAGCGCATCGGCGCAGTGGGGCGTCATGCGCTCCCCGCGCGAGGCCAGCAAGGCAAAGCTTCTTGCGTCGCCCGCGTCGCGAGCCCGCGCGACGAGCTGCAGCGCGTGGCGCACGGCCGAGCTGGACGTCGCGAGGCCGCAGGGGAGGGATGCCGCTAGCAGCGTGGCCTGACGGGGCCGGGCGTCGCCTCCAGCCTCGAGGACGGCGTACGAGGCGAACTCCCCCTCGTTGACCAGCAGGGTCGGAAAGGCGGGGGACTTGCCGCGACGTGCGGGCGAGCCCGGCCCCCGCCGAGCCCGCGCCAGCTGCCCCCGTGCCGCGTTGTACAGGGAGCGGAGGACGCCGAGGCAGCGAGACGACTCGCCGGTATCGCCCGCCTCGATGGCCAAACGGCAGTGGTGCCTGCGGTGTGGGGGAGTGGGGGAGATGGGGTCGTCGGTGGTGTTGTTCGAAGGTTTGTTCGTGGGGCTGTCGGTGGGATCATCACGGCTGCCAGTCAGCACCCCTGCCTCTTGGGTACTCGCTCGTACGTCGACACGGCCACAGCGAGGAACTCAGGATCGACTCCTTCCCAGCCCCCCGTCGGACTCGAGGACAGCAACGCCGTCAACTCGGCCCGGATGCGCTTGAGCCGGGACGACGCCCAGGCATAGTCGCGGCCACTGTCGCCGGACGAGACCCCGCGGAGGGCTAGGGCGAGGGCGCCCCGCAGCGCGTGCACCGTGCGCGGCTCTTCCGCGGACCCTCGTACGAAGGGTCGATCGTAGAGGGAATTGTCGCCGCCCACGACGGCGGCGGATTGAAACTTGGCCGCCCGTCGCCTCAGCTCTACTGGGGTGACGGGCACGCTGCCTCCGATGCCGGCTCCGGCAACGATGCGGCGTACGCCGTTTCCCTTGACCTTGCCCTCTTTCTCATGGCGGTAGCGGCAGGCGCCTCCGTGTCGGCACCGTCCCGCAGCGAAGAAGCGACAAGAGAGTGCGGGAGGCGGGGCCGCGGTGTCGTCCTCCTCCTCTTCCGAAGTCGAGGGAACGTCACCCCGGCCCCCGTCAATGACCCGGGGCCCTAGAGCAATCAGGCGTCCGCCACCGCCGTCGCCCTCGTCAAGCCGGGCGCCCAGCCGGGATGAGATCGAGCCGCGGGAGGGGACTCCTCTGAGCTCGATCTCAGAGCCGAAGCCAACATCGGCTGTTGTCCCTCCGCCGTTCGGCCGGTGTCTTTTGCGACGATCATCGTCGCTGCCGCCACCCCGCGCGCCCTTTCCGCGGCGGGGGGGGCGGGGGGCGGTGACGGTCCTCGTCTTCGGGATGGGCAGCCCGCCAACGTGCTGGCGGGCGGACGGCGGCGGGCCGAGGCGGGCCGAGGGCGGGCCGCGAGGGCGGCCGAGGGCGGGAGGACGGCAGACCGAGGAAGATGTGGACGGGGTAAGCGTACCGACAGTCCTCTGTCGCCGGGGATCGATCAGCGCTGTTTGGTCCGTCTTGCAGGCGAGCGAAACGCGAGGAGAACGGCCGGTCGGCCGAACCAGAAACTCTGGTTCCAAGGGACGCCGCCAGCGCAGCAGGACACAGACGAGGTGGTGGGGCTGGGGACGAGTCGTCGCCGGGGCGTCGTTCGCCCTTTCACCGCGGGTCTTACCCGCGGCCTCGCCGCCGCCGCCGCTCGACCGCTGCCTCCCCGACTCGACAAACGATGAGGACGACTGTGGGCACGTCCGGCCGCACCGGTCCGCAGTCGAAGATAACCCGGGTCGTGGCGAGTTGCATGGGCCGTGCGGGACCGGCGTTGGCGACCGCTGCAGGACGTGCCGTGACCCCGAGGATAGCGCGGGAGGCGGTGGCGCATCGCAGGGAGCACGAGCTGCGCGGCAAGTGCGACAAGCGCTCGTCGGCAAGAAGAGAGTCGCGACGAAGGATCCCGTCCGCCCCCGCCGCCGAAACCCCACCGATCCCTACGCTGCCGTCGCCTGGCCTAGCCGCCTCGCCAGTTGCGTCCACGCCAAATGCCCGTCGCCTGAGCCTTCGCTCGGAAGCCGCCCCGCATCGCTCACGAGCCCGCGCCACAAGGCCTGCCCGTCGGCGGCCCCCCGTCGACAGCGAAGCTGCGCTCTCGTTCGACCGAATTGAGACGCCCAACGGTCCTTCGTACCCCAGTTGCCCAATCTCTGTCTGCTTAGACCTCCCCACTCCCCAGGTTGTGATCGAGTCTACCACCGCCCTGGGTCAGTGCTGGCGTCAGGTGGCCTCCGCGGTCGCCGAGCTGGGCCTCGCCGCAGGAGGAGGCGGCGGGGCGGGGATGCGTGTTGCCGTCCTCGCCGCGCGACCCGGCCCCGCGGCCGGCAGGCCGTTCGCTGGCGGCGGCGGTGGGGCCAATGTGGCGTTGCCGTGGACGACCGACCCGAACGTGGTCGAGCGGTGGTTGCGGCGACTCGACGACGAGAGCGACGGAGTTGGTGACGAACACAAGCTTCCCCCCCCCCCCCTGTTGCGCGACGGGGCCGGGTCCCTCGGGGCCCTCCCCGTCGCTGGAGCACTTCTTCGGGCCGCGTCCCTTATTGCCGAGGACCGCGCTCGATGCGGCGAGCCCCCCGGAGGCCCATTCGCGGTGGCTGCGGATGCCTCGCCCGCGAGGATGGCCGTCAGAGACCACGTTGTTGTCGCGTCGCGGGGCCGTTGGTCGGCCGGGGCCGAGGCCGTTACGTCAGGGCTTGCTGGGTCAGGTTCAGGCCCCGCGATGGTCACAGCCGTCCGTGCCGCCGATGCCCTTGGCGATCTCGGCTGCTCCCTGACCTTGATTCGGCCGCGAGGGGCCGTCGAGAGAGATGCCGCCGACCCCGACCCTGAGGCTGCCGTCTCCATCTCTGCGTTCTCCTCGGGCCGGGACCGGCTGGCCCATCGTCTGGCTGTCCGCGCTGGCGCATCCTCGCCCCCCTCTGTCCCCGTCGGACCGCCCTCGGCGTCCTGTTATGGAGGCGCCGAGGTCCTCGCTGCGCCAGAGTGTCCTGGCGTGATGGTGCGCCTGCCGTGGCTGTCGTTGTCGCTACGGGTGCCGCCGGGCAAGCTCAACCCCGCCTCAGCCGGGGACTTTCCGGGCCCGTCCTCGCCCGTTGTCTTTTTGGTGGCCAGACCGTCTCCCGGCCATCCCTTGCCCGTGGGACCTCCAGTGTGCATGTCGGTCGACGACGATTCTGTGTCGGCCCCGATCAATGCGGCGCGCGTTGCCCTGCGCGGTCTCGCCGATGCCGAGCTCGCTGTCCGTCCCGGTTGCGTCGCGCTGACATGCAGTCTGCGCTTGCCCTCCGAATGGACGGCCGATGACCGCGAGGCATGGGCCAGCGGAGGGCTCCGGGGATCAAGCGGCGGTGTCGGACACCTGCCCGACGACAACGAGGCTGCCTCGGCCTATGTTGGCGTAGTGCCGGGACGGGGGCTCCTGGTGGCGATGCCGCGGCATCGGGGCGGCTCGGAAGAGTCGGGATGGGCGGGTCTAGCCCGGTTCTACGACGGCAGCGGGGGGTATCCGGCGGGGATCATGGAACGGCGGAACACGGCGGAGAAGGGGGGTGGGGTGGGAGGGACATGACGAGGTCGGACGAGAACAATCCTTTGCCGTCCTTTGGTCCACTATCCACCACTCACGCCACAAGCTGCTCGCGCAGCACAGTGGAGAGCGAGCTGGAGGCGAGGACTCGGTCCGCGACGCGGCATCGGCTGGGTTCCGGCCGACCCCCACCCGAGACGCCGCGCGGGCTCTTCCGGTTCTTAACGAGTCTCGTGCGGTCGAAACCCGACAGGAGTGCATGGATTTCTGAAAAATGTCCCACTCTTGATCGTAAGAGCCCACCAACTCCGAATACGGCCGACGGCATCATCGAGGCCAAGTCGCCGCTCCGCCACGTCGCTGCCCTGCGTGCACTGCCTGATGACCGCCTGGTGACCGTCCGCCGACCCTCCACGCCCCTCCCGGTTCCCCGCAGGCACCGACGATGTCGCGCCCCATCCAGCTAGCGGCCGTCGGCGCGTTGCCGACGGCCGCAAGGAGGAGGATCCCCGGGCAGGTCAGTCGGGTCATCACGATGAGGGCAGGCCTCGGCGGCTCGGCCCCGATTGGCCCTCTCCCTGAGCCTGCCGGCCCCTTTGCTGGGGGTATCTTCGTCGGTCCCGCCCCTCCCGAGTACCAGTACCCCCCCAAAAGCACCCCCCCGACGTCCGCCTCCGTGCCCTTCGTCGTCGCCGACGCCGCGCCACCCAGCGCTGTCGTCCGCCGTGTCGTTGCTGCTGGCGCAGCCAAGGCGGCCCTGGCGACCGAGGCTCCCTTTCGGGCCCTGCTGCTTTCGGTCGTGGCCGGCTTCTACCTCTCGTTAGGAACTCTCCTCTCGCTGCAGCTGGGAGACCAGGTGGGTGTGCTGTCTCACCTGGCGTCCGGGTGGGGGCTGCTCCTCGTTCTCACTACGGGGGGCGAGCTCTTTTCAGCCAACGCTGCCCTTGCGACAGCGGCGACGGCACGCGGCGTGGCAACGGCTGGCGAGCTCGCGCGGTCGACGAGTCTCGCGTGGCTCGGCAACTTGGTCGGAGCGGCTATGTTGGCAGGTGCTGTCGCACTGACCGGCGCCGCTCCGGCAGCCGTCGCTGCGGCCTCGGCGTGGGCATCGGCTGTGACGCAGACGCCCGGGACCTTCGCCGCCCTGGTCATGCGGGGAGTCCTCGGGGGCGCTTGCGTGGCCCTGGGCGTCGTCCAGGCCCTCTGCACTACCTCGTTTGTCGGCAAGTGGTTCGGCGTCCTGATGCCCGTAGCTGCCGCTGGCGCCCTGGGATTCGAGCACGCTGCGAGCGCCGGCTTCGCCTGGAGCCTGGCGGCGACGGTGGGCGGGTCAGCCGTGGAGTTGTCGGTCGTCGTGGCTCACCTCTTGCCTGTGTCCCTCGGAAACGCGGCGGGAGCGGCCTTGCTGGTGGGGCTGGCCTTGGTCGCGGCTCAGACTCCGGGGGGAGGCACCCTGGGTGCCCCAGTGGGAGGTGCTGATGGGCAGTCGTGAGTGAAATAGTGAGTCAGTTTGTTCACCACCCGATACTTACCCCCCACCATTAAATTCCTCTAAAACTGTGGCTTGGCTGGAGCGTCACAGCTCGGGCAGGCCCCGAAGCGCCCCGTCCACCGGTTCCAAGCGTCTCGGCTCGCCTCGCATCCCGTCGGGCAAATGACGCGGTCGTCCAGCGGGAAGCCCGTGACACGGCAGGCTTGCTCGGTGTGACCGCACGAGGCGCAGGCAAGTGACCCCACAAAGCCGTGCACGCCACACCGCCGGCAGGGCCGAGTCGGCAGGCCGCCCGATCCAGCGGCCCCGCCTGCCACAGACGCCTCGAGCACCCATTCTCGCTCGGCCTCGGCACTCTCGCCCTCTAAGTAAAGACGCTGCCCCCGTGGCGGTAGCAACAGGCGCCCTCCCGCTTCCGTGAGTAGGTCGGTCCCCTCGAAGTCGGCCGTCTCAACCGCCGGGTCCGACGCGTTCGTAGACGTAGACGCTCGGGCCTCGACGGCATCGTGGATGTCGAGGAGGGTGTTGAGGAGGACGAATGCTGTAGACCGGGCGTCGTCCCCTGAACCGGCCCCGGCCTCCTGGTCGGCCGCCGTGCGCCAGGCACGACCGGCGAGGGCAAGGGCCTTGTCGGCCGGGGCGGCGCCAGACCGGGCGGCGACTCGGAGGAGGGCAACGCCCGCGGCCCCAGCCACACGCGGCTCGGCGTTGGCGCATGCCTCGGCGACATACGTCCAGTGAGCCGCCTCGGCAAGGTCTGCGAGGCGCAGCGGCCGAGAAACGCCAGGGGGGCGATGGCCGAGGGCGGCAACAGCGTCGTGCGCAGCTGGGTCGCGGTCCATGGCCCGAGCCAGCTCCCGCGCCGCCTCACCCGACCCGCCCACGCCGCCGTTGGGGGCGCCCAATTGCGCGATGGCCTCAGGGGTGGCAAGCGCCGCAAGGAGCACCTGGACAGCGAGGGGGGTCAGCGACAGTCCCGTCCGTCCGCTGAAGGCTCCAGCAGGGGCGTGCTTGGCCAGGGTTCGGGCGGCCCCGAGGACATCCCCGGCACCCACGAGGCGCTCAGCGTGGCGACCAGCCACAGCAGCAGCCGCGGCACCCCCGTCGCCAGCCGCTGCCGCCGCCCCATGCGCCTCGTCCCACCGCCCGGCCACCGCCAGCGTTTCGACCTCGGCCGGAACACCGCCGGCGCCCACCCCCCCCGACGCAGGCGACGGACCGCTGCCGCCGGAAGGGGCGGCAATGCGGGGCAGTGGAATCCCTCCCTCCCCTCCCCCTCTCGCCAGTGCCGCGTCAGCCCCATCAGCCCGCGTTCGCAGCTCTTGCACATGTGCCGGCAGGCCAGGATCCCCCTGGGAGGCGCCCTGCGACGCAAGTGTCTCGGCGGCCTCCCAGCACCGCGCCTCGGCGAGGGTCTCGGCGGCCGAGCGGTGGTCGGCGCCCCTGCGCAGCAGGATCTGTCCCGCTGCTTCGGATCGGCGCAGCACGAGGGCTAGCTGCCGCGCCGCCCGGGCTGCCGCCGCGTCGGCTTGGGGTCCGGGGAACCAGTCGTCGGCCAGGGCGACTCCGCGCTCCCACATGTCCTGGAGGGAATTGGCGTCGCCATCGGCGCCCTCAAGCGTGATGGCAAGGTAGAGGCGCGAGGCTCCCGCCCAGTCGCCACGGTCCTCGGCGGCACGGGCGGCGGAAACCGATCCGGCACCCAACTCACCAGCTCCACCGCCTGGCCCACCCCTCGCCGCTGCCCTGCCTGGGCCTCCGCCCACCTGGACAGCTTCGGCCGCCCGCTGCTTGAGATCGTCAATCTGGTGAGGAGCGAGCCAAGACGAGGCCACGCGCAAGGCCGCCTCCCAGTCTCCTGCAGCTGCGTGGGCCTCGACGGCCCGCTCAGGCTCGCGGCACGCCAGCCACAGGCCCTCGGCGCCTGCCAGGTCCCCCGCCTCAGCCAGCGCGGTGGCCTGCGCCCCCTGCACCGCCGGCACGCTCGCTGAATCGTGGGCCTCAGCCACGGCAAGTGCGCGTGCCCACTCACGCTGGTGGGTCCAGAGCTCGACCGCCTCGCGGGGTCGTCCCGCTGCGATAAAGTGCCGCTCTGCCGTGTCGAAGTCGCCCTCGTCCTCGCGATGCATCGCGTACTTGAGGTCGACCTCGGGTAGTTTTGAACGTGCGCTGCTGCGCGCAAGCCCAAAGGCCATGTCGTATGCGCCACCTTCCAAGGCGTAGTCGATGGCTTGGTCGACGAGGCCCTTGCGTTCGAGGTACCGGGCACCGGCCTCGTAGCCGCCCTCGTCCCCGCCCTCTTGAGACAGCTCTACAGCACGCGCGAACGCAACGCGACGGGCGGCATCAGCTCCTCCGCGCTCCTGGGCGACGCGCAGGGCGTCGTCCCACCGGCCGGCCGACCGGTAGGCACCGACAGCGGCACGCCACTCGCCTGCCTCAGCCCAGAGCGTCTCCGCTTCTCCCAGCCGTCCTTCCTTCTCCAGGTCTTCGGCCAGCCTCACCCGCGTGTCGCGCAGCTTGTCTGGTCTCAAAGATTGCGTGAGGCGCACGACGGCTTCTAGGTCGCCCGCGGCTTCGCGCATGGCGATGGCCCGGTCGACCCCGGCGTCGCCCCCCTCAAGATAGAGCGACTCTGCTCCGGCAAGGTCGCCCGCCCGCTCCGCCCGTTCCGCCCGACGCAGATAGAGGCTCTTAATCTCCTCGGGCCGGCCGGCAAAACACTCGCCCGCGACGCGCCGGGCGCCTGCCCAGTCGCCCGCGGCCATGCGGGCCCGCCACGCCGCGCGGGGCCTCCCTGCCTCGCGGTGGAGCCGCTCACACCCATCGAGGTCGCCCGCCAGCCGCAGCGCCCGCGCGCATCGGTCGAGCAACTTGGCGGCCTCAGCGTCGTCCATGCCGCCCCGGTTACGGGCCTGGCGCACCACAGCGGAGGCTCGGGCCCACTGGCCCGCTCGGAGCAGGCACCGCGCCGCCTCAGCAGGCTCGCCCCCCTCGACCAGGCGCGTTGCCGCCGCCTCCCATTCACGGCGGTCGGCGTGCCACCTCCCCCACTCGGCCTGGAGCGCTGCCACGCCCTCGGGGGGGCACAGGCGCGCCGCGGCGTCAAACCGACCGCCGGCACGGTAGGCGGCCATAGCACCCGGTCGGTCACCACACGCAAGGAGGAGGTCGCCACGGGCCGCGTGGAGCCCAGCCCGCTCGAGTGCTTGCCCAGCGGCAGTCACCAAAGCTGGCTCGGGCGCCCCACGCCCGCCGGAAGACTCGGCACGCCTCGCCTGACCCGCCAGTAAAGCGGCGGCGCGGGCAGGGGCGCCACCACGAAGATAGAGGGATGCGGCCGACGCGATGTCTCCCTCTCTTTCGCGTATCGTCGCCGCCTCGACTTCCATACGCGAGTCGATCAACCACTGCAGGTAGTCCCGCTCGAGGTCGGCAGCACCTGGAAGCTCGTGGCGCCGCGCCAGGCGGACCGCGTCCTCTCTCCGGCCCAGCTCGTCGTAGAGGCGAACAGCTCCCGCGGCGTCGCCTGCCGAGACGAGGGCGGCCTCGGCTCCGGCGAGGTCGCCCCGAAGGGCGGCGAGGCACGCGATGACGCCGGGCGCGCCAACGCCCGCCCCGGGTGCAGCAGGGTCAACGCCGGCAGCCCGGGCAGCCGCCGCGGCCGCCTCGCGGGCCGCACCCAGGTAGCGGGCGCGCGGCAAGTCACCAACTCTGCCATAGGCCATTTCCGCAACAGCAAGGGCGCCCGCATGAGCAGCTCGGTCGCCCAGGGCGCGCCACCGGCCCGCCGCCTCGCCCTCGGCGCCGTGGGACTCTTCCCCATCGACAAAGCCGAGGGCCTCGGCGGCTCCCCACCAGTCCTCCGCCTCCATGGCCTCGTCGTAGGCCGCGGCACCCCCATCGAGCGCGACATGCGTGCGGACCCCACCAGGCGCCTCAGCCACGACACGACACCCCTCGGCATCGCGGACAATATCGACAACGATGGCCCCTTCGGAGAGCCGCGTTGAGGTGCGCTCGGCCCCCTCGGCGGGGCCGTACCACACGATCAGTTCCCGCCCCGCCTGGGCGACAATCACGTCTCCCCCGGCGGGCGCCCACTGGCAATAGGCCACCCCGGACGCGAGATGACGGATCGCTCCCGACGTGCAGTCGACGACGTGAAGTCCCCCCCGCGTGTCCTTCAGCAGGCAGTGGTCGCCCCGGGGGCTGAGCTCAAGCCACCGCACAGTGCGCGCGTGGGCGACGGTGCAGAGCTGGCGGCCGGCGGGGCCAGCAGCAGCGGAGGCAGAGGCAGAGGCGGTCGCTCCTTCTGCCCCTGGCTCTTCCCCCGGCCCCAAGTCGACCACACGCACTGTCTGCGCATCGATAAGATAAGCCAGCCGCCTCGCTCCCGGTCTCCGCCCGGTCGACAGTGTCAGCCGCAGCGAGCAGAGGTGGGGCGACGCGTGCTCGGTCCGGCAAGACCACGTCGCTCCGCGGCCCGGGGCGCTTGCTCCTCCTCCTGACGCGCCACGGCCATACTCCACGACACTCAGTCTGCCCCCCGCATGAATCAGACCCGCCCCGGGGTAGTCGGGGGCCGGCAGAAGGCGCTCTCCGCCCTCAGACCTCCACGGACTGATCTCGCTCCATCGGCCAGAGGCGAGGGACCCGACCAGCAGTGCCCCGCGGCACACGACCAAGAAGTGCCCGTCGGCACCGCCCCGCGTGATGACCTTCACGATGCGCGCTCCCTGCTCGCCGACACCGCCCGCCTTGGGGTCCTGCGTGGCACCCAGGGTCAGTCGCCGCCCCGTCGCGGGATCGCGAAGCACCACCCTCGACCGCGACACGTGCGATGCATGCATTTCGCGGCCTGCGCCCGTGGCGGCGTCAATGCCGATGTGGCGAACGCGTCTAAGCGGGGTTTCGTAAGCGTCGACCAAACCGGTGGCCGTGCCCACGGCGGCCCCGGCCCCATCGGGCCGCCATGCCACGGCCGTGGCCCCGCCCATGCCGCGGCAAGCAACGCTCACGGCCCGTGCCCACCCACTGTTGGCTCTTTCGTGGGTGAAGGCGCAAATAGCGTCCCACCCCGCCACGAGGACCGTGTCCCCACCAGGAGCTGCTGCCGCCGCGAAGACGCCTCCTCCCGGGATGTTAGACGCCTCATTGTCCCCGATAGCCTCGATGGCGCGCTCGAACCGCGCGGTCGGCCGCCCCGACCGTGCATCGTAGAAACAGACACTTCCGTCGGGCCCCGCTGCACAGATGTCGCGGGCGTGAGCGAGGGCTGTGGGGGCGCAATGGTGCGTCGCGACGCGCTGGGCGGGCCCCTCCCCGCCCGATCCCACGGGGGCGGCCGCCCCTGCGGGCAAAGGGCCCGCCACCACAATCGTCCCGTCAGCATGGCCTGCCGTCCACCCATGGGCCCCGTCGGGCGCCGGGCACAGCGACACAACAGCCCCGGACGACGGTGCCGAGTGGACCGTCTCCGTCCTCCCCGTCTTCTGACTTCCCACTCGCACGGACCCATCCGAACATCCAAAGAGAACCCGGGAACCGTCTCCAACCTTGGGCCAGGCGACGCACGTGGCTGAGACGCCCGAGGTCGGGCCTCCAGCCACCTGGGAGAGGGAGAGGGGGCAGATGGAAAAGGGTTAGGGGGGATGAAGACGAGAGAGAGAGAGAGAGAGAGAGAGAGAGATAGAAAGAGATGGAGGGAAGACCCATCGTCCCCATCACCTCTCACCTCAAACTTGTGCTTGATGGCCTTCTTATCCTCCCACCCGATACCCAGGTGATAGACGAAGACGATCCCGTCTGTCTGCGATATCGCCAGCCGCTGCGCGTCGGGGCTCCACGCCAGTCCCGTAGCGCGGTGGAGATCGCGGCCGGCCTCCTTGGAAGCCGGTTTGGTTTTGAACCGGTCGCGGCGTTTTCCGCGGTCGTCGAATAGACAGACGACGCCATCTGCGGTGGCGGTGGCGAGCTTGGCGCCATCGGGACTATAGGCCAGGGCGGAGACCCTGCGGACAGTCGCGGGGTACTCGGGGGGGGGGGCAGTTGTCGACGCAGTTTTCGGCGCGGTATGGGCGCGCGGCCGGCCTCGCGGCGTTTGAGGCTGAGGGCGGAGAGGAGGGCGGAGAGCGACCAACGCCCCCACCCCATCAACCTCTCACGTGACGCGCTGCAAAGCAGCGCACCGGACCTACCGACGGCGCGGAGGAGGGCCCGGTGTCACCCGGGGCTCGGCCGGCATTTGTCGTCGCCGCGCCAGGGCCGCGGGTTCTGGGGTCTATGCGCAGCTCTCCGCCTGGCCTAGTCGTCGTCTCGCCTGTTGAGTCCGCCCTTGGTTGCCAGCAGGTTCCCGGAGAAGCGGAGCTGCACCATCGTGACCCTCCTCGCGCTGGTCTCCCGCAGTTGCAGAGAGTCCCGACGCCGAGCAGTGCCCGTGTGGGTGGGGCGGCTATATGCCGTCGCGGTTGCAGGTGGCGCCGAGCCGGGGCGGGGCAAATTGGGGCCACTGGAGCGACTCCGCCGCTGCCCTGGACACCCGCAGACCCCGTCCGGGGGTCCAGCGGGGCGGAAAGTCGGGGCACTGTCGGTCCCCTGACGGAGGTCAAAACGGCTCCATCGAAATACGCGGCTCCCCCCGCAGCTACCATATCCGCCGCACGCTACCCCCGTCGTCAAGCACGAGGTGTTGGCCCATCTCCAGCTCCCTGAGTGTCGTGTCAAATGCCTCACGCCGCACGGCCGTCCGTCTCATCTCGGGGTCGGCGCGCACGGTCGCCAGAAGACTGTCGGCGGGGGTCGCGGGGACTGGTTTCCTCCCCTCGCCCCCCACTGGGAGGGCTCGGAGGATCGAGGCCCGCAGGGACCCGCCGGGTGTCGCGGCGGCGGCGGCCGAGGCGGCTTCGGGGGCGGCCCCTGGCCGCCGACCCGGGGCTGACGACGACGACCCCCTTCCACCCCAGCCCGCCTCGACGCCGAGGTGACCGATCTCGCCACCGTACACCGTGACCCCACGACGCTTCAGCGACAGAGCCACGTCCGTCGCCGTCACGGTAAAGCGGCGACCGTGCTCGGCCAGCGCCGACGCGTCGCGGATGACGCCGTCGACGAAGCTTCGCACAGCGGCGCGGGCCGCATCGAGGGCCGTGGTGCCAATGCGCAGAACGCCGCCGCGGCGGGCGAGGCGCCGAAGGTCGTTGTCGCAAAGGTAGTTGCGAGGGGCAGCGGGTCGCTGTGCATCATGGGTGGGGGGAGGGGGGTGGAGTCGTGACGGGGCGGTGTTCGACGACACCCGCACTGGTGGCTGGCGACGTGTGACACAAGTTGGAGCTAGGCCGTCGGGATGACCGACGAGGTGGAGGGAGGGTGGCTGGCACACTACCTCGGTCTTGGCCCCACTGCTCATATTGTGACTTTTTCCGCCCCAATTTAGGCGTAAACGAACAAAACATCGCTCACCTTTCGCCGGATTCCACCCTTCACCGCCATAAATTCCCCAAGCGACGGATTTCAGGCCCTTTCTGTCGTCACGCCGCGTTGCGCTGGGCTCTGGTCGGGAACGGCAGAGAAGGCGCAGCCCCCGAGGACCACTCTCTGGTGCACGCTGCTGTTCCTCGCAGAACGCCAGAACGCGGGGCTGGAAGAGCGGGACGAAGGAATGACTCGGGCTTTGCCCTCGTCTGGAGTAGACTCCGCCCTTGGTCTGGAGTAGACCTGGCGTCTGTTGCCGTCTCGTGTCACACCTCACAGTCCCAGAGCCTTCCGCGCCTCCCCCCTAAGCGCGTCCCCCTCGGCGAGCTGCGCGGCCTCCTTAGCGAGGTCGGCAGCGGGGTCTGCGACCGTCGTTACTGCACACCCCCCCTCGTTCCCCGCCCCCTCGTCGATCAAGATCTCGCACCCCTCCCCCCCCGCCCCAACTTCGGCGAGGGTCGCCGCGGCGGGCCACCCCGCGAGTGCCTCGACCTGGGGTTCCCCCGCCCTCTTGAGAAAGAGGGCCTGGCGTCCGACGGGTACCCCGAAGAGCCGGCTCGTCAGCGTGCCGAGCGCGGCAAGCGTCGTGCTACTGGGAAGTTTCTTGTTCTTGCTTCCCATCGTCGCGCCCTTCGCCACGGCCACGCAAGTCAAGGTAAGCTGGACGAGGCGGCCCGCGAGCCCACAACCTGCGCCGTCGGCCCCCTCGGCGCCGCTCGGCCCCGCCCTGAACGTCCCGTCGGCAGAGACCCCGAGGGCGTCTCCGTGTTCGCGGAGGAGGGTAGGGAGGCGCGGGTGTCCCGCCTCTGCCGCGAGCTGGACCGATTCGGGTCCCTCAACCCGGCACCGGGCCAGGTCGGGCCGCGCCCCCAGCGCCGCCCGGGCGTACCTGACCTCGGCGTCGCGGCGCTCGGCAGGCCGCACGGCCGACCCGTTGAGGGTCCGGAGGCCGGAGAGGCGTGCGATGGCCTCGTGGCGGCTCGCAGACCCGGCGGCCACGGGGCATCCGCTGAGCCTGAGCTCGGTGAGGCACGAGAGAGACCCCAGGGCGTCGACCTCACTCCACGAGGCGAGGCCGCACCCGCCGGCCCACAGGGTCTCAAGCGCCCCCAGTGGAACGGGAGCTCGATCTCCCCCCGCGGTCTTTATCGCGCCATCGACTGGCTCCCCGCCGTTTGCCCCGCCCAGGCGCGGGTTCCCCGTCACGCCCAGCCGGACAAGAACGGGCGCCCCCGCGCAAGCCGCCCGCACTGCCGACCACGACGCCAGACCGCTCTCCTCGAGGTGGAGGGCGCGCAGGGCGGGCAGGGGCACGGGAGCGCCTGCCTTCTCTGTTTCCTCCCCTCCCTCTCCCAAGCGCCCCAGGAGCCCCGCGTCCCCCACCAGGTTGCCACCGACGTGGAGACTCTCGAGTCCGGCGAGTCCCCCCGCGTGAGCGACCGAGGAAAGGTCCCCAAGGCACAGCCCCGTGCGGTGAAGGACGAGGACCGACAGCCGACCCAGGGGGGCAAAGGCGGAGGCAACGGCGCCCCGGTCGGCGTCGAGCCTGCACCCCGACAAATCGAGGCTCGCCAGCAACGGCGCGGCCGCTGCCAGTGCCGCGGCATCGACGAGACCCCGCACGAGCGATCCGGGGAGGGCTAGGTCGGTGAGTCGAGGACAGAGTGCGGCAAGCGCGCCCTGGGCGTCCTCGGCCCTCACCACAGTCGATCCCCCAACGCACGCCGCCGTCAGACACTCGAGTTGCCCCTGCAGGCGCCCGATTTTTTCCCTCCCGACGAGTTCGATGCGCTTGCGACGCCGCTGGCCCGCGGTCGCCCCACAGCCGCCGCTTCCCCCCCCCCCCCCCCCGCCCCGGCCCGCCGGCCCCCACCGCCCTCCTTCCTCGGGTTCTCCTCCCTCAGCATCGCGCCTATCCCCCGCGCCGTAGCGCCTCGCCAGCGCCACGGTGAGGCTCAGGGGTGGGGCGAGCTTGGACGGCTTGAGCAGGGACGCGCCCGAGGGAGCGGCCGAGCCCCCCGCGGGAGGAGGCGGGGGCGGCGGGACTGCGATGGCCGCGACCTTCTCATGTTTATTCTCCACCTCGTCCTCGCCGTCCAAGGTCGAGGCGGGCAGCAGGCGCTCGGCCGACGGGGGCGGCTGATAAGGACCAACGAGGCGAAAGTAGCGACGGCCTCCGACGGCGCCGTCATGCGCGCCTCGCGTTGAATCGTCCCACTCGACACCGACCCACTGACCCCTCTGCCCGTCGACCTCGCCCACATAGCGCACTGGGGGAGGGGGGGGGGAGGGGGAGGTAGGTCCGCCTGGGAGTCGGCGACAGGGGGGCGGCCGAACTAAGATGAACACCTCGCGCAGGCCCCCGCGTCGCGGACGGGCTGGAGGTTCATCACGGGCTCTTGCGGACTCGCCGGTCGCCGTTTCGGAGCCAACGCGCACACGGTCGCCCACTGATGGGAGAGGGGGGGGGGTCTTGGCTTCCGTCGTCGTCATATCGTCCTGTTAAGTTCACGTCGGCGCAAACAAGGCGAAGAGAGCCTAGCGCGTCTCTATGACTTGATATTGCTCGAGAGCCTATCCCGCGACGTTCTTGAGATGCGGACTCCCGCTGTGATAAACTGCGACCCCCGAAGAGGTGAAACCAGGGCGATCACTCGTGCTTCCTCTCTCCGGTCGTACTTTGGGGCCTAAAATGCTGCCCTTGCGCCCCCACCCCCCGCCAGCCACGCCCGTACCGCTATGGTCACCGTGCCCAAACTCCCGGGCTGCGAGCCCTGGGATCCGGAGGCGAGCGGGACTAGCGCAGGGCAGCGGGGAGGGACGAACGTCGAAGTCGCTGCCGACATCGCTGCAGTCTCTTCGCTCGCGGCCCTCGCAGCGCCACGTTCGGGGGATGGAGCAGCGCTTCGCACAATTTCTCTCCCGCATCGCCGGACTCCGTGCCTCCAGCGGCTTGGGCGACGCCATGAGCGACGACGCCGCGCGCTCGTCTGCGCCGCGCGCTTGCCACTGGCTTCACCCGCGGGCCGGAGTATTGAGGAGCCGGAGCCCCGAGGAGCCAGATTCCCGATTTATCCCAGCCCTTGGCGCCGAGGGAGGGCCGCAGCCCCCCCGAAACCCTCCTCCCCCGAACCTGACCCCCGCTTGCAGGCCGCCGCCCGCCCCCGGACGACCCGCTTTGGCTTCAGCCAGGGTGCCCCCACCCTCCGCGATCCCGCCCCCGGAGAGCCCGGCTACTTACCCCCCGGGGAGCCCACCTTGACAGCCACTGCCCGCGCCGGCCTCTCGGGCGTCCTAGGCGCCACCCAGGCTGGCATCTGCGCCGGCCCCCCTGGCCTCGGCCGCGCTGGTGACCCCACTGTGGCCCCCAAGGTTACGGGCGTCGACCACTGGAGCGGCGTTGACGCCACCGCCGCCGCCATCCGCCCCCGGTGGCTCGCCCACGACCGTGAGGTTCTCCGCTTTTACGGTTTCTGGAGGGAGCCCGTCATCGAGTCGGCCGTCGAGAATTTCCGCACCCGACGCGCCACCGTCTTCTACTACCTCGAGGACGATACCGTGCACGTGGGAGAGCCCCGCGAAGACAATGCTGGGCTGCCGCAGGGCGTCTTTTTGAGAAGAGGGGCCGTCGAGCGGCCTGACGGCACGCAGCTGACCCATGCCGACCTGGTTGTCGGAGGGGACCTGCCCCTGTACGGTCGCGTCATCCACCTTGTGGGGTGTGACGCCTTCACACGTAAGTTCAAGGCGGACCGGGGTGTCACAATGCCCGCCGACAGCGACGCGCCCTCGGACCCTCACCGCGACCGGCTTGCGGCACGGGCCGCTGCTGCCACCAAGGGCCGGCCGCCGACCCAGGAGCGGCTCGCTCTGCGCAAGTTGGCTCAGTTCTTCAAGCATGGTGGACGCGTGCTGCGCTTCTGGGCTGCCTGGGACGATCGCGCTTCCCTCTGTGGCGACCTTCAGCCCCTTGTTCTCCATTACTTCCTCGAGGACGACACAATCGAGGTCAACGAGGTGCGGAGCCGCAACGATGGCAAGGATGCCTTCCCGCGCTTGTTGGCTCGAGGCAAGGTGCCGCATGACCACGCGCAGGCCGCCACGGGCGCCGGCGCCCCCGGAGCGCGTTACGAGGGCGACGTCTACCACTGGAAGGACCTCGCTGTAGGGGCCACGATCAACGTGTACGGGAGGCCCCTCCTCCTCTACGACTGCGACGGCTTCACTCGGTCTTGGTACGTCGACCGCAATGGCGCCGACCCTGCCGCCTGGGTGCCCCGGCCCGACCTCGTCGGAGAAGAGGCCGCTTTGGATATCCCCAAGTTCCCCGTGGCTCCCGACTGGTACGGCATCGGCACTGAGCGTGACCAGATGCAGAGCGTCAACCTCCTTGTGCCCAGGCCCCCTCGGCCTGACTGGAGTCAGTTCATGCGGCACGGCGGAGAGACGCTCCGGTTTGCCGCTCGGTTGACTGAAGGCCCCGGCGAACCCAATATCGGCCGCGTCCTGCCAGGTGACGAGGCCCGCGTCTTTGTTGTGTCTTACTACCTCAGCGACGACACTATCCAGGTGTACGAACCTCCGGTGCGCAACTCGGGGCAGCCTGGCGGCAAGTTCCTCGAGCGCATCCGCGTGCGCAAGGCAGGCAGCGCCACCCAGGACTACCGGGCCCGCGACCTCGTGTTGGGCGGCTACATCACGACGCACTCTCGGTGCTTCGAGCTCTTTGACGCCGACCCATGGACGCTGCGGTACCTCGAGGAACACTGCGCCGAGGGCTTCCCCCACGCCGACGTGGACCGCGTCGTCGGAGCGGCGCGCACTGCGGTGGGCGCCGACCCGGCCGCGGCAGCGGCGGCGGTGATCGGGTGCGCAGGCGACGCGGGCGGGTCGGTGTCCCTTCCGGAGATGGGTGCGCTCCTCGCGGGCGCGGGGCTTGACCTCGGGCCCCATGAGCTCGTGACCATCGCCCGCGCTGCTAACCCGGCCGAGCCTTCTGGGCAGGCTCCAGTCCCGGCGGCTGCCCTCGCTGACCTCCTTGGGGTGTCCCTGGCCGGGGCCGGGGATGTCACGGCGGCGCACTAGCGGAGAGATGGAGGAGGAGAGGGCCGGAGCGAAACGACCGGAACCTCGAGACATGTCCCGAAGCCTGGCCCCACCCTGCGGCCAGAGAGAACGCTCTTCCCATCGCTTCCCCGCCCTCCCGCCCTTCCCCACCCCTCCCATTTGACCCTAGAACTTATAAATATTATCCGACGTGAAGCCCATCTCGGCAAAGAGCCCCCCCGCCTCCCCCTGGCTGCCCTTTTCCCCCTTGGGCCCTGCAACGGCCGCGACCATTGGCGGAGGACCGCATACGCAGACCATGCTACCCCCCTCAAGGTTGGCCGGGGGCATCCACTGGTCGAGGAGGGCCCGGTCTACCCGGCCGACGCCGCCCTTCCAGTCCTTAGAGTCGGCCTTCTCAACGACGTGGAGGACCCGGAGCCGGTCGGGGAAGGCCTTCTCGAGCGCCTCGACCCGGTCCCGCAGGAGGAGATCCGCCTCTCTGCGGTGACAGCTCAGCAGCGTGAAGCGGGTGGCGTCGCCCCGCGCCGTGCCCCTCTCGAGCGCCTCCTCGAGGACCTGCAGCATGGGGGTAAGCCCGGTCCCGCCCGCCACCATGCCAACAGCGGCATAGGAATTGTCGACCCACGACATTTTCTTCCAGGGACCCTTGAACTCGGCCGCGGACCCTGGAGCGGCGTCGCACAGGGCCTTGCTCACTACGCCGGCCTCGTACCGTTTGACGACGAGCTCGAGGTGGGTGTCATCGGGCTTGCTAGTGGGGGTATAGGGGCGGGCGGGCCTGTCGGCATCGGGAGCGGTGCCATCGGCAGGGGCGGGGCCTCGGACGCTCACGCACGATGCGACAGGCAGGGCTGCCGACGTGCCCGCGGGCAGGGCGTAGCGCAGCACGTGCGTGTCGTGCGACGTCTTCTCGTTGCTCACGAGCACAAGCGGCGTGAACTCTCCAGTGCCAAAGGGGAGGGGGGCAGGGGTGCCGCCCTCGGCGGCGGCGGCAGTTCCTGCCTGCGTTGCGGGCGGTTTATAGGAGTGGGGGGAACGCTGGCGTGGGCTTGGCGCAGCGACCGATAGCCGACGGCAGTCGGCGGCATGAGTCGGGAGGACAGTCGAGTCGAAGGCAGTCAGCGACAAGGTCGCAGCTGACATCCGTATGGCGCCGGAAGGACATGCACGGGGCGGGTGGGGGAACGCGCTTCCGCAGTCCTACTACAAACAACACGCGAGACGGGTCGTCAGGGTCATTGATCAACTTGCCATCCACAAAACGAGCGCGCCGGACCCGAAACCGAGCGTGTAGGGGCGGGGCACTGCAGCCGTGGCGGCTGCAGCGCCGGCGCTCGCGACAGCGAGACTGACACGCGTGGAGCCGAGCAGGCGACGAATCCCGGTGATTGTCATGATCGCAAGGATCTTGCTATCGGGGGGCTGCGGGCGGTCGGCCTCGGTCGGCTCCGTTATTTCCTCGACCGACCTCTCAGAAACGGTCGGATCCTCGAAATCCAGATTGCATATTGCATCGTTAAATTTGTCACGAGAGCGGCCGATGCAACTCCTCAAAACAGCTCCTGGCTGTAATTCAAGCCAATGCGACCTCCGGCGAGGGTCGCAGACACCCCGACGGTACCGCCCTTGTAGCTTACCTCAAGCCGAGAGAGTTTGCCGCGCCTTGAGTGTGCCGTGACGGCTAGCCGCCCGCCACCGCCGCTCTTGCGTGAGACCCGCAGCGTCGCGGCTCTGTCGAAGCCGCGCGACGCGTGCATCTGAGTTGACGCCTCGTCGCCGAGCCTCCAGTCTAGCGTGGCGCGAGCGGCGTGGGTGCTGGCGTCGCGCCCCACCGAGGCGTCCACGCCCGACACTACGTTGGGGAACTTGATCGACGCTCCCGCCGTCGGCGCTGCGGTCTCCACGCTCCCCCCGCTCCGGACCACGGAGGAAGCCGTCACCTCGGCCGCGCACCCGGCGAGCCGGCACTTTTTCGTCGCTGACACGGACAGACGAGAGCCCGCCGCCACGTCTGTGGACGGGCCCGACAGCGCTACCCGAAAGGCGCCACGGCGCTCGACCGCGACTACGACGGGGCCGTCCAGCGCACGCAGCGAGAACGAGGGGATTGAGGGCGCCCCGCCCTCGGCCCGTTTGCCGCCGCCGGCGACCAGCCGACTTCGCGCCACGACAGAGACCGTCACGTCGGACCTGCTGGGCTGTGTCTCGATCCTCAGCGCTGCCGTGCGGTGGGAGGGGGGGGCTGGGAGGTGAAGATTTCGCCAACGAGGCGTAGGAGGGCCGGCAAGGCAACGGTGGAACGGACGAGACGTCGGCGAGGGCGCGGCGCTCGTGTGACGGCAGCCGAGGGGTCCCCCGTCCGTCCGCCTGCCACCTGTCGCGGCCGCGCCGTCGCTCCCTCCGAGCATGTCAGCAGCGGAGAGGCCGACGGTGTAGGAGCACTTCATGCTGAGTCCACAGAGTGGGGCGGGAGGGATGGGGGGGCAGGGGGAGGGCCCTAAGGTGAAGGCGATGGAAGGGCACCGACGAATTGGGCAGTCGGAGTTTTCGTCCGACCTGAGTCCCGACCCCCGCGCCTTCCCCCGCGCTGCAGATCCCCCGCGCCGCTGGCTCGCGGGTGGAAGGGATGTCGAGCCTTCTTGCTGCGTTTCCGGCGGCGACGCGGGTCGTGACCTCCAGAGGTACTGGCTCCCAGGCCCGGTCTTCGGGCGCGCGCAGCGGAGTCGTCACGAAGGCGAGCCTTCTATCTTAGAATGTTAGGACTCGGCTCTCTCGACCTCTTGGGGAACCGGCAGAAGTGCCGACCCGGCTGAGCCCTAGCCGCTGCCTGTGAGGATCTCCTCGTCTGGCTCGCGTGACCATCCCAGCGCCGGATTCGGCGACCGCTGCTGTGATGAATCGCGCGAAGATGCCATCAGTCCTGTCACGCGCGGTGAAACGTGTGCGGGCGTTGAGCCCGAGCCGGCCTTCACCCCCCGAGGCTGTCGACGCTCTGCGCCTGGCGGCCCCATGTCGCCGCCCGTCGCCGCGACCCTTCGTCGCCGTCCACTTCATCTCACCACCGCCCCGCATCCTTCTACCTGTAGGCGTCCGTGGCTGGCGTCGGCAAGGCCACCGTCAAGGGCAGCACCCGCAAGGTCAACGAAGACCGTACCGTTCTCGACCTTGCCCCCGGTGCTCCTTTCGACGCCTATGTCGCGTGCTTCGACGGGCACGGTGGCCCTGCTACCGCCCAGTGGCTCGCGGAGAATTTCCTCGATTACGCGGCCGACGCGTGGGGCAACGGCGGGGCCCCGGACAAAGCCATGCTCGAGGCTTATCTCGCTGCAGACGCGCAGCTGTTGGGCGCGAAGCAGGGCCTGTTCGGCATGGGAGAGCGGGGCGTGGGCGGGTCCAAGTGCGGGTCTACGTCGGCGACGACGTTGTTCTACCGTGGTGATGGCGGGCTGCGGGTGTGCGCCGCCAACGCAGGAGACGCACGGATTCTGCTCGTGCGCAAGGGTGGGAAAGGAGAGGCCAAGTGGGCTGTGGACGAGTTGTATTATGAGGCGAGGCAGCGGTGTGGCTATTCTTTGTCTCCGTCTCTTTCCCTCTGTCTCTCACTTGCTCACTCTCATCCTCTCTCTTCCTCCCTCGCAGCACGTGCCCGACCAGGAGGCCGAGCGCGACCGCATTGAGAGGGAGAACCCCAACAAGCGCCTGCCCCTCGTCCGCTACGTCGGCGGCACGTGGCGCGTTGGAGGCCTCCTAGCCCTGTCCCGGGCCTTCGGCGACGCCTACCTGAAAGGCAGTCTCCAGTACGAGGGCGTCGCACTGACCGGTTCCCTCGCCCGCACCGATGGCTACTCGCCCGGCTTCGGCGTAACCGCCGAGCCCGACGTCTACGACGTTTCCTGCAAGGACGCCGCTTGGGTTGTCGTTGCCTCGGATGGACTGTTCAACGAGGAGGTTCGGGGTGGCGGAGGCGGTCTCACCAACGAGGAGGTGGCTGAGTTTTTGGGGGACAACCTTAACGCCGACCCGAACGAGCTTGCCGCCGACCTGGTCGACGCTGCAGTGGAGGCGGGTTCCACGGACGACGTGACCTGCTGTTTGGTGCGCATCAAATGACAGTGGGTTGTACACAAATGGCTCAAGACGACACCCCCTCCCCGTCCTGTCAGCCGTCTTCGCTCTCGCGTTCTCCGCTCGTGGCTGACGCGACGTTCACGTCGTCGACCACCTCGCGCTCGGCGACCCGGGAGGTGTTGTAGCTGCCGCACCCTCCAGCCCCGCACCGCAGCCCCACGACGTGAAACGGCGCCCGGCTCCGACGGCGGCAGTCATTGCAAACCACCAGAACAGTTCGCCCCGCGTACTCGGCTGGCATCGGCGTCTCAGCCGCTGCGTGATCGACGGCTCCCCAGTCAAGCGACACCGTGCTCTTGCTGCACCACGGACACTTGAACAAGCGCCGCCGTAGCATGTCGCGGTGGCATGCGTGGTGCATGACGTGTCCGCACGGCAGGACGGCCAAACGTCCTACGGACTCAAAGAGCTCCTCCAAGCAGATCGGGCAGGCCCGACGCGTGGCGTCAGCGACGCACCGGTGGTCGTCCCTCCCGCGCAGGCCGAAGCACGCGCCGCACGGGCCGCAGTGCCAAAACGCCGACCGGCCCCCGACGCGACAGATCCCGCAGTCGTCGCAGTGGAACTGGCGCTTGGTGGTGTTGTCGTCGAAGAGATTGCACTTGAGACACCCGTAGGCGCCGAAGGCAACTCCGCAGCCCTCGGCGGGATCTCCCTCGTCGGTGTGGGGGAGGGGATGTGGGGATCCCAGGGGGGGCGAGGAGCCGGCGCTCGCCCCTCCCCCCTCGAAGAAGCGTCCCCCAGTGACCGCCCCCCCGCATCGCCGGGCCACGGGCTGTTCTAGCGCGCAGAGGGCACATCGGAGCCTGGTCACTCGCTTTCGGTCCAGCGGCGGGTGCGGGTCCGGCGGAGACCAGGGGGCCCCGTCGGCCCGGGGCGCGGCGTGCCCCCCCTCGTCGGCGGCGTCGTCGTGACAGAAGCGGCACCACACCCACTGGAGACAGCATGGCGCCAGCAGGCGACACCGGCGTCGGTAGTGACTGCACCCGTGCTCCATCAAGCCGCGGTCGCGTATGGGGCAGGGTGGGCGGGGGGGGGGGACATCGGGGCTGTCTGAGCCGTCGTCGCTTGTGCCCTCGGGTGTGCCCTCCGCGTCGCTCGGCGGGTCGGACGTCGTCGTGGCACCCTCGGCGAGCAAATTAGAGAGGCTTGTCGTGGGATCACTACCCTGCGGGCCGTGGGCGGAAGAATAAGGGGTAAGTGCAGCGCGTGGCGGGGGGGGCGAGGGCGGTGGGCGGCCTCGGCCGTCGTCGCCAGCGCCCCGATGGCCCGCCTGCGAGTCTTGCTGGGAGTCTGACATGGCACCCGCTTCTTCTGCACCGCTTTTGTTCAGTCACCGACTGCAGGGAGAGCCAAGTCGAAAATGTGAGGAAGCTCGGGGTCCACCCTCGCCTCGGCCGCCCACCGTGACTGACCGACGGGCTCTCCCTGAAAAAGTTGTGCGGTTTCCCGCATGCCACAGCCGAGTGCCTCGTGCGTCAGAATGCGACTTTTAGTCGCGAGGGTGGTGCCCTCGAGCGCCGCCGGTCCGTCCCCCCGCTGCTTTGGAGGGCGCGAGGCAAGACATAAGCGACCTGGTGGTTGGCTTGTTGCGCTCCCTGGGTGCGCGGGCAGCGCGCCCCGCCCAATCTGCGTCCGATCGCTGCTCTTTGGCCTCGGTGGTCGAAGCCATCGTCCCGCTCAAGCCTCGTGCGCGCGTTTGTGAGCCATGATGCCGACGTGGCGCTCGTTCTCAGCTCCTCTGCGCCTCCTCGCGGCCCTCGCGCCGCCTATCTCGTTGGTTTCGCGCCATTATGACTCAGATGGACGTTCGGAAGCGTCGAACGTCTCCCATAGTCGTCGATTCCTGAAGGAGATCCTGCGGCAAATGTGGGCGCCCCGAAACGAGGGCAACGCTACGTAGCTGCGTATGTGGCGGGGGCTGTAGCGCCCCCGCCGCCGGCACCAGCACCCCCCCCGCTGCACCGCGTCCGCCCCCCCTCCCCGCCCCCGACCTCGACCCCCCCCCCTACCGCAGCCCCCCCCCACATTCCCGCCCCCTGCCCCTTG
>Ga0181573_10000668_pt1 | contig 35616 bp, 23 predicted proteins | sample 101ome_25_FD_148643 | JGI IMG/M metagenome (GOLD analysis project Ga0181573, IMG submission 148643) | Coastal salt marsh microbial communities from the Groves Creek Marsh, Skidaway Island, Georgia - 101409BT metaG (spades assembly) | ecosystem: Environmental > Aquatic > Marine > Intertidal zone...
GTGCGCCCCACCACCGCGTCCACCCCCGCGTCCACCCCCGCGTCCGCTCTTCGCGCCGTCCCCGCCCCTCCCGCCCCGTCCCCCCCCCGGTTTCTTCCCGCTCTTGTCAGCCGCCTTCTTCTCCCCGCCATCCCCGGGTCCTCCCTTGGCCCCCTTGGGGACGGGAGGCGACTCGAGCCCCCGGGTGCCGTGGCCCTTGCCCACCTCCTCCCACCCGTCGCCGTCGTCCAGCGCGCCGCTCGCCTTGGACCTCTCGTACGCCTCCAGATCGGCGAGTCGCCGCGCGTTCGCCGCGGCGGTTGACGCGTTCTCGGCGTTCTCGGCGACGGCGGCCGCCGCGCGCGCCCTCGCCGCCTCGATCGCCTCGCGCTCCACGCGCTCCGCCTCCGCGTCGCCGTCCACCCTGGCTCGCCTCCGTGCGCTCGCCGGTAGGACCGGGTCGTACCGCCTGCGACGAGAGAGCGGCCACGCAACCTCCAGCTCCGTGCGCCACGGCGGTTTGTTCGTCAGTGGCGACTTGTCCGCCGCGTCGGCGAGATAATCGACGACCATAACGGTGATGTCGTCGCGGTTATCCTTCTGCTTCTGCGCCAGCTTGCACAGCGCCGCGGCGCACGGTCCGGTACCGAGCTTGGCGCCGCACTGCGCCGCCTGCTTGACCGTCACCGCGTCCCACAGTCCGTCCGACGCGAGCACGAGCCGGAACCCCGGTTGCGAATCCGGGACCAAAACCGCCGAAACCTCGGGCTCGGACGATACCCCGCCCTTTTTCCCGTCGCGATCGCCGATGGACCTGGACACCGCCAGCCCGCCCGGCCACACGCGCAGCGGTCCGACGGGCTTACCGTCCTCGAACGCCGTGGCGCGCACCTCGCCCCCATTTTCCTCGATTCTCTTTCGCTCCGCCGCGGACGTGTCCAGGCGGTGCTCCGGGGTGAGCCGAACCGGCGCGCATCCGTGGCCGCAGTCGAGGGTGGCGAGGGAATCGCCGACGGCGGCGGAGTGGACGTGCCTGCCGTTGACGACGCACATCGTCGCGGTGGCTCCGCTGTGTATGTCCCTGGCGAGAAACTGTGCGTCGACCTGGGCGAACGCGCGCACGAGGGCGTCGGCGACTCGATCTTCAAAGACATCCTCGGGATCGGCTCTCTCGGGATCGAACGGGCCGGGGGCGTCGAGGGCGTTCAGGAGGGCCGGGACGAACGCCTCGGCGCAGTGATCCGCGGCATCCTTGCCGCCGTGCCCGTCGAACAGGCCGAACGCGTCGAAGCGGACGCCGCGCCACTCGGCGCCCGGCGCGGCGAAGGACTTGTCCTCTCCCTTCATGACTTTCCTCGAGTGCGCTACGCGGCACGGCGGGTAGCCGGTGGGATCCTCCGCGTGCGAGGGGTGGACGTGAACCTCGCCGCTCATCGTGCGCGGTCACCGCGTATCGTCGTCGTCAGTCGCAATCCCGCGATGACCCGCGGGCGATGGGAACCGTTCCCACGTCGCGCGGTATCGCCCCTTCCCGATCCCTCTCTTCCCGGGTGCTGACACGGCGCACGCGAAAAGTGATCGGTGGCGGTTGCCGCCGACGGACGAGCGCGCGGGGCTGGTCGGGGCGGGCACCCCGCGGTGATCCGGCGCGAGTTCCGGGTACCTGACCGTGCGATCAGACCCGCGGCGCGTCGATAGCGCGCCCGAGTCCTTTATCAACAGCTGGGCGCGCGGCCCAACTCTGTCTCGAGGGATGTGCAGGATCGATGATGATCCTTCCTGCGCCTTCGGTTGGCCACCGAGAGGCTTCGCCCCGTTCCGCTGCGCTCGAGCCGTCGAGGTTTCCCTGTCTGGGTTTGGGACTGGCCAAACCGTTTTAGGTCTTTGTGACTGTTTGCCGCAGTGTGTCTGTGCCCACGTTTGGCTTTGGCAATCATTTTCCGGCCGTATGACGAGCAGTCACTCGACAGCCGCAAACCCGGGGGACGTGGCCTTTTCCCGCCCCGAGTGCGGATCATCCGGGATTTTGCCGCGCGAAGATATCGGCCGTCGTGCTCCTCGGCACCGCCAGCGCCGAGGAGCACCCGCGGCGAGATCCCAGGCGACGGTCACGCGGGTGAGCGCGACGGACAGAGTCACGTGGCGCACGGCGAGCGTCGCATCGGGCCGATACCACCGCGGGCGGGCGTCCCTCGGCGGGACGCACCGTCCGACCCTTCGGGTTCGCCAAGAGACCCGACGCACATCCGCGAGCAGCGTCGGTCTCCATCTGGCGGAGGTTGCGCGCGGGCGACGGGGCGTCGAGAGAGGGTGGGAAGCGATCGGAGGCGAGCACGGCGATGGCGACGAGCACGGTGATGCGCGTCGGCGCCGCGGCATCGCCCGGGGCGAGTGTGCGGCGCGCACGGACCACCACCCGCGCTCCATGTGCCGCCGCATGGAGGAACCTCGAGCGTCGGGGGACGACGAGGAGCGCGGGGGTGGACGGTGCGGTCGGCCGCTCTCGCGCGAATCACGTCCCCCGCGCCATCTCCGACTCCCGGACGCGGAAATCCACGGCGAAGTCCTCCCCGTCCTCCTCCCCGGAGTTCGGCTCGGGGGCCCTCGTCGAGGTGGACCGCCCGAGGGGCAACTCCACCACCGCGCAGGCCATGGCCAACAGCGTGAACATCCTGCTCGGGGTCGGCCTTCTCTCGGTGCCGTACGCGCTGCAGCAGGGCGGGTGGGCGGGCCTCGGCGTCCTCGGCGTCCTCGGCGTCACCACCAACTACACCGGCAAGATACTGATCCGGTGCCAGAGGCGCGGCAGCCTCCCCGCATCTGATTCGTCATTCGGAAGGGACGGCCGTCGGTGTGAGGTGAACGACCGCGGCGGCGCCGGCGCGGCGGCGCGGGGGGTGATCGCCGACGACGCCGACGCCGACGCCATGGAATCGCTCTCCTGCGACTGGGACGATCCGCACGAGCCCACGCGGCGGCCGCTGCTGTCCTACGAGGACATCGGCGAGGCGTCGTTTGGCGCCGCCGGGAGAAATTTCATCACGTGGGTGCTCTACACCGAGCTCATCGGCACGTGCGCGCTGTTCTTCATCCTGGAGGGCGATCACCTGGAGATTCTGTTCGACCACGCGCACACGCAGGAGTGGTTCATGTGCGCGGCGGCGGCGGTGATGATACCCACGCTGTGGCTCGCGGACTTGTCGTCGCTCTCGATCATCGGAGGTTTGGGCGCGTGCGCTTCGTTGTCCCTCGTCGGCGTCGTCCTGTACGAGCTCGTCGCGGTGGGGGGCTTCCCGGGTTCACTACCCCCGGCGTTGAGCACCACCGCGCTGGTGCACCTAAACACGCTGCCGGTGAGCTTCGGACTGCTCGCGTTTGTCTTTGCCGGTCACGCGGTTTTCCCGGCAATCTACACCAGCATGCGCGCGCCGGAGGAGTACGACGGAATGCTGGACAAGACGTACGCGATCGTGGGCGCCACGTGCTTGCTCATCGGCGGTGCCGGATACGCGCTCTACGGGGACGGCGTGGCGGACGAGGTGACGCTGAACCTGCCCGCGGGGATGGCGAGCACTCTCGCGCTGGCGCTGGTCACCGTGAACCCGTTTAGCAAATTCGCGCTCACGATGGACCCGGTGTCGCGCGGGTTGGAGAAGGCGCTGGGGGTGGACATCGACGGTGGGGGAGGGGGTGACGGAGGTGACGGAGGAGGGGATTGGGGCGCCCCGCTGAAGGCGCGATTGATGCGCACCGGGTTGGGCGCGGGCGCGCTGTTGACCGCCGCGAAGGTTCCGTTTTTCGCGGTGTTCATGTCGCTCATCGGGAGCTTCCTGACGCTGACGGTCAGCGTCATCTTCCCGAGCGCGTGCTACCTGCGGATGTTCGAGGACGAGCTCACGGACTCGGAGCGGGTCGCCAACTGGGCCATCATGCTGCTCGGCGGGTTCTGCGTCGTCGCCGGCTCGGCATCCGCGATCAACGCCGCGCTGGACCAGTTCTGACGGGAAACGTAAAAGTTGACACATCTCCCGCAGTTCTGAGACGATCGTTCGCCCTCGTCGCGAGACGATCGCCGCCGCCGCCGCCGCCGCCGCCGCCGTCATTTATTACGCGACGCGGCAACGCGCGCCTCGAAAATCGAGTCGCGGCTCTCCTGTACGAGTAAGAGTATTTGAGTAAGTGTCCCCGCCGGACCAATAGTCCGGGCAGCTGCTCACTTTTATTTTTTACGCAAGAAAGACTTTTTCTTCATGAAGTGCGAACACTTGCGACGCACGACCCAGCGCACGCGTCTCCATGGTCGGTGATGAGGAGGACGACGGGCGGGACTACTCGCGTCTCGAGGCCCCTCTCCAGCCGGATGACCTGTACGGCGGAGACGGGCGGGAAACCTGGGGTCGCCGCGCGGAGCGGGAGGAGGTCTCGCGGAAGATGGCGCTTCGCAAGCTCGAGACGCTGGCGCTAAAAGGGAGGCTGGCGACCATGCGGAAAACGAGCGTGACTCGCGCGGTGGTCAAGGAGGTGGTGGCGAGGCAGTCGAGGACCATGATCGGCGCACAGCTGGACCCGGACGTGGTGCGGCGGAGGGCGGAGCTGTGCGACGGCCCGGACGAAGCCGAGGAGGACGGCGAGGGGAACAAGTCAACAACGACGGGCGACGCGGATACGAGTACGCCGTTCGCTCGGGGGCGTCATCCCTACACGGAGTTGTTCATGAGACGGTACGAGACGCTACTCAAGCCGCACTCGACGTGGGAGGGCGCCACAAAGCTCCGGGAGGGGACGTCCCCGGGACCCATGGAGCGGGGACGGTGGACGATTCCAAAACGCTAAAACCGCGAGACTTTCAGCCGTCCGCGCCGAGCGGTGCCCACTGCGGAGCACTCAGCGGATAAGGCCCACACTTCGCGGCCCCTGAAGCCATGGCATCGTCCGCCGCCCTCCTCGGGGGCCACCTCGCGACGTTCGCACGGCGGCCACCGCGGCGGCAACCGCGGCGCCGATCGCGTCGCGTCGCGCCCGCCGCCTTCCTCGGCCTCGGCGGCAAGGCGGCGAGGGGGGGCGACGCGTCGAACGCGACATCGGGCGTGACGCTCTGGGGCTCGCCCGGCTCTCGATCGCCGCTCGTGGACTGGTACCTGCACGAGCTCGACGTGCCTTTCGATGCCAAATCACCCGGCGACCCGAACAACCCGCATCCGTTCGGCCAGATCCCCGCGCTGCGCGACGGAGAGGTGGAGGCCTGGGAGTCTGGCGCGATTCTCATGTACCTCGCCGATCGTTACGGGGGCTTGGACACGCCGGCGAAGCGAGCGGACGCGAACAAGTGGGTCGTGTGGGCCAACGCATCGCTGGACCCGGTGCTGTTCATCGAGAACGAGCGCGGGCAGGTGCTGGACAGCGGCGCGAGGCGCGCGGAATCGCCCAAGGCGCTCACCAGGCTCGAGTCTGTGCTGTCGCAGAGGGAGTTTTTGGCCGGCGATGCCTTTGGCGTCGCCGACGTCGCGGTGGCGAGTTACCTGCTCTTCGTGCCCATATTCTTCGCGGACGTCAGCTTCGCGAGGTGGCCGAACACGGCGCGGTACATGGGCCGGTGCGTGGTGCGACCGGCGTACTCAAAGGCTTTCGGCGTTAGGACTGCGGCGTATTTGGCGTCCAAGATCGAATCGTGGGTGGGGTCTACATCGGGTAATTAAAACTCTTAGATAATTCGAGGCGATGACGACACTCGGCTGGCTCTGCGATGAAAGCTCGTGTCATCAATCAACGTCGCTAGCTAGTTCGCACGCCGGCTCTCTACTCATCAATCAGACGGTCACGTCGTCGAATCATCCGACTCATCAGATTCGGTAGTACTCCCTGAGGTACTCCACCACCTCCTCGTTGGTGTTCTTGACCACCATCTGGTCGTACTCGCCCGCGCCAACCGTGCCGTGTCCCTGCATCGTGTTCACAAAGTTGAGCAGGCAGTCGTAGAACCCGTCGTAGTTGACGATGATCACGGGCACCGGGTGGTCCGTGCCGAGCTTGTGCAGCTGGTACAGCGTGAACAGCTCGAAGAGCTCGTCCATCGTTCCGAGGCCGCCGGGGAGGAACACGTACGCGGTGCGATCCTCCGCCTTCTTGCGGACGCCCGCGTCGACGAGCGCAACCTTGCGAGGGGAGAGGAACTTGCAGAACACGGTGTGCTCGGGTTTGAGGTAGCTCATCGCGGCGGACCGTACCTTCGTGCCGGCTTCGCGCTCGATGCGGATGCCCGCGACTGCCTTTCCGGCGTCCATGGCGCCCAAACTCGCCGCCTCCATCATCCCCGGCCCGCCGCCGGTCCACGTCGGGGTCCCGAGCAACTCCGAGACCATCTTCCCGAGCTCCCTGGACTTGACGAAGTGCGGGTTGTCCGCCTTGAGTCTCGCGCTGCCGTAGTAGACGACGCCGCGACCGATGGACTCGATGAGTTCGTAGCACGCGAGCAGCTCGCGCTGCACGGCGGCGGCGCTGCCACGAACCAGCGCCTGCGCCCTTCCCTCGTGCATGTGAGCGTGAACCCACGTCCACCCCTCCTCGGAGATCTCCGCGCCCATGGACTGGACCACCGCCGCGCCGGACAGGCACCCGAGCTCGCAGCACCTCTGCAGCGACGCGTTGCGCAGCAAACCGTACATGAAGCCCGCGCTGAACAGGTCGCCCGCGCCCGTGGTGTCTTCCACCGCGAAGCCCTTGAACGCCTTCTGCTCCACGCGCTCGGTTCCGCGCATCGCCACGCAGCCCTTATCGCCCAGGGTCACCACCGCGATGTCGCACCACTCCGCCAGCTTGGCCAGCGCCGCCTCAATCTTGGTATCCGTCTCGATGGACTCGCTCGAGGCGTCGCCGCCGCCGACGAGCTCCCTCGCCTCATCCTCGTTGGCAAAGACGGCATGAATCGCGCCGGACGCCAGCAGCCTGGACATGGGCTCCCGGAACTTACGGACGATCTCGAAGGACGCGAGGTGCATCGCGACTTTGCACCCGGCGGCGGTGGCGGCGGCGACGGTGGCTTCCATCAGACCCGGGCCGTAGTAGCTGTACCCGTTGATGACGACCCACTTGACGCCTCGCAACTGATCCGCCGTGACCTCGTCGGGCTGGAGCCTGATGGCGTCCTCGAGCGACGGCCTCATCGTGCGCTGGCCGGTCTTATCGACCAGGCAGACGCACCTGCCCGTGTACGACTTTTCGCCCTTGACCTCGAGCAGAGAGGTGTCCACGCCCGATCGCTTCATCGACGAGACGAAGAGTTTGCCCCACTCGTCCTGCCCGACGGCGCCCAGCAGAGCGGTTCGGACGTCGAAACCGTGCGCCAGGCCGCGCGCGGTGTTCGCGGCGGACCCGCCCGCCTTGGTGGTGAACTCGCCCACCCGCATGAGGAGCCGCTGCAGGTCGTCGGGGCCGACGCGGACGCTCCCGCCCGTCTCGCCGTCCAGGGACTTGAAGAACGAATCGGCCACCTTGGCGCTGTGGTCGATGACGGCGAGGGGCTGCAGCGCGACGACCTCGGGTGGTAGGTTCTCATCGCCGCCAGCCTCGAGGCTTCGCTTGCGCTGTGGAACACGAGGGAGGAGGACTTGGGTGAGATACGATTCTTGCGTGGCATTTGGTCGCTTCCCGAAGGGGATTGAGGGGCAAATCTTCGGGTGACATCGCGGGTCGGGTCGGGGGATCACCTTGGCGGATGCGCCGCCCATGGACGCCGGGTCCTTGATCGGGGTCACTTTTGGCGTGACGAGATCGTCGAGCATGTCGAACTTGAATCGGACCCTCGGCCCTGCGACCGCGCGAGTGAGCGCCCTGGCCCATCGTGGAGCAGATTTAGGTCGTGTGGTGGGTCAGATATTTTTTGGATTCTGGCGTCTGGCCACGAAAACGCGTCTACGAGGAGGGCACCCCCATTGGAGCGCGGGCGACGGCGGTGCCCGCGGGGGTTTTAGGATGCGCCGGCAGAAGACCGGATCGTGGGGGGAAATATCCGGCGACGAGGAGTCGGGCGCGCCGCATCCGTGGGACGCGGCCGACGGGGCCGACGGATGGGGCCCGGGGAGCCGCGACACCTCCCCGACCGCGCTGGCGCTGCGCGGACGACGAAAGTCGCACAACCACGCGATCGGGTCGGGTCCGAGGCAGTCGCCCGAGAGGTCCTCCACCGGCGGTAAGACCCCGGGGACGACCTTAGGGGACAACGAGAAGACCACCACGGTGAACGAGGCGGCGCTCAACCTCGCCAACTGCGTCATGGGCGCCGGCGCTCTCTCGCTCCCGTCCTACTTCAAGTCCTGCGGCGTCGCGCTCGGCATCCTCGTGCTGCTCCTCAGCGGCGCGTGGACCTGGGTGAGCTGCGAGATGATGCTGCGCACCGCGGACGCGGTATCGCAGCGGTTCCTACGCGGTAAACCCGTGGGCACGTACGAGGATCTGGTGGACCTGACTCTCGGATGGCGCGGCCGGGTCGCCACCACCGCCGGCATCGTCCTCCTGCAGATTGGCTGCCTGGTCGGCTACGCGAACATCCTCACCGACGTCGTCTCGCCGTTCGCCATAGACATCCTGCCGCCCGGTTTAGAGCCCAACCGCGGGGCGATACTCGCGGCGGTGACCCTGGGCGGCATGCTGCCCATGGGGGTCGTGGTCGGCGGCGACGCCGGGGGCGTCCTGGCGCTGGTGTCGAAACTCTCGATGTCGATAGTTGCGGTGTTTGCGGTGGCGCTGACGTGTCATGCGTTCGCACCCGGAAGCCTCGTCGCGTCCCCGGGCGAAGGTGCCGACTCGGGGGTGGGAGTCGACCCGTCCCCGGTGTCGCCGATCGTCTGGTTCAACCCCGAAGGGTTGATGTCGGCGCTCCCGCTGGCGCTCTTCGCGTTTGGCACTCACCCGGCGGTTCTCCCGGTGGTGAGGACCATGCGGCCGCACACGCTCGCGTCCAACACGAAGCTGATCACCACCGTCTTGGTGGGCTGCGGCGTGGGCTACCTGATGATCGGTCTCGGGGGTTACCTGAGCTTTCGCAAGGCGACAGCCGGTAACGTCCTGCGAAACGTGGACGGGTTCTTCCTCGGTCAGACGGGCGCCAAGGCGATCAAGTTCGGGTACGCGCTGGTCCTCCTGGCGAGCGTCCCGACCATCTTACTGCCCCTGCAGAAGGGCGCGAAGGACGCGTACGTCGCTTTGGTCCCGTCCGCGGCGATTCCCATCTCCGGCGGGGCGACACCCGGTAAGCCCCCGAGGCACGAAAAGCCAAACGAAAAAGCCAACGCGCCCGCCGCCGCCGACGCCGCAGCCTCCGGCGTCGTCGTGGACGTCGCGCCCGAGGTGGCCGCGCGTCTGGCGCAGGGCGTGGCGCTGGGTTCCATGATCGTCGCCCTGACCCTTTCGCTGTACGTTCCCAACGTGGCCTTCGCCTTTGGCCTCACGGGTTCCACGTGCTCGTTCCTGGTGGCGTTCATACTGCCCTCGCTGGCGTACCTGTCGGTGACAGGAACCGGACCGCGGGGCGGCGCGAGGCGAGTGGGGCGGATGAACACCACGGGGATGGAGCTGGGCAAGGCGGACAAGGCGGACGCGGACGTGGAGTTGAGGGAAATTGAGGATTCGGTGACGGAAGGGGGTCGCTCCTTCGTGTCGGCGGCGGGGCTATCGAAGCCGGGAGCGGGAAGGTCCGGCAACGGCAACGGCAACGGCAACGGTTGGGAGTGGCTGCAGGAAAGCGAGAGCGACCTCTCGGACGACCCCGCCGCGTCGCTCGTCGATAAGGAGAAGCATAACGGTCACTCGCGCTCGACGACGGGCAAGGAACCCGCCTTTGCCGGCGACAGGTCCGAGCGACTCGCCACCCGGCGCAGGCGAGGCTTCGCCAAGGCTACGATCGTTCTCGCGGTGATCCTCATGTACTTTTGCACCCGAGAGGTGGTCCGCGAGGTGTGGCACGAGCGCAAGATCGTGGAGGTGGTGTCCAAGATCACGGACGCCAAGCTGGAGGCTGCAAAACTCGAGAAGGACGTCGCGACGATCGAGTCGGCGAAGGAGGAATACGCGGAGTCTCAGAAGCAGTTCAAGGGCGCGCTCACCAACGCCACGGTGGCGCTCAGCGACGCGGAGCGCACCGGCGTGGGCGCGGACGAGCTCGAGCAGATAAACCGGACCATCGCGGAGAAGACCAAGCGATTCGCGAATGCTCCGCCCGCGGGCGGCGCCATCTCGGACCCGCCCACCGCGCCTCCCGCTCGACCCTCCGAAAAGAAGAGCCCGGCGCCGGAGCCCAAACCGAAACCCACCGAGCCGGAACGGCCACCGCCCGCCGGGGATGAGACCTCCGAGACCGACCCGAGTGCCGGCGACGAAGTCATCCAGAAGGCGGAGGAGAGCCTGAAGATGGTGGAGGAGGTGGAGGCCAAGAGCGAGGAGGCCAAGGGTAAGCTGGAGGACGCGTTGGGATTGGTGGACGAGAAGCAGAGGCGAAAGGAGGAGAAGGAGCGGATGGAGGAGAGCGCGTGGCTCGAGGGGTGGGTCAAGGAGCACCAAGGCGAGGACAGCTCCATCCTGGCCAACGTCGACGCGGGCGCGAAAGACGCCGGAAAGAAGGACGACGCGAAGAAGAAGAAGGAGAAGAAGGACGAGGACGAGAGGGACGAGGGGGGAATCGACGGCGCCGGCGCCGGAGACGGGTCGTCGTCGTCCTCGGAGGACTTTGTCCACGAAGACGACGTCACCAACGATTACGCGGACGACAAGAGCAAGGGGGGACCCCCCGGCGCCGGTCCCGGGGTCGGCGACGGCGGGAAGACTGGGAAGATTGGTGGGAAGAAGAACAACGCCACGTCTTCCCAATCTTCCGACGAGGCGGGGGGCATCCCGGATCCCTCCGACGTCGTGGCCAGGGCGGACGAGAAGGTGAAGGAGCTCAGCGAGCAGAAGCAGGAGGTGGAGAAGAAGACGGACGAGGTGCTGAGGGAGGCTGCGGCGAATGAGGGCATCGACGAGGACGAGGCGAACGCGTTGGCCGAGGCGCTCGCGGCGACGAAGCTCGGGCCTCTGAGCGGCGTCACGGAGAAGAAGGCGTCGTCGGAGGAGGCGAAGGGTGCCGAGGGTGCCGAGGGTGCCGAGGGTGCCGCCGTGCCGTCGACGTCGACGAGCGCCGCGGGGGACGGGGACGCGGAGGAGGCGAAGGGGGAAGCCTCGGAGGATCTCTTCACCGGGAGAAGGCGATTGTTTTGATCGTCGCCTCGATCGAAAGTCGCCCGGATCAAAGTCTTGAAAAGTTTCGCCCGCCGCGCGTTCGTCGCTCTACCTACTCGTCGTCGACGCGTTCGTGGTCGGATACCACGATGTCCACCCCGAGCTTCTTCTCCAGCCGCTCTATGCTCTTCTTGAACCGCACCAGGCTCGTGTCCGGTCCGATCTCGATCACGGCGTCAATCGTGAACAGGTCCTCGTCGCCAAACGGCGCCGGCTGCGTGTCGGTGTTTAAGGTCTCGACGTTTATACCCTCGGACGCCAGGTAGTTGGTCATCTGATAGACCAAGCCCGGGAAATCGGGCCCCTGAAGAAATATGCGCCGCCACCGCGATCGGTCCACCTCCTCCTCGTCGCGCCTGTGCCTGGTCCGCGTCCTGCGGACGGTGCCCCGCAGGCCCGGGATCTCCCCGGCGGCTCGTTCAAACGCCTCCGCCTCCTCCTTGGTCTGCTCCGTGAAGGACACGAGCATGGTGATGTTGCACTCGTCGCCGAGACGGGCCATCCGCGTGGTCTCGATGTTCCCCTTGGCGTCCACGAGGGCTTTCGCCAAAGCCGAGACGAGGCCGGGGCGGTCGGGGCCGTACGCGTTGACGATGTACTTGGTCTTGTCCAGGTAAAAGCCGGTGCTGCCCGCGGCGTTGTGCACCCACGCCCTGTGATGCTGACGCGCGAGGGGGAGGAGCGCCCCCTTGGAGCCCGCATATCCGTGGGATACCGCGCGGCGGAGGGCGTCGACGCACTGTCGTCGCCACATGGTGCCGTTGCCTCGGTGAGTGTGCTCGACGCGGTCGTTTTTTGAAAAAATAACAACCAAAAACCGGCGGTGCCCCTTCACAAACTAGTCCCACGTAGGCACGGGCTCACGCATCATGGCGCCCCCGAAGACCGTCCTCGACAAGATCGTACACGCGGTGACCAAGATGGCGGACCCAACGGGCTCGTCCCGCGTCGCGATCGTCAAGTTTCTCAAGCGAGAGTTCGACCTCGACAACGCCAACGCGATCAAGAAGGCGCTGAAGCAGGGAGTCGACAAGGGAGCTTTGGTGCAGAAGGGTCAGTCGTTCACCATCCCGGGCGTGGAGTTCCAGGAGCCCGAGGACATGAAGGTGTCGATCACGGAGGTCACAATCGGTGACGGCGACGTGGCGACGAAGGGAAGCACGGTGACGATGCGGTACCGCGGAACCTTGGACTCCGATGGGTCCGAGTTTGACGCCGGCAAGATCGATTTCACCCTGCACGCAGGCGAAGTCATCAAGGGGTGGGACAAGGGCATCGAGGGGATGAAGGTCGGGGGCAAGCGCGTCCTCGTCATCCCTCCGAAGCTCGGGTACGGCAAGAGGGGATCCCCTCCGGAGATACCCGGGGACGCCACGCTCGTGTTCGACGTCGAGCTCCTCGCCGTTCAGTGACTCCGGCGTTTGGACAATCCACTCGTGCTGATAAGAAACTATTTGCGCCGCTATGCGCCGCCCGCTTCGCCGCCGAATCCGTGCGGCAAAGACCGGACGTTCGCCTCGTCCAAGTGCGACGTGTCACCCCACGCGATGCACCTCCACCCGCGCCCGTGTCCGCTCGCGTCGACCGATATCCTGATCACCCCGACGCTGCAGTTGTGCACCACCCCTCCTCGTTTTTTGCGAAAGTCGCGCGCGTCCCCCCTCGGAGGATCGTCCGCGTCGCACCTGTCTTTGAGCACGTGCAGCGTGCCCCCGTGCGTCACCACCGCGACCCTCGCGCCGTGCGGGTATACCTTCGCGGCGACGTGTTCCATCCAACCGACCGCCCTGTCCCAGTGGTCGTTGTAACTCTCCCCGCCGCCCGGCACGGCGTAGTCGTCGTCGGAACCCCGTCGAAACGTTCGCCAAATCTCGGGCATCAGCGCGTCGGCGTCGCGCCTCGATACCCCCTGAAGGACGCCCATGTGCCGCTCCCGAAGCTCCTTGTGCAGCGTCACGGTACTCGCCGGCATGTTCAGCGCGTCGGCGACGCGGTAAGCGGTTTCGGACGCGCGGGATAGGTCGGATGAGGCGACGGCGTCGATGGTCCCGAACCGCCCATCGGCGAGCGCAGCCCCGAGCGCCTCCGCCTGCGTCACCCCGTCGCGGTCCAGCTCCGCGTCCTCCTGGCCCTGGATGATGCCCTCGCGGTTCCACCGCGTCTGGCCGTGCCTCAACAGGACGAACTCCACCTCGGACATCGCCTTCGGTCAGCGCCGGTGCCGACTGCGGGGGGCTTTCCCGAGAAACTTGCTTCGTTGTGGCGAGGGACTGCGCAGGGCTTCACAGATTATCCCCTGATGAACAGATCGCGCTGGCGCGGCGGAGGTGGACGGACATCCGCGGAGCATGGGCGGCAAGGCGAACGAGCACGATGGCGGCGACCACATGAACAACGCGGGGATCGGCCTCCCGGCCACCGGCGCCAGCGTCGTCACCTTCCCGTCCTTCACGCTCGACTGCGGCGAGACCTTGCGCGACGTGCAAGTCGCGTACTCAACCTACGGAGCGCTCTGCGCGTCGAGGGACAACGGGGTCGTCGTCGGGCACTCGCTCACGTCCAACAGCGTGGTGCACGAGTGGTGGGGGGAGATGATGGGCGACGGCGACCGGTTCGCCATAGACACCGCCGCGGATTTCGTGGTGTGCGTCAACTACCTCGGGTCCCCCTACGGCACCACGTCCCCCGTGGTTCGCGATCCGCGTAAATCGAACGGCGGGTGGTACGGCCCCGACTTTCCCTCACCGTGCACCATACGCGATAACGTCAGATTGCAGCGGATGCTGTTGGACCACCTGGGCGTGAAGCGCCTCAAGATGGCAATAGGGGGCAGCATGGGGTGCATGCTGGCGCTGGAGTGGGGCGCCACCTACCCGGAATACGTGGACTCCCTTTGCCTGATTGCGGGATGCGGCAGGCACCCAGACTGGGCCATCGGCATAGGCGAGGTCGAGCGGTTCGCGGTCATGGCGGGTGAGGGATGGAACGGCGGGGACTACGATCCGAGCGATCCTCCCAAAGGAGGCCTGGCCGCGGCGAGGATGACCGCCATGCTGACCTATCGCGCGCCCCGATCCATCGACGAGCGATTCAACCGAGACCTCGCCTCCGACGTTCGGGAGAGACCGCGCTCGGAGGACGAGATCGCGGTGCGTACGCACAAGAACCCCGCCGCGGTCGCGTCCCTCCCCTTCTACGACGTCGAGAACTACCTGCGGTACCAGGGGAAAAAGTTCACCCGCCGCTTCGACCCAAACTGTTACGTTCAGCTCACGCTGACGTTGGACACCCACGACGTAGCCGCGGGCCGGGGCGCCTACCCCGACGTCCTCGCGTCCCTCACGCACAAGACGATGGTCGTGGGCATCACCAGCGACGTGCTGTACCCGTACGCCCTGCAGGAGGAGCTGGTGAGGCACATGCCCAACGCGGAGATGTTCACGATTGATTCCCACCACGGACACGATGCGTTTCTCCTGGAGATTGACGGACTCAACGCCGCCGTCGCCGACTGGCGACGAAGGACCCACCGACCCACGGACCCGAGCGTCGAAGCGCGCTCCACCGCCACCGCCACCGCCACCGCCACCGCGCTCCACCGCGAGCTCGGCGCGCCGGAGACTTGGGACTTTCTCGAGGTTTGCCCGCCGGTGACTCGTCCGTACGGATTCGTGGATGCCAAATTCGTCGCCGACGTCCGAGCCCTTCTTTCGCTCTCAGAGGGCGAATCGATCGACGCGGATCAAGAGTCGGGACTCTTCGACGGGCATCCATCCCGCGTGCTTCGAGGCGCGGAGGCGGTGGCGTCGCACGCCGGGGACATGGGCCACCACGCGCGTCACCCGCCGGACCTCGTGGTGCTCCCGCTGACCACCGAGGAGGTCGCCGCCGTCGTCCGTTTGTGCTACGTGCGAAGGGTTCCGATTGTCCCGAGGGGTGCCGGGACCGGGCTCGAGGGCGGGTGCGTCGCGTACCGGGGCGGCGTCGTGATTGACACGTGCCTGATGAAGCGCATCGCGACGGTGGACGGGGAGCAGCTCGCGGTGGTGGGCGCCGGCGTGCTGAAGAACGAGCTGAACAAGTTTCTCGAACCCCTCGGCTTGCTCTTCGGCCCTGATCCGTCATCGAACCCCTCCATCGGAGGGATGGCCAGCACCGGCGGCAGCGGCATGAGCACGCTCAAGTACGGCACCAGCAAGGAGAACGTCCGGTCCATGACCGTCGTCACCCCGACCGGGCGCGTGATTCGAACCAGGCAGGCGGTGCGCAAGTCCAGCACGGGATACGAGCTCAACTCGCTGTACTTGGGCGCGGAGGGAACGTTGGGGGTCATCACCGAGCTCACGGTCAGGTTATTCCCGCGGCCGAAGGTTCGGTGCGGCGCCGTCGTCGTGTTCCCGGACGTGCGAGCCGCGGCGACGACGGTGGTGGACGCGGTGCGAGCCAATCTGGACACCCTGCTCAGGTGCGAGCTCATGAACGACGAGGGCATCCGCGTGACTAACGTCGTGTTTAAGACGAGCCTGGCGACTGCGCCGACGCTGTTCCTCGAGTTCGTGGGGAACACGCGGAAGGGCGCGGAGGGGGACTGGAACGCGATGCTGCGGATGGCGAAGCGCAACGGGGCGGAAACGTGGCGATTCGCCGCGTCGGGGGAGGAGTTGGACGAGCTATGGGACGCCCGCCGGGGGTGTTACCTGGGAGCGATGAGGTACCGCGGTTTGATGGCGGGGGATCCGAAACGGAAGGAGTCCGTGTACGTCGGCGACGTGTGCGTGCCGACGTCGAGGCTGGCGGAGTGCGTGGCGATGACGGAGGCTGACTTCAAGGATGCGGGTTTCCCGTGCGTGATGTGTGCGCACATCAGCGACGGTAACTTTCACTGCCTGATACCCTACGCGCCCGAGGAGGAGGAAAGGTTGATGGCCCTCAACGACAAGGTCATCGCGCGCGCGATCGGCATGGGAGGCGCCGCGTCCGGCGAGCACGGCGTGGGTATCGGAAAGATCAAGCACGTGTGCTGGGAGCACGGCCCGTTCCACGTGGACTGCCAGCGTCGGTTGAAGCGAGCGCTGGACCCGCGGATGATCATGAACCCCGGTAAGATATTCACCCCGGAGCAGAGCGAGGAGGAGAGACGGGCCCGTCACAGGCACATGGGCGGCCCGTCGACGAGTAAACTCTGAAAAGACGACATGACATGGCTCTGATGAAACGACCGACGCGGTTCCGAAGAAACATACGTCTATTTTCGCGCGCGTACTCTCACTCTCGCGGCGCGGATACAGTTGTCGTCATCAGCCGGCGCGTAAATCAGCTTCCGTTCGCCGTCCAGCCTGACCTGATACGGCGCGCACATCCCGTTCCTCCAGTGGTCCTCCCTGTAAAAAGTTCCCACGACGGTGCCCGGGACGAACCCGCCGTTCGCGGCGCTCGAGTCTCGAATCTTGCACTCGACCCTCGACCCCGGCCTGAACCTCAGCTTCGGGATTCGGATCCACTCGTCCGTGTCGGCGAGCACCAGCACCGTGTTTTCGTTCAGGACGCCCATCGACCCGTACTGAATCACCCCGGCGGGCGGGTACATCTGCTCGAGCCTGTGCGCAGCCTTGTGCGCCGCCATCTCGTCCTCAGCCCCCGCGGGGGTGACGATGTACGGAACCTGGTCCTTCCGTAATCCGTCGAGCCACCGCCCGCTTCTGTCCCAGCCCCGGCCCCAGCCCGGGTAGTGAGACCAGTACTCGCGAACGGTGCCCTGGATCCAGTTGGACGCGCCGTCGAGGGCGTGGCCGGGACCGACCCACACCTCCACCTGGTCGTTCGCCCTGAACCGCAACTTTTTCGCGGGTTTCTTGCCGCACTTCTTCGTCTCCTCCCAGCACCCGCGAATGTGCATCGGGTCGTCCCGGGGAATCGGCACCTTCTCCTCCTTCCCTTGGTCGTTGGTCAGTTTCACCACGTAGGGACAGATGAAGCACTCCGCGGGTGGCAGCCGCGTGTGTTCGTCCACCTCCACCGGATCGATCCCCGCGTCCCTCAGCGAGTACATCGCCGTGAGCATGGCCAGCTCGCGGCCGCGCGCGGACAGCCGAGCGCGATGCGGCTCGAAAGCCTCCGCGGGCACGTGCCTGTCCACCACGATGGCGCGACGCCAGCCCTTATCGTAGGGCGGGTCCTGGGACGAGGGTTCCCACGCCACCAGGACGGAATCACCCACTTTGTACCTGTACGGGGTATCGCTCGGCGGCGCCGGGAAGTCTTCGTCGTCTTCGTCGTCTTCGTCGTCGTCGGAGCCGTCGCGAGCGCCGTCTCCGAGGGACGCGAATATCTCGTCGTCAAACTCCCCGCTGTCCAGCTTGGCCGCGAACTCGGCCCCTTCCGCTGTCTTTCCGATGTCGTCCGGATGTGCGTTTTTCTCGTTTTTTTCAAAGGACAACCGCCCGAACACGTTCGTCACGTTCCGTACGCGACGCTCCAGCTCCTCGGTTTTGTCTCCGTCGCGCACATCCGTCAAACTTTGGACGTATCGCTTGACCAAATTTTGATGGCGGGTACTTCTCCGCGATTCGTTCGGGGCGGCGGAAGCCGACGCCGGCTCGTCGGCTCGCGTCTCCTTCGTCTCCGAGCCCTGGTTCATCGCGGGTGATTTCGCGATGGCGGGTGCGGAGCAGCTCGCGACGACTTCGGGGTAGGCCTCGTTGAGAAACTTCCAAACCTTGGGCATGCCGTCGGTGACCTTCTCGAGTAGGGCGATCGGGTTGAGGCCGATCTCGCTGATGAACGCGTCGGGGAGGTTGGCGAACACCTCCCTGGGGTGCAGGCCCCGCTTTGCGCCCTCTTCGCACACGTCCGTGAGTAGCCTGTATCCCTCGAGCGCTTTGAGGACGTCGAAGAGATCTTCGGGGATCTCTGGGTGATCTTGTTCATCCGAATCGAGGCACTTGTCGAGGATAGCTCCGAGCTCCCTGAAGCCGTCGTCGAGCTTCCGGACCTTATCGATGGTGCTCGTGATGGCCTTGCGGGTTCCCGGCGGGATGGCGTCGAAATCCTCCTTCGAAAGACCCACGCCCGTGGAGCCCGGGGCCCCGTTCGCCGCCTCGCGTCCGCCGTCGAGGGTTGCGTTCGGGCCAACCGCGGGCGGGGGGCTCGGGGTTTGCCGGCGCTTCGCGACGGCGGACGCGCGGTCCCGGCGCCGGCTTCGACCGCCGCGGTCACCCTCGCGCTCATCGTCCGAATCCTCGGCGCGGACGTTGCGCCGCCGTACCATGGCGCCCCCAAAAGCGGGGCGGGGGCGCGACAGTTCGTTACGCCAGGGTCCGCGACCGAGGGCTTTTACCAGTGCGGCTCAACTTCCTTTCTCTGCGATGACGGTTCGCGGAGATATTTGTCACCGGGCGCGCGAAGGGACGGTGCACTCGGCGGCGCCATGCAGCACGCGCGAAACTCGACCGGCGCGCTCGCGCGCGCGGCCCTCGCCGCCGGCGCGAGGCCGACGGGCGCGGGTCCCGCCAGAACCGACGCGATGCTCGCGGCCGTGAGGGGCATCGGACAGGTTGGAGTGCCCGAGAACTACGGGCAGGTGAAGGATGGGCCGGGGACCAAGTTCCTCGGGACACCGGCCAACCACAGAGAGGTGCGTCTCTTCGCCACGCGCGAGCGAAGGGTTTCCGCGCGACGGCGCTCGGAAAACAATCGCTCGGAGGGAGGGGGCGTCGACGCGAAAGCCGACGCGCGCGCGCCCCACACACGCTCGAACCCGCGTTGTTACGGATGAGATCTCGGTTTAGGGTTCCTCTCAACCGAAGCGAGCGTCGTCGCCAAACGTCGCCGAACCTCCGCCGCCCGCGTCGCCCGACGGCGTCCTGACGTCCTCACCCCTCCGCATCCATCGCGCATCCATCGTCGCAGCTCCTGGAGAAGCGGCCGCTGTCCCCCGACGTGTTCGACATCGACGGCTCCTCGACGCACTACAAATTCCCCGTCGTCGCGCTCAGCTCAATCACCAACAGGGTCACCGGCTGCGTCCTCTCCGGCGCCGTGGCGTTCGGAGGGACGCTCACCGCGGTGGGAGGACCGGAGGCGCTGCCCGCGTTCATCGAGGGGTTCAAGTCCACCGTGCCGTTCCTGGTGTTCCCCGCCAAGGCGCTCGTCGGGTTCCCCTTCGTGTACCACACCCTCGGCGGGTTCAGGCACATCGTCTGGGACAAAACCACGAATGGCATCGACAACGCGAGCGCGAGGGCCAGTTCCATCGGCCTGTTCGCGGCGTCCGGCGCCGTCACCGCGGCGCTGGCGTCCTACACCTTCTGATTGATGAGGGTTCAGGGTAACCCCAAATCCCGCGCACACCCGCGAAGTGTACCATCGCAAACCACGGTAGCCGAGTGTCAAGTTTTAGCCGAGCTAGTTTTTAAGTTTTACAACGAGGGTGATTGATTCTCGTCGCCGTCCGGCCGGTCCGCCAAGAGCGCCGGCATCGCTCGGCGCAGCTCCGCGAGGGTCAAAGCGTCGATCACCGCGTCCGCGACGTCGCCGACCGGATCACCGCGCTCGTCGAGACCCAACGAGACCCCCTCGCGCGTCGCCGTCTCACCCGTCACGAACACCGTCGTCATCCCCGCCGACTTCGCGGCTCGAAGGTTCTTGAACGAATCCTCGAACATGACCGCCCGGCGCCTGTCGGTGACGCCCAGGTGCGTCAGCACGGCCTCGAAGGCCTCGGGCGAGGGCTTGGACGTCGTCGCGCCCATGAAGTCGGCGCCGTACACCGCGTCGAAGGCGCCGTCCAATCCGAGGCAACGCAGCGCCGACGAGGCGCGCTTCTCCGAAGTGTTTGTGAAGACCACGCACGCGCCGGACGTCGGGTTCGATCGCCCGACCGCCCGGTTCCCGCCGCCGCGTGATTCCCCGTACCGCTCGGACAGCGCGCGAACCGCCTCGATGACCTCGGCGTCCTCGCGCAGGTACAGCTCCTCGCCGCTGCGGCAGTAGTCCATGAACTCCGCCTGGTCCACCTCGTATCCCAACATGCGAAGCCCGCGGACCGTCTGGTTCGCGAGCTCGAAGGCTTTCGCGCGTATCTCCCCGGCCTCTTCGTCGCTCACGCCGTACTTGTCGCGTATGAAGCGACGCGCGTTCTGGCGCACGTGCTCCATGTATCCGTTATTCGCCGCGTACAGGACGCCATCCAAGTCGAAGACGATCACGTCGTACGATCTTTCGTCGACAGATGCCGTGGACGGGTGCCCACCGACTGGTGCAGCGCGCGGCGATTGATGCGTCGCCCCCCCCCGGCGAACCGGGGAGGCCCGGCCGGGGCGCGCGCGGGCGGGATGAGATATCGTCGGCCGCGCGGCGTGGGACGCGACGCGGGTCGCCATGCGCAAAATGCGGTGTACGCTCGGGGTCACCGAGCGCGCGGGCGCGTTTGGTTTATTTCGCGCGACGCTCCGTCCCGGATGGATATATAACACTCGGGGCTGGATGCCGTCGAGCCCGCGCTTGCACACGGGCATGCGCGCGACGACGAGCGCGGCGGCGGCGATTCCCTCCGCGGGGACCCGACGGGGCGCGGCGCGATCCGCGGGACCCGCGCTTCGTGGTCTTCCGAGCGCACCGCGGCGTCGCGGCACGACGGCACCGGGAGCGACGGGGGCGAGGGGCGGTCCCGCCGAGTCTTCGGGCTCCTCCCGCGGATCGCGACGCGAGGATGGGAAGGAGGAGCCGCCGTGGAGGCTGATGGGCCGATCGGTGCACGAGCACCACGTGTCGCTGTCGAAGGAGCAGGCGGACGAGCTGGCGCTTCTCGCGGTGTGCGACGAATCCGGCGTCGACGTGGAGACGCTTCGCACCGCGTTGAAAAGGCTCGAGGAGATCTGCCCTCCGCTTGCCAAACGCAGGGCGCGGGGCGAGGTGAAGCCGGCGGAGATGGCGCGACTGGCGCTGGATCTACCCGCGGTGACGAGCAGCATGCTCGGCATCAAGAGACTGCTCCCCGGTGCGGACGCCGCGGAGTTATGCGCGCGGCAAACGTCGCTGTTCGCCAAGCCGGGCGTCGACAACGCCGCTTCGGTGGTTCGTGCTCTTCGCGCGGGTCTCGAAGGTGCCGGGCTCGATCCCTCGGCGTGCGACGAGCTCATTACCGCCGTTCCCGCGGTGTTGGTGATCGACGCGGACGACGGGGGAACGATCGCCGGGATTTGCGCCCGAGCCGGCGCGCTTCGCGACGCGTTGCCGTCCGCGAACCTCGCCGAGCTTTGCGGAAAGCGCCCGGAGTTTCTGGTCACCAAGGACCGCGGCGAGTACAGGCTGACGTACGAGTCCGAACCCCGGGTGGGTCACGCGGCGGGGATGCCAGTCGGCGAGAGACGCGGGGACGAAAAGTCGGCACCCGGGGACGGAGACGGAGACGGAGACGGAGACGGGGACCGCGCCGCGCGTTGGCCAGAGTCCTGGTACGTGTACAGATCCGCGAGGCAGATGCGGGAGCGGATGCCGAGCGACTGCGACGTGGACAGGTTACTGACCGATTTCCCGAACATACTCGCCATGGACGTCCCCGCGCTGTTCGAAGACTTGAAGCGGGTGTTCCCGGGCAAGGCACCCGCGGATGTGCTGCGAAGAAACCCGAGCATATCCTTCCAGGTGAGTTGTTTCCCTTTGGCGTCGCTCCTTCCCTTCTCTCGCCCGTCCGCTCTCGGCGTACTTGGTCGTTCGCGCCCCTTTCGCCACTCTCGACCGCCTCCGACGAGCTCATCCGCGCATCGCGTTCTCGCCCGTTTCGCGCAGTTCGAGAAGAACACGCCGGACGCGTGGCCTCTGCGATAGAGAGATGAAATAGCCAAACAGAGCCAAAAACTGACCCGCCGTACGCACTCATCGTCACCAGCTCGAGAGGAACACGAAGTCTGCGGAACCCTTGGGCCCCGCGGCGAACACCGTGCAGGCGGACGAGGTGAACCAGGGTTTGATGACTGTCGAGGAGCTGCGGGAGCTGGCGGTTAGGGTCAGAGGGAAGGCGGCCGGCGAGGGCGAATAAAGTTAGTTTGCAGGGTAGCCAAACAGAACAAAAGCAGAAGCTGAGAAGCGACGCGACGTGATTCATGACACATGTAATGTTATGAAACCTTTCAAATCTTCGCCGTTTCCAGTTGATTTGCTGACTTGACGTGGATATCACCGTTGGGCGCTTCTTCACTTGACGTTGGCAACTGACACCCCAGGCGGGGCAACCGAACCTAGGGGAGACCTTGGGCGTCTGCAGCTGTACTACTAGCCATGTGTGCCGGACCCGACTCCGACGTGAGCGGCGGCAAGGGCGCGCGCGCCGTCGACGGCATCACGCAGAGCGCGATACCCGCTCTCGCCGGTAACCCGCCGGGTTCCCAAAACCCCAGCCAACGGCACCGTCGACCCACCGCCGACAACGACGCGCGCGTCTCGTGGCGACCGTCTCACCAGGCATCCGAGCGCTCCGTCCTCGTCGATGCCGGCTCCTCGATCCGCGCGAACGCCGCCGCGTCACCGCCCGGGCGCGCGCGATCCTCCCCGGTCTCCACCCTCCCACGCCGCCAGAGCCAAACGCACGACGAGCTCGAGCTCGAAGGAATTCGGCGTCGGGCTTCGAACGAGGCAGCGGCTCGGTGCGAGGGCTCCGACGAGGACTCGCTGACGTGTCGGTGTCCCCTCGACACCCCGCACAAACGCAGGCGCGCGCCGTCGTCGTCCGATACCGACGATGACGCGACGGACGACGATGACGACGTCCGGTCCCCGCTGAAGCGACGCGCCGCCGCGGAGGAGCTCGAGGCGTGCCCGCCCGCGCCCCCCTCGGGCACCCCCCGCTTCGTCCGCGAGTGCTCCATGGACTTTGCGTCCCTGCTCAGCATCCTGGACGACGACGGCGACGCCGGGGCGCTGTCGAGGCAAAACTCCTCGCGTTCGTTCGCGGACGAGGCGACGTGGATCGACCTGGACGTGGACCACCTCATGTGCGACGTCGTGTCCGACTGCCTCGCGACGCGTTCGTCCAAAATCCCTCCTCGGATTGATGATCGGGCGCGTGAACGGCGTCCCGATCAAATCCGCCCGATCAAATCCGTCCCCCACCGCGCGTCGAGAGGCCTCTCCGCGACCGCGGCGCCGTTCGCGCCCTCCGGCCCTCGGGCTGAACGACGCCCCAACCGACAAAAGGCGATCGGCGGTCCGACGTTCAGGAGCGCCTGGCCGCCGGTGCCCTCGGACAGGAGGTCGCTGTGGGCGGGCGCCGACGGGGGGCTGCCGAGCGCGGGGGAGGTTCTGCGCGTGCTCGAGGGGTGGCGCCTGGTGCAGCACTCGGTCGGGGTGCCGTGCTGAGACCTCGGACCTCGGGTCCGGCCGTGCTGTCGCGATGAATCACGGGCGCGTGAACGGGCGTGCAAATCCGACGGTGGACTGGACGTTGACGTTGCATTTTTGTTGGTTTTTTCTTTTTCTCCCACGGACTTGTCATGCAGACAGGTTGACAACGGCGGCGGCCGAGGATCGCCACCCTACGCGAGAAAGTCTCGCGTGGGTGTCGTGAGGTGTCTCGCCGTCGTCGTCGCCTCGTGTTGAGTTGTAAAATGTCTTGTAAAACGAATTGAACGCGTTCACTGCGACCCTTGTTCGCGCGCACGGGCCTCGACGAATCACAGATAAGAAATCCAGATCCACCGACAAAAGATCTCGTCGTGTGCTGACTTGTCATTTGCTGTTGTTGGTTTTCCGCGCGGGCCTCGCCACTCTCCACGCGCGACGCCACCGCGTCAACCCCCTCACAGACCCCGCGCGTCGCAATGATCACCTCCATCGTGACGAGCCCCGCGCTCGTCTCCGTCGGATCCACCAATCGGGCCCCCGCCCTTCGCCGCGCCCGCGCGAATTATTTCGGCACCGTAGCGAAATCATCCGGTTCGGGAGCCGAAGATGCCGCCACCGTCTCCGCCGGCACCCTCGCGCCGAGCCGTCGCGGCGCCCTCTGCGGCCTCGCCGGCGCACTCGTCGCGGGCGTCGCGCTGAACTCCCCCGCCCCGGCGCAGGCCAAGAAGGCCAACCGCCTCTCCGACCTCTCGCAGATCACCCTCTCAGAGTCCGAGCAGGCGTACCAGCAGAGCACCCTCAACCTCATCGCGCAGACCAGCGCCTTGGTCCAGGGCCGGAGCAAGGACGTCAGCGGATGGCTCGCCTCCTCCGACGAGTGGTACAGCGGCGCAAAGACGGCGTACTCGCCCAAGTCCCAGGGCCGCAGCTTCCTCATGACGACCAAGCTCGTCGCCTACCTGAAGAACTCCTTCGCCACCCTCGACGGCACCGCCGAGTTTGACCCGGCGAACCCGCCGTTCGACGCGGCGAAGACGGCGGAGTGGATCCAGTACGCGGAGGGGTTCACATCCGGTTCGCTGGCGGGCGACGAGGCCAGGGCGGCGTTCGCGAAAGCCACCTGGGGTAACTACGATAAGAGCGCGCCGCTGAACCGGTTCGGGCTGTGCGCTTTCGGGGAAACCGGCGGAACCAAGGCGCTCGGGGTCAACTGCGACGGGTACTGATTCGTTCGACGAAGCGGCGTGCGTTAAAGCGGCTGAATTACAAGCGTAGCGTTGTGATACGCGTAAGCGAGCGAGCGACGCGCCAACCTCCCCCCCTGCGGCGAGAGTTCCGACACGACACAAAAAATCAAACCTCCTCACCCTCCTCACCCTCCTCTTCCCCCGTCAACGCCCCCGCCCGGAGTCGTCCGAGGTGGGGAAGAATCCCGCCCTCTCGAGCGCGTTGAGAAACTCGGCGGGCGCGGGCACCCCCGGCAGCGGCGCGCCGAACCCCCGCAGGTCCTCCGCGCTTCGCTCCGCGAGTCTCGCCCCGAACTTGGTCGCGAAATCGCGTCCCATCCTTTGCACCCCGGGCGCCACCGCCGGCGCGATGTCCTGAAACGTCGCGAGCAGCCTCCTCGCCTCCTCCGGGGTCAGGTTGGCGGTCATCCCGCCGGGAGGGTTCGTCGCCGACGCCTGCTCCAGCCGCCCTGCGAACTCCGGCGCCACGAGCTCGGCGATGGACCTGAGCAGCGCGAGATTCCTCTTATCGTCGAGGGTGAGACGAACGCCTTCGCGGTTGCGTCCGGCGACGAGGCTCAACAGGATGGGGATGTTCACGCCCGGGATGAGCGCGAGGGGCGGGGCGACGAGGCCGGTGAACGCGGCGAGGGGCGCGCCGGCGCCGAGCGCGCGCCAGCCCTGCGCCGCCGCGTTCCTGGCGAGGGAGTCAGCCGCGCGCACCGCCTCCTCGACCAAAATCTCCTGCAGGTGGTTGCCCTCGGCGCTAAACACGAGCGCGAGCGCGTCGCGGGTCGCGGCGTCGATCTCCGCCGAAGTCTTCGTCGTCCCTGAGAGCCCCCCCGATGACTGGGCTGGGTCCACACGCCCGGCAACAACCGCGGCAGCCTCCGCCGCCACCTGCTCCGTCTCGCCGAGGTTGTTTGTAAACTCTCGGAAACCCGTCGCGATGTCCCGGACGCGGCTCACCTTGAGCCTGTCGCCGCCGCCGTACACGAACGATCGCAGGGCGGCGCGCATGCGCGGGGAGTCATCCGCGAGCATTCGACGCGCGACGTACGGGAAGCACTCGTCCACGATGGCGTAGTTCTCGTCCACGCTCAGGCCCAGTCCCTCGAGGGTGCCGAAAGCGCGAAGGATGAGCACAAAGTACGGCGGAAGCTGAAGCGGGTAGTCCTTGGCGAGAGCCTCGAGCTTATCGCTGAGCTCGCCCACGCGCGACGCGGACTGCGCGTTGAGCGCGTCGGTCTTGGCGGTGATACCTCCGCCGCTGCCGTACAGCGTCTCCAGAGTCTCCGCCAGAACCGGCACGACGATGGCCCTGTTGGCGGGATCATCCGCCAGCGAAGCCGGGACGAAGCCCAGGTTGACGAGGTCGCCCAGGGTCTTATCGTACTCTCGCGCGGACAGGTGGGCGATGTACTCGATGAACGCGATCCTCTGGTCCTGCGAAATCTCCGTCATCATGCCGTAGTCGAGGATGCACAGGCGGCCGTCGGGCATGAGCATGAAGTTACCCGGGTGCGGATCCGCGTGGAGAAACCCGGTGTCCAGAAACTGCACCATGTAGCTGTTCAGCAGCGTCTGCACCAGCTTGGCCCGCACGGGGCCGCTGGCGGGATCCGCGGTGATCTCCGTGAGCTTACGCCCCGTCACCCACTCCTGCGTCAAGACGCACCGCCCGGAAAGGCCGCGGAAGACGTGCGGAACCTTGACGGCGCCGCGGACCACCTCCGTTCGCGCCATATCCGCCTCGAACCTCGACGCGTTGTTCGCCTCCAAACCGTAGTCGAGCTCCTCCATGAACCGTTCCGCGGCGACGTCCAGGACCGGGATGAAACCCTCCGCGGTCTGCACCACCTGCTGAAGGAGCGCGTTGTTACCGGTGGGAATTCGTGCGGCGGCTTCGAGGAGGGACCGGATGACGAGCAGGTCCAGGGTGACGACTCCGAGGATATCCGGTCGCTGCACCTTGACGGCGACGACGCGGCCCCACGCGTCAGATTCCGATTGGTCCACGCCCGGCGCGTCGGGCCTCAACGTCGCCTTGTACACCTGCCCGATGGACGCGGCGGCGACCGGCTGCGCGAACGCGGTCGCGGCGTCCTCGAAGACGTCGTCGAGCGTCACCCCGTCGCCCAAGCTCGCCTCGATCGTCGACCTCGCCTCCGCGCCGCCAAAGGGCGCAACCTGATCGAGCAGCTTTTGGAGCTCGTCCAGGTAGGCTTGGGGCAGGAGATCGGGACGGATCGCGATCGCCTGCCCAACCTTGACGAACGCGGGGCCCTGCTCGCTGATCAGGTCGCGCATCGCCGCCGCGCGTTTTCGAGAGTTTGTCTCGACGTTTCCAGACGCCACGTCGGAGAGGACGGAAAAAGCCCACGCGGAGAGCTTGGCGACGAGGCCGCCCGCGCGCCGCGCCGACGCGAGCGGGCGCTCGCTCCAGTACTCGCGTATGGCGGGAACGTCGTAGACGGTGGGGAGTCCGTCGTAGGTCTCGCCGTCGTAGTGCGTGGATTTCGTCGACGCGTCGTCGTCGCCGGAGACTCCGGCGACGCGGGCGATCGCGAGGGAGGCGCCGGCGACGATTGCCGCGGCGACGGCGCCGGCGAGCGCGGGTTCGTCGCCCGCGGCGGCGGCGACGGCGGATTCCACGCGCCACGCCGCCATGGGATCGATGTCGAGCGCCTGTGCGGCGGCGTCGATGGAAAGCGCGTCGATGGAAAGCGCGTCGATGGAGAGCGCGTCGAGCGTCGCGCGGAGCGAGGCGAGCGCGGCGTCGACGTCGACGTCACCGAGATCGACCTTCGCGCGCGCCTCCTCGAGCGCGGACGCCACCGCTTCGGCGTCGGGGAGGGTGCCGAGGACGGACAGCGCGGCTTCCTTCGCCTGATTCACCGCCGCGACGGCATCGTCCGCGGCTGTCGCGCGCGTCGTCGTCGTCGCGACGCGTGCGCGGGCCGCCCGCACGAGCGGACGCGCGGGCGTCGACAGCCTTTTGACGATGACGCCGCGCGCGCTGCGGACGGACGCGCGCGCGCCGCCGGGCGGCGCGCACTTCGCCGCCGCCATCGCGCCGCACCATCGCGCCATCGTCCAGATGCGCGGGCTCGAACGATGCCCGAACGGTCGCCAAACACACGCCAAGCGGGCGCGGTCGCGTGTGCGCCGCACGCCAGTCCCGACGATTCGTTCGAAGCCACTTGTTCGTCGGAGGTGCCATCCGCTGCTCGTGGCTTTGGTGCCGGGCGGTGTTCGTGACGTGGCTGGCTGGGCGTGAATTCCAGTCGGCTTCTTCGGGTTTCGAATTCGTCAGTATCGCAAATAACTCTTACGCAGACTGGACCTTTCGAACCGGTCACGGGACCACACGATAACGCCATGGCGAGGGCGGTTTCGCACAAAAACGGGAAGTTCGATTGCCAAACCGAGGAACTCGAGGAGAAGACTGTGGAAGAGGGCCCGAACCGTCCAAAGTGATGACACACGTCCATTCAGGAATTCTCTTTTATGACGACTGACATTGCGCCTACTCGGCCGGCGGCACAACGCACCGCCGCCTCGTGGCCACCCACCGCATCGAGGTCACTCGGCGACACCGGAGCATAGAGGGCGTCGAGTTACCGTTGAGGTGCGTCGCGTCCCCCCGCCTCTCGCGATCCTCGCGTCACCGCACGCACGCATCCCGCGGGATCTCCCTCCGAACGAACTTTGCCCACGGCGTTTGTCCCCGCGGCGCCTCGTGACGTGTAGAACCATGCGCATCAAACCCCCGGCATCGATCCCCTGACCCCCGCGCTCGATCTTCACGCAGGCCGATGTTCTTCGGACGATAGATCGCGGTCTTCGTGACGCCGCATAGTGCGAGGGAGCCTCGCGTTCCAACCCCGGGTGCCGCGTCCCCCCCGTCTCGGGGGCGCGAGCGAGCATGGGCAACTGCCAGAGCGGCGCCTCGTGCGCCGCGGGCATGTCGGCGCCCAAGGAGCTCAACCCGATGGACGCCAACCCAGCGGAGCTGCTGAACCTCGGTCCCGACGCGGTAGCGTTCTTCGCGAAGGGCGGCAGGAGCTACTACGACGACGTGAGTGCACCTCCCGACTCCCCGCCCGCTCCGTCCCCCGGTCCTTCCGTGAAATTCCGCCGCGGCACCCGGTGTGACCGGTCCGCCCGTATCCGCATCCGTCTCCCGCGATCGACCCCGCGGTCGACACATGACGCAACACTAACCCTAACGCACGCACGCACGACGACGGTCGCAGGCGCCGACGACCGCCGGGGACAGGTGCGCCCCCGGCAAAGACGAGGAGATGATGATGAAGATCCTCAGCTCCGGGGACGTGGAGCTGGAGGGGTTGGTCAACCGCGGCGGGCGGTGGATGAGCCGGGCGGGCAACCTTGGCGGCCCGTCGGGGGACGGAGACAAGACCGGGACGTGCGTCGTGATGTGCCACCCGCACCCGTACCTCGGGGGCAACATGCGCAACCCGCTGATGACGCACCTCGCGAGGAGGCTCGCGCAAAACGGGATAACCGCCGTGCGATTTAACTTTCGCGGCGTCGGGTTCTCTGGGGGTAAGCGGACGTGGGCGCGCGTCGCCGAGAGGGACGACGCGTGCGCCGCGGTGAGACACGCGGCGCGGCTGCCCTGGATCGACCCGACGCGGGTGTTCCTCTTCGGGTACTCGTTCGGCAGCGCCGTGGCGTTGGCGGCGCTGGACGAGTTGGGGGACGAGTGCGCTGGATTCGCTGGTTGCGCGCACCCGTGGGGGGTGCGCGCGATGCTGGTGCCGGGGCAGCCCCCGTGCGACAGTGTAAAGCCGAAACTGTTCTTTCACGCCGTCGACGACGTGGTGGTCGGGGCGAAGTTCGTGGGAACGAGGGGGGGTTCGACGGAGAGGAATCCCGAGTTGGCGCGGCTGCGACAGCCGCGAAGGGCGATGGCGCTCAAGCGGGATCACTCGTTCGCGGGGGGATACGTGAACGTGTGCGAAGTTTTGATGGAATGGTTCGATAACCCGCGTTTTGGTTCCGGGCACCCGTCGAGCAGCAGCGACGAGGGCGGCTTGCAACGAGTGCGGGGTTCGGATTCCCCCGAGTCGTTTTCGTCGGAAGGTTCCGGCGGCGGAGGATCCCGGGGACAAAAATATGACCACCGACGGAGCGCCAGAGGAGACGGGCAGCGGCTCGGCCTTTGGGACAGCCAGGACCTCTCCGGGTTCAGGACCGACTCCACGTCCTCGCTGTCGCAGCACGCGCAAGGCGAGCGGAAGAGCCTCCGCGACGGGCTTCCGACGATTGCATCGCTGGGTCGCGGCCAGTCGCTGCGAAGCTCGCTGAGCACCGGAAGCGGTGGAAGCGGCCTTAGCACCGGCACCGACAGCGACGTCAGCCTCGATTCCCAGGGTAGACCCCGGCACCGCGTGGGACCCAGGGCCAGGCACGTGCCGGGGGATGCCACGCCCGACTACAGGGTTCACGGCGGAAAGTTTCCGATGCCCGGAGACCGAACTCCGGATTACCGACACGCGCTCAACGATTCGACGATGGAGCCGAGGTACAGGCACGTCCTGCCGGTCGGCGACCACGCGGTGCAGGAGTACATGCGCGCGCGGCTGCGTCAGGACAGACCGTCTTCCGAGATGACCGACACCGAGGGCAGCAGCGCCGTGGATGACGAGTTTGGCGGGGGTATCAGCGAGGACGACTCCAGTCGGGTCGGCGTCTGGTCCGTGGACGGGGCTCCCCCGCTGGTTCGCCCCGATCAGCCCCCGCCGGGATCGAGACGCGCGATACCGGCGCCGGACGTTCTCCCCGACGTCAGCAAGATTCTCAAGACGGCGAACAGCAGGGAAGGGTCGCAGAACGGGCAAAACCCGCTCCTCAAGGGTGTCCTCGAGAAGGAGGGGATCATGGCCGAGTACAGGCGCGCCAACGAACAGGTGAATCAAATCCCGAGAGCGGACGCGTCGTCCGGAAGCGAGGTGGACGCGCCAGTCGGTCAACTTTCAAAGTTTGCGGACAATCAGAGGTCCATCCTGAAGCGCGAGAGCTCCGTGGGCAAGAAGATGGACCGCCTGAACGCGCCGCCGCCGCCGCCCGACCCGGAGGATGCCGAGAACAGGACCGCGCTGCTCAAGATTTTCGGGGGCAAGTCTCGAAACCCGTTCAGGCGCGCCGCCACCGCCGTCATGGCCGCCAACCGCTTCGTCGCCGCCGGGCAGAAGCGCGTCATCTGGGCGGACACCACCGCGGAGGGCCAGCCCATCGTGGACACCAACTCGCGTAAACCCACCAGGCGCAACTTCCGAGCCGCGGCGAGGGCCACGATGGCGATGAACAGGTTCAAAACCGCCACGGAACCCAACCACGAGAAGCCGCACTTCGGCTGGTACGGCAAGGCTCCGATGGACCCGGAGGCGCGGCGCGCGATGAACTACAGGTACATCCCGGGGTCCCGATCCAACTCGCCGTCCGGATCAGTCGTGGACGACGCCGGCGGGAGCAGGAGCAGGAGCGGGTCGAGGTCGGGCGAACACAGCAGGAGCAGGTCGGGCTCGAGGTCGCGCGAACACAGCAGGAGCCCGTCGAGGGAGCGGTCGTGGGACTCGGATAGGTCAAACGCCGGACGAACGCCGCGCGCGGGACACCGGGTGCAAACGCACTCCGGATCGAGATTTTAGACGGACAGACGCGGAGAGCGCGTCACCTCCGATTAGCGTGACGCGCGACGATGAGTGAGAATGATAGTCGACGTGAGAATGATAGTCGACGTGAGAATGATAGTCGACGTGATTACGTCGCGTCCATCGAAGGCGGCTTCGGGGGCGGGACCCTCTCGCTCTCCGCCAGAATCCTCCAGTTGGGCGACGCCACCTGCTTGATCCACCCGAAATCCTCAACCTCTCTCCACGTGCCGGAATCCGCGCCACCGAACCCCGCCTTCTCCATGGCCTCGTCGATGCCGGGGTACCCGAACGCGTAGGGCGCGAACCGCACGTCGCTGGAGTGTTCGATGATGGGCCCGGATGCCGTCCGAACGTAAAACGAGGTTCCGTTCGTCGCGTCGTGTATCCTAACCTGCCTCGCGCAGAGGTGAAACTCGCACGCGTCCGCGCCGTGCAGCAGCACGCTGCCCGCGACGGGTCCGGCGTACACCCTCGTGTTCCGCAGGTCGTACGCGCGAACGGCACGAAGGGGCTCGAGGTTGCACAGGTACACCTCGCAGTCCACGAGACGCTTGAGCTCGAAGTCGCCCACGTCCGCCGACGCCGACGCCGCGTCGACCACGACGGTCTCGCCCGTCCTGTTCCGCACCCCGGGTCCCTCGTCCTCTTTGGCCCCCTTCGGCCCGCTCGTCGCCGGCTGTGTCGCCAGCTGTGTCGCCAGCTGTGTCGTCGTCGTCGAACCCGTCGTCGTCGTACGTATCCCAACGCGCGCGAGCTGCGCGGCGACGTCGTCCGCCTCCTTCTTCTCCTTCTTCTCGCCGTCCGCTTTCGTCGTCCCCGAAGCGGTCGCCTCCGAAGCGGTCGCCTCCTTCTTCTTCTTGGAGAAGGTGAACTTTTTCCTCGGGAGGAGCTCGGCGGTGGCCTCGGCGACGGTCTTCTTCAGGTGGTCCACGGCGGCGGTGCACGCGCGCGAATCGTAAGCAGGGAGAAAGTACGACGCCTCCGCGACGGATCGCTCGATGGCGATGACGTCGGCTTGGAGCGCGTCCAGCGCGGCTCTGAGGTCGTCGGCCGGCTTGGCATCGGGGGTGCCAACCGCGGATCGATGCGCGTTCACCTCGCCCTCCACGCGCGCCTTTCGCTCCTCAAAACCCGCGAGGAACGATCGGATGTTCTCCCTGGGGTCCGCGGCGGCGTCTAACTCAGCCCTGCGCGCGTCTGCGTCGGCCTTACGCGCCTCATCGATGGCAGCCAGGCGGTCCTGGGGTGGAGCGGGGTTGTGGGGAGAGCGATCCGTCAGGGCTGTTTGAAAGGCACGACCTGGATCTCGATACCGGGCAACCGCCGGCTAGGCTCTGAAATTCGGAAGGCGATGATACGTCTGGACGGCGCGCATGTCTCACCATCATCTGAACGCGCTTGGCCTCCATCTTGGCCTGGTCGCCCCCATCGTTGGGCACCGACACCTCCGCGTCCATGGCTTTGACTCTTCCCGCGAGCAGAAATGGGATGGTTTTTGCGGGCCGAGTCTCGTTTTCTACTGGTGGACAAACACTTGTAACATGGGCAGCTGCGAGAAAATCGTCTGCACCCGTGGCTTTGGCATCTGAGTGCCCTACGTCAGTCCGCCGAGTGCTGCCTGCACTTCCCGGGTCCGGTCCCGTAGTGGTCGCGGGTCTCCTGCCCGCGTCGCACCACCCGCATGCACGCGCAGCAGAAGTGCTGGTTGCACGACCAGCACAGCACGTGGTTGTTCCTCTCGAGCTTCCAGTTCGGCTGGCGGCACTTGGGACAACGCGTCTGCCTAACCTCCCCACCCCGCACGTGCGCGTCCCTGTTCCGGTTCTCCTGGACCACGAAAGCCGCGTTCATCTCCCGCTCCCACGCCGCGATGGCGTCTAAATCGAACAGAGAGCAGTCGCCCTCCCTGAAGTGCTCGTAGCCAAAGACCTCTTTGCCGCACTTGTAGCAGAAAAAGCAGCCGCACCCTCCGCACGTCATCTTGTTGCACCCCTCGCTCTTGACCACCCCCGTGTTGCACCGCGGGCACAGCTTACCCTCGCGATCGATGTACCGTCGCGCCATGGCGTCCGCCACCTGCTCCCTGTGCCTCCTTCTCTCTTCGTCGCCGATAGCCGCGTCTCCCCGGCTCCTCGACTCTAGCACCCGTAACCTTCGCTCCGGGGTGAGGCACGTCTCCCCGGGGTGCCACGACTCGCGGCAGAGGGAACAGAACGCGAACATGCAGGACGCGCACCTGCCGCAATGATCCCCGTCGGCGTCCTCGATCACGGGCGCCTCGCACCGGGGGCAGTACACCAGGTCCGACATCGCGTCCAGCGACCGCTCCAGCGTCAGTCGCTCCCATCGCGCGAAATCATCCGGGGAGAGGACGGATCGAAGAACCTCGGGATCCGGCGGCGCCCCGCACCCGGGCTCCGGGCACACGATCGAACCGACCGTCCCGTCTCGCACGTGCATCGTCGCCTGCGCGGTGACGCACTCGGCGCAGAACCTGTGGTCGCACCGCGGCTTACAGAGGCGGACGAAATCGGCGCCGACGACGTCGTCCTCGAGGCACACGCCGCATCGGTGCGTACGATTGGCGAACCGACGCTCTTTTTCCACCGCGTCGTGACGCAATAAACAGAAGAGCGCCTCCTGCGCGTCGCGCGAGGTGCACACCCCGCGGAGCGTCGTTTGTATCGAAGCCCCCGCCGTGAGGGACGCCTCGGTTCCTTCTTCGCGTCCCCCTTCTTCGCGTCCCCCTTCTTCTTTGCGCACATCCGGGTCGCACCCCTCGAGGTTGAGCGCGCGCCCCGCCGGCGCAAAACACTCGTCCACCGACGACTCCGCGAGCCACCCGGCCATCTCGAACACCGCGGGCGTTCCCGGTGTCCACATCGCCGTCATCGTATCGCACGCCGCGTCCGTGGCTTCCGGCGGGAGCCACGACGCGGTGAGCGCGAGTAGCGGCGGACGCTCGGATGGGTAATCCCGCGGGAAGATGGCGTGCAGCGCGACGGGCGGCAGATGAGCGACCGTCGCGGCGGGTGCGCCGTCGATGCGAACGTCGATGCGCCTCGCCTCACTTATTTGTCGGAGCCTGATGGTCAGATCGAAGCGAATCGGCCATTTGATGGCTTCGTCCAGAGGATCGTCTCCGGCGCACATCCACGCGGCGACGGCGGCGGCGGGTCCCCGAAGATCATCGCCGAAGATGGATTTGAGAGCCGCGAGCTCGTCGAGCTGCGCGGACCTGTCCTCCTCGTTCGGTCGGATGATCTGCACCTCCTCCTCCTCCTCTTCATCATCGTCGGGTGCCGGGGCGAGGCGGGATAGGAGCGCGCGCTCCAGCTTCAGCTTCCAGGGCTCCTCCTCGGGCTCCGCCTCGGCCTCCATGATACCTAAACACCCCGCCCGCCAGTCGGCACCCCTTCTCACCCACCTCCGACTCGATACCCGCGACGCTCTACGCGATCTTGGACTTGGGTCCGTGGTTAACGAGGTGCACAGCCATCACAGTACCCAGGAACACGCACACGCACGCGACGAGCAGCGCCCCGAGCGCCGCGGGCAGCAACACCGCGTACCGCCGATCGGGGAACCACTCGAGAACCGGGTGGCCGGCGTCGATGAACGGGGTGACGAGCGCCCAGACGGTGTAGTAGGCGAACGCGACGGTAGCGGCGGCGCAGAGGATAAGCCCGATGGACCTGTCGTTCATCGATGCTCGCACAAGGGCGGCGACGGAGCGAGGGCCGGTGGAGTATGGGCGCGGCAGGGGTCGGAGGCGTATTAATAAACTGACGCGCGGAGGCAAGCGGACGTGTCAAAACTTGACCCCGACCCGGAACTGCCAGCCAAGAGACCGAGACGCCAAGCTGGGTTTTTAGAGAGGTGAAGATTCCTCTCGGAAAAATAGACTAGCAAAGTGGAAAAACCGAGATACAAAAACCGTCATAGCAGTTTTAGTCACAAAATTGACGGCTTCAGAGGTTGAACCTCTTTACCCGCTTTCCACCGGGACTCGACGCTGGCTCGACGTGATTGGATCGAAAAAGATACTTTTCAAATTTCATTTTTAGGAGACTGCGCCAAATACCAAACCGGGAATACTTTTTTTGTGGAAGCTCTCAGAA
>Ga0181573_10000669_pt1 | contig 35613 bp, 16 predicted proteins | sample 101ome_25_FD_148643 | JGI IMG/M metagenome (GOLD analysis project Ga0181573, IMG submission 148643) | Coastal salt marsh microbial communities from the Groves Creek Marsh, Skidaway Island, Georgia - 101409BT metaG (spades assembly) | ecosystem: Environmental > Aquatic > Marine > Intertidal zone...
TTGGCGTTGTGGGCGAGTGGGGGGGCCGAACGGACGGCGACGGGGCTGGTGCCGGGGTATGCGGACGAAAAGCGGGCGAGTGGGGTGTGGATGGATGAGTTTTCGAGTTTCAGTTTGGCGACGAATTACGCGGTGGAGCTGGGGATGGAAATGGGAGGATCGGGGGCGACGGCCGGGTGGGTGGGGCCCGAGGCGGTCATGTCTGTCGGGCTGCCGCCGAGGGTGGTGGAGGTCGAGGTCGAGGTCGGTCACGAGGCGGTCGGTGAAAGGAAGCAGGTGGATTTTGTGACGCATCTTTTGAATCCGAAGTATGACGAGAACAACCGTCCCGGGGAGTCGGCGGCGGCGGTTGCGAGCCTGAGGAACAGGAGGATCCGGCACCGGCGGAGCGGGAAGGAGGCGGAGGCGGCGGTGCACGAGCGGGCGCGGCGGCGGGAGCAGATGGGCGAGGTGGTGCTGCCGAGGAAGTTCTGTCGGGTGGGGATCAAGCAGCAGAAGGGGACGCGGTTCGAGGAGTTTGACTTCAAGGCGTACAACGCGACGCGGTTCTCCGGGTTGGAGAATGGGATCGCGAACTGCTACATGAACCCGTTGATACAGGTGTTTTATTTCTGTCGGCCGCTGAGAGATTGTGCGATGGTGCATGTGCCCAACGCGGCGGACGAGTTTTCGCTGCTGGGGGAGGTGTCGTTCCTGTTTCGGAATCTGGCGGCGGCCGACGGGAAGGTGTGTCTGGCGAGTAACCTGCTGCGTGCGTTGCGGCAGACGCCGGAGGCGGTGGCGTTGGGGCTTTTAGAAGGGGTGAAGGGGGAGCGTGGGGCGGTGGATATCGCTGTGGAGGCGCAGAAAGATAAGAGTTTGGTCAGGCGGATCGAGCGGTTGTGTCGACTGCTGATCACGCGGATGGACAAGGAGGGGACTGGGGTGGGGGATATTTTCTGCCTGAAGCAGAGGCAGAAGACGACGTGTCTGTCGCATCCCGAGCTGCCCGCGAAGGAACAGGATATCTTGACGTTCCAGCTCGAGCTCAAGTATCCGCCGCCGCAATCAGCGGCCGGAGAGGGACATGCCAAGAGGGACTTTGCGTCGATTCTGAGCAAATCGTTGGAGACGTCGACGGACATCAAGGCGTGGTTCGATGAGAAGGTCGCGTACCAGCCGGTGCGCCAGCAGCGGCGGCCGACCACGCTGCCGACGGTGCTCGTGACCTACACCGGTCTCGAGGACGCGTCGTTGGTCGACGTGTGGAACAACTTCGACGAGTTTCCGTATGCCATTTCGATCAGCTACGACGACAGCGCGGGGGGCAAGACGGACGTCACGACGGCTGCCGACCTGGTCGCGCTCAAGGAGCGGACGGCGGCGGCGTGTCCCGGGGCCAAGCGCGAAATGTATCTGCTCACGGGGATGCTGGCGTACGTCTACGATAAGGATGAGGCGGACGAGATTGGCAAGAGCTACGAGGGCCACCTCATCGCGCACATCAACGTGCCGGGCAATTACTACACATCGAGTCGGGCAGAGGGGAAGAGCGTGGGCGAGCGCGTGGACAAGAGCGAGAGCGTGGGCTTGGGCGCCCTGGCCGGGGCGGGCAACACGAGTGGCGACCTCGGCCTGCTCTGGATGACGTTCAACGACTTTTCCATCTCGCCGTGTGCGTTGGCCGACATCGAGAACACGTTCGACGGACAGAAGCGCCCGGTCCTGCTGTTCTGGACCAAGGTGTCGTACCTCGAGGCCACCAAGGACAAGCCACTGCAGGATCCGACTGGCGTTCTCAGCGCCGACGCGTTCTTGGAGCTCTGCTGCGCGCCGCCCAGCAACGCCAAAGCGGGGTCGCCCAAGCGCTCGTTCAGGCCGTTCTCGAAGGCGGACGTCCCGAAGAAGGGCGACCTCTTTGCCCTCGACGCGGAGTTTGTCAGCTATTCGGCGCCGGAAAAGATGGTGCTGAGCGAGCAGTACGAATGGAGCAGGACGATGCGCCTGGGCCTCGGCCGCGTCAGCCTGGTCCGCGGTGGCGGCCCGCTGTGGGGCACGCCGTGCATTGACGACTATGTCCGGTCCGTCGAGCCGGTCTACGACCACCTCACGCGCTACAGCGGCCTTATGCCCGGCGATTTGGACGTGGAGACGTCCAAGCGTTGGCTCACGACCCTGCGCAGGGCGTATTTGAAGCTCCGGTGGCTGGTGGATCAAGGCGTGCTGTTCGTCGGGCACGGCCTGGAGAAGGACTTCAGGATGCTCAACCTCGTGGTGCCAGCCGACCAGATCGTCGACACGATGGACCTGTATTACTCGGGACGCGGTCGGCGGCTCAGCCTCAAGTTCCTCGTCGCCTTCTTCCTCGGCGGCTCCCAGGGCTTTCAAGAGTCGGTGCACGATTCGATAGAGGACGCAACGGCGGCCCTGCGGTTGTTCAATCTGCACGAGCAGCTAACCCGCGACGGGAAGTTTGAAGAGTTGCTCGCTCGTGCGTACGAATGGGGCCTCGTCAACGGCTGGGACCCGACCAGCTGGGCGTCGCCGCCGCCGCAAGATTGGTTCGCACGTTGAGACGATCCCCATCGCATTTTTGAGTCGACTTTTACGATCCAGCGGCTCAGACGACATGGTGTTGTGTGTGTGGAAGGCCGGATTTGAGGTGGACCGCCAACATGTGCGACGCCACCGGCTGTCGATCGGGTGACACCCGGCAAGTCGATCGTGTCGATCGGCGGCAGGATGGCAAGACGCGGGGAGAGTTTACATGTGCAAATCATCCATGCCGAGGCGGTCGACCGGCCAGAGTTTTAGACCTCATCCATACGACAGAATTCACGACGATGCTCACTCGCCCTGCTGCATCTCTTGTACGAGGTCGTCGACGAGCGCGCGATCGTGCGTCATCGACTGCGTCGGCGACCTGAAGTAGACGAACGGCGAGTAGTGGCCGAGGTTGCTCACCTTGCTCGTGTACAGATCCGCGTACTTTTCGACCTGCTTTTGGAGCGCACTACGGTCGTTGACCCCGGCCCGGCTCAGATGGCCCCATCGCTCGTTGAAATCCGCGCCGTCTTTCTGGATCGCAGGCCCGATCTTATCGTCGAGCTGCGACATCACAACGAGCAGCTCGGCGAGAACCCGGTTCATCCCGTCGACGCGGAGGACGTCGGCCTCGGGCAACAGCTCGTCCGACACAATCCTCCCTGAGGATCCGAGGATCCGCTGCCGTTCGAGACGGATCTGGTTGAAGCAGTACCCGACCCGCTCTTTCTTCTTGAGCAGGTCTTGCAGGTACGCCCTATGCGCGCGTCCAGACGCCAGGGCCTCGATCTCTTGCTCCAACTCCCGCAGGATCAGACACGTGCGCCAGGAGAACTGCAACTTTGCCAGCGCGGCGTCCGTATAGATGTGATCGCCGACTGGCAAACGAGGAAAGCGCGTGCGTAGCGAGCGAGTGAGCGTCGATTTTCAGTCTGGTGCGCGCGTGCCGACTGCGGTCGATCGACCGCCTCGATCGAGGTCAACACCCACTGTACAGAATCTCGTCACCCGACAGGCCCAGCGCGGACTGGACTTGCTTCGCCGAGCCGCCCGAGAACAGCGTGCCGCGGCCACGGCCGCCGACGAGCCTGCGCGCCGGGCGCATGAGGCCCTCGTCGTTCACCACCTCGTACAGCTGCGCGTCGCTACTCCAAAACTCTGGCTTCCTCGCGTTGACGATGACAATGTCAAACAGGCTTTTCCAGCCAGACCCGAACGCGAACGTCATCACCGTCTCCGTATACGCAAAGTCCGAGTTGGTGATGAGCATCAGGGTCTTCCCCGCGGCCCGCTGATCGACGAGCGTCTGGGGCAGCTCCGGGTCGGGGCGAACGAACCGCGCAGGATCCGCCATGATCTCGGCCTTGAGCTTTCCCTCGACGTGCGCGTCGAAGATCGCCTGCCGCACCATCACATACACGGCCTCGTACGTTTGCGCGCAGACGGTCCGCGGGACAGCGCCAGAATCCAACCTGTCAACCAGCTGCGCGTACAGCACCGCTTCGCTCACGCTGAAGAAGGTGTTCATGAACGACCACCGCCCCTCGTCCTTCAGATTCACCAGCTCCCTTCCGTACAAGTCCCGGACCTCTGCCGCCGTCATCCTCGTCGTCCCGTGCATGCCCCTCTTCACGAACCCAAACCGATCGACCTTGACGATATTCCCATTGCGCGTATCTATGATCAAGCCTCTGATCACCAGCTCCTTGTCGAACGTCAGACCTTCCACGGGCACGCCCCGACTGGCCAGCGTCCGCAACGCAAACTCGTACGCTCGCCCCTCCCACGCATTCACGTCATAGTCGACCAACGTGTAGTCCATGTCCAGACCGATGGCCTGAATGCTCCTCAGGTTCAACGTCCTGGTACAGAAGACCGCCCGCTGCGGCATCCCCCGCGGATACGTCGTCTCGTGCTGAACCTGGATGCCCAGCCCACGCAGGATATGAGTGCAACTCGCCTTCAACGCGGAATACTCCATACGGATCACCCGGTCCAACTCCAGACTCGTCGCCGCCGTCGACTCCACCTTGCGCTTCGACCGTTCGCTCAACGTGAGATCCCCGCTCGTCAGCTCCCCAAACACGTCGACGTCTGCGTCCGCGTACTCGACCTCGTCGACAGAGTCGTAGCTCGACGACGAGGCCGAGGCCTCGTCGTCGTCCGGACGACGACGAGACGAAGACGAAGACGAGGAAGAAGGCGGGGGCTCGGCCTGGATGCGGATACGCCGACGCAGAACGGGCGTCGGCGTGAGAGACCGCCGGCCCGCGACGAGCCTGCCGCTGGGTGGGACGCGAAGAACGCCCCTCATCGAGTTCGAATTCGGGCCGAATGACACCGTTTCGCCCCGCTCCAAGGTCAGTCAGCCGCCCGTACGAACACAAACGGATCCTTCGTACGCCCACGACCTGCGTCGAGACTCGGAAAGGAGAACAAGAAGAGAGGTTTCGTTGTTGTGCGAACTAACCGAGTGGCCTCGGGCTGTCCGAAACAATAATAGTAATTCGAGTTGAGCGTAGGCAGCTGCAGGATACATGCTCAATACGGTCTAGCACACGAGCCCGGACGTACGAACCCTGGATCTGTCCGAAGTTCGTGCGCAATTTCATTTTTCCAACGATCTGTCCGCGAAAATCCCGTGATGCCGCCCCGCACGCGCACGACGGCCGCCCTCCCTCTCAAGGATATCGATAATATGCCGGCGCGGGCTGCGACGCGCACCGGGAAGGCCGGTGCGAGGTCGTCCGGACGGGATCTCGAGCAGTCGTTGGCTTCGCTGACCGTCAAGGTGGACGATCTGACGGCGGGGAAGGCGGTTGTGTCGAAGAAGCTCGAGGCGTTGGGTGCGTCTGTGAAGAGGAACTTGCAGGGGAATCTCAGTCACGTGGTGTTTGTGCGGGAGAAGGGGCAGGAGGAGCGGGACGCAAAGCGGCTGCAGCACGTGTTGGCGTACAAGAGGCAGCATTCTCCGGCGTTGGAGGTGGTGTCGGTCGGGTGGGTGGAGGCGTGTGAGAAGGCGGGGTCGTGGGTCGGGGAGGCGGGATATCGTCTGGATGATGAGGGGGTGGAGGGGAAGAAGCGGGGGGTGCCGCCGAGGTTGGTGGTTGGGGCGGGGGAGGGCGGGCATGATCGGAAGAAGGTGCGGAGGGCGGGAAGTTCAAAGGCGTTGACGCCGAGGGCGATGGAGACGCTTGTGATGGACGAGGATAAGCTGGATTCGTCGAGGAGGCTGCGGGCGAGGGGCGGCGGCTTTCGAGAGGCGGCAGCTGTGGTGGAGAAGAAGGAGAACAAGAAGGATAGCAAAAGGGATACCAAAAAGGATACCAAGAAGGGGGTGACGAGGGCGACGAGGGGGGCTGGAAAGAAGCGGGCCGCGACGGCAGTCGAGATTGACGACGAGGATGCGCTGGAGACGTCGCTGGAGGAGCGGGTCTCGCGGCGGGTGTCTGCCGGGGGCGAGAAGAAGAAGAAGGGGAGCATGGAGAACAAAGCCAACATCAAGAAGGCCGCAAAGGCCGAGAAAAAGGCGCAGCCGGCAGTCAGGTTCTCGACGCGCTGTCTGACAGTCTACCCCGAGCGGCCCGTCAAGCTGGATAAGACGCTGCCTGAGGGGCCGGTGGAGGCGAAGAAGATTCTCAAGGCGACTGCGGGCGGCGCGCACGCCCCGATTCCCGAGATCAAGCGGGTCGAGTCGCCCTGGGGCACGCCGCAGACGACGAGCCGGCTGCCGGTCGGGGTGATTGGCAACCTGGACCTCCGGACGGTCTCCAAGGCCAATGTGCGGGACGCCACGGCGTCGACCAGGAAGCTGATCAAGGAGGTGCCGAGTCCGTGGTCGGTGGTTCGGGTGTATGACAGCAACGTGCCGCGGGATACGCCTGGTTCGGTCGGCGGTGGCGGCACCGGTGGTCCGAGGAGGAGCCTGCTGGGCGGCGGTCTCCAGGCGCAAACGCCCATGAGCTCGCAGCCGCTGCGGATGAATCGGGCGCAGGTGCAAAGCCTGCGGATGAGCATTCAAAGGCACGAGCGGGCGGGCAACCCCAGCCAGAACGGGAGCCAGAATGCGTCTCCCAACCCATCGCCGTTGGTCCTGATGGGCGGTGCGAAGAAGAGCGGGTTGGGAGTCGGTCCCAGCGGACTTGGTCCGCTCGGAGCCGGCCAGCAGCCCCCCGTGATCTCGTCGCAAGTGCCGCCGATGTTTGCGGACGATGTCGTCACCCAGGAGGTCGTTCCCGCCGTCGAGCGGGACGCGGCAGAGGAGGACGGCGAGGTGAACGACGGGGACGTCAACGACGAGTACGGCACGCAGGTGACCGAGTCCCCGGCGGACAAGCGGGGGGTGCCGACGCAAGAGCCGGCCGCGCCCGTGCAGCCGACGCAGGAGGCGTCGCTCTTTTCCAAGGAGCCCACGATCTACTACACGGCACAGGATGCGGCGACCCAGGCGACGCAGGGGTTGATGAGCCAGCAAATGACCCAGCCGCTGACGGCTGCCAACATCAGTCAGCTGCAGGCCGCCATGCAGCCACCCCCGCCGCGCCTGAGCCAGGAGATCCTGACGATTCCCACGCCGTCGCAGATCAGCGTCGTCAGCGATGAGGAGACAGAGGCGCCCGACAAGGCCGTGCTTCCGTCCGCGCCGACGACGCAGCCTTCGCTGCCTTGCTCGCAGGAGACGTCCACGCAGCCCGACGCAAAGACGGGGACGATCGCCTTCACGTCTGTGAGCCAGTCCGTCCTCGAGTCGTGCAAGGTCGCGTCGGCATCCCTCCCGGGGCTCACCCTCTGGTCGAACACATCTCGGAAGTCGGCCTCGGCGCCTATCACCCACCTCATCATCGGTGACAATCGGCGGTACGTCTCCATTCCTCCCTGATCGGCCCGACGCAGGCGCGCGCGCCTCGTCCTCACTCTGTCCTCGTGTTCGTCGACGTCGTCGTCCTCCTCTCCGCCTCGCAGGACGCTCAAGACCATGCTGGCCGTCTTGCATGGTGCCTACCTGCTGACGCCCGAGTACGTCACGGACTCGATCGCGGCCGGTCGCTGGCTCGACGAGGACAAGTACCTCGCCGACGTCGTCTTCCAGGCCGGGGCCGACAAAGCCCGAGAGTTCCTGTCGGGCACCAGTCCGAGCCAGTCGACGAGCCTGCTCCATGGCAAGAAGGTGGCCATCTACAACGGCAAGCGCGCGGGCGGTGCGGCGAGCACCGAGACGTACCAGGTCGTCCGTCGCATCTGCCAGGAGCTGGGCGGCACGCTGTTCCACGTCTCGGAGGCCGACATCGTCATCGTCATGAACGACGAGGAGGCATCCCGCCCCAGCGGAATGAAGCCTTCGGCGATTGCCGTGCGGAAAGAGTGGCTGTTCCAGACGGCGAGCTGCTACGAGCTCCAGGACGCCGCCGAGCACCTCGTCGGACGCATCGGCGGAGGCGTCTGAGCGCGCGCTGTGCAATTGAATGACCATGACTGAATGTTGTTTCAAGTTGATATTCCCATTGAGAAACCAAGTACGTACTACGTAATGCGTTTACCAGAACCAGATGGAGTTGGGGAAGCACTCGGACTGCCAGCGGTCGCGAAAGGCCAGGGCGAGCTTGTCGGCACGCTCCTGGGTCCAGTTCTTCTGAGACTTGTCGCTGCAGGCAGTCCGAGTGCTTCCCCAACTCCATCTGGTTCTGGTGATCCACCGACTCTGACTAGTGTTATTGCAAGATATTCATTAATCCTCCGCTTTCTAGGCCTTGGCGGCGGTCACCTTCTCCTCGTTCGATTTGGATCCGAAAGACACGTTGACGCCCTTGGAAGCGGCGCTCCTCAACGCGTTACCCCTGAGCAGGCTGGCGACGGTTCCGGTCAGCAGCTTGATGTCCTCCATCGGCGTTCCCGGGACGACCGTCTTGTACAGGTACGAGTCGAAGGTCATCTTCTGGACGTAGTCGCTCTCGCACATCTCCACAAACGCCTCCCTGGCCGGGTTGGACCTGTAGAACACCTTCTGCAGAATATCCAACACCTTGTAGGTGGCCCAGTACTTCTTGTCCCACTTGCTCAGGTAGCTCTTGATGGCCGCCGGTCCGACCATCTTCTTGCCCTGCTCGGAGTACTCGACGATGGCCTCGGCCGCCATGCGTCCTGACTTGGCGGCGAAGTAGATGCCCTCTCCAGAGCACTTGGTGACATACCCGGCGGCATCACCGACGAGCGCAACACGTCCCTGGAAACGCTTCGGGCGCGGGTGCTCCGGGATCGGGTGGGCCTCCACGCGGATAATCTGTCCGCCCTCGGTCTTCACCTGCGAGCGGTCGCGGGTCGCCTGCTGGTACTGCTTGATGGCAGTCTTGTTGACGACGGTTCCGGTTCCGACGGCGACGTGGTCGTACTTCGGGAACACCCATCCGTAAAAGTCCGGAGAGACATCGTCTCCGACGTACATCTCGGCGAGGTCCTTGTAGTAGTCCATCTGCTGGTCGTTGATACGGATACGCTCCTGGAAGGCAATGGCGTAGTCGGCCTCGCCGGCGTCGATGTTCTGGGCGACGCGAGAGTTGGCACCGTCGGCACCGATGATCAGGTCGACCTCGAGCTCAGACGGCACACCGACCTTGCTGCCCTCCTCGTACTTGTTGTAACGCACGGTGATCGGTCCATCGGCTCCATCCTGCTTGAAGCCCATGTAAAGTCCGTTGATCAGGCTGGCACCGAGTCCAGAGGCACGCTTGCGCAGGTAGTCGTCAAAGACCTCGCGACGGCACATGCCGATCCACTCCTTCTCGTTCAGCGTCTTGCCCACATCCACCTCACGGTTCGACGGAGAAATCATCTTCATCTTCGTCACGCGCCGGTCGATAATCTCCATCGGCAGGTCAAACTCCTCCACCATGCAGATGGGAATGGCTCCTCCGCACGGCTTGCAGTTGTCCATCTTCCGCTCGATCAGGTACGTCTCCACGCCACCCTTGGCCAGCGTCTCGGCAGCGCACGCGCCGGACGGACCTCCGCCGATGACGGCCACGCGCAGCGGGCGGTCCAGGACGGTGCCGTCGGCGACGGCCGACACCGAGACCGTCAGGTTGCGGGCGGTGGCCAGGGAGGCCGCGCGGCGGGGCGCCAGCGGGGCCGCGGCGAGGGATGCCTTGGCGGACAGGTTGGAAGCGGCCTTGGCCTTCTGCGGACGGGGAGGGTGTGAGGGTGTGGGAGGGAGTGAGCGAGTGAGCGATAATCAGGATCCTCGCGATTATGCCCGGCGCATTGGTGCCCGTCCAGCCATTGGTTGCATGTATGAAAGTTCTCCGCGCGGTGATGACGCCGGCCGGCGGTCGACGCGCGGCTTCAGAAAAGCGGACGTTCGCACGCATCATGGCAGGCTCCAGTCCCCTGACGCAAAACGTACGTTAAGAGCGCGAGGCGCACACACAACGCTACGAGAGCAGGTGACCGTATTCATGTTGTATAGAGTATAGAGAGTGAGGTGCACCAAAACCGACCCGCGTGGTCAAAACTTGGGTGAGTAGCCTTATCCGGATCGAGCAGCGGCGACGAATCACAGACACTCACTCCCCCGCACGTTCGCACGGGACCCGTCTTGGGTGTGCCTCGGACTCGTCCGTAGACCACACAGGGACACTCCCCGGCTCGAACGCCGGCGACGAACCGCAAACCCGCCGGCACGCCCGGCGCAGTGACTGCCGGCCGGCCGAACGGCAGCTGTCAACGACCGACGCGACGTGGATCCACGGCCGCCAGCCGTCCTCCCTCCCCCGACCCCCGCGGCGCAGTGACCTGGCACGAGAAGGCGGGCCCACCCACCCGGTGCCAAAATTTTCGGTGATCACCGCCTCATGAGGCCAACCGAGAGCCCCAGGGGCTGGCATTCGCTTCGCTGCACTTTGTATTCGTCTGTCCGTCCAAACCCTCTCACATCTCTCCTCCGACTGACCAAAGCGAAACATTCCCACGCCGCCAGCCCGGCCAAACGGAACGAAAACGACGCCCGGCCGATTTTCTCTCATTCGAATCGTCGAGCACCAGCGGGCTCCGGATATCGGAGATCCAATATCCAATACGAACACCAGCATGACGGACCCACGGCCTCCACCCTCCACCGCACCGCGCCTCTTTTCTCGAGACGGTTGGGCCAAAATCCCACCTTCCGCCGCCTGCAACGACACCCCCGAGAGCACGACGATCCGCTACCACGTCTGCATCGACGGGCGCTTCGTCTCGGTCATCCGACCCACCCCCGGCCGGATCTTCTGCATCGACTCGATCTGCTTCCACGCAGGCGGTCCGCTGGCACTGGGAGACATTGAGGAAATCAACGACACCTCCTGTCTCGTCTGCCCGTGGCACTTCTACCATTGCAGCCTTTCCGACGGCCAGAAATTCTACCAGCAGGCGACGATGCAGGACGGCAAGCCAATCCCCGGCGCGTGGCAGAGCGTCGGCGTGCGGCAGCGGACGCACGAGGTCGAAGAGCGGGAGGACGGGATCTACGTCCGACTGAGTTCTCAGTCGCAGTCGCAGTCCCGACCTGAACACGTGGAGAGCGACCGGTACGCCTTCGAGCAAGAGACGGGGGACAGGATATGGATGTTGAGCAGGGCCGGGACGATGAATGTCAAGCAGCAGGGACCCATGTCTGGGGGCAACAGCAGTCCGCGGAGCACGCCACCAGCGAGCCCCCGACGAGGGAGCATGAGTTGCTTGAGCGGCGGGATCGGCGGCGTGTCGAGCGAGAGCGAAGAGGTCTGGCCGGACAGGGGGGCGGTCGCGGTCGACTCTGAAGGCGTCGTGACGAGCGGTCACAACAGCAGTAGCAGTCCAATGCCACGACGGCTCGTCTAGTATTTATTTACGACCAAGAAGAACGGGCGACGACAAGTACGAGTACGAGTACGTTCCTTACTAGTACTTGTTGATCCCAAAGATGCGTACCCGGTGCATGCTGCTCAACTTGGCCACCAACAACACCACGAGCACCCCCAGATTGATCCCCAACGGCTGCCGATCATACGCACTCCCATGACTCGCCAGGAAGAACAGCACCACCGGCACCATCATGAAGAACTTCCTCGTCCCAGTCCCCTGCACCTCGCTGTCAATCTGCTCCCAAAACGTCAACGAATCGTACTTCCCCTGGTCCCCATCGATTGGACTCCCTTTAATCCAATGAAACAGGTAGTACGTCACCAAACCGTGCGAAATATGCACCACCGTCCACGCCATCCCCGGGTCGACAAAGTTCGACACGACCAACCACCACGCCAAGACCAGCAGCGAGTAGTACAACCACGAGGCCTTGTTCTCCAACCAGTTTGTATTCAGATTCGTGTCCACCTGACGAAGGACGCGGGGGGGAGGAGGTGAGGAGGGAGGTACTCTACGCGAGGTAGTCTTAAAGTGGGTGCGAGCCGAAGTCGCCCGAGTCCTGGCTCTTCGTGATCGATTCAACGTACCACGGTGGTCTGCACGCCCCGTGGGGAAGACACGCGTATTGTCGGTGATCCTGGGTTGATTTCTGTTGCACCTGACGCGTCGAGACCCCGATTACGGCGCACTGGAGTGGGCATTTCGTCCAAGGCCCCTTCTGAAATCTCGATTCGGTTTCTTGCTTGGCCGAGGGAGCGGGCTGGGAGGAGGGGTTTTGGCGTACGAGATGAAGGACGGGGTTGTTGTTTGTTTGTTGCGTGGGCGAACGAAACATACACAAAAGAGAAGAAGCGCTTGGAAAAGCTTGGCTCTCGGAGAACGTGTCAGAGTGCACGGTGACCAGACGTGTCGCGGGGAATTCCGAGGTCCTCGGCCTCTCGGTTCGTTCGTCAGTCAGTCAGTCAGTCTGACTCTCTGACAGACACGCTGCCTCTCGCTGCCTCTCGCTGCCTCTCTGCCGCCCCGGACGCGCCCGGACCCCCGTTCCCGGGTTGCCCGACAACGAAGACGAAAACGAAGACGAACACGGAGACGAACACGGAGACGAACACGGAGACGAACACGAAGACGAACACGAAGACGAACACGAAGACGAACACGAACACGAACACCGCCACCACCACCACCATTGTGGTGGCCATCACCACATCGACGACTCGCCCATCTCCCCGTGGCCGTCCGCATTCCCAATTCCCCCCATCAGCATCAACGATGAACTATTCGAGTGACGATGAGGCGTCCCCGGTCGCGCCACCCCCTCCCCCCGCCGTCAGCAGCGGGGGAAAGGCCAAAACGCAGGGAAATTCCTCGTTTCCCGTAATTCCCGTGGCAGTGGCCGGTGTTGGCGCGCTGGTCGTGGGCATCGGGGCGTGGATGATTCGTGGGCGTCGTCAGGGTGCCCGTCAGGCGAATTCGGGTAAGAAAGGCGCGAAGAAATCCTCGACGGGAGGAAATGCGAAGGTTCGGAAGGCACCGCCTCGTCGGCCTCGTTCCGTGGCGAGTTCCGTGGACGGCGGTCAGGGCGTGAAGAGGTACGTGTGGCTGGGTCGGTTGGTGTCGGCGGAGGTGGAGGCGTCGGGTGTCGAGGGGAGGGACGGAGAGGGAGGCACGCTGCACCATGCACCTTATCCCGTGGCCTTATCCGTCGGCCGTCGAGTGCTGGAATCGGTCGTGTTTCGCTCACTGCGCGTTCGCCCTGCCCTTGCACCACCTGCAGTCCGGTCGAGACGCGTTCGGCGGCGGCGATCCCGGAGGAGAAGGAAGGGTCGGCGAAGAAGCAGGCGTCCAAGGCGCCGGCGTTGCCGCCGAGGAAGAAGCACGTTGTCGCTGCTCGTAGTCAGGAGGGGGAGAAGAAGACGAAGACGGAGGTAGAGAAGGAGACGGAGACGGAGACGGAGGTGGAGGTGGAAGAGAAGAACGAGGTGGAAGAGAAGACGGACAATGTCTCAGCGTCGTCGGCCAGGAAATCGGAGGAATTGAAGCATGTCACGGAGGCGGCGCTGGCGAGCGCGGCGGCTGCGGCGGCGGCGCATGATGTGGCGGGGACGATTGCGAATGTCGAGAAGGTGTCGGATGTCGTGGACGACCAGATGAAGATGGCGAAGGAGGAGGCGATCGAGGCGGTGGTGGAGATTGTGGCGGCCGAGGTGGCGGCGGAGGAGGCGATCGAGGAGGCTGAGGCGGTGCTTGCCGAGGCGAAGGCGGAGGCACAGGCAGGAAAGGACGAAACGGCTGCTGCGACGGAGAAGAAGGCGTTTTCGGTGACGGCGCCGCCGAAGAAGCGGAACAAGAAAAAGAACGAGACTTCGGGACAGGGAGAGGGTGACGCGTCTCAGGAAGCACAGCCCATGCCGATCGAGAACGTGTTCACGGTGGAGGACCTGCGTGGGAAGACGTTGAGCGGGAAGGCGACGACGGAGGACAGGTCGCAGCCGCTGCTGGAGGAGGAGGCGGAGGATGCTGTGGAGAGCCTGGAGCAAGTTGCGCATCCCGATCTGTCGTTTGCGAATGCAAAGGACGATAGCAGCGAGGAGGTGGAGGGGGAGGAGAGGAGGATCCGGGATATGATCGTGGAGGCACACCACCTGGGCAACCAGGCGGTGCAGAACATGCATGCGGATCCCGCGCTGGCGCAGAATCTGATGAGGAGGGCGGTGCAGACGGCGCAGGATGCGATGGATGCGTGCGTCGCGAGGTCGTCCGCCAACGGGGACATTCGTCCGTCGCTGGTTGCCGCGACGGCGTTTGCGCTGGCTGAGATCAAGATCCATGCGCACGGGGGAAGGCCGAACCTGAACGAGCTCAAGGTCTGCTACGCGGTGGCGCTCGAGGCGGTGGAGAATGCGAGCGAGGCGACCAGGAAGGGGGGCAAGTCCAAGGCGTACATCGCCTTCGGAAACCTCATGCAGAACCAGCAGAAGCCCAAGTCGGCGCTGTCGAGCTACATGATGGCGTACGACGCGGCCAAGGCGGACTACGGTGACGTGCATCAGCTGGTCGAACAGGCCAAGTACGACTACACGGCGTATCTCGCCAAGTGCGGGCGGTCCAGGGAGTGCGTCGACTTCCTGGTGGCCGGGGCGAAGGAGCTGCAGGAGAGAGCCAATGAGCTGGAGAAGGCGTACGACGGTGACAAGAACAGGGACAAGGACAAGGACGGTGGCGCCGAGGGAGAGGCCGCGGATGCCTCGGAAGAGGACCAGCAGATCAAGTCGCTGCCGGTCCACAAGCTGGCCAGGCACTTTGCCATGAAGAATCTGATGAATGCTGCCGGTGTTCTGGACACCAGGGGCGAACACATCGAGTCGCAGGAGCTCCTGGCCGACACCCTGGAGCTTGCCATCAGCGTCCATGGTGAGAACAGCGTGCAGCATATGAACACGCTGTACGCGATCGGAAACCATTGCAAGGCTCGCCAAGCCATCGATGAGGCCATTGCGTGCCACGAGGCCGTCTTGAACATCATGGACGCGACCATTCAGGTGTACGACCCGGATCTGCTGCAGAACCGTGTCGCCATCCTCAAGGACACGGCCCAGTTGTACGACCTCCAGGGACACCCCGAGACGGCTATCGACTACGCGGAGGGTGCGTGCATCAACGCTCAGACGTTGGCGAGGATATACGCTCAGAGCGAGACCTTCCCGCTGCCTTCGAGGATCGGCATGCTCGAGCCGTTCTGGCAGCTGTTGGTCGATCTCAAGACCAAGGTCGGGGACACGGAGGGCGCCGCGGCCGCGCGGAGGGAGATCAACAGGGGTAAGGCGAGCCTGACGGGCGCCAATCAGGGCGCCCGCGGCGGCGCGAGGAGGCGCGCGCCGCCAACCGCGAGGGGTCGCGCCCGGCGCTGATTGTGGAACTTTTTATTACCTATTTAAGGAGAAGAATCCCGAGGTCGTGGATGTTGTGGTTGTTGTCAAAACTGAAAGGTGCGAAATTGAAAATTGTGTCGCTAGTTGGGTGTCGGCGGCCGAGATCAGGCCTTGTCGCCTGGGCCGTTCAAGCCGGCCTTCGTGGGGGAGTTGCCTACCGTCGGTGGGATCCAACCCGAGAGACTGCCGACGCGAGCGACCTTGACGTCCGGGGTCGCTCCCTGGGCGGCGTCGGCCGTGGTGGTCGCGGTGGTCGTGGTCGTGGCCTCGCCACCGCCACCGCCACCACCTTCCCTGTTGCCTCCATCGCCCCCGTCGCCGGCCACCGCGATTCCGTCTGGCTCAAAGTCCTCCTCCATCATTTCCAAAAGAGACTTTTTGACGGCCGGCTCGTCGGGTTTGGGGGCCTCCTGCCCCGGGGCCGGAGCAGCAGCGGCTGGCACCGCGGCGCCCGCAGCAGAGCCGGCGGCGCCAGAGGCGCCAGCGGCCATGACGTTCTGCATCATGGTGCCCTTAGAGAGCATCTGCGAGTACTGCTCCATCTGCTCGGGCGAGAAGGACATCCCCTGGGCGATGTTGGCCGCCCAGTGGCTCTGCAACGCGAGAAGCTGGGAGGCCATCGAGTGCGAGAGCATGTTCATCGGGCTGATTCCCGCTGCGTTGGACATGTCAGCGCCGATCGCCATCCCGGTGGCCGCCCCTGGCCCACCGTCCGAGCCGGCCGCGATGGTGAGGCCGATCGCCCTCGGGCTCGGCGCCTGGTTGGCCAGGTCCGGGAAGTCTTTGGCCACCTGTGCAGACAGCGCCTCGTATCGAGCTATGAGAACGTTCCTCTGCTGGCTATACGTCGTATTGGCGTGGTCGATGGCCGACTGGGCCTTGGACCTGACCCGCTCCATGAAGCGCTGGTACTCCTCCTGGATGTTCTTCACGCGAATATTCTGGACGCGATCCAGGATATCGACCTGCCTGTGCGTCTCCGTGAGCTTCTCCGATACCTCGCGCAGGTGTCCAGCGCTCACTGGGTCGGCGTTGGCCGCCAAGTTGATCTCTGGGGTCTGGATGGGCCCGGCGGCGACGGCCGCGGCGCGGAGGTCGGCCTGCAGGATGGCATTGAGCTTCGTGGCGAACCCGTCCAGGTCGGACATGGCCGCCATGAGGCCTCCGGTGGGATGCAAGTGGCTTCTAGAGATCTTGTCGACGTCGTCGTCGTCGAGGGCGCCCTCCTCCTGGAGGGCGTGCATCCTCATGTACGTCTCCCGATAGTTGTTCACCGACGCGATGATGTACTCAAAGACCTGCTCGAGCGCCGCCGGATTCTGGCCGTACTTCTGAGCGAGAGCCGGAACGCCGTGCTGCTCGCCCATCGGGTACTGTCCCAAGTAGGTGGCGACGGCCATCACGGCGACCAGCGTATAGTCCTGGAAGTCGGACGGCGTCTCCTCCGAGGGGCGCATGACCAGGAGGATCTGGGCGCACTGGTGGGAGAGGTCCAGGATGTCTCGGGGAAGTCCAAGTTCCTTGCCCATAGCGTCCAGCCGGTCAAAGCCGTTCCTTGCGATCAGGGCCTCCGCCGTGGACGGGTCGGCGATGGCGTTCATGACGGCCGTCTGCCTGTTCCACTCGGCGATGTACTCGAACGCCTCGTGCGTGAGCGCGGGATGGTGTCCCTCGCCCCGCTTCCTCCTCTTCCTGCCGTAAGAGCCTCCCGTGTCGTAATCGTCGTCGTCCAACCGCTTCGCGCGGGACCCACGGCCCCGTCCGCGTCCGCGGCCCCGGCCGCGCCGCCTCTGGCCGGCGTCTTCGTCGTCGTCGAAGGCGGCCCCGCCGTACATACCAGCGCTACGCTCGTAGGTTTGATGATCGTCGTCATCGTCATCGCCATCGTCGTCAGCCGCGGCCGCCTGGATGGCGCCGCGCTCCGTCTGGTACTTCTGCCAAGCCCCCGCGAGCAGCTCGGTCCAGAACTTGGAAGACTCGGTCGCAGACTCGGCGCGGGACTGCGCGTTGGGATCCGTGACGTCATCTCCAGACGCTAATTCGTCCTCTTCCAGATCGGGACGGTCGAACTGGTGCGACTTAGGGTCCGGCTTGAGAGGGCCGATGTCGGCAATCGTGGCGCCCTTCAGCGTCGCATCGACGGGGACCGGAGACCCCTTGCCCATGGCGCCGTTATAAATGGACACGATATCTGCCTCGATCAGCTTGCTCAGCGTCTCGAGCGCGGCGGCCGCGTCGCCCGCAAAGAAGTCGTTGTGCACAGCGGTGGTCTCGTCGTCGGTGTTGGGAGTCTCCTTGGCGTCCAAAGCAGCAGCGTCCGGCATGGCTTCGTCCTTGCCGTTGGCCGCAGCCGCGTCCTCGTCCTTACTCGTGTCTTTGTCGGCGTCTTTTGCCGTCGCACCGTCTTCCTGCTTGACGGCGGCGGCCGTCGCGGCCGTCGCGGCCGTCGCGGCCGTCGCGGCCTCGAACAGCCCCGATGCGCCCGCGCGAAGGATGTCGTCGAGCACCTTGGATCCGTGCGAATAGGCCCGGCCGTGGCTCTGCCTCAAAGCAACCTCGAGGCCTTTGGTCCTTTCGGCGAGATCGATGACCCGCTCCTCGATGGTGCCCTCGCAGTAGAGCCGGTACACGCGCAGCGCTTGCGTGTCCCCCAGCTTCCGGGCGCGGTACAGCGAGATCACGTCCGACGTGACGCTCCAGTCGGAGTCAAAAAATATCACGCTGTCCAACTGCTCGATACTGGTCCCCAGGCCGCACGCCGTCGGGTGCATCAGGATGAACGAGGCGGCCGCCCCGTCGGCGTTGAACGTCGTGATGGCCTTGCGGCAGTCGAGCGACGGCGTCGACGCATTGATCGACACGTAGCTGTCCTGGCCGAATCTGACGCCGATACACGAGCCCAGCATCGACAGAACCTCGGGCGAGTGGGCAAAGACGGCCGCCCGCCGCCCGGCGCGCTTCTCCGCCTGCAGCAGCATATCGAACGCTTGCAGCTTCTCGCTGGTGGCGATCTCGCGCTTCAGGTCGTCTTCGCTACTCAAGCTGATCGGCTGGAGGGCGTTGCCGCTGATATCGCTGCCAGCGAGCCTCGGGTGCGCGCACACGTTCCTGAGCTCGGAGACGAGCGCCCGGAGCTGCATGGCCCGGTAGCCAGAGAACCTGCTCGCCTTGGGGTCCGCGAGCAGCTCAAAGCTCTTGGTGAGCGACATCTTGTACGACTCGATCTGTTCCTTGCGCAGCCTGAACGAGAGCCTGACCTCGTGGGACGGCATGGAGACCTCCCCGATGATGGAGCGGGGCCGCCGCAGCATCACGGGCTCCAGCTGCGCCATCAACGCGGCGAGCTGCGCGCCCGTCTCAGCCTCGCCCACAGACTCTGGCAGGTCCGAGAGGGACTGGAAGGCGGGCTTGAGGAACGTGACCTCCGCCATGAGCTCCTGGACGTTGTTGGTCAGCAGCGGCCAGGCGAGGGCGATCCTGTGGCTCGTGTCGAGCTCGCCGAGAGACTGATGCGCCTTCAGAGACGCGCTCTGGATGCGGTGCCGCTCGTCAAACACGACTGCCTCCCATGAAATCGCTGTCAGCTCGGCGCTGTCCGAGGCGAACGCCTCGTGGCTGGTGAGGACCACGTCGGCCTTGGCAATCTTCGACTTGACGATGGGCTGCAGCACGCCGCGCCCGTCCAGGGCCGACGGACTGAGCCACAGCTCGTTCTCCAAGAGCGTATTGCGTGCCACTGCCGACCCAGAGTAGGTCACCGAGTCGATGTCGCCCAGCCATTGACCGAACTCGCCCTCCCAGAATCCCAGCGAGGACGACGGCGCGATGATCAGGATCGGCTTTGGGCTCGCGAACTCCGCCCGAAGGGACCTGATGAAGGTCAGTACCGTCGCCGTTTTGCCGAGGCCCTGGTCGTCCGCGAGCATGCAGTGCTCGCGCTCGGCCCAGTGCTTTCGCAACCAGTTGACGCCCTCGACCTGGTGCTGCATGAGCTTCCAGTTCAGGTAGGGAGGCGACTCCTTCATCTCGGTGATGTTCTCGGCGAACGCCTTGCGCTTGGCCTCGAACTTATCCTGGGCCTCGGGCTGCGCTCGGCGGAGCGCCTTGACCTGGCGCTGCCACAGCTTGGTGGCGAGCTCGACGCTCTCCGGGCGGGACATGAAGGCCTCCGACTCGGCTTCCCACGTCGCGCTCTCGACGCCCAGCGTGCTCCACTTGACCAAGATCTCCCATCCAGGCCCGTGGAGGGCCGGCCGCCTCGACACAAACCGCTCGGGCACGCTCCAGGACTCGGACGTCAGGTTGACCGGCGTCGCGTCCAGCTGGTCGCAGCCGTACCGCTTCTTGAAGTTCAGCACCTTGCGCTTGGCGATCTGAATCAGCGTCGCCTCCGCCACCCACTCGTTGTGAATGTGGCTCCGACCGATGTACTTGACCAGGAACTCGATCCCTTCGTCCTGATCAGCAACGGCGAGCAAGGCGTCGACGGCCGATTCCATTCCGTTGTTGGCGTTGTTCTTGGTCGAGTCGTTGTTGCCATCGGCATTTGCATTGGCATTGGCGTCGGCGTCTGCGGCGTCGTTGTTCTTGGTGCCGTCGTTGTTCTTGGCATTGGCGTCGTCGTTCTGGTCCGCAGCATCGATGGCCTTGTTCTTCCGCCTCCATCCGAGGATGGACTCAACGACGATCTTCGGCGCACCATACTCGGACGGCGACGCCGCATACCCCGGCTCGTAATCGTCGTCCGTGGCATCATCGTCATACCCAGAATACCGCCCGACCGCTCGACCACGTCCCCGCTTCCCGCCGCGCCCCCTGCGCCCCCGGCCGACGCGTCCCCCGCGCCGGCCGCGCGCCGACGCCACCACGTGGCCCGCCTGCGGCCCCCACCCGCCGTCCGAGTCGCTGTCGTAGTCCTTGTACGGGTCTTCCATCTCGCCGTCCGCGCCGACCCCGGCCCTGCTTTCGACCATCTCGGCCGCCCGGTTGGCCGCCTGGATGCACTCGATCAGCTGCTCGTTGGTCGGCGCGGTGTCCGGCGACGCGCTCGTATCCCCAAGCTGGAACGTCTTGAGCGCCTCCGCCGTCAGCCAGGCATACTCGGCCTCGTCGTCTGCCGCCGCCACAGTCTCCGGCGGCAACGGGCGCAGCACCTCGATCACATCGTCCAGGTTCTTGGACGCCGCGATCGTCTCCCCGGGAATGCCCTTTGGCGTGAAAAACACCACGGGAATCTGCAGGGCGGGGTTCCCTCCCGGCGGCACGCCGACCTCCCGAGGCACCGCTCGCCGCCGCACGACCTTGCCGGGCCACCAATCGTGGCCCTCCACCTTGGCCCACACCAGCCGACCCGGGTAAAACTCTGGCGCCGTCTTTTGCCTCGGCGGCTCCTCCGCATGATGACCGTGATGACCGTAATGATGACCGTGGTGACCCATATCTCCGGCCCCACCGGTCATCCCGAGCAGCGCCTGCGCGGCCACGTCGTGCTGATACTGCATCGTGCCGCCCTGGGGGCCCAACCCAGACCGCTGCCTGCGATTGCCCCCGCCTCGCGACCTGCCCGACCCGCCCCGTCCGCCGCCCCTCCCCCTTCCCCGCTTCCCCTTCTTGGTATCTCCCTCCCACGCCTCGTCGTCTCGATCCATGGCAGCCTCCCGCTCCCGCTCACGTTCACGCTCGCGCTCCTCGTCGTGGTCGTGCTGCTGCTGCATCTGCATCATCTGCTGCTGCAACACGAGCTGCTGCTGCTGCTGCAAGGCAAGTTGCTGCTGCTGCTGCGCCGCCAGCAACTCTTGCTTCTCTTGCTGCGCCAGAATCTCGTCGATCCGGTCGTCGCTCAGCGCCTGCTCCACCTCGCACGAGTTGTATTTGCTGTCCCAGAGATTATCGGCGCACGTCCACGAGTCCGGAATCTGATCCTCTTCGATCGAATAGGGGACTCGGCGCCACCTTTCGCACGAACAGCACTGCACCCATTTCTGCAGGTCCTCCTTGGCCACGGCGCCGACCACCGGCACCTCGGTCGGGGCCACGACGGGGTCGGGCCCGGTCGGCCCTGCCGACGCGAGCTCGCCGAGCGCCATCAGCGCGTCCAGCTCCGCGACGTCGCTCTTCTCCTCCGTGTTCCCAGCAGACATCGGGACCTGTACGTTAATATATGACACGATATGAGTGAGACGCGGATGGACGCAAACTGGCCGGAAATTCGTTCGAAGTCTATCGGCAAATTCTGAAAGACCCCCAGGCGTTATCCACCCCGGTTTCTCCCCCGTGCGCCCCACTGGACACGGAGATAGACCACCGGTTGTTCGTGAGGGGCACGAACCCGAGGAACCCGCGCCTTTCGCAGTCTCACTCTGAATGCATATACGCGATTTCACTACAGCGCAAGAGGCGGGAGGAGAGGCTGTGCGGGCGTGCCGAGACATGAATCTGATCGTACCTGTATGTTTTATTTATAGCGTGAGCGTCATAGAAAAAGCTCCCTTGCGATCCGCGCACTTTTCGGGCCACCCCATGCGATGAATGCGGACCCCGCGTCCGCTGCCACTGCCGCCGTCGGCTTCCCGCCCGTCACCCGCTCGAGCTCGTCGACGTCCACGACGAGGTACTCGTTCTCGTTCTCGCCTGCCTCTAAGATCGCGGGCACGGTGACGTACACCTGCTCAGTCTTCCCCCGACGTGCGGTCACGCGACAGCCGCCGCCCAAGTGGTCGTGGCCGCTGAGGACGAGTCTGACGTTCGGCGACTGCCTCAACGCCTTCAAGATTTCCCGGTAGTTCCACGCCAGGTGGGATTGCCGTGCGCTGTCCGGGTGGATCGGGTGGTGGCACGCGACGAGCACGAGTTTGCCACGGCGTTCAGCACGCCGTATCTCCGCTTTGAGCCAGGCCATCTGTCGCTTCGTGATTCCGCCGTTCCAAGGGATCATGTGCGGGTTTTTTTCGCTGAGGGGGTTGGATGCGAGGTATGCGGCGCTTTCTCGCGCGGGTTCAGAGTCGGATGGGTGGTTGGCGTGTCCGGACAGCTCTGTCGTGTCCAAGACGATCAGCACCCACCGCGGCGAGAGGTCGTGGCTGTAGTAGGCGGCGGGCGGTAGGTCGGTCGTGCTCGGTGTGCTGCTGCAGCCACGCATGAGGCGGGTGAAGAGCGAGGCGGAGGGGGGCCTCGTCGTCGTTGTCGTCGTCGGGATGGCGAGTTTCTCGCAGACAAACGTCCGGGAGAGTCTGCTGATGCAGTGGTTGCCGAGGGTGTGGAATTGCTGGGCCGTCGTGTTGAGGTCGAATTGTTCGAGCTGGACGGATTGTTCGAGCGAGGCGCGTGCGTGCGTGAGAACAGAGGGGGTATGTGAGGTTGACCGGGAAACCTGGGAACACGGACGATCGTGGAGAGATCTGTCAGGATTTGGTGTGTCGTCTGTGACTTGTCCGATTGGATGATGTCCCCGAGCTGGATGATGGCGGTGGTATTGGAGGCGGTGAAGGCGGCGAGGGCATCGGCGGTCTTGGTGGCGGCGAGGCGGTAGCGTTGGGTGCGGCCTTCGACGCCGCCGTCGGGGAGGTCGGCGTACTGCGGGTCTGTGGGTGGGTTGGTGGGTGGGTTAGGGTGGTACACCACGCATGAGTGGAGAGACCGACTAGGAGCTCTTTTCTTCGCGCGCCGTCAAAGCAAGTACCTGCGATCAAGCCCAGGAGCTGCATATGGGTGTATAATTTCCAGAGCAATGCCGTACGGTCTAAAATGCGGAAGCCACGTATTTTAATGGCGTAAACTCGCGAGTCCCGATCGGGACGCGGGGGTCAGGCCAAATCCATTCTGACGTTCACATTACACACCATGAGGGCTGCAGGCTAATCCCTACCCACGCACCCACCACCCGCCGTCCTACGCCAAACGCCACGCCACGGGGTCCCAGACTCCCTCTGGGCCCTTCCACACCGCGTCGTCCCACCCCCAGCCCTTCGCCCCCAGCGCCCTGCTCGCCAAGAACTGCTGGATCGTGCCCTTCTCGAACGAGAACGCGTAGAGTAGGGTCTCCGGGTCCAATCTGTCGAAGAGCTCGGGCGCCGCCATCAGCGCGAGTTTCTGGCTCGGGTAGGACGTCGGCACGGGCAAGTTTGAAGGAGTCGGCCGCTGGCTGAGCAGGCTCCACCGCCCGTCCGAGAGCTGCGGGATGGAGCGCAGGGCCGAAACCTGGAGCATCTGCAGCCTCTGCTGCACGGAGAACTCCTTGTCGGCGATGCCGTCCTGAAGCCGCATCTTCCCGACGAACATCTTCATCTCGTCCAGACCGCTGTCGAGGCGGGCCTCGTCGACCACGGGCATCGACAGCATGTCCCGGTTGGGATCCCGCTGCTCGGGTGCGGGAGGCGGCACGGCGGGTTTGGCGCCCCCCGCGGCCTTGCCGAGGCCCAGCGCGGGATACGCGTCCGACGACGTCCTGGCGCCGCTCGCCACCGCCGCAAAGGCGTGCACCGGCGTCCCTGGTGCCGCCAGGTTGGCCGCAACGGGACTCATCGGATTTGACGCGGACGTGGATGACTCGCCGTCCTTCTTGGGCGGCGGCGGCGGCGGCGCCACCGACTTGTCATCAGAGGTGGCGTTCAACGCCTTCTTGTCCGCAGGCGACGCGGACGCGGACGCCGCCTTCTTCTCCTTCTCCTTCTCCTTCTCCTTCTCTTTCTCTTCTTCCGTCTGCAACCGCCCGATGCCCTGGGCCGCGAGCTGGGCCTTTGCCGCCGCGGCCGCCGCCTTTTGCCTCTCGCGCTCCTTCTCCTCCTCCTTCTTCTCCTTCTCCTTCTCCTTGGCGCTCAGATGATTCACCGTGGTATCCACCTGCGCGTCCATAACATCCACCAGGTCCCCGTAGATGTCGTCCGGGTTCTCGAACTCGTCGGGATCGTCCATGCACCGGTCGATGTAGTCGTCGACAAAGTCCCGAACGTCCTGCACGTCCTCCACGCTGATCACGTCGTTCTCCAGCAACCGCAGCATCTTCTCCAACCGCAGCACGTGCTCCTTGTGGCGGCCCACGCTGGTCTCCAGCGTCACGAACCGCGGCGACGGCTTGCTCTTCTTCCGAGACTTGCCCCCAGACAGCTCCTCCATCTCGGCCTCCATTTCTTCAATTTGCGACGACAGCGTCTCCACCGTCCCATTCAGCCAGTCGCGTTCCTCCTGCTTCGCCTGCTCCAGCGGGTCCACCTTGCTCGCGGCCGCCTGCAGCCCCTCTTTCGAAAAGGCCTTTGTCTTCGCCTCCTTCTCGTGCGCCTTGTAGCCCTCCATCCGAATCTCGATGTCCCGCTTGGTCTTCTCCAGCACCGTCGTATCCTTCACGTCCGAATTCGACAGCCATCCCTTGATCTGCTCCCGAAACTTCTGAAGCTTCTTCAACTGGTTCTTCGACTCGGCCTCGTACTTCTCCCGGGCGTTTGCCGTCTCGCTCGTCGCGATCATCGAGAACGTGTCATCGTACTGCGGGAGGGTGGAGGTGAGTTCGATGAGGTCGGGGGTGCGTGCGAGGGTGCGGGCGCGGAGGTCGCTGTTGTTGCGGGCGAACGCGAGCGAAGCTCGCGTGGGAGTCGGAGATTCCTCCGAACTCCATTGCACGAACACGAACCGTACCTCGTTCAGTCCCTCCGCCACGCGCTTTAGCGTCTTCTCTATCTCTTGAAGGAGCTTTCTCGTGCTCGCCATCTTCTACCACCCGTCCACGACGCCGCAAAGTCCGAATCCGGATTCCTACGTAGTGCCAAGTCTCCCGGGAGGAAGCTTGCTGCGTGCTGCTGCTCCTTCAATTCAGTACGCTGCTGCTGTTCCACGCATAGACACTCGATTCGCACGGTGGCGGCTTGAGTGCTTGCTTTGGAGACGTAGAAAAAGGTTTTAGGGGGGGCCGGAAGCTCGAGCTTCATCAAATGGAGCAGCAACCGGGGAAGGCACAGAAGGCACAGCGAGCAGCGGCGAGCCGCTGCTCGCCAATCGCCGCCGACTTCCGTGCGGACGCTCGGGGCGCCTGCACAGCGAGCAGCGCCGGAGGTCTCGGGCGAGGCCACGGCCGCCCTGATCTCTGGCAGCGCCTGACCCCCGCATGCTCGCGTTCACCCGCCCGGCCATCCAACCATGAGACGGGGCCTTCGAGTTGACTTCTGGTGGGTCGGCAACGAACGGGGCGAGGCTTGACCTTCGGCTGACTATCGGAGTAGCCCCCCGGGGGTCCCCCCCAACGACTCCTTTTCTTCTGGGCGCAAACGAACACTTCGTTTGTTTTCTTCTCTCCACTTCCCCCACCGTCCTCGTCGACACGGTACTATCAAGAGCGACAGCGAGCAGCGAGCAGCGATCGCGGTCGCAGATTCAGCGGCAGTCATTCAGCGGAATCCTAACTGCCAATTCGCGCGCGAGATTTTACACAGAACAGACCTCTTTCGTTCTCTCGCGGACCGATCGACCCAACCATGGTGGGATCCCAACGGGGCGGGCGGGTGTTTGTGCCAAATCGGCTGCCGAGGAAGTCACTCCACTCTGGGGATGTCGTGGCCTTGGCGTTGTCCACGACGGGAGAGATGTTGGCCGCGGCAAAGGTGAGGAAGACCACGGTCGACGTCGACGACGACGCGTCGTCGACGACTTTGCAGCAGGAGCAGTACACCTTGATCCCGTCGAAGAAGGCGACGATGGACGACGAGGTGGTATTCTTGGAAGTGGTGAGGGACGGCCCGTGGATCGGGTTCAAGAGCTGGCTGGCCGACAATGCGATGTTGCAGGCGAAGAAACGAGGGACGTATCGGTTGGCGTTTTTCAGTCCGAGGTTTGGGGTGTACGAGCAGTGGGGGTGTGAGGATGGCGTGTCGCAGGGAGGCGGGCTCCCGCTCGACAACATCCACTGGGCGTCGACGGCGGTGACGTTGCGCAACAGGAAGGTGCCCAGCGTGGTGCTCAAGGTGGAGCTGCATCGGGTGGGAGTGTGTCGGTACGATACGCCGCAGCGTGGGTCTCTGGAAGAGGTGCAAGAGGTGGAAGAGGAGACCGGCGTGGCCTTTTCCGCCGGCGGACCACCACCGCCGCCGCGCACCACGCAGTCGATTCAGACCATGTCGACGATGATGGTGAACGAGTGGATCAAGTTTGTGGAGAAGGAGAAGGCGCGCCGCCATCAGCTGCAGGCAAAGGTTGACCGTGCGACGGAGGACGTCGAGGGGCTGCGGCGATGGGCGGCGCAGCAGATTCAGTGTGCGCGACAGGACGTGCAGGAGGAGATTGAGCTCCTCTTGGGCACGCTGAACGATCGAAATGCGGCGCTAGCAGACGTGCGGGCGAGACTCGATACGAGGATCCAGTGGGGCGCGGCCCTGTTGGAGGCGAAAAAGGCGACGGTGCTCGGCCGGCGCGTGATCCTGGCGTGGAAGGCCAAGACAGCGAGGACCAAGTACTGCGAGGCGGTCGTGAACAAGCTGAGAAAGCGTAGCCGGGTGCGCGCGGCGCTCCGGGCGCTCGACACGTGGAGGGACGAGGTCGAGGAGCGCAAGGACATGCAGAAGCGCCTGAGGGCAGGCGTGCGGAGGATGTCTCACCTCAAGATCCAGGCGGCCTTCTCAGGCTGGAGGCGCACGTCGCACGACGCGCACGAGATTGCAAGGTTCGAGGCGGCGAGGAACCAGGATGCGGTGCTGATCGCCTATTCGCAGCGCGCCAAGGGGGCCTTTGCCGCCTGGCGGAAGCGGGCGGCGAGGAGCAAGGAGGCGCGCCGGCTGCTGGGCTTCGCGGCGAACCGCGCGAAAGAGCAGCTGGTGGCGTCTGTGTTTGCGGCGTGGACGGGGCGTGTGCAGCACGTGAAGGCGCTCTCGGACGAGCTGGGGCGTCGGGTGCAGATGCGGGAGAGGACGAGGCTGTCGGGGGCAGTGCTGGACGCCTGGCGTCTGGCGGCCGACGATGGCCACGCGGAGAAGATCGAGCACGGTCGGTCGGTCGCGTTCGACGTGAAGAAGACGTTGAAGAAGGCGTTGGCCGCCTGGAGGGGTCGCGCCGAAGAGGTCAAGCGGATTGAGATGGCGGCAGAGGCGGCCAGCGTGCAGCGCACGCGTGCGGCTGGGGCCGCGGCGCTCGTCCTTTGGCGCCAGCATGCGGCGGCAGAGGCCGCCACGCGATCCAAGCTGGTTGACTTTGTGTACGAGAGGGCTCTGCGGTGCATGAAGGAGGCCATGTGGTTCTGGAGGGAGCACGCGGCGTTTGAGAAGATTCGCAGGCGGTACGTGAAGATTTGCACCGAGCGCCGGGAGCTCAGGCAGGCCAAGTCGGCGTTTGGGGCGTGGCGGGCGGCCACCAGGCGGTCCAACAAGACGTTCGGGGGACTGCTCGAGTTCACGGACGCGTGGTCCCGGCGGCGCATGCGCAGGGCACTGGAAGTTTGGAGGGGTCGCGCGGCGGAGAAGGCGCGCGAGCGCGCCCTCGAGGTCAAGGCCGTCAAGTGGCGCGTGGGCAGGCTCTCGGCCCGCGTGATCCGCGCGCTGCAGGCCGAGACGGAGAGGCAGGCGGCGCTGATGGACCGCCTGCGGGCCGTTGGGCAGGATCGCAGCCTCGCTTTGAAGCGCGTTGTTTGGAACGCATGGCAGTTCGAGGTGGAGGAGACGTCCGGCCGCGAAGCCAACCTGCGGAACTTCCGGCTCCGCAAGGCGTGGCACGTGGTCAACCAGGCGTTCGCGGCGTGGCGCAACACCGCCGCCGAGGAGAAGTTCCTGAACAGGACGGCGGTGACCAGGAAGGCGCACATCAACGCCATGCGCGCCAGGTGGGCGCTGGGGGCTTGGCGCGACGCCGTGCGTGGACTGGTCGACGATCGCCTGCAAGACCGCAAGGCCGACAACTGGCACCGCTTCAAGGCGGCCTCGGGCGTCTTCAAGGCGTGGAGAGCGCACAAGGACAGTGTTCGCGCGGTCGAGAGTCATTGCGAGGAGCGTCGCGCCGCGCTCCAGCTGCAGACCAAGCACGGACTGCTGCTCGCGTGGCGCGGGACTGCCGAGTATCGCGGGCACCTGCGCTCAGTGCTGCAGACGATCACGAACGCCCGCGCGGTGGAGTTGCAGCAGGCTGTCTTCAAGGCGTGGAGGGACAAGTGCGCGGCGTCGACCGCCGAGGCCGTGCTGGTCCTGCGGTCGGTCAACAAGCTGTCGGAGCTCCGCGCCCGCCAGGCGTTTGCCCACTGGCGGCAGGTCGCCGACGATGCCAAGGGCAAGACCATGTACATGGACCGCATGCAGGCGCTGGTTGACAGGAAGCACGCCAGGTCGACCCTGAAGGAGGCGTTCGTGGCGTGGCGGACGCGCCGCCTCGACATCGAGGCGGGCCTAAGGCAGTTCGAGGAGCGCAGCCTGACCAAGCTGGCCGTCGTCAAGTCGACGGCGTTCGGAGCCTGGAGGAACCAGGCGGAGCGGGCCGTGCCTATCCGCGAAAAGGCCCTGGAGAGCGTCGTCCAGCGCCGCAGCTCGCGCCTGATGATCCAGGCGTTTGTCGGCTGGAGGCACGAGACCACGGTCCAGTCCCGCAACGACCTCGTCGTCCTCCACGCCGTCGATCGCATCTCATTCAGGATGATGAAGGAGGCCATGTTCGCGTGGAGGATCGCGACGGTGGAGCGAAAGCGCCGCCGCGACGTCATGGTGTCGCTGATGGAGCGGTCGTTCGCGCGTCGCCTCGGCGAGGCCTTCTCGGCGTGGCGCCAGCAAGCGACTGAGGACATCCGCGTTCGCCAGAACCTCGAGCGTTGCATCATGCAGAAGCGGATCGCGTACGAGCTGTATCGCGAGTCGTACTGGGAGACGGTCGACGAAGAGCTCCAGGAGACCCTGCGGGCGATGTTCCGCGAGGCGGGGACCGACGACGAGGATTTGGACGTCGACCGCATCGACGGCAAGTACCACGGCATGAACGCCGACGACGTGGTTGAGACATCGGAGCTCTTCTGTCGCAGCGTCGACCTGGAAGACGGCCCGGAGCTCGAGGAGATTGCCCTGGCCTTTGAGTCGAAGCGCAGGGAGCTGAGCGCCCAGGTGCGGGCGGCCGTGCAGCAGGGCAACGCTTCCCCGGGCCATGCGATGACGCCTCCAAAACGGGATCTCAACGTGTTGGAGCCGCTCAGCCGCTTCTTTTCGTCCGCATTGGGACGCGAGCAGCCGACGCTGGCGTCTGGCACCGACTCGCTGGCGCTGTCGATCTCGTCGCTGGGCAGCAGCATCTGTTGCACGGAAGACTTGGAAGGCCTGAGCGATTTGGAAGACCCGGAAGGCGTGGACTTCGACTTCTGGTCGTCCTGCGGCGACGACGACGTCGAGGGGTCGGGGTCGGCGAGTCGCCAGGCCGGTTTCCTGCACAAGGGCGCGGGGAGCAACGACAACGTTTCGAGAAAGGCGCTGTTCGAGCTGGGCGTGTTGATCGAGCCCCAGAGCCCGAGGATCCTGGCGAAAAAGTGTACGTAGTCCATTCGTTTAAAACGATTTCACGTGAAGCGATTTGTTCATTTGAACCTGGAAAGGTCGAGCGCTTGCAGGCGCGCGGCGGTGCCGCTCCCCGACGCGGTCCTGGCGTGGTTCGCCGAGCCGCTCGCGTTTCTGGTTCCGCCGCCGCCGGCGGCAAGGACGTCGTGGAGCTTGACGCGCTGTTCCTCGGGAAGGCTTTTGATCACGGATTTGAAGCCGGCAGCGGCGGGGCCTCGGGCGAGGGAGAGCATGACTGCCGCGCAGGTTGCACGGGCGGGCGACGCTGGGGGCGCGTTGGAGGCCACGCGGACGATGGGCGGGAGGGCGCTGCGGAGGTAGGTGTCGCCGAACTCGCAGTAGGCGGCGCATATGCGCACCATAGAGGTCACGGCGTCGTCTGACGGGGAACATCGCTCGTTGGAGATGGTTGTTGTCGTAAGCGCGTAGAGCTCACGGACGACATTTGGAAAGATGGCGCGTCCGCACTGGTTTGCCCACTCAGGGTCTGGTTGCTCGTCAAGCCATGATTCGATGGCCTTGAGCACCTGGGCATCGGGTCGTCCGTGGAGGCATGTCTCCAAAGTCTCCACACAGCGGTCCCAGCAGGGTGGCGCCGCCGATTGTCCCACGACCAGAATGACCTTGGCCAGGGACTCGCGATCCTCGACATTCTCGAGAATCGCGGTGCATGCCTCGGATGCAGCCGACGTGAGAATCTCCTCGATGGAGGGAACGGTGGGATCCATGGACGTCGCAACCGCCAGATTGGGATGTGCCGCGGCGATGCGCGCCATCTCCACGACGTGGGCATACGCCAGCGACGACAACGCAGCCTGGGAGGGGGGCGATTCCCCGCGGGTCAGATCGAAGCTGCACTTCATCGCGTGGAACAGGCAGTAGCACGTCTCTTCCACGGCTGCGGAGTGACTGATCAGCGTCGACACGACAAGACGGAGCGTGCCGAGTGCCGTCTCCAGACACGCCGGCGACCACTTGGCGGCGAGATGGACGCATTCGAGCGCCCAAATCATGCGAGTTTCCAGCTCGCCGGGTCCGTGCTTGAGCGCCGTGCACTCCATGACGTTCTGGATGACCATCGAGCCGAGCTCGACGGTGTCGAGGAGCGCCGAGGATGGTGATGGTGATGGTGACGGGGATCCCGGACGGGGCGACGCTGCGTGTCCGACGCCGCGCATGAGGTTCAGAGCGATTGTCGCGGCCTGAGCTACCATGCTGGGATCGAGCCAGCCAACGCTGGCGTACCGGGCGTCTGTCAATCTCGACAGCGAGCGCAACACGGCCAGGTTTCTTTTCGTCGACGGCGGTGACGATGGCGACGATGGAGAAGACGGTGGAGACGGTGGAGACGGTGGCGGCGATGTTGCCGCAATCCCCGATGAGGCGCCGCCGCCAGCGACGCCGTTCGATCGCGTCGACTCCACCGACTCCACACGCGCGGGATCGCGTTCAGCCGAGTCGACCAACGCGGACGGCTCGGTCCAGTTGATCGACCGGGTGATATTCACGGTGATGTCAAAGAGGGAAAGGAACCGTGCCCTGCCCGAGTCGCCGTGCGATACCGTCCGATCGCGAGACATGACCAACGTCGAGGCGTCCAGGATGGTGGGCCACGCGGTGTGGACGACCTTCGAGATGCCCCGTCTGGCACTGGCCAGTGTGGGGGCCTTGGAAGATCCGAGACGACCGTAAAGGCGCAGCGTGTGTTGTGCTTGCCTCGAGGCGTCTCCCTGGAGCAACACGATGGCGTCCTCGAGCAGTCCGGTCCAGCATTCGACGAGGATCGTGTAGAACGGGCCGTGGGCCCTCGAGACGATTTCCTTGTATGGGATGCCCCTGTTGTCGACTCCTGGAGAGAGGGGCATTGCCGGCGATTGAATGTCGAGGGTGGCACACAGTGCGTGGGATTCCAGGAGGGCAGCACGCGCACCGGCGGCGACCCAGTCGGCATAGGCGTTCTGGGTGGGGTCGGTTGACCCCGACGACCACGCGCTCAGAGGTTCACATAGAAGCGCCAAAAGACGCTCCAGAAGCTGCTTGTCGGACGCTGCCATCCCCTTCTCCAGGAAGAGTGCCACCAACGCGCACCCCGCCGCGTTGACCGCCGGGGAGGCGCCCTTGGAGAGCGATCCGCGGAGTGCCGAGACGTACTGGGCCTGGTATTGGACCATGAGCAGCTGATCGCGATCCAAGGGGTCCCGAGAGCCACCAAGTGCGTCGAGCGTCTCGGCGAGGAGCTTAACGCCCCTGGAACGGAGACCGTCGGCGTCCCCCGACGCCATCTTGAAGCCAATGTCGACGAGGGACTCTGCAGAGGACGCGAGCCACTCTCCAGGGCGGTTCTCGGCCAAAATAGCGTCTGCATGCACCTTGTTGGCTCGGACTGCCAGCGAGGGCACCATGATGAGGCAATTGGCCGCGAAGATTCGCGTGCGCAGTCGGGGACTGACCGAGGTGCCGACGGCGTGCGTGTCCCGCCTGGGATGTTTCGACGACGACGACGACGGTCGCGATGGTCCCGACGATTTTGATTCGCCCTCTGCCAACGTTCCGTTCGCGCCCAACGCCTCATCTTCGAGCGACCCGCTATCGAGCAACCCGCCCCCAGCGCTGCGGGCAACGCCAGCACCCCACACGCCGCCCACTCCGCTCACACCAGCTAAGTCGCTAAAGACAGTCCCCGTGGCAACATCTCCGAGAAGATTGAGCCAACTACATGGCTTCAAAGGCGCCCCGTGGAATAGGAGGACCATGATGGCCGCCTTGAGCTGCTCGGCCGCGCCCCTGTCCGTTTCCCCGTCCAGCGCGAGCAGGAGCGCGCCCTCGACGCGCAGCTGGAGCACTTTCTCCGTCTCGCGCTCCGCCAGGTGGCGCAGCGTATCGGCCGCGGCGCGCCGGAGGTATGGCTGCCGGGACGGCAACGTGTCTACCAGGACCTTGACGTGCTGCGCGGTCGTGAGGGCCTTTGGCACGAAGAGGACGAGCATCTGCGCGTACAGCACAGACTGCAGGGCACCCGTCAGGATGTCCTCCCTCAGCCTCACGCCGCACGGATCAGGGGCGCGGAGCTCCGACACGATCGACCGACACATGTCGTACGCCTCGCTGCCGAGGATGTAATCAGGCCCGAGGCAGGCGACCATGGCGTTGCCCAGCTGTCCGATGCTCGGCAAGAGCCCCGGGGTAGAGTAGATCTCTTCGTCCAGAAGCATTTCCTGGACGACATGGAGCGTCTCCTTGACGAACGGGAGGAATGACGGGCCTGACGACGTCGACACCGTCGAGAGCGCGTCCGCCACAAACGTCGCGATGCCGGTCGACGCCCTTCCCAGCGACGCTCTTCCAAGCGCTATGAGCGTTCGTACAATCTGGGGAAGCAGCGCCGCGAGGCCAAGCCCTCCGATACCGCGGCTCGTGCTCCCGATGGACAGCACGAGCGTCGCGCGCTGGTCCAGGGAGGCCGTGCTCACCGACTTGCTGCAGAGTGCCGACATCAGCTGCTGCGCCTTTTCACCGTTGATCGCCTGCGAAAGACCCGAATATAGCTCTGAAACAATGGCTTGCACCCACAGACCCTGCGAGGAACTTGCCGACAGCTCGTCAGCGAGCTCCATGACGAGCGTGACGCTCTCCGGGGACAGCCTGGCGGCGTGCCTGAGCTTCGAGGGGCTGGTTTTGGCGTCGACCTTGCCGACGCAGCCGGTTTCCATGTTTCTGCTTGCCTTTGTCGCAATTATCACCGGACAGGACGCCACGATGCCCAGCGCGAGCTTCTTGACGCCCGTCTTGTCCTTCCTCACGTCGGACCGCAGGCCGCACAGGCGAGTGACCACGGCGTCGGCTTGCTCGGCTTCGGCGACCCGAATCACGCGCGCGAGAAACTGCGAACGCGCCAAAATCAGCGCATCAGAGAGCGACAAGGGCTGCGGATAGCCCTGGCTGTCGTTGTCGTAGTCGTCGCTCGTGTCCGCGTTCCTCGACAGTGTCGAGGAAGTGCGGATCGACCATAGCTCCCGCTCGATACCGCCCGAGGCACCGCTGAACTGGAGCAGGTTGCGCTCGAAGATGTCCTTGCTAGAGTAAACGCGCCGCATCAAGTCTTCTTCGAGGTTGAGTATCGAGGACAGGAAGGTCCGCACGCCGGCGACAGAGGACAGCCCCATCGCCGACCCGGCGAGCCCCTCGACGCACACTGTCGACACCGCGGTAACCAGCTCTGCGTCGTCCCAAAGCTGCTGAGGCGCGACACACATCAGCCGAAGCAGTCGGATTTGGAACAGCGCCGCGGCGCCCTGGAGCTGGGAGTGGCCGCCCCGAGAGACGACCTCCGTCGGCCGCAGCACGGTGGCATTCGCCGACACGACCTTGAAGGCGGCGCCCAGAAAATTGCTCAGCGCATTACGCTCTACGTCTTCCATATACCGCGCTGCGCGTCGATAGTACGCGCCCAGCCCGTGAAGCGCCTCGGATCGCCACCACAGTTCGGCGGCGAGCGCCTGCTCGTCCTTCGACTGGGCAACCTTGCCCAAGAGATCGAGAGATCCTCGCGAGAACATCGGCAGCCACATTTTTAGCACCGAATCGCCGTACACTGACGCCAGCACGCTCGGCGCGTGCTCACAAAGTGCACCCAAGATGACGTACCCCGCCTCCAGCTCGACGCACCGGCCTCCGGGATGCGCACACCGCGGGGACTCGATCAGCGCCGCCGCAATCTGGCACGCGACGCGCAGGTAATGCGATGGGATTCCCAACGGAAGAGAGGGCGTGGCAGATACCAGACACGCAGTCGCCAGCGCCCAGCCGTGGATGGCGTCAATCTCCGGTCCAAACTTGGCGGTGCCGGCCCACCTTGGGACACCCCCCTGGTTGTGCGGCTTGCCCTTATCGGGAACGTTGTTGGACGCGTCGAACAGCGCATCCGCCGCATTCTTCAATGCACTCAATGAAGACCCGAACAACTTCGCTGCCCGCCCAGATTCGGAGATTGCCAGCGCGGCCAGCGCCGGCCCCGCGTGCTGCCGCACCGCCACGCTCTCGCTGACAAAGCAAAGGGCCAGGGCCTGCTCGACCGACTCGGCCCGCTCCTCCCCAATCTCCCCCAGTATATCAATCAAATGCGCGATGATGTTCAGCTGCGCCATGATCAGCGACGGCGGAAACTCCCTGTTCTCCAGCCCGGTGATGAGCGCCCGGCTGAGGCTCACGAGCAGCTCCTGCTGCCCGTGCTCGCCCATCTGTTCCACGATACCGCACCGCAGCACATACGTCACACACGCCTGAGAAAACGGCCGGTCGCCGCTACACACCGACGCCCCCAGCCCGACATCCATCGACTGGTGAGCACCGCGTTCGACCAGCACCGCCAAACTCGAACCCGTCGTACTCGCCACCCTCGCTGCCACCAGGGGCCCCTTTGACAGATCCAACAGCTGCCGCTCATCAAACACCCCGTCCCGCGCCTCACTATACATCTTCACCCGCGTCAGAAACGACACCCACGCCTGCGACAGCGCGATACACGTCTGCCTGTCTTCAGCCGCCAACGCCTCGGCCATCGGCACCGTCAACGACAGCTCCACAATCTCCGCGTGCACCACGGCTGCCGTCGAAGAATCGGCATCCTTGTCTCCATCATGATGCGCATCGTTACCCCTACCTTCCCCATCCCGCCCCTGCGTATACACCCTCGCCACGAGCTCCCCCAACGCCCTCGCAAACGCGTACCGCACCGCCCCCGTCGCCCCAAGCGCTCCCTCGTCCCGCAGCCCCACCAAACACATCCCCCGAAC
>Ga0181573_10000671_pt1 | contig 35599 bp, 29 predicted proteins | sample 101ome_25_FD_148643 | JGI IMG/M metagenome (GOLD analysis project Ga0181573, IMG submission 148643) | Coastal salt marsh microbial communities from the Groves Creek Marsh, Skidaway Island, Georgia - 101409BT metaG (spades assembly) | ecosystem: Environmental > Aquatic > Marine > Intertidal zone...
GAAATGGTATCGCCGCAATCTGTTGCGGTATTCGTTGCACAGTCGGTGCCTGAGGCTCCCAAAATACAGCCAGAGTCGGCATCTACATAACGCTGAGCGTGGAGCGCCGCTGTGAAGACATCGACGTAAAGTTCGCTCAACCGCGTTACTGGGCTCCACGCCGAGTTCACACCTGATGCCGTGCAGGACGAATCCAGTGGTGGTGGCGAGATAAACTGGGTAGGGTGGATGATCGCAACAGCCTCGATAACGCCGCTGGCCAAGCGAAATCCATAGCGGTGATGGAGAGGAATGATATTTCCCACAGAAGTATTTCCCGAACCATCATCACACAAACTGAAGCGGCTGGCATCACCGGCAAGACAACTGTAGTTTGTCGCATAGGTGTAAAGAATGCAGCCCGGCGTGCTCACGTCAACGGCTGGAAATGCACCCTCGTCCCCCGTTACCCCGGAGCTACCCGTTGTGCTTTGCAAGTAGAGACTTAAATCGGAGGGCGTACCCCGGTACCCGGCGCGTTTCAGGTCACGATTTAACGTCCACAAAATGGCGTTGATGCGCTCGCTGGTCGCAGCAGACTTAGAAACCTGAGCGCCTGTGGCAATTGTGGTTCCGTAAAGGGTAGTACCTGCAAGCGCTATAAATGCGCCGATACTAATGGCGATAATCAGCTCAACGAGAGTTAAGCCAGACTGCGTATCGCTACGTGGCCTTCTTAGAAGAGATTGCTTCGCGTTGGTCATGTTGCCTTCCAATGGCGAACGAATACACGCCCATCGCAGCGGCGTGCAAATCCTTGCGGAGACCAGTGCGTTACTGACGGCCGCTAACACGCGGGGTACCCACTAAGATTGTCTGAACACAGATCAATCTTGCCCAACAAATTGCGCACCACGGAAATCTCATAGCCAGAGGGCGACGTTAGCGTAATCGTTCCAGCACCATCCAAGGCAAGACCCCGCAGTGCATCTAAAGTAAAGTCGCGTCTGCCATCTAAGTCGGCATCGCCAAAGGCGGTGTTAGCCAAAGTCATTACAATGCTGGAACCGTAAAAATCGCCGCTCGCTCTTTGCAGGTACACGTTACCACCAGCATCGGTAACCGTGTACCTCCAGCCGCTGCTGTCGCTGTCAAACTCCACTGTTAGGGAATCTTCAGGGCCGCGGCTAATTGCCTCCGCACGCGCCACACGAAAATCAGAAACCAGAGTCTCTGCAACAGTTTCCAAACGCTGACGCTCAAACAGATCACGAAATGAGGGTATTGCCAGCGCCAATAACACCGCAACAATACTCACGGTAATGAGCAATTCCACAACTGTGAAACCCTGATACACCTTCACCTGTTGTTGACCTCGCGTTCTCTCATTATCCAAACAGGGGCCTGCGTTTTTTACTGTACCAATGTGGGCTATAAATCCTTATATAACAAGATCTTTTAAAACACCGATAATACCAGCCCTTCCAGGGACCCAAAACCCAACCCGCTTGATTCACAGCCTGGCCATCGAAACGGATTTAATCCACAGGCTTACGACAAAGTCACTTAAGTCAGCCGTTTTCTATTAACTCGCCTTAGTCAACAACGCGCATTTCTGATTTCGCAACTCAAAACGAGACGCGTTATGCGCGCCACTGTCAATACTACGCCGGCAATCGGGAAATACCACACTCGCGCCATACCAATTAGTTATTAACAGCCTGCTGTTTATGCGCCGAATTCGACGCTACACCAAGGAGCTCCACCGCCATTTTTCTTGCCCCCAACAAGGCCAACGTTGCCAAAAGCAAGATGACCACGACCATTGAGGTTATCCAGAACCCCCGTTGCGCTGGTCGAGCCACCACGCTAGGTTTCGATCGACATCGGCGCGACCTCAGGAGCAGGCGCGACAAATTGAGCCAATGCGACACTGGCGGCTTGCACCAAATCGGCCTCAGTATTAGCTCGGAGTGACTGAACCCAAGCGTGGAGGCTCACCGGTAAATGCGCCGCAAACCCTGCTTGCCCCAAGGCTTTAGCTCCCTCTGCATGCATGGCCACACTCAGTTGATAGGGACGCTCAGAAAACTGCCAGCCTAGTACATCACTTACTAACATCTCGGACCTTGTATAGACGCCCTCGTTTTTGAGTTTTTTTATCATAATGGCGCCTCGACCATCAGCAGCTTGCCAAGCGTAATCACGTAAATACATGACATGGCGCTGCCAGTGAAAGACTTTGGTTTGTGCATTACACAACTCAAGCACAGACCGATTAAGAACATATAAAAGCTCTGGCTGGGTGATTTGAAACAAGGGATGACATCCGGGTTCAAACCACAGGTAAGCAGGTAATCCTACGTTGCGACATGACGCTTCACATACCGAAAGAGTATCGATGACGAGTACTGCTGTATCTACACGCCGGCCGGGCAAGCTCAAGCAGGCGGGCGTCGACCCAGATATCACCAACACACCCACAGTGGTCTCAGTGCTTGGTGCTTCGCATAAACGATGAGGGCTGCCGACCCTCACCGGCGTTGATGCAATCGCTAAGGCACTCGTAAAGCGCAAAAAATGCGTGAGGCGCTCAATAAGCTCGGCATGTTTGGCTGTAGTTTCCGTAACAGCGAGCAACTGCGCAGAAACCTTGCCAAATGAAGCTAAAAGCGTTGACGCCAGAACCAACACGATGAGTAACTCTACCAGGGTAAACCCCCGTAAGCTTGGCAAGCTCGACGGTAGTCGAGTGCTCAAAATCCGGCTCTCAGGCGAAATTCGTCTCGTACCAACGGGAATTCTCCGGGTTGGCAAGGTGTTACATGGGAACTCAGCGATAGCGCATAGCGAATTCCCATGATGCTCTGCTCTTCATCAACTTCAGTGGCAGAATCCAATACGGCGAGACACAAAACCGAGCCCGCCAAGCCTATATCACCGAAACGGGCGCTGAAATCATCCAGAGCACCCAAACCACACCATTCAACAACCCATGGGGGTTGGTCTCCCGCACACACTTTACCGGCCTTCGGCAGGTTATGAGCTGCAGCGTGCACATCTCTGTACACATCACTGTACTCGTTACTCAGACGTTCGTTGTAAGCCGTGAGCATGTGGGCCTTAAAATCCAGTAGCATGACATCAGCGTTCAAAGCCGCTATCGCCAACTGGTTCATCCGCAGTACGTCCGCCGTAAGTGAGAGCAAGCCAAGGAATCCAGTGGTGGCCACCACTGCGGCAATAAGAACATCGATCATGAGCGCCGGGGTACCGAGGTATTCATCCTAGGGCCATAAATCCGATGGTGACTGTTGACCGCGACTGTCGAGCGAAATGCGCCCGAATGCATTGTCCGAAACACGAGGGGTAAGCTGCATAGCCCAATACCCAACATTGACTTCAACAGCTAACTGAAAATGATTGGCGACACGATTCGGTAATGGGCGCTGGGCAAGCAGCGCCTCTGCACCGGCATAATGACCAGTCACCAAACGATTCCGCTCTTGCAATGTCGCCAAGCCCATAAGGGCAACCGCCCCCTCTCGCGCAATGGCACGGCGCTGATAATCAGCGTAAGAAGGAACGGCCAATGCAGCTAAGACACCTACGATGGCTAACACCACCATTATCTCAATGAAGGTAAAACCGCCAAGCACGGGTAAGCGTTTCATGAGCATCTCCGACGTAAACAAACGACAGCATGCTTGAATTCTCGGCGATGACAGCCATCAATCACATTTTTAAGCAATCAATGGCTACTAAGGATAATAACAGTACGAAAAAGCCCAACGCGCGACAGGCGCTGGGCTCATAAGCGCTCAGGCAATCCGCAAAATTTGCTTATGCAGCCTGAGCGACGGACGCTTTTTCAAAACCAAGGTTACCGTCAGACAATGTGACCTCAATGGTGTCTCCCGGCTCGAAGCTGCCCGCTAAAATCGCTTGGGCAAGTGGATTTTCAACCAACTGAATAATCGCTCGCTTCAACGGCCGCGCGCCATAAACCGGGTCGAAACCAGCCTCGGCCAGATAATCCAAAACGTCATCTTCAAGGCTCAGTGCTAGCTCTCGCTCGGCCAATCGCGCTCGCAGCGCTGCCAACTGGATGTCAGCAATATTGCGAATGTGATTTTGAGCAAGCGGATGAAACACAACACTCTCGTCAACCCGATTGAGAAATTCAGGCCGAAAATACTGGCTGACTACCGTCATGGCGGCATTCTTAATCGCATCGTAATCTTCTTGCTGGGCCAGTTCTTGAATACGATCTGAGCCCAAATTTGAGGTCATCACAATGACCGTATTCTTAAAATCCACAGTGCGCCCTTGACCATCTGTCAGCCGTCCATCCTCTAACACTTGTAACAAGATGTTAAAGACATCGGGATGCGCTTTCTCTACTTCATCTAGCAGCAATAGCGAATAAGGCCGCCGGCGCACCGCCTCGGTAAGATAGCCACCCTCTTCATAGCCCACGTAACCCGGGGGCGCACCGATAAGACGCGCTACAGAGTGTTTCTCCATAAACTCAGACATATCAATGCGCACCATGGCCTGCTCGCTATCAAACAGGTATTCGGCCAGTGACTTACAGAGCTCAGTTTTACCTACACCGGTTGGCCCCAAGAACAGAAATGAACCGTTGGGACGATTGGGGTCGGATAGCCCTGCTCGCGAACGGCGCACCGCATTGGCTACTGCGACGACAGCTTCGTCCTGTCCCACTACGCGCTCATGGAGGGAATCTTCCATGCGCAGTAACTTCTCGCGATCACCCTCTAGCATCTTAGCAATCGGGATGCCCGTCCACCGAGAGACTACTTCGGCGACTTCCTCCTCGGTCACATGGCTACGAAGCAACTGAGGCGCGGTATTTTCAGCTTCACTGGCGGTCGTTAACTGCTTCTCTAACTCGGGCAACACACCGTACTGAATTTCTGACATCTTAGTCAGGTCTCCAGCCCGGCGTGCGGCCTCCAAGTCCAATTTGGCCTGCTCAATATCGCCTTTGATCTGAGCTGCTCCCTGAACTATCGCCTTCTCAGCTTTCCAAACCTCCTCTAGATCTGAGAACTCACGCTGAATGAGATCAATTTGCTCTCCCAAAAGTTCTAGCTGTTTCTTGGCCGCATCGGTTTTATCCTTCTTTACCGCTTCGCGCTCTATTTTTAGCTGAATCAGGCGACGCTCCAACTTATCCATTGCTTCTGGCTTGGAATCAATCTCCATCCGAATACGGCTCGCTGCCTCATCGATCAAGTCGATAGCCTTGTCGGGCAGCTGACGATCGGTAATGTAACGCTGACTCAACCGCGCCGCCGCAATGATGGCACTGTCGGTAATATCAACACTGTGGTGGACCTCATAGCGCTCCTTCAGTCCCCTCAAAATTGCAATGGTGTCTTCCTCGGAAGGCTCGCTCACCATCACTTTTTGAAAGCGTCGCTCAAGAGCTGCGTCTTTTTCCACATACTGACGATATTCGTTAAGCGTGGTGGCACCCACACAGTGCAACTCGCCGCGGGCAAGCGCAGGCTTGAGCATATTGCCCGCATCCATAGATCCCTCTGCCTTGCCGGCTCCCACCATGGTATGCAGCTCATCAATAAACAAGATGACCCGCCCTTCCTCTTTCGACAATTCGCCTAGAACAGCTTTTAGACGTTCCTCAAAGTCTCCGCGAAACTTTGCGCCAGCTAGCAGAGCGCCCAAATCGAGTGACAATATACGCTTATCTTTAAGTCCCTCTGGGACTTCACCATTAACTACGCGCTGAGCAAGTCCTTCGATTATGGCAGTCTTGCCCACGCCAGGCTCACCAATGAGCACCGGGTTATTTTTGGTGCGCCGCTGCAAGACCTGAATCGTACGACGGATTTCATCGTCGCGACCAATCACAGGGTCAAGCTTGCCCTGCTCAGCACGCTCAGTGAGGTCAATGGTGTACTTTTCTAGCGCTTGACGTGATTCTTCAGCCTCTGCTGAATCAACGCCCACGCCGCCGCGCACATCATTAATAGCCTTTGTGAGCGCCGCCAGTGTCACGCCCGCTTGCACCAGCGCAGTGGCAAGTGGCGACCCCTTATCCAGCATAGCTAATAGCACCAGTTCCGAGGACAGATAGGCGTCCTTGCGTTCTTGGGCTAGCTTGTCGGCCCGATTAAGCAATCGACTGGTTTCCTGAGAAATGTGCACATCTCCCGACCCACCGCTCACCGTCGGAAACTTATTGATTTCTGCCTCAGCCAACGCCATCACATGCGCTGCGTTAGCGCCAACCTTCTGCAGCAGCGGTCGCGCCGTTCCGCCTTGAGCGTCGAGTAAGGCCTTTAGCACGTGGGCGGGCTCAATAAACTGATGATCGCGTCCAACAGCTAAAGATTGAGCATCGGCTAATGCATGCTGGAGCTGATTGGTAAGTTTGTCCATTCGCATAATTCTTTCCTCTTTGGCGCGTAGACTCGCGCTATTTGCTTACAGAAGAAATGGCGCTAAAAAAACTATTTTCAAGTGGACTTTTTTGACTTTAATTTGTGCAAAGCGTCTTGAAATACACACCCAAAGCCCTCAGGGAGGACGAGCCGGTGAGGCAAAAAGGCAAGCTTGCAAGGGAAAGTAAGAACCGCAAACGTTAACGTAGTGCGGGTGGTAAGGCGATCGCGCTCGCCATACGTCCCGTTTGACCATCACGTCGGTAAGAGAAAAACCGAGTCGAATCGGTGTAAGTGCATTCCTTGCCACCGCCGACAAAAACAACGCCGTTCAACTGTAAGATATAACGCGCTATTCCATACAGATCAGCTAACCAATGGTCAGTGCGAGAGGGCTGAAAGTACGTACAAATATCGGTGTCGTAACGCGCAGTGAACGCCGTTCGCACATCTTCACCCACCTCGAAAACCGTGGGACCAATAGCGGGCCCCAACCATGCACTCAATGACTGCGATGAATAAGGACAAGTCGCAAGGGTTGTCTCAAGAACACCCGCAACCAAGCCCCGCCAACCGCCATGCGCTGCCGCCACCCAAGGACCTGCCTGACTCGCCAATAAAACAGGTAAACAATCTGCTGTCATCACGACACAGGCAATGTCAGCTTGATCTGTCCAAGCGGCATCTGCTTCAACACCATCACTGACGGCATGCGCCGCCACTACACGCGCGCCGTGAACTTGCTTCAACCAGCGCAGAGTTGTTGGCTGACGAAAACAGGTCTTTAGCAGCGCGCGATTTTTCCTCACAGCATTGGTGCTATCACCCACGTGATCACCCATATTCCAGCCCATAAAACTCCCCGTGCTGTAGCCACCCTGGCGCGTTGTGCTAAAGCCAAAAGCACTATTAACCGGCAGATCTGCCATCACTATGGGAGGCTTTTGCGAACTAATCAGGGCTGCGACGGTTGACGAGTCTGCGGAGGCTTTCACGGCACATCCTCTGCACGTAAAAGGGCTAACAAGGCCTCCAAGTCATCGGGCAAATGGGTTCCAAGCTCCAAGCGTTCGCCGCTGGCCGGGTGATCAAAGGCCAAGGTACGTGCATGCAAGGCCTGACGTGAAAACTGACGCAGGCCATCAACCAGCGCGGCGCTCGCTCCCGATGGAATACGGGGTCGTCCACCATAGGTAGGGTCACCAACAAGCGGGTGATGTCGGTGAGCCATATGGACTCGGATTTGATGCGTGCGTCCGGTTTCTAGACTCACGGTAATAGCTGTGTGGTTGCCAAAGCGTTCAGCGACTTTAAAATGCGTGACCGCGGGCTTGCCATTGTGTACCACCGCCATCTTGGTACGTGCATGCGGGTGTCGGCCAATGGGTTCATTGATAGTTCCGCCGCCGGATAAAGCGCCTATACAAACAGCGGCATATTCACGCTTAACGGTGCGTGCGGATAACTGCTCTACCAAAGATCGATGTGCCAGTGGCGAGCGAGCTACGAACATGATCCCGGAAGTGTCTTTGTCGAGACGATGGACAATCCCACCACGCGGCAGACAATCGAGCTCAGGTGCGTAGTGGATAAGCGCATTCACCAAGGTTCCGCCCGCATGACCGGCTGCAGGGTGAACAACAAGCCCCGCAGGTTTGTTCACCACCAACACGTGTTCGTCCTCAAAACAGATATCCAAAGGGATATCCTCACCAGACCAAGAAACTTCAGGCTCGAGTTGCGTGCACAGTTGAAGCATTTGATCGACGCTCACTTTGTCCTTCGATCGCAGAACTGCGCCGTCTACTGTTAAAACACCTGCCTTTATCCAGCTTTGTAATTTCGAGCGCGAAAAGTCCGGGAACAAGGCCACTGCCACTTGGTCTAGACGATGCAAATGCATACTCTCTGGCACTTGAGCCGACAACTGAATCGATGATGACGCGTCTTTATTCAATTTGATTTCTACTATTAAGGTTTCAAAATGAGGGGCTAAAGTGGGTGTAAGTGTTGGTGCATATAGCGTTACACTACCGGATCTCAAAGCCTACCACGATGGAAGATGTTCTCTTGACTCAACTGACACATTATAAGGCTGGCGCTCAGCGCCTGGTTACGGCCCTCGGTCTGCTCGCGGTGCTCTCTGGATGCTCTTGGTTCGGCGAGGAAGATGAGCTCGGTGTAGGCGCTGACTCAGGTGAACAGCAGATTTACTTCGAGGCTCAACGTTACCTCGATAACGAAAGTTTCGATATGGCTATTCGCACCCTCCAACTGCTTGAAAGCCGCTATCCCTTTGGTCGTTATGCGGAGCAAGCACAACTTGAGCTAATCTATGCCCATTACGGAGCCTACGAGTACGAAGCGGCTATCGAAGCCGCCGATCGATTCATCCGGCTCCACCCACAGCATCCGAATGTCGACTATGCCTTTTATATGAAAGGCCTCTCCTCCTACGACCTAGAGGGTGATTTCCTCTCGTCTTTTGTACCGACTGACGATACCAAGCGCGACATAGGTCACATCAAAGAAGCCTTTGCGGAATTTGCCCAATTACTCGCGCGCTACCCCGATAGCGCTTACGCACCTGATGCACGCGCACGTATGGTGCACATGCGCAATATGATTGCTCGACACGAAATTCATGTTGCTAACTATTACTTCAGACGCGGCGCTTACCTCGCCGCACTCAATCGGGGTCGCTGGGTGGTCGAACATATGCAGCAAACACCCTCTGTTGCCGACGGGCTAGCCATTATGGCGCAGGCCTATATCTTACTTGGCATGAATGAACTGGCTGTAGACAGCATCGATGTGCTCCGAGCAAACTACCCCAAGCACCCCTCGCTTAACGCCAATGGCGAATTTGAGAGCGTCTATGACCTGGATGGGCTCAATCGTTCTTGGATCAATACCCTGTCTTTTGGTTTATTCGATCCCCCAGAACCGCCCCAATTCAATTATCGCCCAAAAAGCTAAATCCGTACTGAGAGGACACACTGTGGTACGTGTCCTCCCGGTACTACGAAGCGCTTGACCGCCACGCCCAGGTAATCGGGTAACGACGGTCACGGCCAAACCCGCGTTGCGTAATTCGTACACCCACTGGCGCTTGCCGCCGTTTGTATTCATTTAAATCAATTAGCCGCACCACCCGCGCAACATCCTCTAAGCTAAAACCCTTGGCCACAATGTCGGCGGGGCTGGCATCGCGCTCGACATACCACTCAATAATGGCATCTAAAACCTCATACGGTGGCAGACTGTCCTCGTCTTTTTGGCCGGGCGCGAGTTCCGCCGAGGGTGGACGAGTAATAACCCGCTCAGGTATGCAGTGACCCAGCGTATTTCGGTAACGCGCAAGCGCATAGACCAGCATCTTCGGACAATCCTTCAGTACATCGAAGCCACCCGCCATGTCGCCATATAAAGTTGAATAGCCCACTGCTAGTTCACTTTTATTGCCGGTTGTTAAGACCAGGAGGTTCTTCTTATTCGATATAGACATCAGTAAGACGCCTCGACAGCGAGCCTGCAAATTTTCTTCGGTGATATTAGGGGCTAGGCCTGCAAATTCGTCCGACAAAGACGCCATGAAGCTATCATACAAGGGCGCTATCGAGATAGATCGATAACTAATTCCCAGTGCACTTGCCTCCAGCTCGGCATCTTCAATTGACATAAATGCCGTATATTTGAAAGGCATCATTACAGCATGGACGCGCTCAGGCCCAAGGGCATCTACAGCCACTGCAACGGTGACGGCCGAGTCAATACCACCGCTCAAGCCCAAGACCACGCCGGGAAAACCGTTTTTATTTACATAATCTCGCACACCCAGCACCAAGGCCTGCCATACTGCAGCAAGATCGTCGAGCACCGGTGATAACAAGCCCTGCTCAATAACCACACCCGACTCGGTCCCGTTAATATCTAACCACCAAGAACCCTCTTCAAAGTCAGGCGCAGCGCAGACCAATTCGCCCGATGCGTTCACTGCGAAAGAACCACCATCAAAGACCAGTTCATCTTGGGCGCCTACCTGATTCACATAAACAATAGGAAACTGGTTGCTTTGGGCGCGCTCAGCCAGCAAGTCCCACCGCTCGCGCTGCTTCCCACGATGAAACGGCGATGCATTGAGATTAATCAATAATTCGGCTCCGGCGGCTTTGGCCATGGCGGCGGGTTCTGGATTCCAAATATCCTCGCAGATCGTTAGCCCAACATTGATACCATCAATCGCAACAACACAGGGCTCTTCGCCAGGGGTGAAATAGCGAACTTCGTCAAATACTTGGTAGTTGGGTAGATAACGCTTGTGGTACTCAGCGATGACTTTCCCGTTGTGAATAACGCCTGCCGCATTGAAGAGACCACGCTCGGTCTGTCGTGGATATCCAACAATAACCCACTGATCAGTGGGCAATTCCCGACACAGTTGATCCAGTGCATTCTGCGTCAACTGACCAATAGCGGGACGTAATAGAAGATCTTCTGGTGGGTACCCCGTTAGCGTAAGTTCAGGAAATACCACACAGCCACGCGGTGTCGTTTTCGCGGCCTCGTGGCATACGGCAATCACTCTCTGAACGTTACCTTGCCAATCGCCCACCAAAGTGTTGATTTGTCCCATACAGAGTTTCATGACGGTGTCCTAGACGTATTTTGCTGCGGCAGTTTATAGGCCTTGGTACGTCATGTAACCCACCGGAGGATGAAAATCCGCACCCAAATCACCTCCACAGCCTTCCTGTGCGCCTGTTATAGTCGGCTCATGGACCCAAAAAGCAGCCCAATGCCCACCGAGCAACTTTTTCTCGCGCCCGATCAAGCCACTCGGTCGCTCGCGCGAGACAATGCACGGTCGTTTTTTATTTATAACGGTTACCGCGCTCTGGTGGCCTTATCTTTACTTGTTATTTTAGTGTTACCCGCAACCCAAACGTTAATAATTAGCTTTAAACCGAGCGTCATCATTGTTGGCAGTACGTTGCTCCTGCTAAGTGCTCTTGCACTCACAGGCAACACGGGTAACCGCTTGCAAAATTCTGAGGCTGGGATTTTTGGGTTAATGTTGCTCGACATCACAGCTATCGCACTTATTACCAGTGGCAGTAGCGGTTTATTGGATGGCTTTTCTGTTCTCTACCTAATCACTGTTGCTGCAGCGGCGGTAATGCTCACCACACACATCCTAGCCACTCTGGTAGCCGCTATTGCCGTACTGGCAGTGTTGGTAGATGCCTTCTGGATGGTCGGACAAAATCGCGCTGAAGTTAGCACCCTATTGCCCGCCGGCATACTGGGCAGTCTGCTGTTTACCGTGTCGCTCATCGTACAGTTAATGGCCTCGCGACTGACAGCTGCTGAAGCCCAGGCTGAAGCTGCCGAAGCGCGGGTAGCCGCTCTGCAACGGCTCAATCAGCAAATCATCGTACACATGGATCGCGGTATTCTGTTGGTCGACCCGCAACTTAGACTTAATCCGGTAAATGCCACAGCCACACGGCTACTGAGTTTGGCAGCCAATGCCGCGACAGCCATAGGAGACGTGAGCCCAGATCTCGCTAATCAGTATTTGGAATGGCTTGAATCGGGACAGCACAAGCCGGAACCCTTTCGGATTAAAACTGACGGACCAGCACTGGTTTCAAGCTTTGCACAGCTCGATGATATAGCCGATGGTAGCAATCTGGTTTTCATCGAAGACTACACCCCAGTCACCCAATTTGCGCAATCACTGAAACTCAACTCATTAAGCAAACTCACAGCCAGTATCGCCCATGAAATTCGCAACCCGTTGGCAGCGATCCGCCACGCGGCTCAGCTACTCAGCGAAAGTGATACCGTCGATGACGCCGATGCCGTGCTTTGTAATATCCTCATCAACAACAGTGACCGTGTAACCGATATTATTGAAAACGTTACCGAGGTATCACGTCGCAAAGCACCCAATACGCAACGTATTACACTCTTCACTTGGCTCGAGCGCTTTTTGAATGACTACCATCAGCAGCGCGCAGATGACATTGTACTTGAGCTTGAGGGCGACAGCCGCGGCGCATGCGTAAGTATCGATACGACGCATCTGCAGCGAGTGTTAAGCAATCTAATTGATAATGCGCTAAGACACTCTAAAGCAGATATGGGCGAGAGTGTCGCCATTGTGCGTGTGACCATCGACGAACAACAAGGACTGGCGCTTCTGGATATTGTCGACCGCGGTCACGGGGTAACTGAGCATAATTTGGCGCGGTTATTCGAACCTTTTTTCACAACAGCCAAAGATGGCAGTGGCTTGGGTTTGTATCTTTGTAAGGAGCTGTGCGAGATGAATGGTGTCGGTCTTGTCTATCAGCGTACCGCCGCCAACGAGAGCGCATTTCGGGTAAGTCTCAAACTGGAGGACAAGTAATGGCAAACCAAACGGTTTTGCTGGTTGACGACGAGCCTGATATTCTACAGCTGCTAGAGATTACATTAGCTCGGATGAATCTCAATACAATGCGGGCCGCCTCCATAGCAGACGCACAGGCTTTATTGGCAACTCAAACGCCCGACCTATGCCTTACTGATATGAAACTTCCCGACGGCAATGGCCTAAACCTGATTCAGCATATCCAAACATCCTATCCCGATGTGCCAGTTGCCATGATTACCGCTCATGGCAGTGTTGAGAGCGCGATAGAGGCACTTAAGTTAGGTGCTTTCGACTTTGTGACTAAACCCCTCGCCCTAGAAAAGTTACGCGAGCTAGTGGGTCATGCGCTTGAGCTGCGCAACAACGCCGAAGATAGCAGTGATCACACGCTGATAGGTAGCACCCCGCCTATGGTCCACCTCAGGGAGCAGGTGCGCAAAGTAGCGCGCAGCCAAGCACCCGTACACATTTATGGTGAATCGGGCACGGGCAAAGAGGTGGTAGCGCGCTTGATTCATGATTTAGGTCCTCGAGCGAGCAAACCGTTTATCGCAGTAAACTGTGCTGCCATCCCACCCGACCTTGTGGAAAGCGAGTTATTTGGGCACCGCAAAGGGGCTTTTACGGGTGCGCACAGTGACAAACCCGGGCTATTCCAAGCCGCCGCCGGCGGCACGCTGTTCTTGGATGAAGTTGCCGACCTACCCATGCAAACCCAGGTAAAGCTCTTGCGCGCCATTCAGGAAAAAGCGGTTCGCCCTCTCGGCGCAGAAAGCGAGGAAACTACCGATGTTCGCCTTCTCAGTGCAACGCACAAAAGCTTAGCCATTGAGGCACGCAATGGTCATTTCCGCGATGATCTTTATTATCGTATCAACGTGATTGGCCTGCACGTGCCGCCGTTACGTGAACGCAAGGCAGACATTCCTGCGCTTGCTGAGTATCTGCTAACCAAAGTCGCCCATGACGTGGACCTTGGCACAGAAAGTATTGGCGCCGATGCCATAGACGCACTTCTGGACTATGACTTCCCGGGTAATATACGCGAGCTTGAGAATATCCTATTGCGTGCATGGGCGCTCACCGACGGTAATGTTATCGGTGCCGACGATCTACTTTTTGCGAAAGAGCCGAGTATTAGCGAGAGCGCTTTACCCACGGCGACGGTCCACGGCACACATCCAGCCGATACACCACCTGTCGATGATAAATTGCTGCTGGAAAGCGTAGAGGGCAACCTAGATCAGTATATGGCATCGTTGGAGGGTCGCATTTTGAATGCTGCACTTATCAAGCACCGGTGGAACAAAACAGCGACAGCTAAGGCACTCGGCGTTAGCTTCCGAAGCTTGCGTTATCGGCTCAAAAAATTAGGGCTTGATGACTAACAAAACCCGAAAAGGGGCAACATTTTGGTGCCTTGTCGTCGGTATGATTTGACATACCAGTTAAATCCACAAAATCATCACGCGCATCGCTATACGCGTTTAATCGGCTTGATCCCCACAGTCACCCCAATCTCTAATCAGCCTGGGACGCCCAATGCGGTTAATAACCAGCGACCAATTCAAGTCTTGGTAACGGCGACTGCACACAGATAGCGTAGCATTGCTATTCCCCAAACCATCAGAGTCCCACATCAGCGGTTCAGACTGCCAACGCCGCCCCTTGCGGTTTCGAAGTGAAATATCATGGCGTAAAGTAAGCACCCTTAACACCTCACCAAACTGGTTGCGGACAGATACTTGGCGGTCTGACGCCACATTTTGCAAATCATGGGAACAACGAACATCGCTGCCCTCAGGCGGACACAGAAAAATCGAGGCGCCAGTGCGCTGACTGTAAAGTCGCGCATAGATAACCGCACCGCGTAATTCACGCGCAGTGGTATGCAATGTAATGGCGGTAATCTGCCGTGACATGGCAGGTAGCGCCACGTGCATCAATATACCCATGATGGCAAGGACAACTATAAGCTCGAGCAGGGTGAAACCTTGGCCAAAATCGCTGACAAAGCGCGATCGCGGCAAAGTAGATTGGCACATGAGTAGGCGACCCAAATTGAATCTACACTCAGTGTTAACCGGCTTTGCAATTCAATACAGAGCCTTAGCCAAATTTGATTAGCTAAAGCGTGGCGTGACTAGTTTTACCGGAATTTCGTTGCCGAGATAACTTTATTTAAGACAACGGGTGCAAGACCACAGACAACATGGGGCGCCCACATCACCGCTCAATAGCCAGGTAAGAAGTGGCAGACACGACAGGGGATTACCGATTCACAGATTTTTTGCTGGAATGCGCAATTCCTTGGGGAGCGAAAAAGTGATTTTTTCGGGACGTCCCTCTAAGTCAACCACCGTGTCGGCTCCTCGTGACCGCAGAGCGGTAATCACATCTTGCACCAGTGATTCCGGCGCCGATGCTCCCGCTGTAACCCCTACGCTTTTAGCACCAGCCAGCCATATGGACTGAAGCATACTCGCGTCATCGATCAAGTAAGCTTGAGCACCACAACGCTCCGCAAGTTCTCGTAAACGGTTGGAGTTAGAGCTGTTGGTAGAGCCGACAACTAATACGACATCTGCCTGCTCAGCCAGCGCTTTCACCGCATCTTGCCGATTCTGCGTGGCGTAACAAATATCATCTTTACGCGGACCCGAAATAGTTGGAAACCGTATTTTCAGTGCATCTATAACCCTAGCAGTGTCGTCTACAGATAAGGTGGTTTGAGTCACATAGGCAAGTTTTTTCGGATCGCGGACCTCCAGCGTAGCCGCCTGATATTCGTCTTCAACGAGGTAAATAGCGCCACCGAAAGACGTGTCGTACTGACCCATAGTGCCTTCAACTTCGGGGTGGCCACTATGACCAATAAGTATGCACTCCAGACCCTCACGACTAAAAGCGGTTACCTCTACATGGACCTTCGTAACGAGTGGGCAAGTGGCATCAAAAACCTTAAGGCTTCGACGCGCTGCCTCATCTTGGACCGCTTTAGAGACACCGTGGGCACTAAAAATTACAATCGCGTCGTCGGGAACCTCGTGTAACTCGTCGACAAATACGGCACCACGCGAACGCAAGTCCTCAACAACAAAACGATTGTGAACGACCTCGTGACGTACATATATAGGTCGCCCAAAGACCTCGAGAGCCCGATTGACTATATCAATCGCGCGATCGACCCCAGCACAAAAACCGCGTGGGTTGGCGAGAACAACATCCATTCAGTGTAGCTCCGCTGCTTCAACTTTGTGAATGAGCACTTTGAAGGTAATGGTACGCCCTGACAAGGGATGATTGAAGTCGACTGTAACCTCGTCGTTATCAAAATCGATGACAACGCCTGGCACTTCTCCCCCAGATGCGTCGGCAAAAGTAAATACCATACCCCGTTCCAAGTCACCGTCGTCGAAGTGTTCACGACTAACTACCTGAATATTGTTGTCGTTGGGTTGGCCAAAACCATTTTCTGGGGGTATGGCAAATTCGCCTTCCTCACCTGAGCGCAAGCCAAAAATAGCCCGCTCAAAACCGGGCAACAAGGACCCGTCCCCCACTACAAACGACGCAGGCGCCTGACCAAAATTTGAATCAACCTCAGAGCCATCTTCTAAATACAGCGCAAAATTTAGAGTCACTCTAGTGCTCTCGCTCACCGCGATATCAGTCATGCCTACCTCCGGTCTCGGTCTCGTTGTGAAAAAACAAGCTATCAACCACCAAAATAGCCGCGCCCACACTGATAGCTGAATCGGCAATATTAAATGCTGGCCAGTACCAATTAGCGTAGTGAAGCGAAATGAAGTCGACCACATAGCCTAAAACCATACGATCCCACAGATTGCCTAATCCACCACCCAAAATCAGCCCCAGGGCCATGCCCAACCCAAGCCGATGAGAGGGCAACCGAGCCAACCAAATCACCATAACAATGCTCACCCCTACTGCTACAGCGGTGAAAAACCAGCGCTGCCAGCCACCGGCGTCGGCCAGAAAACTAAAAGCAGCGCCTGTGTTGTGGGCAAGCATTAAGTCAAAAAAACTGGTTATCTCTACCGGGACTCGGTACATCAGCTCTGTGCTAGCCCACTGCTTGGTCCATTGATCAAGCATGATCACAATACACGCAATGGCATATCCCCAAAGCGCACGACGAGACCAAAAGCCTGTGCTTCCTTTAGGGTCAGCACTACCATAACTCTGCACACCGGATCGGCCATTAGGCATAGAAACGCTGCTCTCCAGGCCCTTCGATGTTCGTAATACAGCGACCACAAAGCGTCGGGTGTTCGGCATGAGCACCAACATCGGCTCGACGATGCCAGCACCGCTCACATTTGTCATCATTGGAAACAGTAACCTGCACCGCCAAACCGGTTAGATCACCCTCATCCAATCCATCGGGACGTTCTGACCAGGGGTGTACTGACGCCGCCGAGGAAATCAGTACGAACCGCAGTTCATCCTCTAACGTCTTTATTTTTTTGAATAGATCTACATCGGCGTAAAGCCTCACATGGGCGTCCAGACTGCCTTTTAGTTCGCCCGCTGTACGCTTTGCTTCCATAGCCTTGTTGACCGCTTGGCGCACAGCTAGCATCGTCGACCAAAGCGTATCACTGGCGCTATCACTGTGACTCGGTAGACCGCTATACCATTCAACCAGAAAGACCGACTCTGCATGCGATCCCGGTAGATTCTCCCAGATCTCTTCGGCGGTGAAGCTAAGGATAGGGGCAATCCAGCGGCATAGAGCTTCGGCCAAATGCCACAGAGCCGTTTGCGCTGAACGTCGCGCAACGGATTCGGTGGGAGTGGTGTACTGCCGATCTTTAATAATATCCAAATAGAAACCACCCAACTCGCCGCCGCAAAAGTTATGGACTTTGCTAAACACCTGATGGAACTGATAATCGGTATAGGCTTGTGTGATATCCGCTTGCAGGCTCGCCGCCCGAGCGCATATCCAACGATCTAGCGGTAGTAGGTCGTTATCAGTCAATGCGTGTTGGGCTGGGTCAAAACCTGCCAAGTTTGCCAACAAGAAACGTGCCGTATTGCGAATACGCCGGTAAGCGTCGCCCGTACGTTTAAAAATCTCGTCGGAAGCTGCAATTTCGTTGCGATAATCGCTAGCCGACACCCAAAGTCGCAAAATATCGGCACCTAAGTCATTCATGGCCTTTTTGGCCGGGATAATATTACCCAGCGACTTAGACATTTTGTGTCCGTCACCATCCACGGTGAACCCGTGCGTAAGAACGGCCTTGTAAGGCGCGCGCCCGTAGGCACCAATACCCGTCAGCAACGACGACTGGAACCAGCCCCGGTGTTGATCTGATCCCTCTAAGTACAAATCGGCGGGCGACTCCAATTCCTCGCGGGCTCGCAGTACACAAGCATGGGTCACACCAGAGTCAAACCAAACGTCCAGCGTGTCGGTTACTTTGTCGTACTTTACCGCCTCTTCACCCAAAAGCTGGCTGGGCTCTAAATCAAACCAGGCATCAATACCTGCCTGTTCGATAAGTAAAGCCACCTGCTCAATAAGCTCTGTGGTGTTGGGATGTAACTCTCCGGTTTCTTTGTTGATAAACAGTGCTATCGGCACACCCCACGTGCGCTGTCGCGAAATACACCAATCTGGCCGTTGCTCCAGCATACTGTCAATGCGCGCTCGACCCCACTCTGGCACCCAAGTCACCTCATCTACAGCATTTTTAGCAGCATCAAGTAAGCCATTGCCCTGCATACTGATAAACCACTGAGGCGTGGCCCGAAAAATGATGGGCGTTTTGTGACGCCAGCAATGTGGGTACGAATGCTGAAATGGCCGGTGGCACAACAGCGACCCTCGCGCCTCTAGTTCTGCAATAATTTCGTCGTTGGCTTTGAAAATGTGCTTCCCCTCAAACACTGGGGTGCTAGGCAGATACACTCCGTTACCACCGACCGGATTATAAACATCAAGACCGTAGCGCTTGCCAACTTCAAAGTCTTCGAGACCGTGAGCTGGAGCGGTGTGCACACAACCGGTACCCGCATCCGTGGTCACATGATCACCCAACATAATGGGCACGGTAAGATCTGCAAAAGGGTGTTGCAACAACAAGCGATCTAAACTTTCACCGCGCGCCCTACCTAACACCTCGAGTGATTCAATACCAAAGCGCTCACAGCAAGACTCGGCCAGATCCTCAGCAACAACTACGGCGCGATCAGCGACTTTGAGTAGCACGTAGGTAAGATTTGGGCTCAGACTCACGCCGCGATTGGCGGCTAATGTCCAGGGCGTGGTCGTCCATATAGCGACCGTTATTGGACCCGACCAATCAGTGTCAAAGGCGCGGACAAAGGCGGCTGTATCAACCACGTTAAAAGCAACATCCACAGCCGATGAAGTTTTATCTTTGTACTCCACCTCTGCCTCGGCGAGGGCAGACCCGCAGTCCAGACACCAATGCACCGGCTTAAAGCCTTTATGCAAGTGGCCGTTATCGATAATGCGGCCCAGCGCCCGTACTATGTTAGCCTCAAAGTTAAAGTTCATCGTGAGGTAGGGATTATCCCAGTCACCCACTACCCCCATGCGCACGAAATCTTCTTTTTGCTTGTCAACTTGGCTACTGGCGTAGGCACGGCACCTATCGCGAAACTCAGCGGCACTAACCTTATGGCCTGGCTTACCCACTTTTTTCTCGACGTTCAGCTCGATAGGTAAACCGTGGCAGTCCCAACCCGGCACATAAGGAGCATCAAAGCCCGAAAGAGCTCGCGACTTTAGGATAATATCTTTGAGAATCTTATTAACCGCGTGTCCCACGTGTAGATCGCCATTGGCATAGGGTGGTCCGTCGTGGAGGATAAACTTAGGCTTGCCTGAACCGGCCTCTCGCATCTTGTTGTAAAGGCCCATTGCCTGCCACTGTTTGAGCCTTAGAGGCTCACGCTGAGCCAGGTTCGCTTTCATAGGAAAGGCGGTATTAGGCAGGTTAAGAGTGTCTTTGTAATCGGTCATGGGTTATCGCTTGTTGCGTCACGAATAGTGCGCTATCTGTTCATGAGTGTTTGGAGCTTTCCGAAAATTGGCTTCTCACCCTGGCTACATCGCCAGCGATTGCCGCCTGTAATGCATCTAGCGAATCAAATTTTTTCTCATCTCGCACCTTGTCTACAAAGCGCACCGTTAGACGCTTACCGTATAAATCGACATGGCGGTCGATCACATGTACTTCCAAATTTGCTTTAGTGCCATCGCTCACGGTGGGTCGGGTACCAACATTAGCCACACCCAGAGCGTTACATAGTCCCGCTCCACTTACCCACACCGCGTAGACACCAGACATCGGGCTTCGCAAACGACCGATGCGCATATTGGCAGTGGGACAACCGATAGTTCTACCCAACTGCCGACCGTATTCCACCCGGCCAGTCATCGTGAAAGAGCGACCGAGCAGGTGCTCTGCTAACGCAAAATCACCTGCCAATAGTGCCTCGCGAATCCAAGTACTGCTAACTCGTTTGCCATCTAGGGTCTGTGTGGCGGTACGCTGTACTTCGTAACCGTATTTCTCGCCCCACTGCCGCGCGTACTCAAAATCGCCCTCGCGACTGTTACCAAAACGAAAGTCATCTCCTAACTCTATATAGCGTGCACCTAGCCCTTCCACAAACACCGTCTTGATAAATGCGTCAGCAGACATACTGCGCATCTTTTTGTTAAAAGGCAGCACCAAGACGCGGTCGATACCTGTGGTGGCTAGGGCCTCGAGTCGCTCGCGTAAATTGGTAATTCGCGCAGGCGCCTCGAGTGGCTGAAAATACTCCCGCGGCAATGGCTCGAAAACAATCACTGTAGCGGGCAGGCTAAGTGTTTGGGCCCGCGCTTTCAAACGAGCCAACACCGTTTGGTGCCCACGATGCACACCATCGAAAGCGCCCACCGTAACGGCACAACCACGGTGCTTGGAGCGCAAGTTTTGCAGTCCGCGGATTAATTCCATAGCTCGACGACTACGATATTCTCAAAACCCGTAAGTATATAGAAAAAGCACCCTCTTGCGGCACATTCGCATTGGGCGGCAGTGATAGGAGTGCCGTGCTCAAAGGTCGACCAATCAGCCTAAGCAAGCGATGGACTTCGCAAATCTTTAGGTCTGACACCTAACAATAACAAGCCACCGAAATAAAGCAGGCCGCCAACCAAAACCATACCAAGCAGACTATACACACGTACCCACAGATCTTGATGTAGCCACCATAGCTGATCGGGACTGAGCAATACCAACCCCATGCCCATGATTGCCACCGCAACCACACTTCGCAGCAGAAGGCCACGCTGTAGATGGACGGTATTGAGAACGCCTTCACGGCGAAGCCCGCGCCACAGTAACAATGCATTAAGCCAGGCGGATGCACTGGTTGCCAAGGCCAATCCTGCATGTCCCACATGGAACTGCCACATCAGAGGAAAGATAAACAGCGGATTCATGATCATGTTGGCTACCATGGCGATGATGCCAATTTTCACCGGGGTCCTCATATCCTGGCGCGCATAAAATCCCGGCGCTAAAACCTTAATGAGCATGAACGCCGTTAACCCCAGCGTATAAGCCAACAGTGATACCCGAGCCATGGCAGCATCATCAGCAGAAAACGCGCCATACTGAAATAAAGTAATCAAAATGGGGCCAGCCAGTATGGCTAAGGCAATGGTGGCAGGCAAAGCAATAAGCAACACCATGGCTATGGCCCAGTGGAGCGTAGCCGAGAAAGCGCGCAAGTCTCCGTCTTGTTCTATTTTGCCTTTTTGTGCCGCAAGAGTGGGCAAAATAACCGTTGCAATGGCTATGGCGAAAACACCCAATGGCAGCTCGGTAAGTCGATCACTGTAGTAAAGCCAGGACACGCTGCCAGCCGGTAAAAGCGATGCCAAAACAGTATCGAGTAATAGATTAATTTGACTCACAGACACACCGAACATCGCGGGCACCATGAGTGACAAAATACGGCGCACACCCGCATGCTGGGTATCCCAGCGCGGCCGAGGTACCAATCCAAGGCCAAACAGCGCGGGGAGCTGAAATAATAATTGCAGACAGCCAGCCACAAACACACCCCAAGCGAGACCATATACGGGCTCAGTCAACGTTGGGGCAATCCACATAGCTGCCACTATAAGGCTTAAGTTGAGGAGAACTGGCGTAAAAGCCGGCACGGCAAAACGACCATGAGCATTCAAAATGCCACCGGCAAAACCGGTGAGGGAAATTAAAAATAAATAGGGAAAAGTAATGCGTATGAGTTCGGCTGTTAGAGCGAGCTTCGCTGGATCACTGTGAAAACCGGGTGCAAAAATCGTAGCAACTAGCGGTGCTGCAGCAACAATCAGTGCGGTGAGCAACACTAACGTCCCGCCCAACACACCAGCCACCCGATCAATCAGCGCCCTAACGGCTGCTTGACCACCCTGCTCACGGGTATCTGACAGCACCGGCACAAAGGCCTGAGCGAAAGCGCCCTCGGCAAATAGTCGGCGTAAAAAGTTGGGGATTTTAAATGCCACAAAAAATGCATCGGCATTGCTACTTGCGCCTACCAATGCCGCCAGAACCACATCGCGTGCCAAGCCCAACACTCGGGAACTCATGGTAGCGCTACTGACTACTGCACTTGAGCGCAGTAGACCTGAGGCCTTTACCGTATCAGAAGTTTTGTTGGACACGTCGGCATTGAAAGCACTCAACAGTGCCCACCTTTTTTCTCATGGCTAATTTGATGCCCAACGTTGCGCTCATATTCTGCCCAAAAACATCAGAATCGGCGCTGCGTGAACCAATTAACCGGACGCGCATGTACGTCCACTTGATCGACTACTTCTAGGATCATGGCAAACAAGGCCATACGCACCAACACCCCATTGTCACTCTGACGAAAAATAGCCAGATTGGGATTATCATTGAGGTCCACGTCCAATTCGCGCGCTCCTTCCCGAGAATCACGTGGTAAGGGATGCATAATCACCGTGTTGGGCTCGCAGTTGGCGGTGTAAACAGATTGGTTGAGCCTAAAGCGGCCACGATAAAGATCGGCCTCCTCACGCGATGAAAAGCGCTCTTCCTGGATACGGGTGGAATAGACAATGTCGACGCCGGCAATGCCCGCTTCCAGTACATTGGTCTCGGTAACTCGATGCCCCGCCGACCGCAACTCATCCACTATCACTTCAGGCATGCGTAACTCGTCGGGCGCGACGAGCCGAATTTCTACGTTTTTATAGAGCTTGAGCAAGCGCGATAGCGAATGCACAGTACGACCAAAACGCAAATCACCCACCATGGCAATTCGCAAACTATCGAGCGTACGACCACGGGATACCAACTCGCTGCGAATGGTAAACAGATCTAACAAGGCCTGTGTGGGATGCTCGTTGGCACCGTCGCCGCCATTGATTACCGGCACTCGGCTCCCGGTTGCAAATTCGGCGACCGAGCCTTCCTCTGGATGACGCATCGCGATTACGTCTGAGTAACCGCTTAACACGCGAGCGGTATCAAACAGTGACTCGCCTTTGGCGATAGCCGTAGTTTCAAAACCGGTGGTCTCGCGCACTTCGCCCCCCAACAGGTTAAAAGCACTACCAAAACTGATTCGGGTACGTGTGGAAGGCTCAAAAAACATCGAGCCCAAAATGGCGCCGTCAAGTACACGGGTCACCTTTTCTCGATGCGCGTAGGGCCGCATTGCATCAGCCACGGCAAAAACCTGATCAACGTCTGACCGTTCGAACTGCCCAATGCTAAGAATATGACTACCGGGAAAGTGCACGGCTAACTCCGCAAGCCACTTGATTGCGCCATTGTACCCTGCTCGAACCTCAGCCTGACAGACGCTGAAGTAATTCTTGGGCGTATTTCCCTAAATCTTCAAGCGCTGCACGCTGACTCGGTGACAAATCGCTGCGCGCGCATTCCTCGTCAAGAGCGGTCTGAAAAGCCGTTAGTGGGAAGGCACCCTCATCAGCGAAGTTGGTGCGGCAGTGCTCATACCATTGTCTTGACTCGGCTTCAGACAAGCTCTCCGGGTAATTACGTGCTCGATAACGAAACAGTAACTCGGGTAACCGTGGGTCTTTAAAAACCCAGGTTTGCTCACGCAAATGACTGGCACTGGCATCGATAATCTGAGCACATTGTTGCTTGTCCTGGCTTGGGATGAATCCATCATAGAGCATGGCGTCTACATCGGTGCGTGGTGGAAAACTTGGCTGTGTGAAGACCGTTTGCAATCGCGCCCTGATATTTTTCCCATCTTGCTGCACGGCCGCACGCAAGATGGCCAAATGATTGCGCAGGGTATCACCATCGTAACCCAGCTGTTCGGCTCGCTCTGGTGTCATCCATTGCAGCGGCAATATCACTGGAGCCTTATTGAGGCGAATGGTAAGCAAAGGAGGACGCAACTCGCCCTCCGATAATGATTCGCGTGGCGCAAACAAACGCTCACGCAATACCAGAGGGTCTTGCTCAAGAAATGCGGGAGCACGGCTAAGATCTGCACAGATGATATCGTTATTATTACTCGCCGATACCGCCAGGGGCGCTACTACGGCAAGATTGCAACGTTGCGCGCCCAGGACGCCTGATACGTATATCACGGGCTTCATTGCGGTAATATCAAGCAGAGCCGCAACATGCTGCTTTAGTCGAGAGGCATACAGAGCATCGAAGAGGGCGGAATTTTGCGCCTTTAGACACCGCGCAAGCCCGATAGTAGCCTCCACATCAGAAAGCGCATCGTGGGCGTTACCATGGGCAATACCGTTTGCCCCACTTAGGTCTTCAAGCCGAAAACTGGTAAATCCATCGTCGCGCCTTGGCCATTGAAGACCCTCGGGACGCAGCGCATAAAAAGCACGGGTGACGTCAATCAGGTCCCAGCGTGATCGGCCTGCATTGCGCTCACGTGCGTAGGGATCATAAAAATTTCGGTACAAACCGTAGCGGGTAATCTCGTCATCAAAGCCCAGTGAGTTATAGCCGATACCACAGGTTCCCGGTGCAGATAGTTCCCGATGAATCTGTTCAAAAAATTGATTTTCGGTAACGCCATGGGCAAGCGCGGTGTAAGGGCTAATACCGGTGATACGCACGGCCGTGGGATGTGGCACGTAGTCCGGGGTAGGCTTGCTGTAGATAACCAGCGGCTCACCCAGTACATTGAAGTCGAGATCGGTACGCAGCCCCGCAAACTGCAGCGGGCGATCGCGGGAGACGTCGGCACCCGACGTCTCGTAGTCGTGCCAGTAAAAGCTCTCAGATAAGCTCAATGGCCTGTTCTTCTATTTTTTGCTGCCAGATTTTCGGCCCAGTGATATGCACCGACTCACCACGACTATCAACTGCCACTGATACCGGCATATCCTGCACAGTGAACGCGTAGATAGCCTCCATACCTAAATCTTCAAAGGCCACCACTTTCGATTGCGTAATGGCTTTAGACACCAAATAAGCCGCACCACCCACCGCCATCAGATAAACCGCACCGTGCTTTTTGATGGCTTCAATAGCCACGGGACCGCGCTCGGCCTTACCAATCATGCCAATCAACCCGGTTTTTTCTAGGATGAAGTCGGTAAATTTGTCCATTCGGGTAGCGGTAGTTGGTCCTGCAGGACCCACCACCTCGTCACGCACCGGGTCTACCGGACCCACGTAGTAGATGAACTTACCGCGCAAATCCACGGGCAGGGGCTCGCCATCTTGGAGCATCTGGGTCATACGCTTGTGCGCCGCGTCGCGCCCGGTCAGCATGGTGCCCGACAGTAGAAGGGTTTCACCCGGGCGCCAGCTACGTGCTTCCTCAGCGCTCACCGCATCCAAATTAACGCGTCGAACGTTGTCACCAGGCTCCCAGGAAACATCGGGCCATTGGCTAATATCCGGGGGTGTTTGTAGTGCAGGCCCTTCGCCGGTGAGTGTGAAATGCGCATGCCGCGTGGCTGCGCAGTTTGGAATCATGGCCACGGGTAAAGATGCCGCGTGGGTGGGATATTCTTTAATTTTAACGTCCAGCACAGTAGTTAGCCCGCCGAGGCCTTGGGCGCCAATACCCAGTTTATTAGCGGCGTCCATGATTTCTAGGCGGAGCTCCTCGGCCCGCGTACTTGGGCCGCGTTTGCGCAACTCGTGAATATCAATGGGATCCATGAGTGACTCTTTTGCCATAACCGCTGCCTTCTCGGCGGTACCGCCAATACCGATACCTAGCATTCCAGGGGGGCACCACCCTGCCCCCATAGTGGGTAGCGTTTTCACCACCCAGTCAACAATGCTGTCAGAAGGATTGAGCATAGCCAGCTTGGATTTATTTTCCGAGCCGCCACCTTTGGCTGCCACGCGCACATCTACCGTATCACCGGGTACCAACCGCGTATGTATCACCGCCGGAGTGTTATCGCGAGTGTTCTGCCGCTTACCTGCTGGGTCAGACAAAATTGACGCGCGTAGCGTATTGTCGGGGTGTGTGTACGCACGACGCACACCTTCATTAATCATATCGTCAAGGGACATGTGTGCATCCCAGCGCACATCCATACCCACATCAATGAAAACGGTGACGATGCCCGTGTCTTGACAGATGGGCCGATGACCCATGGCACAAAGGCGCGAGTTGATTAAAATCTGCGCCATGGCATCTTTGGCGGCCGGATTCTGTTCCATCTCGTAAGCCTTGTGCAGAGCTTGAACAAAGTCTACTGGGTGATAGTACGAGATAAACTGCAGCGCATCGGCAACACTGTCGATGAGATCCTGCTGTCGAATAACAGTCATGGCATTTTCCTGTATAACAACGATAGTTTGGTGGCTTTTGTTGAAGCTGTGATGTTTTGAATGTTGGGTCTGTTATCAATCACTGCTTTTTATCGATCACTGAAGGGGGCTTGCACTGCCGTTTTGAAGGGTGCGCACACTCGACTCGAGCTGGTTGATGGTTGTGTTTACCTGTCGTCGGAAGGCATTAATCGACTCAATCCATTCCTCATTGGCGGCCACACGCTTGTTCAACGCCGCGCGTTCAAGGCTGGCTTTGTTGACATTGTCGGCCAACCGCTCAAGGTTGGTTTGCACACCTTGAGCCGTGGTCGATAACCGCTCCAGATCGCCGGCAACACGTTTTAGCGATGCTAAATCGGAAACCAGCTGATCAACGTTGGTGGTGAGTGCCTTTGCTTGGCTACTGTTACTCGCGACACTACTTTTCACCGTTTTCACATCACCCGCAAGCGCAGATGCACTTTTCTCCAATTTGTCGAGCTTCGCATCCATCTCGCGGCGACGCTGCTCAAGTCGGCGAGTTTCCTTGTCCACCACCTTGAGTTGCGCACCCAAAGCCGCCGCTGATTGCGCCACACTCTCATCCGTATCTGATAACAAGGCTTCTAAATCGGCGGTTCGTGTGGCCAATGAGGCCTGATTTGCCACCGCAACATCTAACAGTTGTTGGAGTTGCCATGCCCAAGCGCAGGCAACCGCCGCAACAACCAGCGCAATGGTTAATACAAGGCGCCCGAAGGCACTGGATCCGTTGCCACCGCTAACTCGACCCCGACTGGGTACTGCACCGCGCGGGGCGCTAGTCACCGCTTCGTCGCGATCGGCTGTAAATGACGGAATAGTGGGCAGTTCGTCGCGCGACATAGAAATACTCCGTGAGTAAAAACGACAGTATATCGCGCTCGCGCTGCGGGTTCAGCGGTTGAGGTCGGCTTTTCATGCATTCGAGCGTATCAATCTGCCCGGGTACGTAGTGCGTTTAGCAAATTTCCGCCGTCAGAGGGTAAATTCGTAGGCGCTGCCAAACCCATCACCACTGCTGCCACTGGAAAAACATCCAACTGGTGTGCTTGCGTGACAACCATACCCTCTTTGAATGCAGGGCCATAAGCCACTGCAAAGGCATCCATTTGCGGATCTGACAACAGGTAGCCGTGGGATCCCTCCGTTGCACTGGCCGCCATTGAGCGCCGAACAAAACTACGCGGAGAACTGGTTGTTAGCATGATATCGGCAACCGTCTGTTCATCTACCCCCCCCAGTGCTAATGACTCCGCTGCGTTGAGCGTTTGCCAACGACCGCCGGAGCGCGCTTTCAAATCTATCATTAACTCGTCGACACGCGACACAGATTGCGGGTCAGTGGCGTAATATCGAACTCGACTGTGACTAACCATGCGGTTAAACCCTTTGGGATTGGGTAAGTCGCTGGCCTTGATGGCATGTTTGCCGGTGATTTCTGCCATACCGTGATCAGAGACGATGAGTACATTTGCACGGTCGCTACCCAATTGCTTAATGCCCCTCATTAAGTCACCGATACGAGCGTCTACCTCTGCCACCGCCTCAGCAGTTTGGGGAGCAAGGGGGCCATAACGGTGGCCCGCTGAATCAACGGCTGAAAAATACAACGTGATGAGGCGTGGCCGCTCAGGCTCGGGGAGCGCCAGCCAATCGACAACTTGCCTCACCCGCTTAGTGTAGGAAACACTCTTATCATACGGAAAGAAGTGATCGGGCTGGTCGCCTCCCCACAGGGCATCAGACTCGGGCCAGAAATACGTGGCGGATTTAAAGCCCTGCCGCTTTACCCAGTTCCATAGGGGCGTGGCTTTGAGCCAGCTGGGATCCTTAGCGCCCATGCCCATGCGATAACAGTCGTGTCGAGCACGATGACAAAAACTGTTGTCAACAATGCCATGAACCTCGGGCCCCACACCTGTAATCAGCGATAAATGGCCTGGGAATGTATTGGGTGGGTAAATGGGCTTCAAGCGCCCAACACGTACGCCCGCTTTTGCTAGTGAAGTGATGTGAGGTGCGGCATGAATATCCAAATAGTCATGCCGAAAACCATCAATGGATACCAGCACGAGCGCGGGAGTACTGGCAAACAATGGCGCACTAAGCAAAACAGCAAAAGTAATAACGACCAAATGCACGGGTAGTGAAGCGACCAATCTCACGCTCAAACCCGAGAGCCTGCGATCAGACATCTGCACCTTCTTACCACCTCTCTACTGCGTGTTGACAGTCGTTGTATCACGAAACTTTCCGCTCACCCTTCTAGCCCGACTGAGCACTGATGGTGGAGATTGTTACAAAAAAGCAGCCCGAAGGCTGCTTTTTTTAGGAGCGTGCAATACAAAACTTACAAGAAGTTAAGCAGCCCCCAACATACCAAGGTCAGTGCCAAAGAACTGTGAATAACACCCATGACCGACTTCATAGGGCCTTGGCCGCCGAACAGGGCATTTGCCTCTAGCGCAACGATTAAACCCATCGCCGCATACAGACCCGTCTCGCTACCAGCCAAGGGCAAGTGCTTAGAGGCCAACATACCCAACAGCATAGGGCCGGAGAACAGCGTATTAGTACGGCTTGCGAGACCGGCTTTGGCGGCTGCGGCGGGGCCATCGCCCTCTTTCATTCCCAACACAATCTGCTGGTTGGGCCAAATGACCAACCAAACATTGAGGAACATAAATGTGCCAGCCAATGCACCCATCCATATAGCGGGCATTTGCACACCAAAAGCACCCACCTTGTGAAATAGGTAAGCACCGGTTAGGAAAGTCAACATGGCACCCCAACGGAACCACCACAGTGCACGGGGGGCTAGTTTGGCCATGGCGTCTGACTTGGCGCTCGCCTCGGCTTCCTTAAAGTACTCGGTTTGAACAAAGTTGAAGTAATAAAGCATCCCGATCCAAACGATGCCTGCGAGGACGTGAAAGTAACGGCCGATAAACTCTAGCTCGTACATGGGTTGATCTCCTGTTTGTTCTTGTGTGGACAGGTGTATGCGTTAGGCTAACTACCTAACGCCTGCGCCGATTATAGGCGGCACAGCGAAAATTACCATCATGGCGTACAGCGTTGACCTGCCCTTCATGAACGATTTCAGGACAGAGTTGCACGCAGTAGTCTTGGCAACTACTTTGTGTAACAGAAACTCAGTTAACGGCACATAAGACCTTTTATTGTGGACGCTCTTATTCGACTACAACGCCATCCCAGCGCATCATTCGTCCACTTTGCATGTTAAAAAAAACCCGGCCGGAGCCGGGTTTCGTGTCGATGGGGTCGACTTACATCATGCCGCCCATACCGCCCATACCGCCCATGTCGGGCATAGCAGGCGCAGCTTCATCTTTAGGCGCGTCAGCAATCATGACCTGCGTGGTAATCATTAGGCCAGCCACCGAACCCGCGGCCTGAAGCGCCGTACGCGTTACTTTAGCTGGATCAAGAATACCCATCTCGATCATGTCACCGTACTCGCCTGTGGCTGCGTTAAAGCCAAAGTTGCCTTCGCCTTGACGCACTTTGTCCAACACCACAGATGCTTCGTCTCCAGCGTTGCTGACGATCTGACGAAGAGGACCTTCCATAGCACGCAGCGCTGCCGCGATACCAATGTTCTGGTCTTCGTTATCGCCAGTGAGACCTTCTATTTTGCCGATAGCGCGAACCAGAGCCACACCACCACCAGGGACCACGCCTTCTTCAACCGCCGCACGAGTAGCATGCAGTGCGTCTTCAACGCGTGCTTTCTTTTCTTTCATCTCGATTTCAGTGGCAGCACCCACCTTGATCACAGCAACACCGCCTGCCAGTTTGGCAACACGCTCTTGCAGCTTCTCACGATCATAATCAGAACTGGTGTTCTCAATTTGGACGCGAATCTCAGCCACACGCGACTGGATAGCAGCGCCATCGCCAGCACCATCAACAATGGTGGTGTTGTCTTTGTCCATAGTAACGCGCTTGGCAGTGCCAAGGTGCTCTAGGCCAGCGGACTCGAGGTCGAGGCCAACTTCTTCAGAAATCACCGTACCACCGGTGAGAATAGCTATGTCTTGTAGCATGGCCTTGCGACGATCACCGAAGCCAGGCGCCTTACAAGCAGCCACTTTCACGATGCCGCGCATGTTGTTAACAACGAGCGTAGCCAATGCCTCACCTTCTACGTCCTCAGCAACAATAACCAGAGGCTTTGAGGCCTTGGCTACTTGCTCAAGCACAGGCAAAAGCTCGCGGATGTTAGAGATTTTCTTGTCAACCAGAAGAATGTAAGGATCTTCAACTTCTGCCTGCATGTTGTCTTGGTTGTTGATGAAGTAGGGAGAAAGATAACCGCGGTCAAACTGCATGCCCTCTACAACATCAAGTTCGTTCTCGAGACCAGAGCCTTCCTCAACGGTGATAACGCCCTCTTTACCCACTTTGTCCATGGCCTCAGCGATAATCTCGCCCACAGACGTATCACTGTTGGCAGAGATGGTACCTACTTGAGCAATTGCCTTGTTGTCGGCACACGGTGTGGACATGCTCTGTACGGCCTCAACAGCCGCTGCAACAGCTTTATCAATACCACGCTTAAGATCCATGGGATTCATGCCAGCGGCAACAGCTTTTAAGCCTTCGTTCACAATTGACTGAGCAAGAACGGTTGCAGTGGTGGTACCGTCACCGGCGGCGTCAGAAGCTTGTGAAGCCACTTCCTTAACCATCTGCGCGCCCATGTTTTCAAACTTGTTCTCGAGTTCGATATCTTTAGCGACCGACACGCCGTCCTTGGTGACGGTGGGTGCGCCAAACGATTTCTCAAGAATTACGTTGCGACCCTTGGGACCAAGGGTGGCTTTTACTGCGTCGGCGAGAACATTCACGCCCTTAAGCATTTGCTGGCGCGCTTTGTCGCCAAAATGTACTTCTTTAGCTGCCATGATTGATTCCTTAAATGTCAGATTCTGTTCGGAGGTGTGCTTACTCGACGACGGCGTAGATTTCGCTTTCGCTCATCAAGATCAGCTCTTCGCCATCGACTTCGATGGTGTTGCTTCCGGCGTACTGGCCGAAGACGATCTTGTCGCCTACCTTGACGGCAAGCGCATGCTGTTCGCCATTGTCCAGAACCTTGCCATCACCAACTGCAACCACTTCGCCCTGATTGGGCTTTTCCTTGGCGGAACCAGGAAGCACGATGCCTCCAGCAGTGGTTTCCTCTTCTTCCTTGCGACGAACGACCACGCGGTCGTACAGCGGACGGATTTTCATGGGTTTTGGTCTCCACAATTTGACTATAGTTGTTAAGAATGCCCCCATTACTGGGGCTGTGAAGGGATATGGGGATAGGTTTGAGGGTTTCAAGGGATTTTTTAGCACTCTTTTTAATAGAGTGCTAAAAAATTACATTTTGCTGTATTTTTGGTTATTTTTTAACCAGATTGGGCTTCACAAATGCCGCTTCAGCACGGTGTGATCGCCCAAAAGGCCGCCCGACTTAAGTTAGAGGCGCGTTTTTGGTAGGAGGCGCCTGCTGCTGAGCTCGAGTTAAGGTAACTGCTGGCTCACTGTGAATGTCCATTGGTTCTTTTACTACCGTCGGTCGTACTATCAAAGCCATTGTCGTCCACTACTTCGTAGTGACCTTCCAAGGTTGCGCCATCTTCTCTAGCGCCCGCTGCATGGGTATTGGAAAGTGTCTTGTCCAAACCCAGCAGTCGCGCCAGCATGCGCCGTAGCGGGCCTATCAACACGACTACAGCGAAAAAATCGGACAGCAGACCGGGCACAATGAGCAACATACCCGCAAATGCCATGGCCATGTCGTCTACCAATAGGTGCTGCTGCAAAATACCCGTCTGTTGCGCCTGACGCAGGCGCTGAATGCCAGCGGCGCCCACACGCCTAATCAACGCGCCACCCAACAACATCATGGCCATGACCCAAGCGATGGCGGTGAAGGCCGACGTCTCGACGCCTAATTGGATAAGGCTGAGTAACTCGAGCCACGGGTAAACAAAGATGAGCAGACGCATAAATGTGTATTTAGAGACAAACGGGCAGTCAGACTACCAAGCCCCGAGCCTGGCCGAAAGTAACGTTTATCTTGCAGGCCGGCGTGGCTCGGCCTTTGCGGGCCTGACTCACTAAGCCCAAGTCAGTGACCACCTATCACTTTATCGCTACTTTTTACGATTGTGGCTAACGGATACGGCTGACGGTTGTGGCTTACGGTTGTAGCTTGTGGTTATGGCCACACCTCGTAGCTACTCCCTGCGGCCACTCCTCACAGCCATGCCTCACAGCCATGCCTGATAGCCGCGCCTCACAGCCATTCACTGTCGACACGCGCTATCGACACGCCCTATCGTGGCGCCTTATCACCCCCCCACGGGGCCACCCACAGGAGTAACACCATACCCGGCACCGCGAGAGCAGCACACAACAAAAAGAATGTAACCCAACCCACCTGCTCCACAATGAAGCCCGTCGTAGCATTTGCCAAACTGCGTGGCAGCGCGGCCAGCGCTGTAAACAACGCAAACTGGGTGGCTGCAAAGGTTTTACTGGATTCGCGCGCAATAAACGCGGTAAAGGCTGCTGTGCCCAAACCTACGCCTAGATATTCAAAGGCAATAACGGCGGCCAATAGCCACAGCACGGGCCCCACACTCGCTAAATATGCAAAACCCAAAATACTGAATAATTGCACCGCGCCAAATAACCACAGGGCTCGGTTGATGCCCAGCTTGATCATGAGCACACCACCCACCAAGCCACCCACGATAGCGGGCCACAGGGCGGCATTTTTAGCCACCAGCCCTATGTCGGTTTTGGTGAAACCCAGATCTAAATAAAACGGCGTAGACAACGCGGTGGCCATGTTGTCGCCCAGCTTGTAGGCAAACATAAACAGCAGGGCAAGCAACAAGCTATGCCAGCCACGCCGCGCAACGTAATCTTTAAACGGTGCTATGACAGACTCGGCCAAACTTGTTGGCTGCCGCTCTTCTCTAGGGGGCTCGGCTACGAACACCGTTAACGCCACACCCACACTCATAAAAGCCGCGGTAATCCAAAAGACTGCCGACCAAGGCAGTAGATCGGCCAAGATGAGTGACAGCGACCCCGGGACAAGACTTGAAATGCGGTAGGCTTGGACGTGAATAGAATTGCCTAAGCCTAACTCTTCATCGGGTAACAGCTCGCGGCGGTAGGCATCTATTGCCACATCTTGGGTGGCACTAAAAATAGCAATGATCACCGCCATAGCCGCCACTAGGCCCGTGGCATTACCAGGGTCTATGTGGCCGAGGAGCCCAATGGTAATGATGAGTCCTATTTGAGTGAGCAGCATCCAGCCGCGGCGCAACCCCAAAGGTAGTTGCCAGCGATCCATAAGCGGTGCCCAGAGGAACTTCCATGTATAGGGTAGCCCCACTAGGGCAAAGAGCCCAATCTCGGCCAGCGATACGCCCGCGTCCCGAAGCCACGCGGGGACCAGCTGTATCAACAAATACAGCGGCATACCCGATGCTAGCCCGGTGAACACACAGATAAGACTGCGTTTGTTGACCACCGTTTGTAGCTTCACAGCCACTGTCCTCTCATCAGTTGACGGACTCTGCGCTCAGCTGTCGGGGAATTGGTAGTCCTTAAACATCTCACGCAAATCCATTTTTTGGATTTTACCGGTCGCGGTGTGCGGCATTTCATCAATAAACTGCACATCGTCGGGAATCCACCACTTGGCAATTTTACCGTCTAAATAGTCTCTTAATTCGTCCGGCGTGAGATCAGCACCCTGCTCATTGCGCACCACAATCAGCAATGGACGCTCACCCCACTTGGGATGGATTCGGCCAATCACGCCCGCCTCGGCAACTTTAGGATGACCGGTGGCACAGTTTTCCACTTCGATTGACGAGATCCATTCACCGCCAGACTTGATTACGTCTTTGGTACGGTCGGTAATAGACACATAACCCTCGGGGCTAATGGTGGCCACATCGCCAGTTTCAAACCAGCCGGGCTCGGCGTGAGCACTGGAACCCTCTAATTTGTAATAGCTAGAGCAAATCCAGGGGCCGCGCACTTTGAGCGCCCCAAATGCTTTGCCGTCCCACGGCAAGGTGTTGTTGTCATCGTCGGTGATTTTTATTTCTACGCCAAAGACGGGGGTTCCCACATTCGTGCGCATCTTGGCAAAAGTCTCTTCGCTGAAACGCTCACGGTGCGCGCCCGATGAGTTAGACGTGCCGAGTGGGCTCATTTCAGTCATACCCCAGGCGTGGCGCGTATCTACGCCGTAGGTGTCGAACTCTTCCATGATAGAGAGTGGGCAGGCAGAGCCACCCACAACAATGCGCTCCAACGAGTCAACACGCTCGCCGCTGCTGCGCAAATGATTGAGCAAGTTAAGCCACACCGTGGGTACGCCCGCCGACATGGTAACGCCCTCTTCGTTAATCAGCGCTGCAAGGGTGGGACCATCGCCCATTTTCGACCCAGGCATCACCAGTTTGGCACCGGCCACCGGGCAGGCGTAGGGGTTACCCCAGGCATTGACATGGAACATAGGCACAATTGGCAAAATGACGTCGCGACCTGAAATACCCAAGGCATCTGGCATCATGGTGGCGTAGGTGTGCAACATGGTAGAGCGGTGGCTATACATCACCCCTTTGGGGTTGCCTGTGGTACCCGAGGTGTAGCACAGGGCACAGGCGTCGTTTTCATCTAGCTCGGGCCACTCAAAATGGCTGTCGTGCGAAGCCATGAGATCTTCGTAGCACAGCACGTTGTCACGACTGGTTTGGGGCATGTGCTCACGGGTGGTCATAACCACCCAACCTTTAACACCCGGGCATTGGTCTGCTACGCCTTCAATAATGGGCCAGAAATCGGGG
>Ga0181573_10000673_pt1 | contig 35556 bp, 37 predicted proteins | sample 101ome_25_FD_148643 | JGI IMG/M metagenome (GOLD analysis project Ga0181573, IMG submission 148643) | Coastal salt marsh microbial communities from the Groves Creek Marsh, Skidaway Island, Georgia - 101409BT metaG (spades assembly) | ecosystem: Environmental > Aquatic > Marine > Intertidal zone...
CAGCGAGAACGAGTTCTGGAGGGACGCCCGCCTGCTTGGCATGGGCGTGGATCAGTCGTAGCAGGGCGAGTCGGGCCTCCAAATCGGGGACCCACGGTGCGAGGCGTGCTTGCATGTCCACCAACCAGACCTGCGCGTCAAACACATCGTCAAAGGATGTGGTTTGGGCGAGTGTCGCGGCGAGGTGCCGCGTCAGCGCTGTCCGCTGATCGCCGGCGGTGGCTTGAGCTGCCACGTTCAAAGACGGACACAGACTCAGCACGAGAATCCATGCAACCCACCGTTGGCGCATGGTGTTATTGCGCCAGCAGTGACTGAATGGTTGCCAAGGCATCCTCGACGGGAATGCTGGTGTTTGTTCCATCTCGGCGAGACTGAATTTCGATGAGGCCCTCATTGAGGGAACGTTCGCCGATGGTGACGCGAACCGGAATCCCAATCAGCTCCATTTCCGCAAACTTGACGCCGGGCCGCTCTTTGCGATCATCGACAAAGACCTCAAGACCTGCTGCCAAGCACGTGTTGTAGAGGGTCTCTGTAGCCGAAGCGACCGCCTCTGATTTGTCGGCATTCAGTGGCACGAGTGCCACAGAGAAGGGCGCTAACGCCGTGGGCCAGATGATACCCCGCTCATCGTAATTTTGCTCGATCGCCGCAGCGATGATGCGCGTGACGCCGATGCCATAGCAACCCATCACCATAGGGCAGGTTTTGCCCTGCTCATCGAGAACCACCGCATTCATCGCTTCACTGTACTTCGTGCCCAGCTGGAAGATATGCCCGACTTCAATTCCTCGGCGTATCTCGAGCGTCCCCTGACCGCAAGGACTTGGGTCGCCTGCCACCACGTTGCGGAGGTCTGCCTGTTGCTCGATCTGCGCGTCGCGATCCCAGTTGACACCGCGATAGTGAATGCCATCGCGGTTCGCGCCACAGACGAAGTCTGCCAACTGCGCCGCGGCGTGATCAACGATCACGACGATGTTATCGGGCAAGCCGACGGGGCCGAGGGAGCCGACTTCTGCGCCCACCTGGCGCTGAACTTCCTCCGGCGCCGCGAAGGTGAGCGGGCTTGCGACCTGTGCCAACTTGGCGGCCTTGATTTCATTGAGTTGATGATCACCGCGCAACACGAGTGCGACCAGCTGGCCCGGCACCTCGCCCAGCACAAACAGCGTTTTCACACCGCGACTGGCTGCAATGTTAAATTGCGTCTCTAGGTCTGCAATCGATCGCGCTTGCGGTGTCGCAAATTCCTCCAGCGGCTGCGCGGCTTCAGCGCGCGGGGTCGTTGGTGGAACAGCTGCAGCGAGTTCCACGTTGGCTGCGAAATCGCTGTCGTTGGAAAACGCGATGTCATCTTCTCCTGAATCAGCAAGGACATGGAATTCGTGAGAGTGGCTACCGCCAATGGCGCCCGTATCGGCTTCAACGGCCCTAAAATCCAAGCCAAGCCGCGAGAAGATAGTGGTGTAAGCCTCATGCATTCGCCAGTAGGTTTGCTCAAGAGAGCCTTGATCGATGTGGAAGGAGTATGCGTCCTTCATAATAAACTCGCGCGAGCGCATCACACCAAAGCGGGGCCGAATTTCGTCTCTAAATTTCGTTTGGACCTGATAGAAATTCAGTGGAAGTTGCTTGTAGCTCTTCACTTCCTGTCGCGCAAGAAAGGTAATAATCTCCTCGTGGGTTGGTCCCAAACAAAAGTCGCGCTGATGCCGATCTTGAAGGCGACACAGCTCAGGGCCATATTGTTCCCAGCGGCCCGACTCGTGCCACAGCTCCGACGGCTGTACGACAGGCATTGTGACTTCAAGCGCGCCAGCGCGGTCCATCTCCTCTCTGACAACCGTTTCTACCTTTTTTAACACGCGTAAACCGAGTGGCATCCAGGCATAAATGCCTGCGGCAATTCGGCGAATCAGGCCCGCGCGAAGCATCAGCTGATGACTGATGACTTCCGCGTCTGCCGGCGTTTCTTTCAACGTGGACAGGAGGAATTGACTCGCGCGCATGGGGCTACTCCGAAAATTGGGCGCAACATTCTAATCGCCAGCTCGCTTGCGGTACAGCATCGGGCTCAGATTTTCTCGCAGACAGAAATTAGACGAAAAAAATAGGTGTTTTTCCTTCCACATACTCAATTGGCCCTTGTTTTTTCGGGCTTCTCTGGTGTTGAATCCACCGGACCTTCGGCACCAAGCAGTTCGGCTGTGTGCTGGCTTGGTCATTAACCTCAACGTGTTTTAGAAAAAGGTGAAATCAACCATGGCAACGAAGAAAGCTCCAGCAAAGAAAGCTGCTGCAAAGAAAGCTCCTGCGAAAGTCGCTCCAGCGAAACCAAAAGTGAAAGCGATTCAGGAAAAGATGTCCAAAACGCAAATCGTAGCGACCATCGCCGAGAACACGGGCCTCTCTAAGAAGCAGGTGGGCGACGTGATGCAACAGCTTGAGGGCCTGATTGAAGGCAGCATCAAGAAGCGTGCTGTCGGTGAATTCACCATCCCGGGTTTGATGAAAATCACGACTGTTCGCAAGCCTGCGGTCAAGGCGCGCAAGGGCATCAACCCCTTCACCGGCGAGGAGACCACTTTCAAGGCGAAGCCGGCGAGCACCGCGGTTAAAGTGCGCCCACTGAAGAAGATGAAGGAGTTTGCTAACAACTGAAGCGGTTGTTGCATTCTGACGCTTGAGAGCAATGAGGCTCATGCGAGCAGTCACTGGAAAAAGCCCCGCCGTGTCGGGGCTTTTTTTATTTGTGGTTTTGGTTGTGCGCGAGGTTTATTGGATGGCGCACACGTGCTGGGTTGTAGATGGGCGCCGATAACCGTGCAAGGTGGGTTTCGGTATTGCCACAAGCCTGCAAGTCAGGCCGAGCAGCTTGTCTGCTCAGAGAGAGGATCAGCGCGGTGCTTTCCTAAAACCGTGATTTGCGGTACCCTCCGCGCCCTTGAAACTAGCCGGATTCGGCCCCAAAACGGGTGCAATGTGAGATTGATCCGGGGAGTGAGTAATCATGCCGATTTATGAATATCAATGTGCTGACTGCGGGCATCAGCTTGAGGCTTTGCAAAAGCTGTCTGATGCACCGCTTACAGTGTGCCCGCAATGTCAGGAATCCGCGCTGCGTAAGTGCGTCAGTGCGCCGTCCTTCCGTTTGAAGGGCGGTGGCTGGTATGAAACCGATTTCAAAAAGAGTGGACAGAAGAACCTTGCTGGTGATCAGGGCGCAAGCCAATCAACCTCGGCCGCTGACTCCAAGCCCTCTGACACTAAGCCGGCTTCGAGTGCCGCCGCGTCAACAGGCAACACAGCAGCGACCACCTGAATCAGAACAGATACGGAATTAACTATGCGAAGCCATTATTGTGGTGCAGTAAACGAGACTTTGATCGACGAGACGGTAACTTTGTGTGGCTGGGTTGATCGACGTCGTGACCACGGTGGCGTGATTTTTCTCGATCTTCGGGATCGTGAAGGGATCGTGCAGGTCGTGTTTGATCCCGATACTGAGGAGCATTTCCAGCGTGCAGATCGTGTGCGTAGCGAGTATGTACTGAAGATCACCGGGAGAGTCCGCGCCAGAGGCGAAGGCACAGTGAATCCCAACATGGCGACCGGCACGATTGAGGTTCTGGGTAAGACCTTGGAGATCCTGAGCGAGGCCGCGACGCCGCCGTTCCCGCTCGATGCACATCACGCTGTGGGCGAAGACGTGCGCCTGAAGTACCGCTACATGGATCTACGCCGTCCGGAAATGCAGGCGAATCTGATGGCTCGCTCGCGTGTGACTTCGAGCGTGCGCCGCTACCTCGATGACAACGGATTCCTCGACATTGAGACGCCCATTTTGACCCGAGCCACGCCCGAAGGTGCCCGCGACTATCTCGTGCCGAGTCGCACCCACCCGGGATCATTTTTCGCGTTGCCGCAGTCACCCCAGCTGTTCAAACAATTGCTGATGGTTTCTGGATTTGACCGCTACTACCAAATCGCGCGATGTTTCCGCGATGAAGATCTGCGAGCAGACCGTCAGCCAGAGTTCACCCAGATCGATATTGAAACGTCGTTCCTTGATGAACAGGAGATCATGTCCCTGACCGAGGGAATGGTCCGAAACCTGTTTGCTGAGCATTTGTCGGTCGACCTCGGTGAATTCCCCCGGATGACTTGGCACGAGGCGATGGAGCGCTTCGGCTCCGATAAGCCCGATTTACGGGTTGCTTTAGAGTTGGTGTCGATTGATGACTTGATGGCTGATGTCGAATTCAAGGTGTTCAGTGGTCCTGCCGCTGACCCCGCCGGTCGTGTTGCTGCGCTGAGAGTACCTGGCGGTGCGACTTTGTCGCGCAAGGATTTGGATGATTACACGAAATACGTTGCCATTTATGGAGCGAAAGGCCTTGCTTGGGTCAAGGTGAACGACCGCTTGGCTGGAATCGAGGGGCTGCAGTCACCGATCCTCAAATTTATACCGGAATCAGTGGTCAGCCAGTTGCTCGACCGACTCGCAGTTGAAGATGGCGATCTGATTTTCTTTGGCGCTGATCAGCGACACATTGTCAATGAGGCGCTTGGGGCGTTGCGGCTCAAGGTGGCGCAAGACCTCAACCTTGTGCGAAGCGGTTGGGCGCCGCTGTGGGTGGTGGACTTCCCGATGTTTGAAGCAGACGGGCAAGGCGGTCTGACACCACTGCATCACCCGTTTACCGCGCCGGCGTGTTCCGTTGAGAGTTTGCAGGAGAATCCTGCGGCGGCGCTGTCTCGCGCTTATGACATGGTACTCAACGGCAGCGAGATTGGCGGTGGTTCGGTGCGTATTCACCGCAGCGACATGCAGCAGGCGGTGTTCGACATCCTCGGGATCTCCGAAGCCGAGGCGCAAGAGAAGTTTGGTTTCTTACTCTCCGCGCTACAGTTCGGTGCGCCGCCCCATGGTGGCCTAGCATTTGGACTCGATCGATTGGTGATGCTCATGGTGGGCGGGCAATCGATCCGCGATGTCATCGCATTCCCTAAAACACAGTCGGCGCATTGCGTGATGACCGATGCGCCGGGGGATGTGAGCGAAGTCCAGCTACGGGAACTGAGTATTCGTTTGCGGCAGAAAGCCACGACCCCAACAGACTGATTCGGAGCGCGAAATGGCGGGACATAGTAAATGGGCCAATATTAAACACCGAAAAGCGGCGCAGGACGCAAAGCGGGGCAAGCTCTTTACTAAGTTGATCAGAGAATTGGTTGTCTCCGCGAAAGCCGGGGGTGGTGTTGTCGAGGACAACCCGCGTCTTCGCGCGGCTGTTGACAAAGCGCTGGGCGCCAATATGACCCGGGATACGATCGATCGGGCTATTGCCAGAGGTGCGGGCAATAACGATACCGATAACATGGAAGAGCTGACCTATGAGGGTTACGCGCCTGGAGGTGTTGCCGTTTTGGTCGAGGCTATGACTGACAATCGTAATCGAACGGTCGCAGAGGTTCGTCATGCATTTACCAAGCGCGGCGGTAACTTAGGCACTGACGGTTCCGTCGCTTATCTCTTTGCTCGCAAGGGCAGTATTGTGTTTGCCGCCGGTGCCGATGAAGACGCGATCATGGAGGCAGCGCTGGAGGCGGGTGCTGAAGATGTCATCAGCCATGACGACGGTAGTGTGGAAGTGCTGACCGCTTGGGAAGATTTTTCAGACGTGAAAGGCGCACTTCAGGTCGCAGGCTTAGAGCCAGAGGGTGGCGAGGTGACGATGATACCCAGCACGTCCGTGACGCTCGATGCTGATGGTGCGCAAACCGTGATGGCGTTGGTTGACATGTTGGAAGATCTCGATGATGTGCAAAATGTCTTCACCAACGCCGATATCCCCGAGGATGTTCTCGCCACGCTGTAAAACCAGCGCATGACGTTTTACCTCGCTTCGTTCAGAATGGTCGTGTGCGAGGGAGGCCTGTATGGCAATCATTCTGGGAATCGACCCGGGTTCTAGGAAGGCGGGTTTCGGCGTGATACGCGTCGAAGGCAGTCGCTGTACTTACTTGACTAGCGGCGTGATTCGTCTGCCCGTAGATCAGCCGCTCGCGCCGCGCTTGCAGGTTCTTTTCAGCGCCGTGAATCAGATTATCGATGAATTCTCGCCCACCGAACTGGCGATTGAGCAGGTGTTTATGGCGAAAAGCGCCGATGCAGCGCTTAAGCTAGGTCAGGCCCGCGGTGCGGCGATGGTCGCCTGTGTCAATCGGGACTTAGTGGTATCTGAGTACTCGGCCCGACAAATTAAACAATCGGTGGTGGGAACTGGGGCAGCCACAAAGTTACAAGTGCAGCACATGGTGAAAACGCTGCTAAGGTTGCCCGCAGAGCCCAAAGAGGACGCAGCCGACGCGCTCGCCGCAGCACTCTGCCATGCCCATGGCCGATCTATTCGCGACAAGACCGGGGCAGTGCAGTTCGGCCAAGGCCGTCTGAAATAGGTCGAGAATGAGCATCATGAGAGATGCGGTATACGGTAGACTAGGACCATGATTGGACATCTGCGCGGCATACTGATAGCAAAACACCCTCCGGAGATCTTGGTTGAGGTCGGCGGCGTTGGCTATGAGGTGCAAGTGCCGATGACCACCTTGTATCAGTTGCCAGAGATCGGTGAAGAAGTCGCGCTACTCACACATTTTGTTGTTCGCGAGGATGCGCAGCTACTTTTTGGATTTGCTGATCAAGAGGATCGACGACTGTTTCGTGAATTGGTCAAGGTCAGTGGTGTCGGGCCTCGGTTAGCACTCACGTTGTTGTCCGGAATGACTGCGAGAGATTTTGCTCGGTGCCTACAGCGCGATGATATTTCATCGTTGGTTGCTCTTCCTGGAGTGGGTCGAAAGACAGCTGAGCGTCTGCTTGTTGAGATGCGCGATAAGGCGGGCCAGTGGCTTGAGGAACTGAGTCCAGCGCAGCAGTTAGCAACGTCCGACGCCGGTCAGTCTGCAGTCGCCGATCCGCGTGCGGAGGCCGAGCAGGCGCTGGTGGCGCTGGGTTATAAGCCGACTGACGCCGCAAAATTACTCTCAGGCCTCGATGCATCGGATGACACCAGTGCGGAGGAGTTCATCCGACTGGCGCTACGGGCAGCCGCGCCGAGGACGCGATCATGATTGAGACCGACCGACTGGTAGCCGCAGAAAGCAGCAGTGGTATCGACGATTCGCTTGATCGTGCAATCCGTCCGAAGACGCTCGCGGATTATATTGGCCAGCAGTCGGTTCGCGAGCAAATGGATATTTTCCTATCTGCAGCGAAGGCGCGAACCGAGCCCTTGGATCACACCTTGATTTTCGGCCCGCCCGGACTCGGTAAAACCACGTTGGCCAGCATCATTGCCCATGAGATGGGCGTGCAGCTGAAAACCACATCCGGTCCAGTGCTTGAGAAGGCGGGTGATATTGCTGCCCTCATGACCAACCTCGAGCCTGGCGATGTGTTGTTCATCGACGAAATCCATCGGCTGAGCCCCTATGTTGAGGAGGTGCTTTATCCAGCGATGGAAGACTTCCAGCTCGACATCATGATTGGTGAGGGGCCGGCTGCGCGTTCAATCAAGCTCGATTTGCCGCCTTTTACTTTGGTCGGCGCCACCACGCGCGCCGGATTGCTCACGTCACCGCTTCGTGATCGTTTTGGTATCGTGCAGCGCCTTGAGTTTTACGATGTCGATGATCTGGCGAAGATCGTCAGCCGCTCAGCACAGATTCTAGGTATTGCTATGGACTCCCAGGGTGCCGCTGAAATCGCCCGGCGCTCGCGAGGCACCCCCCGAATTGCCAACCGCTTGTTGCGTCGGGTACGCGACTACGCAGAGGTGAAGGCCGATGGCCAGATTTCATCACCTGTCGCGCAGGCGGCGCTCGATATGCTCAATGTTGATGTGCGAGGGTTTGATCACCTCGACCGACGCCTGTTATTGGCGATGATCGAAAAGTTCGACGGCGGGCCTGTGGGTATCGATTCACTCGCCGCGGCGCTGTCAGAAGAGCGAGGCACCTTAGAGGATGTGCTTGAACCCTATCTCATTCAGCAGGGCTTTATCATCCGTACCCCGAGAGGCCGTATGGTGACCCGAAATGCCTATGCACACTTCGGCTTGTCAATGCCCAAGTCCGATGTTCCCCAGTCGCTACCATTGGACTTGGATGCTGGAGAATGATCGCTGAATTTTCAATGCCACAGCGTGTCTATATAGAGGATACCGATGCTGGCGGGATTGTTTACTACGTGAACTATCTGAAATATTTCGAGCGCGCGAGAACTGAGTTGATGAGAGCGCAAGGATTCGCCAAGGCGGCCATGATCGATGATGATTTACTGTTCGTGGTGAGCGATTTACAGATCAATTATCGCCAGCCCGCCCGCCTCGATGATGCATTGACAGTCACCGCCGCTATCACGGGTATGGGTGGCGCGACATTGACATTTGCGCAGGCGGTTTACCGTGGGGAGAGCTGTCTCGTGGATGGTGTTATTCGTATCGCGGCGGTGAGTCAGTCGACGGGCAAGCCGCAAAAGCTACCCGCGGCAATGCGCGAGGGTTTGACAGCGCAACGAAGCAATTTGAAGCAGCCATGAAGTGTTTTAAAACGTTGTGCAACACGGGTGACGGCGCTGAGGATAGGTTTGGCGATAGTGGCAATGCGAGATTTTAGGAGGGCGAAAAGTGACTGAAGAACTGGGATTGCTCGATCTAGTGCTGGGTGCCAGTTTCACCGTGCAGCTCGTGATGGGGCTCTTGCTGCTGGCGTCTATGGTGTCGTGGTACATGATTGTTCAGCGCATGATGTTGTTGAGCCGTACCGAGGCCGACCTGCTCGATTTCGAGGAGCGCTTTTGGTCGGGCGTCGACTTAGCAGAGTTGTACCGAGAAGGTAACGAGGCGGTCGCGGAGGGACACTTACCCACGGGAGTGGAGAGTATCTTCCGAGCGGGTTTCAAAGAATTTTCGCGCTTGTCGCAAGAGTCTGATATCGAGGCAGATGCGATCCTAGAAGGCTCGCGACGAGCAATGCGTGTGGCGACACTGAGAGAAAGTGATCGATTGGAAGAGAATTTGCCATTTTTGGCATCGGTCGGCTCCACCAGCCCCTACATTGGTTTGTTTGGCACGGTCTGGGGCATTATGCATTCCTTCCGCGGTCTCGCGAACGCGACCCAAGCCACGCTGGCAACCGTGGCTCCCGGTATTTCAGAGGCGCTGATTGCGACCGCCATGGGGCTCTTCGCGGCGATTCCAGCGGTGTTGGCTTATAACCGGTTTGCTTCTCGGGTCGATAGCCTAGTCAATCGCTACGACACTTTTGTCGACGAGTTCTCCGGTATCTTGCAGCGCCAGACCTTTGCTGTGCGCGCGCAGCGCTCGCGAGGTCTCTAACGATGCGTCAGCGTCGCGCTGTGTCAGAAATCAACGTCGTGCCCTACATCGATGTCATGCTGGTGCTACTGATTATTTTCATGGTCACCGCGCCAATGTTGATGCAAGGCGTTAAGGTGGATTTACCGAAGACGGATGCGTCGCCAGTTGATCAGCAGGATGCCGAACCCCTCATTGTTTCGGTCGACGCGCAGGGTCAATTGTTTCTCAATTTGGGGGTTGATGAAAAACAAGCGCTGTCACTGCCCACGGTTAAACAACGCGTCGCGGTGGTCCTGCGACGTACACCGGATAAACCAGTACTTGTCTGGGGCGATCAGTCCGTGCCGTATGGCACAGTCGTGACGGTGATGTCGGCGCTACAAGACGCAGGCGCACCTGCCGTGGGGTTGGTGACCGAATCACCCTTGGGGCCGTGAGCGCATGTGGGATCGTATCCATTGGGTTGGGATGCCGGTACTCATGACACTGCTGCTGCATGCGGTCGTGGTCGTCACGCTTCTTTGGCGCTGGCCGGACCCTCGGACGGTCGAAGCTTCTGCGCCACCTGCAGCACCGATACAGGCGATGTTAGTGAGCGCTGAGCAACTACGGCCCAAGCCCGCCCCTGTGCCACCGCGCCCTGTTGCGCCTAGGCCGCGTACACCGCCCAAGCCAGAGGCAAACACCCAGCAGCGCCCTGAACCGCGAGTTCAGCCGACAGTTGTTGCGCCTGAGCGAGTTGACTTGATTGAGGCGGAAGACCCGCCCACGCCCGAACTGAGCGAAGCAGAATTGGCCGCGTTGACACGCGCTGAAATAGAAGCGGCATTGGCTTTGGATATGCAAAGTGATAACGGTGCATCGGCAACATTGCGCGATCGCGTGTCGGCAACCATTCGCCTCGCAGTGGTCAACCGCTGGACGCGCCCTCCGAGTGCGCGCAATGGGATGCTTGCCGTGTTGGCGATTCAACTGGTGCCCACAGGTGATGTGGTGTCAGTGAGTGTGGAACAAAGCAGCGGTGACAATGCCTTTGATCGAAGCGCGATCAATGCGGTTGAGAAAGCCGCGCGTTTTCCAGAGGTCGCACAGTTGGACACGCGCACCTTTGAGCGTGATTTTCGTCGGTTTACACTGATCTTCAGGCCTGAGGATTTGAGGTACTAAATGTTAAGAATGCTAAAAGTCGTCTTGTGTGTGCTCGGTTTGAGCCTGTCCACTTGGGCGTCCGCGCAGCTCTCAATTGAAATCACGCAGGGCGTTGATAATCCGACGCCGGTTGCGATCGTGCCCTTTGCCTGGCGAGGGGTCGGTGCGCCTTCTGAAGATGTGGCGAGAATCGTCGATAATGATTTAGCCCACAGTGGCCAGTTTGCTCCGGTCAACCGACGCGACATGCTGAGCTTCCCAAGTCGCGCATCCGAGCTTTATTTTCGCGATTGGCGAGCAATTTCTGCGGAATACATTGTCATTGGCGAGGTGCGCGGTGGTGCGCGTATCGAGGTCGAATATCAGCTATTTGATGCGATCCGTCAGGTTAAAATCGCTAGCGGTGTCGTCAGCGGCGTGGCCTCTGAAACGCGCATGTTGGGCCACCAAGTTGCCGATCAGATCTATGAACAACTCACGGGCATCCCGGGGGCGTTCGCGACCCGTCTGCTCTATGTATCGGTGAATCGTAATCCAAATGGCAAGGACTTTTACCGATTGACCTTGGCGGATTCCGACGGTCGGCGGCCCATTGTGTTACTTGAGAGCCGTGATCCGATTCTATCGCCCGCGTGGTCACCCGATGGTTCCGAGGTTGCTTACGTCTCTTATGAGACATCGCGCCCTGCAATTTATCGTCAGAATCTTATGACGGGGAATCGTGAACAACTCACCAATTTTACGGGTCTGAACAGCTCTCCCGCCTGGTCGCCCGACGGTTCGGCGATGGCGATGGTGCTGTCAAAGGACGGTAATCCCGACTTGTATCTGATGGATTTGGCGACCCGGGAGCTGACGCGACTGACGCAGCACTACGCGATTGACACTGAGCCGACATGGATGCCCGACGGGCGCTCACTGCTGTTTACCTCAGATCGTGGTGGTAAGCCGCAGATTTATCGCTATGAGTTGCAGACGGGCCGTATTAATCGCGTCACTTTTGAAGGCGCCTACAACGCCCGAGCCCGTGTGGCACAGGATGGTCGCAATGTGGCCATGATCCACCAAAGCGGCGGGCAGTATCACATCGCGGTCCAAGACCTAGTGACAGATCGGGTCACAGTACTGACGACGACCGACCTCGATGAGAGCCCGACCATTGCGCCCAACGGATCGATGGTGCTTTACGCCACCAAGGATGGCGAACGCAGTATTCTTCGTGCGGTTGCAGTGGATGGCGGAGTGCGGTTTAGCCTGCCCGCTCGTGAGGGGAGTGTGCAAGAGCCCGCGTGGTCTCCCTACGTGAATGCACAACGATGAAAGGTGTAATTTTTTTTTACAGAAGGCAACAAAAGTGTCGGTTATGCGCTACATTACGCAATTGGGATCGTTATCATCTATAGATAGGAATGAATCATGACAGTTTTCGCTAGAATTGGACGGGCTGCGCTAGTGGGCGCTTTTGTCACTGTTTTGGCTGCCTGTGGTGGCAGCGTCAAGGAGGATGAAGCGGCAGCTGCGGAAGCGGCAGCGCAGCAGCAGGCGGCGCAAGAGGCAGCACGTGCCGAGGCGGCACGCCAGCAGGCTGCGCGAGCACGCGAGGAAGCCGCCGCACAGGCAGCGCTTGCAGACGCGGCGACAGCTGCGGGCACCGTATTTTACTTCGATTTTGATAGCTCCGAATTAAGTCGCGAAGCGCGTGCAGCCATTGACGCGCATATCGCGTTGATGTTGAGCAATCGTGCCAGCGCCCGACTCGAGGGTCATACCGATGAGCGCGGCTCGCGGGCATATAACCAGGCACTCGGCGAACGCCGAGCCAATGCGGTGCGCGATTACATGGTGGCCAATGGCGTGCCAGCTTATCGCTTGGAGTCGATTAGCTACGGCGAGGAAAACCCTGTTGCCTACGGTTCGGGAGAGTCAAATTGGCAGCAAAACCGCCGTGTTGAGCTGAAATAACGAGACGTCTCATGATCGCAAGAATGTCCTCGAAGCCGGTGCTGTTTGCCGGCTTTTTCATGTCCTTCGCCACCAGCGTCGCGATTGCGCAAATCGTGGAGAATAGGGCAGTAGCCGAGCCAGATCAGCCCTTTATTCGGGGCTACTCGGGATCTACTGTGGTGGTGGAGCCAGTGGTGAGCGCAGCGACCGCGCAGCAAAGTGCGGGCGATATGGTGCTCCGACTACAACAACTCGAGGTTGATATTCGCCGCTTGAATGGCATCGTCGAGGAACAACAGCAACTCATTAGGGTACTGAGTGAGCAAAGTCTTGAGCGTTATATCGATATGGACCGACGGCTCCTCGCTCTCTCGGGGCAGCCCGAAAATGCAGATACCCAGACGGCCAGTGATTCTGAAACCCGCCATGGAACCAGTGATGCTGCGGGTGGTAGCTCAGCCGGCGCGCAACAAGGCACTACCCAAGTCGCTACAGAGCCGGGAGAACAGGTTGCCTATAGAGAGGCCTACAACTTGGTGCGCTCTCGAGAGTTTGCCTCCGCGATTGAGTATTTCAATGCCTTTCTGGCGCAGTACCCCTTCGGACGTTTTGCGCCCAATGCGCATTACTGGTTGGGTGAGCTGTATCTCGTGGTCGAACCAGCAGATCCGGAGTTGGCGCGCCAGAATTTCCAGCTGCTTCTCGATCAATATCCGTCGCACGCTAAGGTGCCCGATGCTCTGTACAAACTCGGGCGAGTGCATTTTTTGAAAGGCAATCCGGATCGAGCGCGCGAATTTTTCGACCGGGTGATACGTGAATTTGGTTCGCAGAATCACCCCGCCGCACAATTGGCACAGGAATTCCTGAACGAGCAGTACTAGCCTGAGCGAGCAGTACTCGTGAGTATGCTTCGCCCAATGCGGCTTCTTTTATGACGACCACTGCGACTATGACAAACACTGCCACGCTTCGGATTACCGAGATATTTCACTCCCTGCAGGGTGAGGCGAGAGCCACGGGCTTGCCCACGGTGTTTGTCCGTCTGACCGGGTGTCCGCTTCGTTGTGTCTACTGTGATACGGCTTACGCCTTCTCGGGTGGTGAGCTCTACTCGATTGATGACATTGTGTTGAAGGTGGCGACTTACCAATGCGACAGGGTCTGCGTAACGGGTGGTGAACCGCTTGCACAGCCCAATTGCCTGATCTTGTTGAGAGCGCTTTGCGACGCGGGCTGTGAGGTGTCGTTAGAGACGAGCGGCGCAATCAGTATCGCCGAGGTTGATCAGCGTGTGAGCCGTGTCGTTGACTTGAAAACGCCTGACTCTGGAGAGCTGAGTCGAAACGACTACGACAACATGGACTGTTTGACGCCTCACGATCAGGTAAAGTTTGTCATTTGTAGCCGAGGTGACTATGACTGGGCCCGCCTGCAGTGCGATCGCTACCGGCTTTACGACCGCGGTTGTGAGATCTTGTTCTCTCCTTCATTTGGTGCTCAGGATGCCACGGAGTTAGCCGGTTGGATTTTGCAGGACCGACTGAAAGTGCGATTGCAGTTGCAGCTACACAAACTGCTTTGGAACGATGCACCGGGGCATTGATATGACGCGAGCGATTGTATTGATCTCTGGTGGTCTCGACAGTGCAACGGTGCTCGCGATGGCTGTTGCGCAGGACCGACAGTGTTATACCTTGAGTTTTGATTACGGGCAGCGTCACCGCGCTGAACTGTCGGCGGCAGTTGCAATCGCTGCACAATATCCAGGCGTAGAGCACAAGGTGGTCGGGCTTGACCTCGGCGGTATCGGCGGCTCCGCATTGACTGACCTGTCGATTGATGTGCCCACTGCTCCCACTGAGGGTATTCCGGTGACCTATGTGCCGGCGCGCAACACGGTTTTCTTGTCGATTGCGATGGGTTGGGCCGAGGTAGTCGATGCCGAGGAAATCTATCTTGGGGTCAATGCGGTCGATTACTCCGGGTATCCCGATTGTAGACCCGCATTTATCAGTGCTTTTCAGTCTTTAGCTGCGGTCGCCACCAAAGCTGGCGTCGAGGGACACCCGCCTCAGATCAAAACGCCGATTATCGATATGAGCAAAGGCGAGATCATTGCCGCGGGTACAGCACTTGGCGTGGACTATTCTCTGACAGTTTCGTGTTATCAGGCGGATGAGCAGGGTCGAGCTTGTGGCGTGTGTGATAGTTGTCGATTGCGCCGACTCGGGTTTGTGGAGGCGGGAATTGCAGACCCGACGCGGTATCAGGGGAGAGAGTATGACTAAAGAGTTGATTAAAAGAACCGGGTTACGGCGATTGCTCTACACCCTCGTGAACTCTGGCCGAGGACTAGCATTTTTGTTGCGTCACGAGGAAGCGTTTCAGCTAGAGGTCCTGTGCGCAATTGTTTTGGCGCCGCTGGCATTGTGGTTGCCTGCAACGCCGGTCGAAACTGTTCTGTTGCTCGGCAGCCTCATGTTGGTATTGATCGTTGAGGTTCTAAATACTGCGGTAGAGGCGCTGACTGATCGCATCGGTCTTGAGCGCCACACCTTATCAGGCCTCGCTAAGGACCTGGGATCTCTCGCAGTCACTCTCTCACTAGTGTGGGTTCTCGTAGTGTGGGGGTTGATTGCCTGGCCTTATTTGACCGGCTTGCTTGTCTGGTGATCTGACAAAAAAGGTTGAAACTTTGAGAGAGATCCGTAAACTTCGGCGCTCTGCGTTTGCGGGCCGTTAGCTCAGTCGGTAGAGCAGTTGGCTTTTAACCAATTGGTCGCTGGTTCGAACCCAGCACGGCCCACCATCTCTAAAAAGTTAGCAGACTCAGCGCTGCTAACTTTTTTTTCAATTCCCAAACCGGCGCGCCAAATCACTTCTTAGAATTGCGATTGCTGTAACAGGTGTGCGAGCAGTTGAGCCGGTTTAAACTGCCATCGTCATGCATAGGAGAATCATAGTGAATTTTAACAGATTGAATCCAATGACCGGGGAGGTGGCTTCAAGTGCTGAGGCCATGAAAGCCGCTGATATGCCGGTAATTGCTGCTAGGGCGCAGGCGGGGTTTTCCACATGGTCCGCCATGGGACCGAACGCTCGCCGCGCGGTGTTGATGAATGCAGCGGCCACGCTCGAAGCCAAAAAAGATGATTTTATTGACGCCATGATGGGGGAGATCGGCGCCACTGCCGGTTGGGCGATGTTTAACCTGACGCTGGCCGCCGGCATGGTTCGGGAGGCTGCTGCGTTGACGACTCAGATATCAGGCGAAGTCATCCCCTCAGATAAACCCGGATGCATGGCGATGGCTCTGCGGGAGCCGGTGGGAGTGATGTTAGGAATCGCGCCCTGGAACGCGCCGATTATCCTTGGGGTACGCGCCATCGCTGTGCCGCTGGCTTGCGGCAACAGCGTTATTCTCAAAGCGAGTGAAAGATGTCCGCGTACCCATGCCCTGATTATCGAGGCGTTCGCTGAAGCAGATTTTCCTGAAGGTGTCGTGAATGTGGTAACCAACGCGCCCGAGGATGCCGCTGAGGTTGTCGGTGCCCTCATTGACGCGCCTGACGTGAAACGCATCAATTTCACCGGTTCCACCGAGGTGGGTAGGATCATCGCCAAACGCGCGGCGGAACACCTGAAACCTGTGTTACTGGAACTGGGCGGTAAGGCACCCATGGTCGTTTTGGAAGATGCGGACCTAGACGAGGCAGTGAAAGCGGCTGCTTTTGGTGCCTATATGAATCAGGGACAGATTTGTATGTCTACAGAGCGTCTGATTGTTGTCGACACTGTGGCCGATGCATTCGCAGCCAAATTTGCCGAAAAAGTACGTTCAATGCCTGTGGGGGATCCGCGGGAAGGCAAAACGCCGCTGGGGGCAGTGGTCGATGTCAAAACCGTAGCCCACTGCCAGGCTCTGGTTGAAGATGCCTTGGCCAAAGGCGCTGAACTTCTCGTTGGCGGCGAAACAACACACAACGTTCTGATGCCTGCGCACCTGTTGGATAAAGTGACCCCCACGATGAAGTTGTTTCGGGATGAGAGCTTTGGCCCGGTCGTGGGTATTGCTCGAGCCCGTGATGAGGAACATGCGATCGACCTGGCCAATGATAGCCAGTACGGCTTGTCAGCGTCAGTTTTTACCCGCGATATAGCGAAAGGACTCCGGGTGGCGAAACGGATTGAATCAGGGATGTGTCACGTGAACGGACCGACCGTGCACGATGAGGCCCAGATGCCTTTCGGCGGTATGAAAGCTTCCGGTTACGGTCGTTTTGGTGGAAAAGCCGGTATCGATGCCTTTACGGAAACGCGCTGGATTACCGTTGAGACAGAGCCTGGTCATTTCCCGATTTAAATCTAGGGGCTATATCCCGTCAGTCCAATGATGCTAGTTGGAGCCGCAACGCCATCGCTCGCGCGGCCCGAGTTGCCGGACTCACCTGAGGGTGTGTCGGCGATTCACACCATGAAGGCAATGCCTGCCGATACGCGACCCTTGCTTCCGCTATTGCATTCGCGAGCCCAGCCTCAGACAGAAATCAATCGGGTGGCTGAAGAGATGCAGCGGTGCATCTTGCTGCAGGGTAGCCGGGCGGATTGGATAACAGCAGTACTCGACTGATGGTGGTAAGAGTCGCGCTCATCACTCGGCTCTGGGCGTGAGGCGGATCCGCGGTACCATGAATAACGTTGCCAGTGCGACTCCACAAAACGTCCAAAAAATGCCTCGGTAACTCCCGGTGAGGTCAAAGATCAGTCCAAATAGGGGCGGCGTCGTGAGCAGAACCAGCAAAACCACACTGGTCAGCAGCCCCATTGCACGACCGACGATCGCTGTGCCAAACATTTGTGGCGCCAAAAAACTTTCCATCGGTAGCATCAGACCGCCAAAGAATCCGACCGCGGCTACGCCGAGGGCAATGACACCGTAGCCCATTCCCGCCTGCGCTAACACGGCCAAACCTAGCGCATAGCCTGTGAGTGATAACAAAAGGATCCGTCTTGCTCCCAGTCGGTCGGACAGTGCCGCAAATGATAGCTTTGAGATAAAGCCACAGGCGGCATAGATTGAAATCAGTCGTGCAGCCTGCACCGTTGTTGCGCCGGTGTCGACGCCGAGTGACGCAAGATTAGTGACCACGCCTTTCATACCGCCCGTGACGATCCCCACCGTAAAAGCAAGCATCCAAAATGCCGGGTCACTGAGGATACGCCAGGCACCGATGTGGGTCGGTTGACGCGTTGGCGTCGTGTCTGCTGAGATCGTCGGCCCATCACCACAGCCTGGCGGCCAGGCGCTGACCATCAGTGCGGCTGGGACTGTCCAGCACATCAATATGCCAGTCAACACCTGTAACGCATCACGCCATGGGTATTGGGTGAGCAACGCTGAGACAATGAGCGGGAAGACAAACACACCGATTGAAATGCCTGTCATCGCCAACCCGATCGCTTTTCCACGTTGGGTAGAGAACCACCGCGAGAGCAATACAGTAGCGGCTAGCGGTCCGATCAGGACATTGGCGGGCGCGATCAGCAGCGCGTAAACCCATAGGACCTGAGAAAACGAAGTAGTCATAGAGATCGCCCAGAAGCCAGCGCTCAGTAGTAAACCGCCTAACGTCATGCTCCAGCGCAAATTAACACGGTCTAAAAGCCCGCCACAGGTCGCGGAAAGTAAGGCCCCGACAGCGGATACCACCGTCATCGCCAACATCAGCACCATGCGTCCGGGGTTGTATTCTTGTGCGAGCGGTAGAGCGATCACCGAATAGGAGGCGGTGATCATGCCTGTTGCTGCCATCAAGAGTATTGCGGCGAAAACTTGGCGCCAGGCGGTGAGGGTGGGTGGGGTCACGGGCATTGAACCTTGTTTGGTGGGCGTGTCAGAAGGTGCAGTGTAATGGTGAAACGGGCGGTGTGACAGCGCTTCGACGGGCGATGCGGTGGCGCACTTGAATCCGCCAATGGGTGATTGTGATCTGTAAAAAAAGGTTATAAAGTTATTCTATATCGGAATATATCCGGTGCAATTAAATAACAACAGGGGAATTCACGATGGAAGAGAGAGAAGCCATTATTTCATGGAAGGTGGCGGGCATTGCGCTCGGTCTATTGCTGATCGTCGCAACGGCTTTGGTGAAGCCACTCGGGGTCTCAACGCAGTTTGTCGTCACGGATGCCGCTGTGATGCACGCTGTCGCGCCAGCCGCTGCTGAGAGCAATGCCTACCTCGCCAAATATGGTGAGAAAGAGGACTGGGGCGTAGGTTACGGTTGGATGCTGGTCTTTGGCATGTTCGCGGGTGGTCTGGTTACGTCGCGGTTGTTGCGCGGCCGTCAACCGCAAGCTGATCAAGGGTCGATGCCAGCGATGTGGGTACAGTTATTTGGGGACTCGCGTCGAAAGAGATTTGCTGCCGCTTTTGCCGGTGGTGTGCTACTGCTGTTTGGCGCGCGTCTTGCAGGCGGTTGCACCAGCGGGCATATGATCAGCGGTATTTCGCAACTCGCGCTGAGTTCATTTGTCTTTGGTGTTTGCACGTTTGCAGCGGCGATTCTTGCCGCCAAATTCCTATATCGTCAGCGGGGTTAAGGTGATGTCGACATTAGCGATTGGTTTTTTAATAGGGTGTGTCTTTGGTGCCATTTTGTTCTTGGGTGGCGCAACCAGCTATCGCCGTATTCTCGGCACCTTGCTGTTGAAAGACATGTGGATCATCAAATTGATGTGCACAGCCATTGGTGTTGGAACGCTGGGGATTTATCTTCTTGACCTTGGCGGTCTGGCGAATTTGGATATCAAGCCGGCTTATCTGGGTGGTGTTGCCGTCGGTGGCGCGATCTTCGGTATCGGCTGGGCTGTATCGGGCTATTGTCCAGGCACCTGTGTTGTCGGTGCCTCAGAGGGCAAGCTCGATGCGATCTTCACCGTTATCGGTGGGTTGGCGGGTGCTTTCCTTTTCTCGTTGGCGTATCCCACATTGAAGTCTGCGCTGCTCGATCCGATCGATTTTGGCAAGGTCACTGTGGCTGAGTTGACGGGCGTGAGCACCGTGTATATCGCGATCCCCATGAGTCTCGCGCTGTTGGCGCTGGCTTTCGTTGTCTTGAAGGATCGCTACGAATAGGTCAAAGCTGTGTCGAGCGGTGGGCTGTTTCGCTCGTCGCTTGGCAAACGCAGTTTATGAAAAAGCACGCCGAACGGCGTGCTTTTTTTGTTGCGCAGTTATTCGCGAAAGGGCTCAAAAATAAAGCGGTCGTCTTGAAACGATTTAAATTCGAGTGCGTAGCCGTTCGGGTCTTCTACGAACAAGGTTTTTTGCTCGCCCACTGTTCCTGCGAAGCGCACATCGGGTGCGATGACATATTCTGTTGCGGCACCGAACTTCGAGACCAGCTGATCAAATTGATGCGGGGTCAGAATAATGCCGAAGTGGGGCAGGGGGACTTGATGTCGATCAACAGGATTGAAATATTGCGGCAGTACGTCTCCCCCGCACAAGTGAAAGACCAGTTGGTGCCCAAACAAATCTAAATCAATCCATGTGACGTCGCGTCGTCCCACTAAACAGCCCAATTTGTCGCAGTAGAAATGTTCTGTTTCTTCAATATCGCGGCAGGGAAGCGCCAGGTGAAATGGTCTCAGCATGTCTTAAAGGGTTCCTTTTTTTTGCGGTGAGGGTTGTGCTGCAAAAAGGTTGTGGCTGGTTGAATGGGGTTTGAGGATCGACGCCTCATTCAGCGACCTGGTAATGGGTGAATCCTCAGACATGCCTGCCTCATGTGGAGGTGTCCGACACGTGAGTGTAGGCGAAGTCGCGCTGGTGAGATACGTCTCAGTCAATAGATACGGACCTCGGTTTTGGGAGCCTCTTTGGGGCGATTTTTGCTATTGAATAAGTGTACAATGGTGTTGAATAAACTAATCAAGCAAAGCCGAATCCCACGGTGCCGCGCGAGCAATAGGCGCAAGCGTGGCGTGCGACCGCGGTTGCAATGAATGAGCAGGTGTTATGACAGACTCACCAACCCCGTCAATCGAAGCGATGTTGTCGCAGTTCGGTGCGACTGAGCGGCTGCCGCTCTCTCGCATCCAAGTGATCGGCGGCAGAATGCTGCACAAGAACTGGACTGACATTCCCCATGTCACGCATAACGATCTCCTCGATGTAGGTGTGCTCGAGGATTACCGTCGAGTGCTCAATCAACGCGAGGGCGTCGCCAAACTGACACCTTTACCGCTGTTGATGAAAGCGTTGGCTGCCACGTTGTCGGTGTTCCCCCGATTTAAAGCGGCCCTAGACAGCGATGGTCAACATATTATCGCCCGCGATTACTGTCATCTCGGGTTCGCAATTGATACCGAAAAAGGCTTGCTGGTTGCTGTTGTCAACGACTGCGACAAGAAGTCAATCGATACCATTCAGAGTGATATCGTGCAGTTGTCGGAGAAGGCACGTAGCAAAGGCCTGAGTGCGGCAGAGATGGCAGGTGGCTGCTTCAGTGTTAGTTCACTGGGGCAAATAGGAGGCACCAGTTTTACGCCGATCATCAATACGCACCAAGTTGCTATCCTAGGGGTGAGTCGCTTGGTCGAGGTGCCGGAGCGGGGCGACGACGACCAGATCGTTTGGCGGAAAAAACTTCCGGTGAGTTTGAGCTACGACCACCGAGTGATCAATGGCGCGGACGCCGGTAGATTTTTAGCTGAGTTGCAACAACAATTTAATCACATGACGCAGTCGGTATAACTGCAGGTTCGACATGGAGATATTGAGATGAACCTTTCTCTTTCTGAAGATTGTTTGATGGTACAGGAGATGTTTGAGCGCTTTTTCGCTGCGGAATCGGCGCCTGAGCGTGTGCGAGCAGCGGAGCCACTCGGCTTCGACCCCGAACTCTGGCAGTCATTGTTGGCGCTCGATGCACCCTTTTTGCGCATGAGTATGGAAGCCGGCGGTAGTGAAATGGGATTGCTCGAAGCGTGCCTGATGATGGAGGAGGCGGGACGTCGATTGGCCTCTGTACCTTTAGCAGAGGCAGTGGTCGCGTTGCGTTTGCTGGGCCAGATCCCATCGGATTCAGCGCGTGCTCTGATCGATCAGGTTCGGGGTGGCGAGCATCGGGTTGCCATTGCCCTTCAACAGTCTCACGCAGGCCAGGCGCAGTGGGTTCCTGGCGCGGCCGTATCGCAGCACTTATTGCATTTTGATGGTCAGCAACTGGTTGTAGAAGCGCTGGAATCGGTAGAAAGTGCGGCTGAGGTACTGTCGGGTACAGGCGCAGGGTGGGCCACCCCTGGAACCGCTGAGCAGGAGGTCCTCGCAACGGGTGAGGAAGCGGCGGCACTGTGGGGGGCTGCTGTTGAGGAGTGGAAACTGCTGACAGCCTCGGCACTCACGGGCTTGGCTCTCGAGGCGTTAAAAATGGGAGCTGAGTACGCGACTGAGCGTGAGGCGTTTGGCAAACCGATCGGCTCTTATCAGGGCATTGGCCACGTCTTGGCAGACGATGTCATCGATACCGACGGTGCACGCGTGGCGATATGGCGAGCGCTTCGCGCTATTGCCGATGGTGAGGCTGACGCTGGTGCTCGAGTGTCGCAATGTTTTTGGTGGGCTGCGCGGTCCGCGACCAATTCGGTGGCCCATTCGTTACACACCTTTGGTGGCTATGGCTTAACGCTGGAATACGATATTCAGATGTACCACCGCCGTGCCAAGGCGTGGGCGTTGGTGGTCGGTGATCCCGAGCAGATGTTGCTCGAGGCCGCGCGGCGCGAGTTCATGGGAGAGGCGTGCACGCTTCCCGATGTGGGTGAGCTGACGCTGGATTTCTCTGCGCCCGATGGCGGCGAGGTCTTGGCCGCGGAGACTCGCGCTGTGTTTGACTCGGTGATTGACCCCGAAAGGCATGTACTGCATGACCACTCTTTTGAGTCGCACGCTTGGGACGTGCACCGCGCTTTGGGTGAGGCAGCACTGCTATTCCCCAGTTGGCCGGCAGAATGGGGTGGACGCGGTGCGGATGCCGATTCAGCGCGAGCAAGTCGCCGTGTATGGCAAGAGGTCGGGTATACGCCACCAGCGGCGGGCGTCACCGGTATGGTGGGCGACGCCGTGATGAAGTTCGGCTCGCAGGAGCTGAAAGACGAGGTGCTGTTGCGTTTTGCGAAGGGTGAGTGCACTGCCTGTCTCGGCTACACAGAACCCTCCGGTGGGTCCGACGTATTTGCCTGTAAAACGCGTGCGGTGCGCGATGGTGATGATTGGATTATCAACGGACAGAAGATGTTTACCTCGGGCGCTAATCTAGCCGAGTATGTCTTTTTGATCACGCGCACCGATCCTGATGCTCCCAAGCACAAGGGCATCACCATGTTTTTGGTGCCGCTCAACGACCCGGGGGTCGAGATCCACCCGGTCTATACCTACATGGATGAGCGCACAAACGCGACGTTCTACTCTGATGTGCGTGTACCCGATCGCTATCGTATCGGCGAGGTTAATGGTGGGGTTCTCGTCATGTCGTCTGCGCTCAGTCAGGAGCAATCGGGTGGTGGGACTTACGATCGCAATATGCGTGAAATGGCCACCGCAGTCATCGAGTGGTTGAGTGCGAAATCGCCCTCGGGTGACCTCGCTGATGCGAGTCCGTCAGCCATGATTCGGCTGGCCAAGGCGCATGCCTATGCCAACGTTGCTGAAGTGATTAGCGCGTGGGCAATGTCCACTCGACTGCATGGTGCACCCGATCTCGCGTGGGGTCCGGCGGGTAAGATCTTTGCAACCGAGGCATTTATCACCGTATCGACCGACCTGATCGACTTGGCCGCCCCCGATTCGCTGCACCGAGGTAAGAATGGTTTGGGATTGGTAGAGATGGGGTATCGGCATTCAACAGCGACCACAATTTATGGTGGTACTAGTGAGGTATTGCGCTCGATGGTCGCAGAGCGTCGACTCGGCCTGCCTCGCAGTCGTTAAGTACTGCTGACGCGTCTGCGATTCACGCCGATGACACTTGCCTTCATGACGCGACAGATGATCAAGCGACTGAGTTGTGTTGTTCTCGTCTCGATCGTCGCGGTATCGCAAGTGCTTGCAGAGGCGCGTTGGCTTGGCGCGCGAATTGGCGCGGTTGATGTCGATGCAACCGCGCAGTTCTACGCAACCTGTTTCTCGCTCAACCAGATCAATCGATTGGCTATGGATGGTGGTGTCATCGAGATCTTCCTGCAGCCCGCGGGTTCCGCAGTCACTACAAGCAGTACTAAGCTGGTCGTCATGTCGCGTGAGAGTGATGATCTGCCGCCGTCCTTACCGCCATGGGTTTTTCAGGTCACTGATCTAGACGGTACGCTGCAGTGTATTGCCGAGACGGGTGGCACAGTCACTCGTCAGCCATTCCAATTCGGCGAATCGGGGATCACCATTGCGGTGGCAAAAGATCCAGCCGGCAATCGTGTTGAGATCATCGCGCGCTAAGTCTCTGTGATGGCGACGGGTAACGACGCTGTTACGACTTTTTTACGACGATCTCTCAGTCTCAGCGTTTGACGATCACGGATGATCCGTGGCCGAAGAGACCTTGATTGGCGGTGATACCGACCTGTGCTCCCGCGACTTGACGATCGCCTGCCTGCCCCCTGAGTTGCCAGGTGAGTTCACAGACTTGCGCGATGGCTTGCGCGGGTACGGCCTCGCCAAAACAGGCGAGTCCCCCCGAGGGATTCACCGGCAAGCGACCGCCGAGCGTCGTGGCGCCCTCTCGAATCAGCCTGGCTGCGTCGCCTCGGGCGCACAGCCCAAGATCTTCATACCAATCGAGTTCCAGTGCCGATGACAGATCATAGACTTCGGCGACGCTCACATCTTCCGGACCAATACCCGCTTCCTCATAAGCCTTCCGGGGAATTGTCTCTCGATATCGGATCGCCTCGATCCCGTCGGCAGCGGCCGAATCGGTCGCGATATCCGGCATCTCGACAACTGCGCTGGCAAAGGTGGGTGTGACGGTTGATACCGCTGCGACTTTGACAGCGTCCGCTTTGCCCAGTCGTTTTGCGTAGTCAAGGCTGCAAACAATCAGCGCCGCACCGCCATCGGAGGTAGCGCAGACATTGAGGAGCCGCAGTGGATCAGCCACCATAGCAGAGGCGCGCACGTCATCGAGTGAAAATGCTTTTCTATAGCGCGCGTAGGGGTTGGTTAAGCCATGCTGGCTATTCTTCACCTTCACGAGACCAAAATCGTCCTCGGAGTCTCCGTATAAATCCATTCTTCGACGTGCATACAGCGCGAAATAGGTTGGATTGGTGATGCCGAGATAGAAGCGAACCCAATCTGGATCTTCCGGTCGGTAACCACTCGCCGGTGCTAAAAAGCCCTTGGGTGTGGTGTCTGCGCCGACGACGAGTGCCACTTCGCATGCTCCAGACAAAATTTTGCTTCGCGCGGCGGCTAGCGCCTGCGAACCCGATGCACATGCGGCATAAGAGGTATTGACCTCAGCGCCTTGCCAGCCCAGTGCTTGAGCGAAGGTGGCGCCGGCCACCTGACCTGGGTAGCCATTGCGAATCGTCGCCCCGCCGCTGACAAATCCCACCTCACGCCAAGAAATTCCTGCGTCGGCCAGAGCGGCACGCGCCGCATGGACACCATACTCGACGAAATTACGGCCCCATTTACCCCAGGGATGCATACCGACACCGATAATCGCAATCTCCTGACTCATGATGCTGCCTCCGTGGCGCAAGGTCGCCACTTCCAAACCCAGCGCAGATCACCCTCAGTGCGCTCGTGCGGCTCGAGAATGAGTTCAACAGGATCGCCAATGTGAAGTTGGCTTGGGCCAATGCCCGTCGCAACCTGCCCCATGACGATCATTTTCTCTTTCGCCAGTTCGACTGCGGCTATTGCGAATGGCTCGAAAGGATCCTGCGCAGGAAAGGGTGCAGGCGGCGCGTAACTGGCATCGGTATAAGACCAGATCGTACCGGTTCGGCTGAGTAGCGTTTCTGCAAACTGCTCACTGTCGCAGTCTGGATTACGGCAGTAGCTCACAGTCTTGGGGAAGTAATAAGTGCCGCAGTCATCACAGCGGGCACCCACTAGGTGGGGCTGTTCCCGATCTAGGGTATACCAGCCTTCAATGGCGGGTGTGATCTCTTGGCTATGATCCTTGGCTTCTGACATGCTGCTTTTTCTTCCTTGTGCGATGTTGCTCTAGTTCGCTTCAGCCTTGCGGAGATCTCTGAGCATTTAGATACAATCGATCACAGCACGCTCATTTAAGTGAATTTAAAGGTGCCGTTTTCGTCGCCGATTATATGTTGCTCGTTGTGACCGAACATGATCCAAACGAATGAACACCTCGCGCACCCCAGAAACTGCGATCACGCACTGACCGACATTAATGCGATGGCTCTGTGCCAGTAATGCGGATACCCGTGTGGCTCTTAAATTGCCTATTCAGCGTAATCAATACCGACGTCAGCGCCTCAGCTGCCGCAGCGTTTGCGATGGGGCCCGCGCTAAATCCGCGTAGCCCACACTGTGCCACAAGCGCAACGACAGTTTCTCTCGCTTCTTTACTATTGCCGCAGACTAGGACGTCGCAATCGATGTCGCCCTCGCCCTGTAAGTGGTGCGCGGCAACATTTTGGAAGGCTGAGACAACGTTGACGTCATCACCCAGATGATTTTGGGCCTCTTGCCCAGCCGAGCCCATTGATGGCAACTGCACCGTGCCGACTTTTGGCGGACGCAGGGGGACAGTGACATCGATTAAAATTTTGCCGCTGAGGTGTGGGGCGATTGCTGTGAGCGTGGTCAGCTGATGGTCGTAGGGCACCGTCAGTACGCAGAGGTCCGCTTCCGCTGCTGCCGCAACATTGTCTAAGGCGATGACTTTTTTAGCATCAATACCCCTCGCGTCCAGAGTAGAACGGAGGGTGTTTACGGCTTCTTCCGCGCGCTCTTGCGTGCGAGACCCGACAATAATGCGGTGCCCCGCAAGTGCCCATCGCAATGCGAGCCCTGAACCGAGAGCGCCAGTGCCGCCGATAATAGCGATAGAAAGATGTTGCGGATTCGTCAAGAGAATATCCTCCTCTGGTAAATGGACCAAGCTGTTGAACAGTTCGTGTGCAGGGAGCGCGGCGAACTGAACCTCAGTCAGCCGAAGCGCGCATTGTATCGGAATATCAAGACTGGGTCGTACACCATTTTGCTGACGTTATGGTGCGGGCGAATGGGATGTTCAATTGGACACGTTCGCTCGCCTGCCTTAAGGTGGGCGTTGTGACTTATTCGGGTGGCAGGGACGCCACACGTCGCTCTGGGCTAGGCATTGTGCATGGGTTCACGGCGGGGTGTAGCCGACTACTGGGGTGTTAGCCGTGTCTCAAGAAAAATTATTCAACGGGTTTTGCGCGACTCTTGCAGACGCGCGCACCGCCTATGTTGTGCCGGTAAAATCATTGCAACACGTCAAACAGCGATTGGGGTCAGTGCTCTCGGTCGCAGCACGTCGACAACTGATGCTGTCGATGACGCGTGACGTGCTTAATGTGCTGAGCCAAATTGAAGATGCAGACGTTTATCTGTTGGCAGGCGATGAGGCGTCAGCACTGCGGTCATTGGCGCAGGGGCAGGCGACGTTATTGACGGAGTCGGACCTGGGTACATCGGGGTTGAATTCGGCGTTAACTGCGCTGGCCTCTCTGTTGCAGTGCCAAGGCTATTCGACGATGACGGTGGTTCATGCCGACTTGCCCGGATTGACCCCCGCAGTTGTGCGCCGCTTTGCGGGTTTTCTCAACCGCTACGATGTCGTTGCAGCAACCGATCAACGTGGATCGGGTACAAACCTGCTCGGGTGGTCCCTATCAGAGCACTTCATCCCACAGTTTGGACCCAATAGCCTAGAGTTGCATCAGATGTCTGCGTTGCAGCGAGGGTTAACGCACTGGGTTTTAAGAGATGAGCGCAGCGTTGCCGACATCGACCTGCCTGAGGATTTGCAGGCCCTAGAGCATGCTCAGCAGGGAATAGGGCCCAACACAGTGCGGTGGTTGTTAAACCGGCGCAAGTCCTCAGCGCAGGAGAAGGAGAAAGGTGTGAGTGATCAGTCTGCCGGCTCGCGCCAAACCAATAGTCCTCAGGAGAGTTCCTGATGGCGCGTAGCAATCCGATCGATCTGGCTGCTTGTGACAGCGCGGCTGATGTGCTGACCGCGTTGCAACAGGTTGAAACCCTCAATGCTTTGATGGCACAAGCCGCCGTCAGCCGTGATCATGGTTTTGGGCAGACCATGACCTATTCGCGTAAGGTTTTTGTACCTGTGACAGAGCTATGTCGCGATGTCTGTCACTACTGCACTTATGCCAAGACACCAAGCCGGCTCAACACGCCTTATTTATCGATCGACACTGCACTCGATATCGCCCGCCAAGGTGCTGCTGTGGGGTGTAAGGAAGCGCTCTTGACACTCGGAGAGCGTCCAGAGATGCGCTACCGTGTTGCCCGCGACGCGCTGCTTGCTCTGGATACATCGACGACGCTGACTTATGTGCGCGAGGTGGCTGACGCGATCTTCCGAGAAACGGGCTTACTCCCCCATATCAATGCGGGCACCATGTCGCGTGCCGAGCTAGCTATGCTGCGAGAAGTCTCCGCTTCGATGGGGTTGATGCTGGAGTCGGGCTCAAGGCGTTTATGTGGCAAGGGTATGCCGCACTATGGATCGCCCGATAAGGATCCGCAGCGTCGCATCGCAACGCTGCGAGATGCGGGGGAGTTGCAAATACCGATGACGACGGGATTGCTGATTGGGATTGGCGAGACACGAGAGGAGCGCGTTGCAGATCTAATCGCACTGCGAGATCTCCATCGTCAGTATGGTCATTTGCAAGAGCTGATCATTCAGAACTTCCGCGCCAAGCCCGAGACTAAGATGGCGGGTTTTGCCGAGCCAGACATCGATGAATTGTGTTGGACCGTTGCTGTCGCACGTTTGGTGATGGGCCCTCACATGAGTATTCAGGTGCCGCCCAACCTTAACCCCGACCATTTACAAAGATTGGTTAACGCCGGTATCAATGACTGGGGCGGGGTCAGTCCGGTGACGCCAGACCATGTCAATCCAGAGGCGCCATGGCCGCATCTAGATCAGCTGGCACAAGATACCTGGCGCGCAGGAAAATGGCTCGATGAGCGTTTGACGCTATATCCAGAGTACGCCACCCAGCTTGAGGAGTGGGTTGATCCCCAGCTCCATGCGGGTGTTCTGCGCTTAGCTGATGGCGAGGGTTTCGCCAAAGATGATTGGCGTACAGGCTCGCATGAGCCGCCCCCGCCAGCCGTGTTGCAACTGGTGACCCAAGCGCCCCGGCGCGCGTCGCCTCGGAATCTCGAGACCATCCTAGAACGCGCGCAGGCGGGCCTGCGGTTGACTGATCTAGAATGTGCGCGTTTGTTTCGCGCTCGCGGAGAAGAGTTTGCTCGAGTGTGCCAGGCGGCCGATTCGGTTCGGCGAGATCGATGCGGTGATCGCGTCAGTTATGTGATCAATCGCAACATCAACTACACCAATATCTGTGCCTTCAAATGTCAGTTTTGTGCGTTTTCGAAAGGGAAAACGCACGATGATTTGCGAGGCAAGCCCTATAACATGGGGCTCGATGCCATCGCCGAGGCGGTCGAGGAGGCACGCGGTGAGGGTGCCACCGAGGTCTGTATGCAAGGCGGTATTCATCCGTCATACACGGGCGACACCTATCTTGATATTGTTCGGACTGTAAAAAGTGTTGATCCGAATATGCATGTGCACGCGTTCTCTCCCCTCGAGGTGACTCACGGCGCGCAAACATTGGGGATCTCAGTGCCGGAATTTTTGGCGCGGTTGCAGCAAGCGGGCCTAGATACACTGCCGGGCACGGCTGCTGAAATTCTCGATGATGCGGTTCGAGATGTACTGTGTCCCGATAAATTAAATCGCAACGCGTGGCTGGACGTCATTGAGTCCGCCCACCGGATAGGGTTGCGAACGACAGCCACAGTGATGTTCGGTCATGTCGATGACTACGGCAGTTGGGCGAGTCACCTGTTGGCGATTCGCGATCTTCAAGAGCGCACGGGCGGCTTCACCGAATTTGTGCCACTGCCGTTCGTCGCTGCAGAGGCGCCCATATACCGCCGTGGACGATCCCGATCCGGTCCATCGTTTCGTGAAAGTGTCTTGATGCATGCCGTTGCCAGACTGGTCTTCAATTCAGCGATCGAAAACATTCAGGCATCGTGGGTGAAAATGGGTCGCTATGGATTGGAGGCCTGCCTCTCCGCCGGCGTGAATGACATGGGTGGCACACTGATGCGAGAGTCGATTACGCGTGCCGCAGGTGCGCAGACTGGCCAGTGCCTCAGCGCGGAGACTTTGTGTGAGATTGGGGTGCAGGCGGGCCGAATTCCCTGGCAAAGGGACACACTATACCGTCCGGTGATCGAGTCCACACACGCAATCTATGAGGAGCCGATCTATGCCGCGGTATAAAATGCTCGTGCGAAGCCACCCGATCGCCGGCCGCGAAGCTGACTATAATCGCTGGTATCAAGATGTTCACCTCTCCGATGTTGTCGACATTCCAGGCTTTGTCGCCGCACAGCGCTTTCGTGTGGCAGAGGAGGTGTCAGGGGACGACAAGCCACCGTATTTAGCGGTCTATGAAATCGAAGCGGTCGATGCACAGACTGCAAAGGCTGCGCTAATTTCTGCGTCGATGAGTGGCGCAGTGCGGATGGAGCCGGTGATTGATTTATCGCGCACGGATTCCGCGATTTATGAACTATTTGGTGATGAGGTGTTGACGAAGAAGCCAGCCAATGTCGAAACGATTGGCGAGTGAACTTGCCCGGTCATGTTTGTTTTTTGGTCGTAAGCGGGCGGGCCGCCAGAACGAGTAAGAGGGATACCCATGGATATTAATGTCGTGATGCCTTTCGACGATGTCGAACATTCAGACGAATTCATTACCGCCGAAGCCGTGGCAGTGATAGCGAAACATGTCGAATCGCTCGGCTATTCGGGTGTCAATGTCACTGACCACCCAATACCCACTGCACGTTGGCGCGATTCGGGCGGGCACGATGCGCAGGATCCCTTTGTGATGTTGGGGTTGATCGCCGCCCATACGCAGCGCATCCGCTTGCAGACAGGTATTTTGGTTGTTCCCTATCGCAATCCCTTTGTGACTGCGCGTGCGGCCGCAACGCTTGATGTATTTTCTGGTGGCAGAGTCACCCTAGGCTTAGGGGCGGGCTATTTGAAGGGAGAATATTTCGCTCTCGGTGTTGATTTCGAACAGCGCAATGAGCTCATGGATGATTACATTAAAGCAATGAAGCTGGCGTGGACCGGTGAAACCTTTGATTATGAGGGGATTGGCTTTAGCGCACGTGGAAATCGGCTACGACCGGCGCCAGTGCAAAAAAATGGCATTCCTTTGTTGGTCGGAGGCAACTCGCGTCGCGCTATTCGACGTGCTGTCGAGCTTGGAGATGCATGGTACCCATTTTTCACCCCGAAGCTATCCACCTCGACAGTACGCTCGGCGAGCTTTGAAGGCGAAGATGACCTTGTGGCTGGCGTGGCTTACATGCGCGAATACAGCGATCAGATCGGGCGCGAGACACCGCCCGAGATTGTGCTGACGAGCATGGCCTCAGGTAACGTCGGCTCGACGCCGCAAGAGCTCCTTGATGTTATCAGTCGCTACCGTGAGCTCGGCGTGGTCGGCACAGCCGTCGGCTGGGCCGTCAGCGCTCGTTCGCAATGGTGTGATCAGGCGCAGTGGTTTGCTGAGGAAGTACTGCACAAAATTGCGCCATAACGGATCCGCGGCTTCATTGGTCCGTCGGCTTTGCGCAAGGATCGCGCGTTTCCAGACGCACATTGATTGCCTCTTGGTTAAATGCGCAGTGAGATCGTGCGTTGCCAATGATCTTGTGAGGGCTCGGTACGCCGTGAACTTGCTTGCCGGTTCAAAAAACATACTGTAAATTCAAATTTTTCGAGTCGGGCTTGAGCCGAGCAGGCTAGAGACTGTGCTGATTGATCAACTAAGAGGGTTTTGCCATGGATTTAGGGATTACACCGCGGCTTGCGCCAATTTTGGAGGCTGTGCGCGCATTTGTGACGGACCGCGTCATCCCGCTTGATGATGAGTTTGTAAGCGAAATCGAGGTCGGCAGCCCGTGGGAATACACCCCACGACAGACCGAGATTTTGGAGTCGCTTAAAAGTGAGGCGAAGGCCGCTGGATTGTGGAACTTTTTCCTGACGGGCGAGGAGCACTCTGGTCTGACCACGGTTGAATATGCCTATCTGGCCGAGGAGATGGGGCGCTCCTATTTGGCAGCGGAGTGTTTTAACTGCTCGGCACCCGATACCGGCAATATGGAAGTACTGCTGAAATATGGCACTGAGGAACAGCAGAAGCAGTGGCTAGAGCCGCTTTTGGCAGGAGAGATTCGCTCGTGTTTTGGCATGACCGAACCTGGAGTTGCGTCGTCCGATGCGACCAATATCAGCACGCGTGCGGTGCTTGAGGGTGATGAGTGGGTGATCAATGGTGAGAAGCACTGGACGTCTGGCGCTGGAGATCCCCATTGCAAAGTCATGATCTGTATGGTGAAAACGAATCCCGATGCGCCCAAACATCAGCAGCAGTCCCAGATTTTGGTGCCAATGGACACGCCTGGAGTTGAAATTCTCGGACCATTGAAGGTGTTCAATATGTTGGATGCACCGCATGGTCACATGCGTATTCGGTTGAACAATGTCCGTGTTCCCAAATCTAATATTCTGCTCGGCGAGGGGCGCGGGTTTGAAATCTCCCAAGGGCGTTTGGGCCCAGGCCGGATCCACCATTGCATGCGCTCTATCGGTGCGGCGGAGCGCGCGCTGGAGCTATTGTGTGAGCGAGCCACCAGTCGCGTTGCCTTTGGCAAGCCGCTGGCACAGTTGGGTGGCAACATCGATATTATCGCCAACGCACGGATGAATATTGAGCAGGCTCGTTTGCTGACGTTAAAAGCTGCTTGGATGATGGATCATACCGATCCTCGCGAGGCGCGTATCTGGATTTCGATGATCAAAGTGGCGGTTCCGGAAATGTCGCTGAAAGTTGTCGATGATGCGATTCAAATACACGGTGGTATTGGTATTTCTCAGCAAACGCCGCTCGCAACAATGTGGTCTCAGCAGCGAACGATTCGATTGGTCGATGGGCCCGATGCCGTTCACCGCATGGTAGTGGGTCGCCATGAGCTGAAAAAATATGCGCAGGTTGAGTCTGAAGCGCCCGCGACGTTTAGGGACGGCTGATCGCTGGTCCCGCGGTGATTCGCTGGAGTTGGATGATGTGCTACGCAGCCTAACGGCTGATGCACAGTCGCGATGAGAGCGAACGCATACTGTGGCAGACGTTGAGTGGATATTGAATACACAGGAAAGGCGATAGGAGAGGAGTTATGGCTGCAACAACGCTGAGCGTGCAGGAGTACCTGCAGAAAGCAGGAACCTCGCTGCCACCGAGTGATTGGTTGACGCTCGATCAGGATCGGATTAACACATTCGCGGACTGCACAGAGGACCATCAGTTTATTCACATCGATGAGGCGGCCGCGGCGCAAACACCTTTTGGCGGCACTATCGCCCATGGCTTCCTCACGTTGTCGGTGCTATCTAAACTGTGCACCGACAATGTATTGGTGCCAGAGGGTATGGTCATGGGGATTAACTATGGCTTCGACAAGGTCCGTTTTTTGACCCCCGTCAGAGCGGGTAAACGAGTCCGAGCGCAGGTCGAATTGATGTCGATAGAGCAGAAGGACCCGAACCGGTTTTTGGTCAAGCAAGGCGTCACGGTAGAGATCGAGGGTGAGGCGACCCCCGCGCTGTATGCAGAGTGGTTAACAATGCAGGTGACGGGCTAGGCTCGGGCACGTAATTGGATGGAGAAGAGAGACTCATGAGTATTCGATATGACGGCAAAGTCGCCATCGTGACAGGCGCAGGGCAAGGCCTCGGTCGTAGCCATGCAATAGAGCTTGCCAAACGGGGCGCCAAGGTGGTGGTGAACGACTTAGGGGTCAGCAAGGACGGCGTTGGTGCTAACAGTGAGGCGGCCCTTGCGGTGGTCGCTGAAATCGAAGCGTTCGGCGGTGAGGCAATGGCTAACGGCGCTAACGTAGCTGATTTCGCACAGGTGGAGGCCATGGTGGCTGACACGATGGCGCGTTGGGGGCGCATCGATATCTTGGTTAACAATGCCGGTATTCTGCGCGACAAGAGTTTCAGCAAAGGGCCGATGGACGATTTTAGATTGGTTGTCGACGTTCATTTGATGGGGACGGTGTACTGTACCAAAGCATGCTGGGAAATCATGAAGGAGCAGGAGTACGGGCGCATCGTGGTGACGACATCCTCTAGCGGCCTCTACGGTAATTTCGGTCAATCAAACTATGGCGCCGCGAAAATGGGCGTGGTTGGGATGATGAATACCCTGGCGCAGGAGGGTGGCAAGTACAATGTGCGCATCAATGCGTTGGCTCCAACCGCTGGAACTCGGATGACAGAAGGCCTTTTACCCGATGATGCTTTCGATTTACTAACACCCGAGACTGTGAGTCCTGCGGTGCTATTCCTTGTTTCTGAGGATGCACCTACGCGAACGATTTTAGCCGCGGGCGCCGGCGCTTTTGCGGTTGCGAAGATTGTTGAGACGACAGGGATGTGGCTGTCGCAAGAGGATCAGACTCCAGAAGGGATCGCCGCGAATTGGTCAACTATCTCAGAGGGCGGCGAGACAGCCTTGAATGCTGGGTTTGAACAGAGCTTCAAAATGGTCTCACAGGCCATGGCGGGCTTGGGCATCGCTCAGGAATAATGCGCGCGACTCTGCATGATAAATAGCGTCTAGCGCGCAGTGCTTGCGGATACATCGCGTGAGTAGGGACGCTTCAAGCGCTTAACAAAGGGGTGCTCGCGCGCTCAGGAAGATAACACGACAGGGTCCAAGAATGGGCTCGGCAAGGAGAACACGATGAAAGAAGCAGTGATTGTCTCGACAGCCAGGACGCCCATCGCTAAGGCGTACCGTGGTAGCTATAACAATCTGCCTAGCCCATCGCTGGCTGGGCATGCGATCGCCGCGGCGGTTGAGCGGGCAGGGATTGAGGCTGATCGGGTAGACGACGTGATCTTGGGCTGCGCGCTGACTCAGGGTACACAGTCAATGAATATCGGCCGACTCGCAGCACTGCGCGCGGGCTTGCCCGTATCGGTTTCAGGAATGACCATTGACCGCCAATGCTCCTCTGGCCTCATGGCCGTAGCGACCGCCGCAAAACAAATTCTTCATGATGGTATGTCCGTGGTTGTGGGCGGCGGTGTGGATTCTATTTCGCTTGTTCAAAATGAACACATGAACATGCATCGGATCGCTGACGAAGCGTTGATGGCCTTGCACAAAGATGTCTACATGCCGATGTTGCAAACTGCAGAAGTGGTGGCTGCGCGTTATGGCGTGTCCCGCGATGCGATGGATGAATACGGCTTGCAATCACAAAATCGCGCCTTAGCGGGTGCGCAGGCCGGTCATTTCGATGCCGAGCTGGCGCCGATCACCTGCTCTAGAATCGTCTGGGATAAGGAGACGGGTGAGGCCTCAGAGGCCGAAGTGACGGTATCAGCCGATGAGGGTATTCGGCCCTCAACCCTAGAGGGCGTGCAGGGTCTCAAGACGGTGGTCGAGGGCGGCACGATCACCGCGGGTAATGCGTCACAGCTGTCTGACGGTGGTTCAGCGCAGGTGGTGATGGACTCTACCCTGGCCGAACAGCTGGGGTTAGAGCCGCTCGGTGCTTACCGCGGTATGGCGATCGCCGGTTGTGAACCTGACGAAATGGGAATCGGTCCTGTGTTTGCGGTACCCAAATTGTTGCAGGCGCACGGACTCTCAGTGGATGACATCGGACTGTGGGAGTTGAATGAGG
>Ga0181573_10000675_pt1 | contig 35491 bp, 31 predicted proteins | sample 101ome_25_FD_148643 | JGI IMG/M metagenome (GOLD analysis project Ga0181573, IMG submission 148643) | Coastal salt marsh microbial communities from the Groves Creek Marsh, Skidaway Island, Georgia - 101409BT metaG (spades assembly) | ecosystem: Environmental > Aquatic > Marine > Intertidal zone...
GGGAGAGTTGCTGCGACGACATCGCGAATGTATCGATAACGGTGGCACATCCTTGTTATTGGGATTAGCCAGCTTCGCTGAAGGGATCGATCTGCCGGGGTCATATTGTGAGCACGTGGTGATCGCAAAGTTGCCTTTTGCAGTGCCGGATAATCCTCTCGACGCGGCTCATGCTGAGTGGATGGAACAACAGGGCCGCAACGCGTTCATGGAAATCAGTGTTCCTGATGCGGCACTGCGCCTGTTGCAGGCCAGCGGTCGCCTACTCAGGACCGAAAAGGACGCCGGGACGATAACCTTATTAGACAAGCGGGTGCTGACCAAACGCTATGGTCGCGCGATCCTCGACTCCCTCCCGCGCTTCGACTTCGACTTGGCAGGTCAGTGAGGCTTGCTGTGGACGCGCGGGGTGCTGGGGATGGGATAAACGGTCGAGAGGCGATCGCTTTGCGTCTGATGGATCTTGAGGCCCTGCTGCGGCAGCTCTTACTGTGGTCTGACGAATCGCCAAGTCGGGAAGCGCTCTCGTCGCAGCAACCCTTCGCGGTGGACCAGCTATCTTTTGAGGGCTGGCTACAATTTATATTTTTGCCGAAGATGTATGCAATGCTAGACGATGATCTGCCACTGCCTGAAACCTGTGCCGTGGCTGCGATGGCTGAGACGCGGTTTTTAGAGTCGAGCACATTGGTCAATCATTTACTCACCGTGCTTCGGGACCTCGACACTTTGATTTCACAAACCCCTTAAGTAACACCCATAAAAAACCCCGCGTTGGCGGGGTTCTGCGTGTTATGACTGGATTAATCCCAGCTGAGTGCGCCGCCGGTCTGATATTCGATTACCCGTGTCTCAAAGAAGTTCTTCTCTTTGCGTAGGTCCATGATTTCAGACATCCAGGGGAAGGGGTTTTGCGCCCCCGGGAATTGCTCTGGCAGCCCGAGTTGGGTTAGGCGCCTGTTGGCGATGAAATGCAGATACTCCTCCATCATCGAGGCGTTCATTCCCAACACACCACGCGGCATCGTGTCGCGAGCATACTCGATCTCAAGCTGAGTGCCTTCCAGAATCATTTGGATAGCTTCCTGTTTAAAGGCGTCGGTCCAAAGGTGCGGATTCTCGAGTTTGATCTGGTTGATTACATCGATACCAAAGTTGAGGTGCATCGATTCATCGCGCAGGATGTATTGGAATTGCTCAGCAACACCAGTCATCTTATTGCGTCGTCCCATCGAGAGGATTTGCGTAAAGCCACAGTAGAAGAAAATGCCCTCGGTGACACAGTAGAAGCCGATGAGGTTACGCAGCAGCTGTTGGTCTGTTTCTGTTGTGCCGGTGCTGAAATTGGGATCTGAGAGCTCATGAGTGTGGCTCAGACTCCAGGTCGCTTTCTTGGCTACTGAGGGGACTTCGCGGTACATGTTGAAGACTTCGCCCTCATCCATACCCAGCGACTCGATGCAGTACTGATACGCGTGGGTGTGAATCGCCTCCTCGAAAGCTTGACGCAATAAGTACTGGCGGCATTCTGGATTGGTCACCAATCGATAAATGCCGAGTACTAGGTTGTTGGCGACCAAGGAATCAGCGGTCGAAAAATAACCCAGCGATCGCATCACGATGCGGCGCTCGTCGTCGGTGAGGCCTTCCTTGCCTTTCCAAGTCGCGACGTCCGCGGTCATATTAATTTCCTGCGGCATCCAGTGGTTGGCGCAACCATCAAGATATTTTTGCCAAGCCCAATCATATTTGAAGGGCACCAGCTGATTCAGATCAGCACGGCAGTTGATCATGGCTTTTTCGTCCACCGAGACGCGGGATGCGCCCATCTCTAAGTCTTCTAGACCAATGCTGGCATCGATGTTGGCGACGGCCTCGGCCGCCTTGTCGACGTTGTCGGCCATCGCCTGTTCTTGCTCAGGGGCTGCGCTTGTCTGCGCAACCGGTTCGGGCGACTCCTCGGGGAGCGCTGCAATGGCCTGTTCAACGACAGCTGGCGCGGGCTTGGCTGCGGTCGCTCCGGTGTCCTCGGTGTTGTAGTCATCCCAGTTCAGCATGGGTGTCTCCTTCTATCACTCATTTTTCCTGATTATGGCTGGTCGTTTTAGCCGTTTCTTATCAGTGCGCTATGACAATCACTGACACGCTTCGCAATCAGGATCATCTAGCGAGCATGCCTTGGGAACGGGTGCTGGCTGTGGTGCAGTCTCTCCGCTCGATACGGCATTGAGCTTCCCTGATTGGACTGTCGACTTTTCAGTCCCTGTGGCCGCCAATGAGCGCAGGTAATAGGTCGTCTTCAGACCGCTATACCAAGCCATTCGGTAGGTGACATCGAGCTTTTTACCGCTGGCGTTATTGATATAAAGATTCAGTGATTGGGCCTGGTCAATCCACTTCTGTCGACGACTGGCGCTATCGACAAGCCAGCGAGGCTCCACTTCAAACGCGGTGGAGTATTTCGCTTTTAAGTCGTCAGGAATTCGGTCGATACTCTGGACGCTGCCATCGTAGTATTTTAGGTCGTTGACCATCACCTTGTCCCAGAGGTCTCGCGCCTTCAAATCGCGGACCAGATAGGGGTTTACGACCGTGAATTCACCCGACAGATTCGATTTTACATAGAGATTTTGGTAGGTCGGTTCAATCGATTGCGAGACGCCCGTGATGTTGGCGATAGTTGCCGTCGGCGCGATCGCCATCACGTTCGAGTTGCGCATGCCTGTGCTCGCGACCTGTGCTTTCAGGGCATCCCAGTCTAAGGTGCGGTCTTTATTGACCTCGATGTATTGCTCGCCACGCTGTTCCACCAAGATATCAAGCGAGTCGATCGGGAACACGCCGCGACTCCAAAGCGACCCGTCATAGCTTGAGTAAGCGCCGCGCTCTGCCGCCAACTCGCTCGATGCTTCGATGGCATAGTAGCTGATCGCTTCCATGGATCGATCGGCGAAGGTGACTGCGTCATCTGACGCATAGGCGACATCCAGCTTGTAGAGTGCATCTTGAAAACCCATCAGGCCGAGGCCAATCGGACGGTGACGGAAGTTTGATCGCTCCGCCTGCGGGACTGAGTAGTAGTTAATGTCGATCACGTTGTCGAGCATGCGAATTGCGGTGCGAACCGTGCTGCGCAACTTGTCCATGTTGAGGACGCCGTTTTCAATGTGCTGCGGCAGATTGACCGAACCGAGGTTACACACCGCGATTTCATCAGCACTGGTGTTGAGCGTGATCTCGGTACAGAGGTTCGACGAATGCACCACGCCACAGTGCTGTTGTGGTGATCGAAGGTTACACGGATCTTTAAAGGTCATCCAAGGGTGGCCCGTTTCAAAGATCATCCCCAGCATTTTGCGCCACAGGTTCTGCGCTTTGAGCGTCTTGTACAGCTTCAGTTCGCCCCGGGATGCCATGGCCTCGTACTCTGTGTAGCGTTGCTCAAAGGCGGTACCGTAGAGGTCGTGCAGGTCAGGGGTGTCGTTGGGTGAGAAAAGTGTCCAATCGCCATCATCGAATACCCGTTTCATGAACAGATCAGGAATCCAGTTGGCTGTGTTCATGTCATGGGTCCGGCGACGATCGTCACCGGTATTCTTGCGCAGATCGAGGAACTCCTCGATGTCCATGTGCCAAGTCTCTAGATAGGCGCAGACGGCGCCCTTGCGCTTTCCGCCCTGATTGACCGCCACAGCGGTATCGTTCACCACTTTCAAGAAAGGCACAATGCCTTGGCTTTTACCATTGGTGCCCTTGATATACGCGCCGAGCGCGCGGACTGGTGTCCAGTCATTGCCAAGCCCGCCTGCGAATTTAGACAGCATGGCGTTGTCTTGGATGGCGCCATAGATACCGAACAAGTCATCCGGTACGGTTGTCAGGTAGCAAGACGACAGCTGTGGACGCAGGGTGCCTGCATTGAAGAGCGTCGGTGTAGAGCTCATGTAGTCGAAAGAGGACAGCAGTTGGTAGAACTCAATCGCACGTGCGTTGATGTCATCCTCACGGGCCGCGAGGCCCATCGCCACTCGCATGAAGAAAATCTGCGGTAATTCGAACCGTACCTCATCACTGTGAATGAAGTAGCGATCGTAAAGCGTTTGCAAACCTAGGTAGCCGAATTGTAGATCTCGCTCTGGCAGTAACGCCTGTCCCAGCCGCTCCAAGTCGTATTGCGCGAGTTCGGGAGCGAGCAATTCCAATGCAATACCGCGATGAATAAACGCGGGTAGCGCCTCGGCATAACGCGTATTCATGTCCGCCTGCGTCGCTGATTCGGCGACGTTGAGGAACGACAAGCCCTCTGCCCGCAGATTGTCGAGAAGCAGGCGCGCTGCGACATAGCTGTAGTTGGGGTCTTGCTCAATCATGGTCCGCGCGGTGATCACCAGAGCAGTGCTCACTTCCTCGGCTGTGACGCCGTCGTAGAGGTTGCGTAATGCTTCATCGATGATCGCAGTTTCGCTCACATCGCTCAGATCAGCACAGGCCTCGGCAACAATCGTACGCACGCGCTCGATATCGAGCTGCGCCCGACTGCCGTCGGCGGCGACGACGTTGATGGCTCGCGCTGCGGCTTGTGATTCAGGGGACAGCTTCGCCTTCGCGGCACGTTCCTGCGCTCTTCCCTCGCGGTAGATGACGTAGTCCCGGGCTATTTTGTGTTCCCCCGCGCGCATCAGCGCCAGTTCCACCTGGTCTTGGATGTCTTCGATGTGGATGGTGCCGCCGGAGGGCATTCGACGCTTAAACGTCGCCACGACCTGCTCAGTCAACTTCGCAACGGTCTCGTGAATTCGTGTGCTCGCAGCCGCTGTGCCGCCTTCGACGGCCAAAAAGGCCTTCGTAATCGCGACCGAAATTTTGCTGTCCTCGAAACTGACCACCGTGCCGTTGCGCTTAATGACTCGGAGTTGTCCGGGCGCCGTCGCGTTGAGGCGCGTGGGATTAGGTTGCTCGAGGTTTGGGTTTTGATTCTGGGACGTTGGGGTGGAGGAGGTGGACTCGATTCCTGTTTGCATTATGGGGCCTCTTCTTGCCTCTGCGCCTCGATGGCGGGATTGCACCAAAAACTCATTAAAAAAGCGCCGAATACCTACATATTGGGGTATCTCCGGAGCAGGACCCCAAGATAGGCGGGTCTGGCTCGCTTTGCAAGAGCGTAAAACATCGAGATAGCTGTGGAAAAGCTGTGCAAAAATTATATAAGTATGCGCTTACTTACTTGGGAGTAGAGGTTTCACAGGGGCTTTTGAGGCGGCATGGTGGGCGTCGGCGCAAAATGCACCGTTCTACCATTTTTTCATAAGAATGTTTTTTTAATTACTTTTTCTGGCGGATTCCTGAGTGGCGTTAGCCGTTGTGCTCAAACAGAAATTCCATCAACGCTTTTTGTGCGTGCAAACGATTTTCCGCTTCGTCCCAAATAACACTGTCGCTGGCGTCCATCAGTTCAGCGGTAATCTCCTCGCCACGGTGCGCAGGTAGGCAATGCATATACAACGCATCGGTCGCAGCTTCGGTCATGAGGCTGCTATTGAGCTGATAGGGGGCCATCACAGCCTCGCGCGCCTGCTGTTCTTGCTCTTGCCCCATAGAGGCCCATACGTCGGTGACTAGGAGGTTGGCGTTGCGGGCTGCACGCTTGGGATCATGCTCGATGACGACATGACTGGGGTGTTTTGCGACTAACTCGGCATCGGGTTCGAAGCCTTTGGGACAGCTCACGACCAATTCGAAGTCGAGCAACCGCGCCGCGTTGATATAGGATTGGCACATGTTATTACCGTCGCCTAACCAGCAGACCCGTTTGCCCGAAATGTCGCCGCGATGCTCGAAATAGGTTTGTAGATCTGCGAGCAACTGGCAGGGGTGGTAGTCGTCGGTGAGTCCATTGATCACGGGCACGCGAGAGTGCGCCGCGAACCGTTCGACAATCGCATGCTCAAACGTTCGGATCATGACCATATCCACCATCGAAGAGATGACGCGCGCGCTGTCTTCAATCGGCTCACCCCGGCCCAGTTGGGTGTCCTGAGATGATAGAAACATCGCGCTACCACCGAGATGAACCACGCCGGCCTCAAAAGAGACACGCGTCCGTGTCGACGCTTTGGCAAAAATCATCGCCAGAACCTTACCCGGAAATTTGGCGTGCGGGATACCCTCGCGCTGCCATTGCTTGAGTTCGGTCGCCCGTGCGATCAGTGCCCGACATTCTGCGGCAGAGATGTCATTGAGCGTTAAAAAATGGCGCTTTGCAGTCATATCGGATCCGGATCAGTCGAGAGGGGTGGTGTTAATCAGTGTGGCTATGGCGTGTCCAAGCTCCGCTGCTTGCATCTCGGTCATGACCAGTGGGGGTAGCAGGCGGATGGTATTGCCCCCAGCGATATTAAGGAGAACTCCCGCCTCGAGACCACGACGCACCAATTCGTCGGTGCGACAGGCAGGCGCTATGCCAATCATCAGTCCGAGTCCACGGATGTCGAGAACGCGCGCAGCGTCATCAAGCTCGGCTTGAAAAGCATTCAGTAATGCGGCGCGAATGGGCTCTGCGCGCGCGTACAATTCGCCTTCGAGCAGCGTCGATATGACGGCATTTGCAACAGCGCAACACAGGGGGTTACCGCCGTAGGTGGTCCCGTGATCGCCGGGTCCGAGTACTGATGCAGCATGACCTCTGGCAAGGCAGGCACCGATTGGGAAGCCATTGCCAAGGCCCTTTGCCGTCACGAGAACATCGGGCGCCACACCCAGTCGCTGGTAGGCGTACAGCGCCCCGCAGCGACCATTGCCGGTTTGCACTTCATCGAACATCAACAGCCATTGATGGCGATCGCACAGCGTGCGTGCGGCGGTCATAAATTCGTTGCTGATCAGGTGGACGCCGCCTTCTCCTTGAACGGGTTCGATCAGAATGGCAACCACATGAGAGTTTTCTGTGGCCTGCTCAAGCGCGGCAATGTCATTGCGTGGCACGCGAATGAAACCGGGTAGCAGCGGGCCGAAACCCTCCTGGATTTTGCTGTTGCCCGTGGCTGACAATGCGCCCATGGTGCGGCCGTGAAACGCGCCCTCAAGCACAATGATCTGCGGCTGCTCAATGCCTCGCTGGTAACCGTAGAGGCGTGCTAATTTGATCGCGGTTTCATTGGCCTCGGCGCCCGAATTACAGAAAAATGCACGCTCGAAAACAGTTGCCGCTACGAGTTTGTCAGCCAGCTCTTCTTGCGTGGGGATGTGATATAGATTGGACGTGTGAACGAGCGTTTGCGCCTGCTCGATGCAGGCTGCAGTGATCGCTGGGTGGCAGTGACCCAGATTAGTCACTGCGATTCCAGACACGCCATCCAGAAAAGCACGGCCTGCAGTGTCATACAATAGTGCACCGTCACCACGTGCAAAGGCGACAGGAAGGCGTCCGTAAGTGGGCATCAGTGTGGACATGAGGGTGCGCTACCGCAGATCAACGTGCGCCACAGCATAACGTTTGTGAGCGATCAGGAGAATAATTTACAAAGGCTTTTCTGCGTAAATTCTCCCGCCGTATTACAATAGGCGACTTTTTAATAGCGACAGCGCTGGGAGACAAGCAATGGATATCATGGAAACGATCCGCGAGCAGATCGAGAGCAATCGTGTGCTGCTTTATATGAAGGGATCTCCCAATATGCCGCAATGTGGTTTTTCTGCACGCGCTGTGCAGGCTTTGATGGGCTGCGGCGAGCGGTTTGCCTATGTCGACATTTTGTCGAATCCAGAAATTCGAGCCAATCTGCCCGCTTATGCGAATTGGCCTACCTTTCCTCAACTGTGGGTCGACGGAGAGCTCATTGGTGGTTGCGACATTATTTGTGAGATGTCAGAAACTGGGGAATTGAAATCCGTTGTCTGTGCTGAAGCCTCGGACGACTAGGGCGTGGCGATGCGCCGCCCAGTGCCGTCTGCAGCCTCGGCTGCAGCGTGCGACGAATAAGAGCCTTCCGCGCAGAAGGTGAAGAGGTAGGGCGAATCATGGACTATGAAGGGTATGTGGCCGATCTAGGCCGGGAAGCACGTTGCGCGGCGAAACACGTTGCAGTGAGTGCGGTAGCGCAGCGTAATGCGGCGCTCTCGGCGATGGCGGTTGCACTCGATGAGCGGCGCGAACTGCTTCTCGCGGCAAATGCTCAGGACCTAGAGGCAGGCGCTTCGGCGGGCCTCGATGCCGCCATGTTGGATCGCCTCGCACTCAATAACGCGCGGATTGATGCGCTCATCGAAGGGCTCGAGCAGGTCCGCAGCCTCCCTGATCCGGTGGGTGCCATTGACGGCGTTCGGACTATGGACTCTGGCATCCGAGTGGGGAAAATGCGTGTTCCCCTCGGTGTCATCGGCATCATTTATGAATCTCGGCCGAATGTGACTATTGAGGCCGCCAGCTTGTGTCTCAAAGCAGGCAACGCGGCAATTTTGCGAGGCGGCTCGGAGGCGATCCACAGCAATCGAGCGCTCGGCGACGTCATCTCAGGGGCGCTCTCTGAAGTGGGTTTGCCATTGGGCGCCGTGCAGGTCGTGGCGCATACCGATCGGGCCGTCGTTGGCGCGCTGATTCGTCAGCGCGATTCGATCGATATTATTATCCCTCGCGGGGGTAAAGGGCTGATTGAGCGGATCGCTCAGGAATCCCTAGTCCCCGTCCTGAAACACCTCGACGGCATCTGCCATGTGTATATCGACGATGCGGCGGACGCGGGGAAAGCGATGGCAATCGCGGTCAATGCGAAGACACAGCGATTTGGCACCTGCAACACCATGGAGACGTTGTTGCTGGCGCAGTCTCAATCGGCACTGCTGCCAGAGCTTGTACAAGCGATGCAGGCGCACGGCGTCGAATTGCGCGGCTGCGAGCGCGCGCGGCAGGCCGCAACTGAGATTACTGTGGCGGCGACCGAACTGGATTGGTCGACCGAGTATTTAGCGCCCATTTTATCGGTGCGCGTGGTTGACGGTTTAGATGACGCGATTGAACATATCGCGCGCTACAGCTCGGGCCACACTGAAAGTATTGTGACCGAAAATCACTCGACGGCCATGCGCTTTCTCCGCGAAGTGGACTCCAGTTCTGTAATGATCAATGCCTCCACGCGGTTTGCCGATGGGTTTGAGTATGGCTTGGGTGCGGAGATTGGCATTTCAACGGATAAACTCCATGCTCGGGGCCCCGTCGGTCTTGAGGGGCTGACCTCCACTAAGTTTGTCGTCTTCGGCGACGGCCATATTCGGACCTAACCCGTGGCCATCGGCCTCCTCGGGGGAACCTTCAATCCGATTCATTTGGGCCACTTGCGCGGTGCGATTGAGGCGCGCGAGGCCTTGGGACTCGAGCGTGTGGTATTGCTGCCCGCAGGCGAGCCACCCTTGAAGCAACTGCCGTCGGTCAGCGCTTTGCAGCGGGCGGAGATGGTGGAGTTAGCGATAGCGGCTTGTCCAACACTTGGCCTTGACCGACGAGAACTCGATCGTAACGGTGCGTCCTACACTTTTGACACCTTGAATGAATGGCGACAAGAGCTTGGCCCTGAGGCGTCACTGACTTTTATCCTCGGTACGGATGCAGCGCTGTCCCTACCACGATGGCATCGCTGGCAAGAATTGCTCACGATCGCACACCTGGCTATTTTGGTACGCCCTGGGGTCGAGCCCGTCTGGCCTTTGCCTTTGCAGCAGCTCATTAACGAGCGGTTGCAGCCGTGTGCAGCATTGTCCGCGTCACCGCACGGTGCGATCGCTATGCTTGAGCAACCGCTGTTGGCCGTGTCTTCAACTGAAATTCGAAGTGCGATCAGCGCGGGACGAGATGTCTCATTTCTGCTACCGCAGGGCGTATTGGAGTATATTGAAACACAAGGTCTCTATCAGAGGGACTCATTGACTGCGAGGAAAAATTGTTGACAACAGAAAATCTCATGGGAGATGCATTGGTTGCGCTGGTTGTTGATGCGCTTGACGACCTGAAGGGCGTCGACACGGTGCTACTTGATGTTCGAGAAATGAGTTCAGTGATGGACCACCTCGTTGTTAGCAGTGGGACCTCCTCACGTCACGTCAAATCACTCGCGGAAAATGTGGTGATGAAGGTTAAAGAGGCCGGCCTTCGACCTATCGGTATCGAAGGCGAGGGACCCGGTGAATGGGTGCTCGTCGATTTCGGCGATGTGGTTGTTCATGTGATGCAGCCCAGCACCCGCAGTTTTTACGATCTCGAGCGTTTGTGGAGTACCGTTCCCAGTACACGGGAGTCGGCCGAGGACTGATGCGACTCCGTGTGCTCGCGGTCGGATCCCGGATGCCTGATTGGGTCGAGGCTGGCGTCGCCGAATACCACAAGCGGATGCCGAGAGAGTGGAGTCTAGACTGGTTGATCATCCCCCCTGCAAAGCGGCGAGGCGGTAATGCGGCTCAAGCGCGAACGCAAGAGGGTGATGCGATTCTCAAGGTACTGAAACCACGCGAGCTGCTGGTCACGCTCGACGTGACCGGCGAGTTGGTCTCGACCGAATCAATGGCGCAGCAGCTAGCCGATTGGCAAATGCAGAGCGCAGACGTCGCCCTGGTGATCGGCGGCGCCGACGGCATCGACGATAGAGTGACCCAGCAGGCCCGCGGATCATGGTCTTTCGGCCGAATCACCTTGCCCCATCCGCTCGTTCGCGTCATTCTGGCAGAGCAGTTATATCGCGCGTGGAGTATCAACGCGCAACATCCTTACCACAGGGGGTGAGCCGATGCCTTTAGGGCTCGAGCAATTGCGCGATAGCGGTGTCGAAACGCGCATTCACAGCGCGCGCGTGAGTACGGCGCTGGCGCTCGTCTTACTCGCGTTCGGCGCACTGATCGCGCGCTATTACCAACTGCAAGTCAGTGAATTTCAGAGCTATCAAACGCAAGCTGATCGCAATCGTGTCCGGTTGGAGCCAATCGCGCCAAAGCGTGGCTTGATTACCGACCGACGGGGCGCGTTGCTGGCGCTGAACGAGCCGACCTTTGCGTTGGGCGTTGTGGTTGAGCGCGCCGATGACCTTGTGGCTCTGCTTGATGACATCGACCAATTGCTCGGTCTCTCAGAAGAGGAGCGAACCCGATTCCAGCAGTTGCGCCGGCACCGCAGACCTTGGTCGTCGGTAACCTTGAAGACACGGCTTACGGAGGCCGAGATCGCAACCGTGTCGGTGAATCGATATCGACTACCCGGTACCACGCTTGATGCGCAGTTGACGCGATATTATCCGGAAGGAGACAGTTTGGCTCATGTCCTCGGTTATGTTGGCCGTATCAGTGAGCAGGAAGAGGCTGAGATCGATCAGTCGTTGTATCAGGGCACTTTACATATCGGCAAAGTGGGCCTGGAGAAATACTATGAGGCGGCTTTGCTGGGCCGTCCGGGGTATCAAAATATTGAGACCAACGCCCACGGTCGAATCCTCAGGGTTCTTGACCAGCAAGCGCCGATCGATGGTGCTGATATTGAACTCTCCCTCGATCTCGCTTTGCAACGTGTCGCCAGCGAGGCTCTCGGTGAGCAGCGTGGCGCGGTGGTGGCGCTCGATCCACGCGATGGCGGTATCTTAGCGCTCGTCTCGAATCCTAGCTTTAACAACAACCTGTTTGTTGAGGGAATTGGAGTGAGGGATTACGCAGCGCTGCGTGATTCCCCTGACCTGCCGTTACTGAATCGGGTGATTCAGGGCCAGTATCCTCCGGGGTCCACTGTCAAACCCATGATCGGATTGGCGGGACTCGAGTTGGGTGTGATCGATGCGCAGACGACAATACCCGACCCCGGTTGGTATCAGCTGCCTGGTGATGAGCGCCGTTACCGCGATTGGGTTTTGCGTATCCGCGGCACGGGCCATGCCGATCGGGTCGGTCTGCGTATGGCCATTGCGCAGTCCTGTGACGTGTTTTACTACGAACTCGCCCGCAGACTAGGTGTTGACTCGATTGCACAATTCATGGCGCCCTTTGGTTTTGGCGACAAAACGGGTGTTGATCTGCCATCTGAGCGGTCCGGGCTGCTACCATCGAGTGATTGGAAACGGCGGGCCTATGGGCAGCCTTGGTATCCGGGTGAGACGCTCAATATTGGCATTGGGCAGGGCTATACGTTGGCCACCCCCATGCAATTGGCGCTGGCGACCATGGTTGTCGCCAATCGTGGCGAAAGCTTTGTACCGTCTTTAGTCCGTCGAATAGGAGATCGCAAGGTGACTGCCGAACCTCGTCCATTGGTGCAAGCGACGGCGGAGCACTGGCAGGAGGTGGTCTCGGGTATGGTCGATGTCGTCCACACCGCCAGAGGAACCGCCGCAGCGGTAGGGCGCGGTCTCGATTTTAAGGTTGCGGGAAAAACGGGCACCTCGCAGGTCATATCGATCGCTCAAGATGCTGTCTATGACGAGACGGAGATTGACGAGCGACATCGTAATCACGGCTGGTTCGTCGCCTTCGCCCCTGAGGAGGCACCGGAGATTGTGGTGGTGGTTCTCGCCGAGAATGGCGGCGGCAGTAGCGCTGCGTATCCCGTTGCTGGCGCAGTGCTACGACACTGGTGGGCGACACGAGATGTCTGACTATGACCGCATCGCTCCAGAGGTTAGCCACGGCTTGAGTCGTGGCCGGACGGTGCTGCAGGTCTTGCACCTCGACCCTTGGTTGTTACTGCCGCTTGTCATTTTGATTGCTGGAGGGCTGGCTGTGTTGTACAGCGCTGCCGGTCAGGATTGGGATACTGTCATGCGACAGGCTCGCAATCTCATTATCGGCTTCTTGGCGATGCTGATTGCCGCGCAGTTCCGCGTTGAGAGCTATCGACGCCTCGCGCCGCTTTTTTTTGTGCTCGGTGTGCTGATGCTGATCGCGGTGCCCTTGGTTGGTGTCGGTGCGAAAGGTGCACAACGCTGGCTTAGCCTCGGCGTGGTGCGCTTCCAGCCGTCGGAGCTGATGAAAGTGGTGATGCCGCTCATGGTCGCGACTTGGTTTATGCGGTTCGCCTTGCCGCCGCGAAAAACAGTCCTCTTGGGTGCTTTGATTCTGGTCTTTATTCCCGCAGGGCTTATCGTCATTCAGCCGGACCTCGGGACGTCGCTTCTGATCGCTGCGAGCGGACTTTTCGTAATTTTCCTTTCAGGGGTGCGTTGGCGTTATATCTTTGGCGCCATCGCTCTGGCGGTTGCCGCGCTTGGCCCTGCCTGGATGTTTCTGTTGAAGGAGTACCAGAAGCAGCGAATCCGCACTTTGCTAGACCCTGAGTCAGACAAACTGGGCGCTGGCTGGAATATTATTCAGTCGAAAACCGCGATTGGTAGCGGAGGCTGGACTGGAAAGGGCTGGTTACAGGGGACCCAGTCTCACCTTGATTTCCTGCCGGAGAGCCACACGGATTTCATCATTGCGGTATTGTCCGAGGAATTCGGACTACGCGGCGTATTGTGTCTGTTGCTTATCTATACCTTGATCATTTGGCGAGGATTTTGGATCAGCCTGCACGCTCAAAGCGGTTTCGGTAGACTGGTCGCCGGCGCCATTACCCTGACATTTTTTGTCTATGTGTTCGTTAATATGGGTATGGTTGCGGGTATCCTGCCGATTGTTGGAGTACCCCTGCCGCTGGTGAGCTATGGCGGCACATCGATTGTGACTTTGATGTTGAGCTTCGGCATATTGATGGCAATCAGCTCAGACCATAGGGTGATTGCCAATTAACGACGACGGTAGTGCGAGAGGTCTCAGATTGAACCACACGAGGAATAAAGGGTGTCATTGAAGCGACTTGAAAAAGCCTGGTTGTTGGCCATCGCGATGATCTCTTGGACACCGATCGCCTTGGCGAACTACGCCGAGGGTGAGGCGGCCGATGCGGTGATTGCCGCTGTCAGTGAACAGGGGGTGGATGCGGCGTGGGCACGGGATCTTCTGGCACAGGCGGAAAAACGACAGAGTATTCTCGATGCCATGAGTCGGCCGGCGGAAAAAACCAAGCCTTGGCACGAGTATCGGCAAATTTTCATCACGCCGCAGCGTATCGCGGGGGGCGTAGCTTTCTACGAGCAGTATCGTGAAACGCTGGTGAGCGTCGCCGAAAAAACGGGCGTGCCGGCGGAAGTCATCGTCGCAATCATCGGTGTTGAAACATACTACGGCCGCATTCAAGGAAGCTATCGGGTGATCGACGCGCTAAGTACGCTGGCTTTTGATTATCCGGCGCGATCGCCATTTTTCACTCAAGAGCTCATTCATTTTCTGGTGCTGTCATGGCAATCGGGTAAAGACCCCTTGGCACTGAATGGCTCTTATGCCGGTGCGATGGGGTGGGGGCAGTTTATGCCCTCGAGCTATCGCAGTTATGCCGTTGACTACGATGGCGATGGTATTCGTGATATCTGGGACAACCCGCAAGATGCGATTTATAGCGTTGCCAATTACTTTCGGGCGCATGGCTGGCGTCATGGCGAGGCCGTTGTGGTCGGCGCCACGGGATCAGCACCAGAGGCCGAACTGTTTAGCGCGGGACTCAGACCCTCTGTGACGGTGGGGCAGGCGGTTGCGGCGGGTCTAGCGCCCACGACGGAGTTATTTACGGACACACTGGTCACGCCTTTGCTGTTCAATCAGCTCGATGGCAATGAATACTGGTTGGGTCTTCACAATTTTTATGTCATTACGCGTTATAACCACAGCGCGATGTACGCCATGGCAGTGTGGCAGCTCAGTCAAGCAATTCGTGCCGAACTTGTTCGCTGAGTGCGCGCTTTAGCGATGCAGAGATACCCCCACGCATGGATTCAAAGCCGCGCGCCTCGCGGCCTTGTCTTTGGGACATTGTTGCTCATCGCCGCCTGCAGTGGCGCGGATCGGATCGTTCGGGACCGTGCGCCCGCGCCCATTCATCCCGATGACGTGGCCGAGGCCGTTCCGAGGCTTGACCCGATTTTGGCAGCGGGGAATAGCAATCCCTACACCGTCAATGGCGTGACCTATCGCTTGGAGCCACAAGCGCGCGGCTATCGCGCTGAGGGTATTGCATCGTGGTACGGGCAAAAATTCCACGGTCGGAAAACGGCGAATGGCGAAATTTTTGACGCCTATGGACCGACGGCGGCACACCGAAGCTTGCCGATACCGTGCTATGTGCGAGTGACCAATCTCGACAACGACCGCAGCATGATCGTGCGCGTGAACGATCGAGGTCCGTTCCATAGCGAGCGTTTGATTGATCTCTCCTACGGTGCGGCAGTCAAATTAGGCTTCGCGGAACGCGGTACCGCACACGTTCGCGTTGAGGTGATCGAGCCGGGACAGCCCGCATTGTCGCCTGATGTTCCGCCGCCTGATGACGATCAAACTTTGCAAGCTTCTCCCTATCGCTGGCTGCAGCTCGGCGCATTTTCCAGCGAGGTCATGGCTCGGAATTTGGTGGATCAACTTTACGGTCATCTCGGTCTGCAAGCGGTGGTCTCTGAGGTCACTACTGCGACCGGCACGCTTTACCGCGTGCGTCTGGGCCCCTTTGAAACACAGGCCTTGTTAGTCGCTACGCAGCAGCGGTTAATTGAGGCGAGTTTTACTGCGGGCCAGCCCGTTCCATGAGTGAGGCGCGTTTGGTTGGGACGCCTTGGGGCTGTTAAGATCTCGCTTGAGTCGCCGCGTCCCATGGTCTGTGTCTCGCTGTCGTGTTGGGAGTACGGTAGTCGTGCAGGCCAGCCCGTCGCGGCGAAGGCATCAGATCGCAAATTTGGCAGTCACCCGAGGTCTATGATCACAGGAGTCAATAGCGGGTCTGCGGCGTGATCACGCTGAGATCAGTATCGGAAAAGGAGTCGATATGTTGCGCTTGTTTTTGATGAGTCTTGCTCTGCTGACGAGTCGTGTGCTGGCCGCGCCGCCATTACTGCCCGCAGCACCGGAGCTGCCGTCGCAGGCTTATATTCTGGTCGACTTCGACACCGGCGCCGTGCTGGTTGAGCACAATGCGGACCAAGCCTTGCCACCTGCAAGTTTGACCAAGTTAATGACCGCCTATGTGTTGGCGGAGGAGATTGATGCAGGCCGGCTCGGGCTTGACGATCCGGTACAGGTGAGTCGCAATGCCTGGGCACAAAATCCGCTGTTTTCTGGATCGTCTTTAATGTGGTTGGAGCCGGGTAAGCCGGTCACTGTACGAGAGCTCGAGCGGGGCATTGTGATCTCATCCGGAAATGATGCGACGATGGCGATTGCCGAGCATATCGCTGGAACTGAAGCCGCCTTCGCCGACATGATGAATCGCTACGCCGATGTGCTGGGTCTCTCGGCAACACGCTTCTTGAACTCTCATGGACTTCCGGCCGAGGGCCATCAGACGTCGGCGCGGGATTTAGCGACTTTGGCCGCAGCCACGATCAGAGATCATCCCGATCGGTACGCTGTGTACAGCGAGCTAAGTTATACCTACAACGACATCACGCAATACAACCGCAACACATTGCTCAGAGAGGATGACAGTGTAGACGGCCTGAAAACGGGCTACACCAGTGAGGCCGGCTATGGTCTAGTTGCCTCGGCGCAGCGGGATGATATGCGGTTGATATCAGTGGTTTTAGGCAGTCGCAGTCAGACCACGCGCAAGACCGAGAGCCGTACCCTGCTAAACTATGGATTCAGGTTTTTTGAGACCTTGCGCCCAGTGTTACCGGAGGTGCCCCTTGCGGCCGAGCGAGTGTGGAAGGGTGTTGCCGAAGAACTGCGGGCAGGCGTCATTGATCCTGTGGTGCTTACCGTGCCACGGACTAGCGCCCAAACCAATCTCCAGATTGCGGTGAATACGCCGCTTGAGGCGCCGATTGCGCGAGGCGATGTTGTCGGTCATGTGATGATTCTGCGCGATGGCGAGACCTTAAGTGAGGTCCCTTTGGTGGCGCTAGAAGCGGTGGAGCAGTCCGGCTTTTTCGCCCGTTTATGGGACGCCCTGGTTCTCTGGTTCACCCAACTACTGGGCAGCGCATGAGTTCTCAAGAGCCACCCAAAATTGAGTTTCCCTGCGCCTATCCGATCAAGGTTCTCGGACGACAGCACGATGCATTTGAGCCGGAAATTCTGGCCATCTTTGAAGCGCATGCCCCTGGTTTTGACCGCGAAACGATCGCCATGAAATCGAGTCGAGGCGGTACGTTTGTGTCATTGACCATTACTATTGAGGCGACCGGTACTGCGCAGTTGTCGACCTTGCACGAGGCCTTAATGGCAACAGGCTTCGTCTCCATGGTGATCTAGACCATGGAGATTCGTCGGCTGGGGTTGGTGGATTACGCGACTGCCTTTGAGGCTATGAAAGTGCTGACTCGAGAGCGTGATGCCCAGACAGAAGACCAGTTGTGGTTGCTCCAGCATCCCCCCGTATTTACCCAAGGCATTTCGGGAAAGCCCGAGCATGTCCTGTCGGCTGGCACGATTCCCGTGGTGCAGATAGACCGTGGCGGCCAGGTGACCTATCACGGCCCGGGACAGTGGGTGTTGTATGCCTTGATTGATTTAAAAAGATGTGGCTTGACGGTCCGCGCCTTGGTCACCGCGCTTGAGGACGCCGTAATTACCTTGTTGGCCCAATACGGTATCACCGCAACCGCGGACCCGAAAGCACCTGGTGTCTATGTATCGGGTCGCAAGATTGCCTCGCTGGGGTTGAAAGTCTCTCGCGGTTGCAGTTATCACGGTCTTGCTTTCAATGTGGACCTCGACCTCGCGCCCTTTTTGCAGATCAATCCCTGCGGTTTTCCGGGGCTCGAGGTGACCTCGCTCGCACAGTTACTTGCAGAAAGCCCAGATATGCGTGTGGTGGGAGAGGAGTTGATCGCTGCGGCCTGTGCACAGTTGCCATGAACGATCGGTACCCACCGAATTGCCGCTTTTTGTTGAACACCGCATGGGCAAGGTAGCATCACTACTGGCATAATCGCGCCCCGATAGAGGAGGCAGTATGTCTGAAGTGATGCGAGATATCAGTTCGCGGTGAACCTTTGCGATTATTTCCCACCCCTATAATTGTGTCTAAGTCAGCCCAAGACGATCCAGGTCAAAAATCCCTTAAACCCGCTGATTTTATTGCGTTATCTTCATTCGTAAGCGCCAATGAAGGACATCCAAAGACAAGCTGAGCCGTTATAAATGTGTACACATTTGTGTACATAAAAAGCTGTTTTCAGGCTCTCAGGAAAATATGTACACACGGGTGTTTTGAGGGCACGCGCCATGGCGCTTTCAGATAGCTGGCTTAAAGCAAACCACAAAAAAGAGAGAGCGGAACGCGAGGAGAAGAGTGACCGTGATGGCTTGAGCGTGCGCGTCACGCCCAAGGGCAAAATCATTTTCCAGGTGCGCTATCGCTACGACAAAAGGCTTCAGCGCCTCGATCTTGGCTCCTATCCTCTGATGTCGCTGAAGGGTGCGCGGGATGAAAACCAGCGCCTTAAAAAGGAGCTGGAGCGCGGTCACGATCCGAAGATTGTCAGAAGGCTTGAAAAGCAGGCCATTATGGATGCGGCCTCTCTTCAATCCCTTTTCGAGCACTGGTATGAAAGTTACTGCAAGAAGAACAAGACAGGGCATCACGAGATCAAGCGCAGCTTCGAACTCTATGTTCTGCCTGAATTGGGAAAACTCCCTGCTGAAAAGATCACGCTGCACCAATGGCTAGATCTGTTAGAGGCGCAGGCAGAGAAGCGCCCAGGTATTGCCGACAGGTTGCTCACCAATACCAAGCAGCTCCTCAAGTGGGCGGTAAAGCGAAAGCTCGTGCTGGTCAATATGCTGGCAGAGAATAACGCCAAGGAAGACTTGCAGATCAAGAAGGTGGCGGGCAGCCGCTCCTTGTCAGACGAAGAGATCCAGCTGGTTTGGTTGGCCATCGATGAATCCCGCATGTCAGCCAAGAACAAGCCCTATGTAAAGCTATGTCTCTTCTATGGTTGCCGGAATGGCGAGCTGCTCCTGAGCGAAAAAGATCACTTTGATTTCGAGTCCATGGTCTGGACCATCCCGCCCGAAAACCACAAGCTCGGCAAAACGTCAGGCAAGCCATTATTGCGGCCGATTATCGATGAGGTGAAGCCTTTCATCGAAGAGGTGATGGCGCTTAGTGGTGAAAGCCCGCATATGTTCACCAATAGCGGTACAAGTGATCCGATGGGGCAGAGCCCGCCGCTGGCGCTACCGTACAACATCATGCAGTGGCTGCGCCGCCACAAAGACTACGAGATGCAACACTGGTCTATTCATGAAGTGAGGAAGACGGCCAGAACCAACTTTTCGACGCTGACTGAACCGCATATTGCAGAAATTATGTTAGGGCACCGGCTCCCAGGTTCCTGGCAGGTGTATGATTTTTATGATTACCTTCCTGAGCAGAAGACAGCCTATCAAGCGTGGTGGGAACGCTTGACGGGCATCGTTGAGGGACAGGCGTGTTAAGCCGCATCATTGGTTCTCTTCTTTTCCCTATCTTCCCAGGCTGCAATATCATTGCTATCCCAGAGATTACAGGCCCCTGAATGCTTGATGCAGGGCGCAGGGAAGGGGTTTGTGTCACGCTTCATACGCCGGAATATCGTCCGAGAGGAGCAGCGATAACGTTCGCACAAGTCATGCGTAGAAAAATAAACGCGTGTCATGGCTTTGTCCTCCTTGTGGTTTGAATTGATCGTGATTCCAATCTTTTCATGGGCTGCGCCAGACCCTCCTCGCACCAACCTCGCGGACAAAAGAAAAGCCGGTTTGCCTTTGTAGGGCACCGGCTTTTCCGGGGTGATGGAGGCTTAGAAGCCGTGTGGTTTCAGACGTGACTGCCTGGCGCGAGTGGCCTGCACCCGCTCGATGCTTTCCAGGCTTTGCAGGGCGGCGCGTTCCTGAGCCGAACCCTGGCTGAACAGCGGTAAATCTTCCGCGATCTTGCTGAACAGGGTGCTGAGTTCCTTGTCACTACGGATGTGCAGCTCGTGGGTGTAATGGGTCTTATTCATTGTCGTTCTCCTTGTTTCTGTGCAGACCCCAACCAGCCGGGCCTCAGCCACGACCAATACATGGAGTACATCCAGCGCGTGGAGCAGACTCTGGGTCTCTCTTCCCAGCCTCGCGCCGTTGTGTTTCATGAAAAATACGGACGCCATCATTGTCACATCGTCTGGTCGCGGATCGGTGCGGGGCAGGAAAAGGCCGTCCACATCGCCTTTGATAAAGAGAAGCTGATGACGGTCACACGAGAGTTCGCGCGTGATCACGCTATTCAGTTACCGCAGGGGTATTTCAAAGACGACAAGAGAGACCAAACCCACCAGATCACTTTGTATGAGCAAGAGCAGGAACGCTCTACCGGAATCAGTCTGGAGGAGCGAAAAGAGCAGATCACTTCTGCCTGGCGAGAGAGTGACTCAGCCCAGGCAGTTGTCGCCGCACTGGCCGCTCGTGGATACATGCTGGCCACGGGAAGTCGGCCCTATGTGCTGGTCGATCTCTACGGAGAAATGAATACTTTACCCAAGCTGATCGATGATAAGACCGTGCGGACCAAAGACGTTCGTGCCTTCCTGGAAAACGACTACCCACCGGAGAGCTTGCCATCGGTTGACGAGGCTAAGCGGTTGGTCGCCGACTATATGGTGAACCGATTACGATTTCGGCTGACAGCCGGTAACGACCCGTCAGAGACATTACAGCGTAGAACACGATTGGCTCTTGTACACCGGATAGCGGACCTTGGTGCCAGCATGTACAATTTCAAAGCGTCGCTTGGATCAGTGTTGTTGCTTACACGCAAGATTGATCTCACGGTTTTAGATGTGGCCCGATACTAGATAACAACGGTAAATCTGCTCGTGCTCATGAATCAGAAAACAACCTTTAATTACAGCTCGGCGGTGCTGGCTTCCATGGCGCTGTGCGCAATACAGGCAATGTCCGATCCATTGACTCAAATCCAACTTGATGCTCGGAGTATGCCCCTGATCCATACCGTAGATGAGCGATTTATGTCGTTCCAGATCGGTATGTCCCACCTAACCGGCGGTGAAACCTGGAGTACCTACGACGAATCAAAGGGCGAGGGCGAAGCAGAGCAGGCGGGTGACTTTGAGGCCATACGAGAAGTCAGGCTGCCCACAGACCTGACCAATGAGCGGCTGCGTACCCTGACGTCGGCACTATCTCCCCTTTACATTCGCTATGGTGGCACTACCGCTAATTCCGTGTACTTCTGGAACAACGATGAGCCCCGCCTGGAAAAGCCCCCGGCGGGCTATCAGTGGATACTGACTCGCGACAGTTGGAAAGTTGCATTGGAATTTGCCAAGGCCATGGATGCCAAGGTGCTGACAGGCTTCACCGTCAGCGAGGGTGTAAGGGACAAAGCGGGCGCATGGACTCCGGCCCACGCCAGACCCTGGGTCGAATATACGCAGTCCATTGGCGGTGAAATCTACGCTGCAGAGCTCTACAACGAGCCCAACGCGCGTGAACCGGGCCGCACCGAAAAGGGCGAGAGCGCCGAGAACTACGCCAGCGATTTTGCCGCGTTCCACGCGTTTATGGCGGAGGCGTCACCGGAAACAAAGCTCGGGGCGCCGGGCGTGGCGGAGTTGGGCATTCCGGTGCCCATACCTTCGCTGCAGGAAGTGTCGCCTGAGCAATACATGTCAACCGACCCCCGGCCTGAAGCAGACCTCGTAACCTACCATTTTTACGGTGCTGTCGCCGAGCGCTGCGTGCCGCCAGGCTCACCGTCCGGTGTCTCTGCCGAAATGGCGCTGACCGAGGAGTGGCTGGCCCGTCCCGACAAGATCTTCCAGCGCTACAAGGCACTGCGGGACAAGTATGCGCCAGGCGCCCCCATCTGGCTGACCGAGACCGGCACTGCGTCCTGTGGCGGAACGCGCTGGCAGCCGACCTTCCTGGAAACCTTCCGCTTTCTGGACACCCACGCCCGATTGGCCAAACAGGGTCTGGACGCGATGTTCACCCATGCATTGATCAGCGGCAGCAACGGTGTGATCGACGAAAAAACCTTTACACCCAACGCGGATTACTGGGCGGCGCTGCTGTGGCGGAAACTCATGGGAACCAGGGTCCTGGACGCCGGTGATAACCAGCCTGGTCTCCACATATACGCATATTGCCAGCGGGGCAATCCCGGCGGCGTCACCGTGCTGGCCATCAACCTGCAGGACAACGCGGAGACCATCAACGTTTCCGGCCCGGCGGAGCTGTACGCCCTGACCGCACCCGAGCTGCAAAGCCCTACTGTTTTGCTTAACGGCGAGCCACTTACCCTTGGCGCCGAGGACACACTGCCGGACATCGTACCGACACGGCTAACGGAGGGCGAGATTGTCCTTTCTCCCACCAGCATTATTTTTGTTGCTCTTCCGCATGCCGGTAACGCGAACTGTAAGTAAAGCACAGATTGATGACAGTAATACCGCAGCTTCAGGCTTGAGCAGATGTCAATAAGCTCAATCTAACTGAGTTTAAAAAGCTATAAATATAGTAGCCAGACCAATAAAAACCCTGGGAGAGGAAATGAGGAGACGAGACTTTCTGAAAACAGGCGCAGCTGCAACGGCTGTCGCGTTATCCAGTGTCCATATGGCGTTTGCCGACTCCACCGGTTCGCCGAACTGGTGGAAAGGTAAGGCGATTCGCTGGTTGCAAACCAATTTCCGTGAGCCTGATGCCGCCGTTGACCCTGTAAAGTATGTGGATGAAATCGCCAGCCTCAATGTGAATACGGCGCTGGTGAACGCCGGTGGTATTACGGCGTACTATCCGACCGACATCGAATTTGCCCATGTCAGTCCTTATATGCCAAAAGGGCAGGACACGTTTGGCGAGATTCTGGCTGAAGCCCATTCCCGCGATATTCACGTGGTGAGCCGCTGGGATTTCAGCAAGGCGCACAAGGAAGTTTACGACGCCCACCCTGGCTGGTTCTTTACCAGGGAAGATGGCCAGCCCGCTATTTACAACGGCGTTTATCAGGTCTGTATTAATGGCGGCTGGATTCAGAAAAAATCCCTGGAGATTCTTGGCGAAGCCCTCGACCGCTACGACGTGGACGGCTGTTTCTTCAATAACTTTCTGAACCCGACGCACGATTATGCAGGGACCTACCTGGGTATCTGTCATTGCGATAATTGTATGCGTCTCTATGACGAGAAGTATGGCCGCCCGGTTCCCAAAAATCCCGACCCCGATTACCGGGTGTTTATGCGGGAAAGTGGCCAGACTTTCTCTGAGAAAATCATTGGCCTGATGCGTGCAAAAAGACCGTCGGCTGCCCTGGTAGGCGGAACACCCAAACTTACCGATATTGTTTACGGTGAATCGAGTACCGGGCTTGATCGGCCACTGCCTTTATGGCCTTACACTGCCAGTGACAATGTCAACAAGTGGCGAAATTCCTATCCTCAGGCCGGTGTTATGTGCCAGTCCATGCAATTCCTGGATTTCGCCTGGCGTTTTTCTTCAGTGCCTCGCGCCGAGATCTCTTCGCGTATCTGGCAGAGTGTTGCCAATGGCGGCTTTGCAGCATTAAGTCTCAATGGAACGCTCGGCGACCTGAAAAACCGATCTGCAGTCGCTACGGCCAAACCCATCTACCAGTGGCTAAAAGATCACCAGGAGTACTACTACGACCAGGTCAATGAAGCCCGCGTGGTGCTGTTGGCTACTGCCCAGGGTGGCCAGTCGGGGGCAGGCTTTGAGGGTTCCACCGAGGCTTATCGCGGCATGTTCCGTCTGCTGACGGAACAGCATATTCCCTTTGCCAGCATGACCCACCTGGACTGGATCGGTGAGCGAGACGTCGACTTGGTGATTACCACCGGCCCCGTGCCCAAGGCATTGGAACACTATGTCAAAAACGGCGGCAACCTGATTGTAGCGAGCGCCTGGGAGCCAGAGTTTGAAATAGCTCCGATAGTGAAACGCTGGGAGGATCCGGATGGCGCCTATTTCAAAATCCATGATAAGAAACTCTTCAGCTCACTTGAGGACATTGATGTTGCCATGATGTACGGGGAGTACCTGGAGGTGAAGTCGAAAGAGAAGGCCGCCCTGACCTTTATTCCTCCTGCTTTATACGCCCCGCCTGAGCTTGTGGGTCTCGGCTGGGAGGACTCCGGCAAGCCTGGGATGGTCATCAAACAACTGGTACGGGGTTTCATTGCCTGGTTGCCGTGGGATATTGCCGGCCTGTACTATCGGCACAGCCTGGAAAGTCATCAGGGCATTCTGACCAATCTGGTGGACCGACTGCTTCCCGGTGGGCGCGATGTCCGTTCTAACGCCCACCCGTCAGTGGCGATTACGTTAATGCGCCAGCACAAACGTCATCTTGTCCACCTAGTGAGCCTGTCAGGGCACGCCGATACTGCCTATTTTGAACCACTGCCGGTTCGGGATATTGAGGTTGAGATCAGGGGGAATTTCTCCAGGGCCAGAGCTGTGCGAGCTAATGAACTCCTGCAAGTATCCAAAAACGCTGACTTTACAGTGATTAAGCTTCCGTATTTGGAAGAGTACGAAATGATCGAACTGAGCTGAGCCGGAAAAACGTATCTGTCTTGATAGCTCAGTCGTTTAACCGGTTGTCCACTCGAATGCTTTAACCAGGAGAATAAAAACGTGAATGGGGAAATAACGAAGAAGCTCTCCGTGGCCAGTGGTCACTGGCAGAGGGCCAGGGGCATGGCAGCGTTGTCGCTTGGCGCCTTGTTAGTGGCGACGGTACTGGCTGCCTGTACGCCAGACACAAAAAATTCTGCGCCAGAAACAGATAACTATGAGCCGGGATCAAAAATCACCCAGACGGAAAGTGCGCCGCAGCCTGCAACCGATGACACGCCTAAACCAGCGCTGGTTTCGGTGGATTTCAGTCTCGAACAAGGCGAGCTTCTGCGCACAGAGCAATACAACACCTGGGACAATGGCGATCCAGCGCCAGATTTGCGTGCTGATGACGCCGCGTTTCTTAACGAGCAGCGGTTGCACAGCAAGCTAGTGCGGGTTGGCTTCTCAGTTGATGAGCTGTGTGATGTCGCGACAGAATCCTGTGATTTTTCCGCGATAGCAGACTGGCTTGATGATATCAGCTCTGCTACCGATTCTTTGATGGTGCACTTGACGCCCAAGAATGTTATTAACGAACGTCGCCCGCCTGCCGAAGCCAAGCCACTACTCGAGCTGGCCATTAAAGAGCTGAAGCAGCGCTTTCCCAAAATGGACTATATTGAGGCAACCAATGAGCCTGATTGGGAGTATCACGGTGCACAGATCTACGCCCGCAAGGACCCGATCCTGCAGCCCGCTGAGGTCTATCCTTATTACGTGCCATATTACCAGGCGCTGAATGAGGTCAATGCATCACTTCCCGAGTCGGAACAGCTCCAGCTTGGCGGGCCGGCGCTGACAGGTTTGACGGAGACCTGGATGGCCGCCTTTCTCGACGGCTATGCAGCTGACACCAATCCTGATAAACGCCTGGACTTTATCTCCTATCACGGTTATGGGCAGTTCAGCGATGACTTCAAGGAGTACCACCCAAACAAACCCGATCCCAGCGTAATAAGTACACAGCGCGCTCGCCTCGACCAGTGGCTTAAGGAACGTAATCTTACTGAGGGCATTCCTGTTTACGTCACCGAAACCGGCATCTATCCGGGGCCGTCATTCGACGAAAAGGACCCCAGCAAAAACGACTACCTGCGGCAGGCCTCGGGCATGGCGTCCCAGCACTACTGGTGGGCTGAACAGGAAGCGATGTACCCGTTTAACTGGGTAGTTCGTCATGCCACTCAGGGAAGGAAAGATCAGCTCATTACACACGCCGAGGCAGGACCGCAAGCCGATACCTTCTCGCCTTACGGCAATATGCTGTTGATGCAGTCGAAGATGAAAGGTACTCGAGTGAAAGCCGTATCTGACTCTCTCATAGCGGGGCGGGGCGTTTACGCAGTTGCCTCTAAGGACGAGTCAGGTGTTTCGATCATGGTATGGAACTATCAGCACATCAATAAAGGCCGCTTCACTACCACGGTAAATATGTCTCAGCTGCCGTCGTCGCTTAGCGACGGGCCAGTCCGTCAGAGGGTATATAGGATTGACCAGACCACCAGCAACTACTGGGCTAACCCTGAAACTGCAAACCTACAAATGGTCGCGGAATCTATTGTAAAACCTAGCGGAAACTACAGCATATCGGTTGATCTGGCCGCCAATGCTCTTGAATTAATCGTTCTTGAGCCTATCAAATAAATTGGGTGTTGATCATGGTAATTGGAGAGTCTTGCGTCTAGCTCATGTTCGTCTCGCTGTCTCCCATAGATAGTGATGAAGAATTCCATGCCAGCTCGGTCTTCTGGACATGTGCAAACGCCAGAGATTTCCAGGGAGGATTCGAAACTATAAACCCCCGCATCGTCATGTTGGCTACCGGGATCGTGCGCTTCATAGTTGATGGACGCATCGATACGGGCGTCAAAATCTGCGACCTTGATGGCTAGTGATGAATATTCTTCGCTCGCTTTTTTCTTTCTGGGCGCCACGGTGATTCAGAACAAGTAACCTGCGGTTTTGCCGGACCCTAGTAAAGCACTTTCTTGAGGCTATCAACGATAGCACTTCGGGTTTCAGATCCGGCTTTATCAAGATTCATTTCACGCCATTTGACAGCGGGTAGCTTAGCTACCCCTTCTAACGGTAGGAGCGACCATTCAGGCTGGCGCTGGTAGAAAGATAACAGGAATCTTTTGTGTTTCTCAGTCAGACCATTCTGTACTGTTTCGATAACGGCTTGTCGCGCAGAGATCAGCGTATCCAATGACACGTCGTGCTCTGTCATACCGGCAAATCCGGTACTGTACTCATGGCTGATATCCTTTTCTGCCGGAAATAGCAATTTATCCGGCGCGTGATCGTGGCTGATCAGGTAGATAATAAGCGCGTTGATGAGTTCCGGTCCCACGCCTTCGTTAACCAGGAGCTCGTGTACGTCGAATAGATCACGCGGATGTTGGCGATCGAGCGCCGCCATAATTTTCCCGGCATATAGATCGGCGAAAGACAATACCTGGATTTCTGCGAAACCGAATTGTTCTTCAGCCCTTTCCACAATCCCCATGGGCTTCGGATCGTAGACACATCCCCGTAGAACGGGCGTGACTTCGATTTTTATTTGCACCAGGTGAGGCGTTCGCACAACCAGTTTGTTGATGGTTTGCTGTGAACCTGGGGTGGACTCTGTGATGGTGTACCGGGGCTGTAGTTTTTTGATGCGGTCTTCGATCCGTTTGAGCGCCGCTTCGATCTCCTGTAGTGAATGTTCTCGATCTGCGATGGGCAGGTAGGTAAGATCGATGTCGACAGATAGTCGGGGCATGTCGCGCACGAACAGATTGATCGCCGTACCACCCTTTAGTGCAAAGCATCCTTCCTCCGCGACCTGTGGCAGGGTCTGCACGAGCAGCTCCACCTGCTTACGGTACATATCAGTGAAGGGCATTGAGTTCCTCTGGGACGGTGATGTGGTATTTGGGGTCCAGCTTTCCGCCCTTGAACACAACGCGCTTTCCCGAGCCCAGGTTTACCTTTTCCCGATTCAGATGACTGAGCCATTTATGTTGATGTCGGTCGGCAAAGAAAAAGAACAGGCGCTTTACTTTGACGCTCCGGGCATCTTCCAGCAGACCCTGTAACCGGCGTGGACGGAGGTTGACCAATCCTTCCATGATCATATCGACCTGATGAAAAGATTCATTCTGTGGCAGCTCGTCCATGAGTTCGAGGATTGCCCGTTCCGGGGACGATATCACCAGAGGCCATTTCCATTGCCCCCAGGGCATGATCAATAGCTCCTCTGGTAGGGAGGTAAGATCGGTGCTGCTCCCGGCGTCATCTATGGTCAATGCATCCACGTCCTGGTGAATGGGTGACAGGAAGCGGGAGCGGTTATGAGAGATGAATTGGGCGTTACCGGGAAGCTTTGACAGCCAGCCGGGCAATTTTTTTTCGGTGTACAGGTGTATTGTCCGAATGTCTGGAGATGCGGGCAGGTAATGGGCGTAACCTTGCAGCTCCAGCGCTGACCGCCCCCCTACCGAAACCGGATAGCGCAGTAGCGCCTGCAGAGAGATAACGATTTGCTCCCAGCTGCTGATCGTACGTTGTCGGTGATAAACACCGCGCACCGGCTGTTCCAGCCACCCGGCTGACACATACTGGTGTCGCAAGGCGCGAGAGTAGCCTTGCTTTTCCAGCCAGGCGGCATCAACAAGAAGCCCCTCCGGTAGGAGGCGCTCCAGCTGGTTTAATTTACCGCCTTTATGTTTAGTCATGCTATACAAAATAGCAGAACAATAAACTCACTGCAAGGTTTAAAAAATGCGCGTCATGTATAGTGATGCTATACTTTACCGAGAAAACATAAACCCAGTCATTGCGCTATGAAGCGCAGACTGGAAAGTCGGGATTTGGTAAATTAGTAGGGCCTGAGTCCAAAGTAGCTTATCGCGTACAAAGGCACGGCAAGTCCTCGCTGAAATTGTGTCGCCCGGTGTCAGGTTTTTGTTGTCTAACGTAGCAATGCAGCCTGACTTTAGCCCTTTCCAGGACTAAAATGCCCGGTTTTTTTATCGCGCCTTGTGGGCGCAAGTAGATTAATAGATGTGTACATATTTGTGTACATACTGAGGTCAATGTTTAGTGTCAGATAAAAATTTATCTAATGAAATCAATAAGAGACGCACTTTTGCTATCATCTCTCACCCCGATGCGGGCAAAACCACGATGACTGAGAAACTGCTGCTACTTGGCAGTGCGATTCAGGTCGCGGGTTCGGTGAAAGGTAAGCGGGGTCCGCATGCCACCTCGGACTGGATGAGCCTCGAACAGGAGCGTGGTATTTCGGTCACCTCATCGGTGATGCAATTTCCCTATCATGATCGCTGCGTCAACCTTCTCGATACGCCAGGGCACGAGGATTTCTCAGAGGACACCTACCGAACGCTGACCGCTGTCGACTCAGCGTTGATGGTCATCGATGGTGCTAAGGGTGTAGAGGATCGTACCATCAAGCTCATGAACGTGTGTCGACTTCGTGACACGCCCATTTTTAGTTTTGTGAATAAGCTGGATCGCGATATCCGCGATCCGATCGAGCTGCTCGATGAAATAGAGACGGTTCTCGGTATTGCTGCGGCACCGATCAATTGGCCCATCGGGATGGGCAAGTTTTTACGCGGTGTCTACAACCTTTACACCGACACCATTCACTGCTTTAGCGCGTCTGCAGGTGCAGCGCTTCCCGCTGATGAGCGCATCCAGGGTCTGGACTCGGAGGCGGCTCGAGCCATGCTGGGTGATGAGTACGACGACTTTTGTGACACCATCGAATTGGTTCGCGGTGCAAGTCACACCTTCGACCATCAGGCGTTCCTCGACGGACAGCTGACCCCTGTTTTCTTCGGTACGGCTCTCGCCAACTTTGGTGTCCGAGAAATGCTCGATGACTTTGTGCAGTGGGCCCCCGCGCCGCAACCGCGCAGCACGCTATCGAGAGAAGTGTCTGCGAGTGATGCTGATTTCAGTGGTTTTGTGTTCAAAATCCAAGCCAATATGGACCCTAAACACCGGGACAGGATTGCTTTCTTGCGGATTTGCTCAGGTGAGTATCAGAAGGGGATGAAGCTGAACCATGTGCGCATTGGCAAGGAGGTGCGCGTCGCTGATGCGGTGACATTTAAGGCGGGCGAACGTGTGCTGGTTGAGCATGCTGTCGCTGGAGATATTATTGGTATACATAATCATGGGACGATTCAAATTGGAGACACCTTCACCCAAGGTGAAGCCCTTCAATTTACCGGTATACCTCATTTTGCGCCTGAGCTATTTCGACGTATTCGGCTGCGTGACCCGATGAAAATGAAAGCGTTACAAAAGGGTTTAAAGCAGTTGTCGGAGGAAGGCTCAACCCAGGTCTTCTCGCCACTCAACACCTCTGATCTCATCGTGGGTGCGGTGGGGCAATTGCAATTTGATGTCGTGGCCTACCGACTGCAAGACGAGTACAAGGTCGAAGCGGTCTATGAGCCCGTGAGCGTGTATACGGCTCGCTGGATTGAGGCGGACGATCCGCGAAAGCTGGAGGATTTTCGCAAAAAGGCCAGTGATCATCTGTCTGAGGATGGTGGCGGTTACCTGACCTATTTGGCGCCAACTCGCGTGAATTTATCGCTGATGGAAGAACGTTGGCCCGATATTCGATTCCGAGAAACCCGCGAGCATTGAGCGTAGAGGCTGGCTGGCGAACGTCGCGAGCCGCGTGATGCCAGCGCCTCTGAGATCGCTCAGGCCTGAGGGTTGCTCAGAGCAGTGCTGCAATGTCTTTGGCGATTGCAGCAGGTTTGGTGCTCGGCCCGTAGCGCCTGACGACCTGACCCTCTGCATCGACCAAGAATTTCGTGAAATTCCACTTTACGCGCTGGGTACCCAAAACGCCGCTTGCAGCACGCTTCAGATGGCGATACAGCGGGTGCGCGTTTGCGCCGTTGACGTCAATTTTAGCGAATAGCGGGAAGGTTGTATCGAATCGTGTGCTACAGAACTCGACGATTTGTGCTTCATCCCCAGGCTCTTGGCCACCGAATTGATTGCAGGGGAACGCGAGTATGGAGAAACCCTGATCGACGAACTGCCGCTGCAGCGCTTCGAGGCCCTCGTATTGTGGTGTGAAGCCGCATTTTGACGCGGTGTTCACGATGAGTAAAACGCGCCCTTTGAACTCGGCTAGAGAAATGTCTTCTCCATTGGCTTGTGTGGCGGTGAAGTCGTAAATAGCGCTCATTATCTGAACCCCTCTGCGAGATAAACTGTTGTCCGCTGAAACCTGCTTAGTGTAGCGGGATTATCCGCGCAGGTAGCTTTCGATTTCAAAGTCCGTGACGCGTCGCTGGAATTCATCAAGCTCTTGTTGTTTCGTTTTGGTAAACAGTATCTGGAACTCTTCACTGAGATAGGTACGCAGCGGTTCCGATCTCGCGAATTGTTCGATGGCAGCGCCCATGAGGGTGGGCAGCGTTTTGACCGAAGGTTCTTGCTGCCACGCGTCACCAGCAATCGGGCGCGGTGCCTTCAGCTTGTTGTCCAGGCCGAAAAGAATGCCCGCGAGTACGACCGCTATGGCGAGGTATGGGTTGGCATCAGCACCAGCAACCCGGTGCTCGATCCGCTTCGCCGCGGGCGGTCCCGCCGGTACGCGCAGTGCAGTGGTCCGGTTGTCATAGCCCCAGGCCGGGAATGTCGGCGCGTGATTGCCCGCCTGGAAGCGCCGGTAGGCGTTATAGCTCGGGGCGAAAATCAACATACTGTCAGGCATCAGCGCAATGCAGCCGGCGATGGCATGTCGCAAGCGATCGCTGCCTGCTTCTTTTCCGTTGGAAAAAACATTGACTCCCGCCTGATCGAGTAAGCTGCAGTGAACATGCATACCGTTACCGGCTTCATCATCCATCGGTTTGGGCATGAAGCTTGCGATCAGCTGATAACGCGCGGCAACCATGCGAATACCGCGTTGCATGCGAATGATTTGGTCGGCTAACTGCAGCACGTCGTCGCTGTGCGCCATGTTGATTTCAAACTGCGCGGGCGCTGCCTCTTTGACGATCCCTTCATAGGGTAGGCCTTGAACCTCGAAGGCTTCGCGTAAGTCGTTCAGCATATCCTCGTGAACATCGAGTTCATCGAGGGCGTAGAGATTGCCGCCGAGAGACTCACGGCACCTGAGCGCCTCGCGCAGTGGTCGATCGCGCCCTGGATCCGGAAGGAGGCTAAACTCAAGCTCAGCGGCCACGCAGGGCTTCAGGCCTTGTGCCGAGAAGCGGCCCAATATGTGGCTCAAAATTTGCCGTGGGTCTCCGCGATAGGGCGTCCCGTCATCATTTTCCATGGTCATGATGAGTTGACCTTGATCAATGCCGCGACCCGTGAGGATGGGTAGAAGCGAGCCCTCGACAATACGACAATAGCCATCGTTATCGCCGGTCGCCCAAGCGAGGTCAGGGATATCGCGGCCCCACACGTCGAGCCCTAAGGCGGATTTAGGCAGTTTTAAACCGTTTTCCAGCACCGATATGATTTTGCTGCGCGGAATCCATTTGCCGCGCGCGACACCATTGCAGTCGGTGATCAGCGCTTCAATCATGTTGACCGAGGGATAGGCTTTAAAAAATAGTTCGACTTCGCGATGCATAGCGATCCGTAATATTGATAGAGAACCGCAAATCCTGAACCAAGGGACAAAGGCGGGCAATGACCCACGTGGGTCAGTGGTTAATTCATGTAGACCCGAAGTGGGTCGCCGCCGCTGGCGTCGCCGATGTAAGGCATGGAGTTGATAAACAGTGCAAAGAGATCGGCTTGGGAGTTGACATCGAGCTTTTTGTAAATGGATTTGCGATGACGTCGCACTGTCTCTAGCGAAATGTCGAGTCGTTCGGCACTCGTATCTGTGCCATAGCCGCGCAGCATTAACTCCAGCACTTCACGCTCGCGATCGCTGACATAATCACTTCCAAAGGTTCGAAATGCGGTGTCAATCTGGTGGTCTAGGCCTGGCTGTAAAAGGTTTTCGACCACGAAGTCATCGCGATGACAGTGCGACTGAATCAGTGCTGCGACGGGTTCGGCGAGCGCGTACAAGAGATCATATTCATCGGAAGCAAATTCACCTTGTGAAGGTAATCGCATCATGCAAAGGTTGATGACACTACCATCTGCGAGGCGGGTCAAGAAAATGACCTCGTCAACGGTCCCGGTCTCTTCGTAATAGTTTTGAAAATAATCCATCTCTTCAAGGCGCCCGGCGGCGAGACGCGATAAGCGGTAGATGTGACTGCGAGGTGAACTCATCGACACTTGGTAAAAGGGGTCTTCGCGATAAGGCCCCTCCAAATAGCGGTCAATTTGCATCGCCCGGGCGTCATTGGGGATGTCATGCTGCAAAATACGTGGCGGTAAGTCGCGGTGATACAACCAGACTTGCGGATAGACAAGGGTGACCTGTTCCCGGAGCGCTGCGAAAAGAAGAGGGAAAAAATTCTCCGTACCCAGCTGCTCTATCGCGCGGGCGAGGTCGACATTCCAGCGATTGAAGGTGGCTAGATCAACCAAGAGACACATCCATCAGAGGGTTGGCCTAGTGTAGGCTCTTGGCGTCGGTTATGCATCACCAATCGAGTGGTGTGATTTTCCAGTGCGTCTGCCAGGCAGCACGGACTTTGCGAGGATACACCGACGACCCGCTAGATCCATTATACGCGGCGAGCGCTTCGGACAGGTTGCCGTCGGCCCGTGCGATGTAAAAAGCAAGAATCTGACAGCCGTAACGAAGGTTGGTGTGTGGGTCAGTGAGGTTGTCCTCCGGTCGTCCAATCTCATCTTTCCAGAAAGGCATCACCTGCATAAAGCCTTGTGCCCCCGCCACTGAGATGGCAAAGCGATCGAAGTCGCTTTCCACGTCGATGATCGCCAAAACCAGCTCGGGAGACACCCCCGCTTGTGTTGCCTGGGCGTGGATCAGTCGCAACAGCGCGAGCCGGGCCTCTAAATCCGGGATCCATGAAGCGAGGCGGCCCTGCATGTCGACTAACCAGACCTGCGCATCAAACACGTCGTCAAAGGATTGGGTTTGGGCCAGCGTCGCCGACAGGTGCTGCGCCAGCGCGGTCCGCTGATCGCCGGCACTGGCTTGCGCTGCCGCATGAAACGCCGGGCACAGGCTCAGCGCGAGAAGCCATGCAGCCCACCGTCGGCGCACGGTGTTATTGCGCCAGCAGTGACTGAATGGTTGCCAAGGCATCCGCGATGGGAATGCTGATGCTTGTACCGTCTCGCCGAGACTGGATTTCGATGAGGCCCTCATTGAGGGAGCGTTCGCCAATGGTGACGCGAACCGGAATCCCAATCAGTTCCATTTCCGCAAACTTGACGCCGGGCCGCTCTTTGCGATCATCGACCAAGACCTCAAGACCTGCTGCCAAACAGGTGTTGTACAGGGTCTCTGTGGCAGAGGCGACCGCCTCTGATTTGTCGGCATTCAGTGGCACGAGCGCCACAGAGAAGGGCGCTAACGCCGCGGGCCAAATAATACCCTGCTCATCATGGTTTTGCTCGATGGCCGCGGCGACAATACGTGTGACGCCGATGCCATAGCAACCCATCACCATGGGGCGGGTTTTCCCCTGCTCATCGAGTACCACCGCATTCATCGCTTCACTGTATTTTGTACCCAGCTGAAAGATATGTCCGACTTCAATTCCGCGACGAATCTCTAGCGTTCCTTGACCGCAGGGACTTGGATCGCCCGCGACCACATTGCGCAGGTCTGCGAGTTGCCCGACCTGTGCATCGCGATCCCAGTTGACACCGCGATAGTGAACCCCGTCGCGGTTGGCGCCACAGACGAAGTCTGCGAGCTGTGCCGCAGCGTGATCAACGATCACGACGATGTTATCGGGCAAGCCGACGGGGCCGAGGGAGCCGACCTCTGCGCCCACTTGACGCTGCACGGCTTCTGGCGCTGCAAAGGTGAGCGGGCTTACGACCTGCGTTAATTTGGCCGCCTTGATTTCGTTGAGCTGATGATCACCGCGTAGTACTAAAGCCACCAGCTGTCCAGGCTCCTCGCTGAGCACGAACAGCGTTTTCACACTGCGCTCGGGCGAAATATCAAACTGCTCCTGCAGGTCTGCAATCGTTCGCGCCTGAGGTGTCGCAAACTCCTCAAGCGACTCCGAGGGCGTTGCGCGCGCCGTGGCGGGTGGCACCGCTTCAGCGAGTTCCACGTTGGCTGCAAAATCACTGGCGTTGGAGAAAGCGATGTCATCCTCTCCTGAGTCGGCGAGGACATGAAATTCGTGTGAATGGCTGCCGCCAATGGCGCCGGTGTCGGCTTCCACAGGCCTAAAATCTAAGCCCAGCCGCGAAAAGATTGCCGTGTAGGCCTCATGCATCCGCCAGTAGGTTTGTTCGAGCGAGTTTTGGTCAATATGAAAGGAGTAAGCGTCTTTCATAATGAACTCGCGCGAACGCATCACCCCGAAGCGCGGCCGAATTTCATCTCTGAATTTGGTCTGGATCTGATAGAAATTTAGCGGTAGTTGCTTGTAGCTCTTCACTTCCTGCCGCGCGAGAAAAGTAATGATTTCCTCGTGCGTCGGACCCAAGCAGAAGTCGCGTTCATGACGATCTTGAAGGCGACACAGTTCGGGGCCATATTGCTCCCAGCGACCCGACTCGTGCCACAGCTCCGCGGGTTGCACCACAGGCATTGTCACCTCTAGCGCGCCGGCGCGGTCCATCTCCTCTCTGACAACCGTTTCTACCTTTTTTAACACGCGTAAACCGAGTGGCATCCAGGCATAAATGCCTGCGG
>Ga0181573_10000681_pt1 | contig 35275 bp, 44 predicted proteins | sample 101ome_25_FD_148643 | JGI IMG/M metagenome (GOLD analysis project Ga0181573, IMG submission 148643) | Coastal salt marsh microbial communities from the Groves Creek Marsh, Skidaway Island, Georgia - 101409BT metaG (spades assembly) | ecosystem: Environmental > Aquatic > Marine > Intertidal zone...
TAATGCCTGGGGACAACATCAACATTGTCGCGACGTTGATTGCGCCGATTGCGATGGAAGAGGGCCTGCGTTTTGCGATCCGAGAGGGTGGCCGAACGGTAGGTGCTGGCGTCGTCGCCAAGATCATTGAGTAATCTGGTCGTCCATAACAGATAGACCGAAGCCCGCCTTGTGCGGGCTTTTTTATGCTCCTGTTGGATTTTCCTTTTTACGGCGGTTAACAGCCTGAAGAGTGATGCAGGGTTCATCGCCTCACGAGCCGACATGCTTTCCAGTCGCTCCACGGAATTCGCTTGGTGGAAAGCACGCCGGCCCCCGAGGCTTGTTCGAGTCTTTGCGCCTCTACGGCGATTAACAGTTGATGAGTTGCAGGGTTCATCGCCTCATGAGCCGACCTGCTTTCCAGTCGCTACACGGAATTCGCTTGGTGGAAAGCACGCCGGTCCCTGAGGCCTGTTTGAGTCTTTTCTCCTCTACGGTGATTAACAGTTGATGAGTTGTGCAGGGTTCATCGCCTCACGAGCCGACATGCTTTCCAGTCGCTCCACGAAATTCGCTTGGTGGGAAGCATGCCGGCCCCTGAGGCTCGAGATCGTGCCGGGGCATGCGTAGTTTGGATGCACTGTTTTGCACACCATGTTTGCCGGGGCGCAATGTCTTTAGCGAGGGGGCTTAGGTCAATCGGTATCTGCTGCCTAACTCTCAACTCAACGCCGAAGCTGAGCGAGTGGCACGCTGTTTTTCACCAAGCGAATTTCGTGGAGCGACTGAAAAATAGCGTCCCACTTGCGGGGTCGTTTACCAAGAATTACGCGAGGCCAGTTATCAACTGTTATCCATCTGGTCAGTCTATCCCCAAGTTGAGATCAGCGATCTGCCGGTTAAGCGTGAACCAGTCATAAAGAACGCCGAAACCACACAGGCCTAGGGTGAAGAGATAGAGCAGACCCGTCAGGATTTTGCCTTGATAGAAACGATGGACCCCAAAGACCCCTAAGAAAACTAGGAGAATCCAGGGCAGATTGTAGTCATATTGGCCGCCTGGAAATCGCCGAGTCGCCTCGTCAGCCATATCAGGGATGAGGAACAAGTCGATGATCCATCCGATAAAAAGCAGGCCCATGGTCAACGCCCAGATAGCACCACTAATGGGCTTGCCATAATAAAACCGATGCAAGCCAATAATGCCAAAGATCCACATGACATAGCCGAGAAAGATGCTGTGGTCTGATGGTGGTCTTTCGTGATCCATGGTGTTCCTCCTTGAATACCTGTGGTGATTGGTGCTTGGCCAGCTGCCTCCTCGCACCCGCTGATTCGAGGGTATCGCAGTTTTATTGGGATTTATACGACCGGTATGGCTCTGGATATTGGTAGGTCTCAACCTGTCTCATGTGGCTTTTACAAAACCGAAAAAAGGCGTAAGGTTTTAGGTCAGCAGTACAAGTTTTAACAATAAGCAGAGAGGTCGTCATGGTGTTTGCCAATCCTGGCTCCGAGGGAGCCGTCGTTAATTTTAAGCCTCAGTACGAGAACTATATCGGTGGTCAATGGGTCGCACCGGTAGAGGGTCAGTATTTCGGCAACATCTCGCCAGTTAATGGTGAAGAGTTCTGCAAGATCCCGCGCTCAACGGAGGCGGACATCAACCTCGCGTTGGATGCCGCCCACGCCGCTAAGGACGCCTGGGGTGCAACCCCGGTGACCGAGCGGTCAAACGTGCTGCTAAAAATTGCTGATCGCATCGAGGCCAATCTTGAAATGCTTGCAGTCGCGGAAACGTGGGATAACGGGAAAGCAGTCCGAGAGACGCTGGCCGCGGACCTGCCGCTTTGTGTCGATCAGTTCCGATATTTTGCAGGGTGTATACGCGCCCAAGAAGGGTCGATGGCGGAAATTGATCCGACAACCGTTTCGTATCATGTTCATGAGCCGCTCGGCGTTGTCGGCCAGATTATTCCCTGGAATTTCCCGCTGCTGATGGCTTGCTGGAAAATTGCGCCGGCACTTGCGGCGGGCAACTGCACCGTATTGAAGCCGGCTGAGCAAACCCCGGCATCGGTGTGTTTGCTGATGGAGTTGATCGGCGACCTGATCCCCGCTGGGGTGGTGAACGTGGTAAACGGCTATGGCGCAGAGGCTGGACAGGCACTGGCCACCAGCACCCGCATTGCAAAAATTGCCTTTACGGGCTCTACCGCCATCGGCCATCACATTCTTCGCTGTGCTGCTGAGACGCTGATTCCCTCCACCGTAGAGCTCGGTGGTAAGTCACCCAATATCTATTTTGCCGACGTCATGGATCAGAGTGATGAATTCATCAGCAAGGCCGTAGAAGGCATGGTGCTTGGCTTCCTGAATCAGGGAGAGGTCTGTACCTGTCCGTCCCGCGCGCTGATTCATGAGGACATCTACGAGCCTTTCATGGAGATGGTCATTGAGCGCACCAAGAAGATTACCCGTGGTAACCCGCTTGACCTCAATACCATGGTGGGGGCGCAAGCCTCGCAGGAACAGTTCGACAAAATCATGAGCTACCTGCAAATAGGCCGTGAAGAGGGCGCTGAAATTCTAATCGGCGGTGACGTTGAGCAGGTCGATGGCTTCGGCGGCGGTTTTTATATTCAGCCAACCTTCTTCAAGGGTAACAACCAGATGCGCGTGTTTCAGGAAGAAATCTTTGGCCCGGTTGTTGGTATCACCACGTTTAAAACAGAAGAGGAAGCCTTGGCGATAGCGAATGATACCGAGTATGGATTAGGCGCCGGACTTTGGACGCGTGATACCAACCGCGCTTACCGCATGGCGCGTGGTATTCAGGCAGGTCGAATATGGATGAACTGCTACCACGCTTACCCCACCCACGCGGCGTTTGGTGGCTATAAAAAGTCTGGCATCGGCCGCGAAGGGCACAAGGTGACCCTCGAGCATTACCAACAGAAGAAAAACCTGTTGATCAGCTACGGTGACAGCCCGCTCGGCTTTTTCTAGCGAGAACCTGTTCCCCCCGGCCCACTAGCCATGCGCCGGGGGATTACTGCGAGCTGTCGGAATGCCGGCTATGTCCGTTAGAATGCGCGCTGATCAAGCAGTAATGTGTGCATCATGGTGTCAGCACAACTCAGTCGACAGGAATTTGAAGCGGCGCTCCGGAACATGGGCGCCCGCTATCATATTCATCATCCCTTTCACCGCGCGATGTACGCCGGGGAGCTTTCCGTTCGTCAGATACAGGGCTGGGTAGCCAATCGCTACTACTATCAGGTGATCATCCCCCAGAAGGATGCTGCGATACTGGCAAACTGTCCGGATCGAGAAGTGCGGCAGGACTGGGTGCGGCGCATTATCGATCATGACGGCACTGGCGACGATCCCGGTGGGATAGAAGCCTGGCTGCTCCTCGCAGAGGCTGTCGGCCTTTCTCGCGACGAGGTCATCGATCAGCGATACGTTTTACCCGGCGTGCGATTTGCCGTGGACGCCTACCTCAACTTCGCACGGGCAGCGACCTGGCAAGAAGCTGCTTGCTCTTCGCTAACCGAGCTGTTTGCGCCCGAAATTCACCAGTCTCGACTCGATTCATGGCCTGATCATTACCCATGGATAAGTGCTAGGGGCTTAAGCTATTTCCGGAAGCGCTTAAATGAAGCTCGGCGAGATGTGGAGCACGGGCTACGGATTACATTGGATTACTTTCGTACCCCCGAGCAGCAAAGCCACGCGCTTGGGTTATTACAATTCAAGCTAAATATTCTGTGGTCCATGCTGGATGCCATGACACTCGCGTACTGCCACCAGGAGCCGCCATTCCACACCTGTGAAGGCGAGCCCTATCCACTGCCGCCCGGAGTCACACCATGAGGTCCACCGATATTCCGCAGCTGCACCCTCACCTCAGATTTCAGTGGGAACCTGCTCAGGATGCATACGTGTTGCTCTACCCCGAGGGAATGGTGAAGCTCAACGGCTCGGCGGGAGAGATTCTGGCAGTCTGCGATGGTGAGCGGTCGGTCGCCGACATCATCGCTGTGCTCGAAAAAAAATTTCCTGAAGCCCCCGATATTGGTGCGGACATTATCGAATTTTTGACCACTGCCCGTGCTAACCAGTGGCTTGTCAGTGACTGATAATATCGGACCTCCTCTCTGGCTGTTGGCGGAACTGACTTATCGGTGTCCGCTGCAGTGTCCCTATTGTTCCAACCCGCTTAATTTGCACCCGGGAGCCAGTGAGCTCGATACCGAAGAATGGAAGCGGGTGTTGTCCGAAGCTCGGGCACTTGGCGCTGCCCAGCTGGGCTTTTCCGGGGGCGAGCCGCTGGTGCGGCAGGATCTGGAGGCCTTGGTCGGTCATGCGCGGGGCCTTGGGTTTTACACCAATTTAATTACCTCGGGGGTGGGCCTTAGCACCGAGCGTATTTCGGCCCTCAAAACCGCGGGGTTGGACCATATACAAATCAGCTTCCAATCGACCGACGAGGAGCTGGCGGAGTTGATCTCGGGCAGTGGAAAGGCCCACGCCCAGAAAGTGGCTATGGCCAAAGCGGTTAAAGCCGCAGGGTATCCCATGGTTCTCAATGTGGTGCTGCACAGGCATAACATCGATCAAGTTCCAGCCATTATTGAGTTGGCAGAGTCGCTATCCGCGGATTACCTCGAGTTAGCCAACACCCAGTATCACGGGTGGGCGCTTCAGAATCGGGATGAGCTCATGCCTAGCCGCGGGCAGATTGAAACCGCCGAGGCGGCAGTTAACGCCTGGCGAGAGGCAAATCCGGGTGGCATGAAACTATTCTTCGTGGTTCCCGATTACTTTGAAGATCGCCCGAAACCCTGCATGAACGGGTGGGGCTCGATGTTTTTAACGGTAACCCCCGAGGGGCGGGCGCTGCCTTGCCACAGTGCGGCTATTTTGCCTATGGATTTTCCTGACCTGCGCGTTCAATCGGTCCGGGAGGCGTGGTTCGAATCGGCCAGTTTCAACCGCTATCGAGGGGAGGGCTGGATGCAGGCCCCCTGTCGAGAGTGCCCCGAGCGAGGCAAGGATTTTGGGGGGTGCCGCTGCCAGGCCTTCGCCCTGACCGGCGATGCGGCGGCTGCCGACCCGGTGTGTACGCTATCTCCCCATCGCGAGCTTGTTGATGAGGCCCTGAGCCTGGCCGAGGGTCATCGCCAACGAGCACCCTCGCCCCTGCTGTTCCGTAACCTCGCCAACAGCAGGGATCTTATTGCGAGTACGGGCCCTGCCTAGGAGGCACTCTCGCCTTTTCGAGCCCTTGATGGTGGCCAGGGGCCGCGTCTGGCTTGTGGCGCGCCGGCCAAACTGTGAATTTTGCTCACCGGGCTGAAAGCCTGAAATAAAGCCAAATCCCGTGTTGACACCCCCATGGGGCATCCGTAAACTTCGCACTCTTTTTTGCGGGGTACCCTGCGCGGCATCCCGGCTTTTTCAGGAGTAGTAAAGTGCAAAATCAGCGCATTCGTATTCGCCTCAAGGCCTTCGATCACAAACTGATCGACCAGTCGACGCAAGAGATTGTTGAGACTGCGCGCCGCACAGGTGCTCAGGTTCGCGGTCCTATTCCGCTCCCCACCAAGAAAGAGAAATTCACTATTTTGGTGTCTCCCCACGTCAACAAAGACGCGCGGGATCAGTACGAAATTCGCACGCACAAGCGACTTCTGGACATCGTGGAGCCCACCGAGAAGACGGTGGACGCCTTGATGAAGCTCGACCTGGCGGCTGGTGTAGAAGTTCAGATCAGCCTCGGTTGAGGACAATTTAGCAAGACCTGCCCGGGGATCCGGGTGTGTAACGTTCTCGACGCCCACTGGGATAAGAGGACGGCCATAGAGGGTATAGCCCCGTACACTGTGAGGTTAAAACCATGACTATTGGTGTAGTCGGCCGTAAGTCGGGCATGACGCGAGTCTTTACCGATGAAGGCGTATCAGTACCAGTGACCGTAGTGGAAGTGCTTCCAAACCGAGTCACTCAAATCAAAGAGCTCGAGACCGATGGGTATCGAGCGATTCAGGTCACAACGGGCGACCGTAAGGCCTCAAAAGTCAGCAAGCCGGAAGCCGGGCATTTCGCCAAGGCTGGAATTACCGCGGGCGAAGGTCTGTGGGAATTCCGCATTGAGGGTTCCGACGAAGCTTTTGAGGTGGGTTCCGAGCTGACTGTAGAGCGATTTGAGCAGGGCCAGAAGGTGGATGTTGCTGGGCGCTCCAAGGGCAAGGGATTTCAGGGTGCGATCAAGCGCTGGAATTTCCGTACTCAGGACGCAACGCACGGTAACTCACTGTCACACAGGGCCCCAGGTTCCATTGGTCAGTGCCAGACTCCCGGACGTGTATTCAAAGGGAAGAAAATGGCCGGCCATATGGGTGCAGAGCGTGTCACTACGCAAGGTCTTGAAGTCGTTCGTATCGACGTCGAGCGCAACTTGTTGCTGATCAAGGGCGCTGTGCCCGGAGCACCAGGTGGCCACGTCATTGTTCGTCCGACGGTAAAAGGTTAACGGGGGCTAGACTGTGGAATTGAGTGTCGTTAAGCCCGGCAATGCAGCAGCAGGCACGGTATCAGTGTCGGAAGCTACATTTGCCCGAGAATACAATGAAGCTCTGGTTCACCAGGTCGTCACAGCTTTTTTGGCTGGCGCACGGCAGGGTACCAAGGCGCAGAAGACGCGTGCGGAAGTCGCTGGTGGCGGCCGTAAACCCTGGCGTCAGAAGGGCACCGGTCGTGCTCGCGCGGGCACCATTCGCTCGCCAATCTGGCGCTCTGGTGGCACCACGTTTGCGGCTAAGCCGCAGGATCACAGCCAAAAGGTCAATCGCAAGATGTACCGTGCGGCAATGCGTTCGATTCTGTCGGAGCTGGCGCGCACCGACCGATTGGTCGTTGTTGAAGGTCTCGGCGTTGAGCAGCCCAAGACCAAGCTTTTGGTCGAGCAGCTGAAGGGCCTGGGCGTTGAAAACGTACTGATCATCTCTAGTGAGATTGATGAGAACCTGTACTTGGCTTCTCGTAACTTGCACAAGGTAGACGTGTGCGACGTTGATGCCGTCGACCCGGTAAGCCTGATTGCCTTTGACAAGGTGCTGGTCACTGTCGATGCAGTGAAAAAGTTTGAGGAGGCGTTGGCATGAACCAGGAGCGTGTTTTTCAGGTTCTGCTTGGACCTCATATGTCGGAGAAGGCTGCTATTGCCGTAGAAAACGGTAATCAGTACGTCTTTAAGGTCGCCATCGATGCTACCAAGACCGAAATTCGCACTTCCGTGGAGAAATTGTTCAACGTCAAAGTCGACGATGTCAGGACGCTTCGCGTGAAGGGAAAGAGAAAGCAAAACCGATTTGGCTGGGCGACCAAGCCGACTTGGAAAAAAGCCTACGTAAGGCTGGAGCAGGGTCAAGAAATTGACTTTGCTTCCGTGAGTTAAGGGGACGGTTGCTATGCCAGTTGTAAAGAGTAAACCGACATCGGCGGGCCGCCGTCACCAGGTCAAGGTGACGAATGCCGAGCTGTACAAAGGCCGTCCGCACGCACCACTGCTGGAGAAAAAGTCCAAAACCGGTGGTCGTAACAACCTGGGCCGCATCACCACGCGTCACATTGGCGGTGGTCACAAGCAGCATTATCGGGTCATTGACTTTAAGCGCACCAAGGACGGCATTCCCGCCAAGGTAGAGCGCATTGAATACGATCCAAATCGCACCGCACACATTGCGCTGGTGCTTTACGCCGACGGCGAGCGTCGCTACATCTTGGCTCCCAAAGGTGTTTCCGCTGGTGACGTCCTGTATTCAGGTTCCGCCGCGCCAATCAAGGCTGGTAACTGCCTGCCTATCCGTAATATTCCTGTGGGTGCTGTTATCCACGCTATTGAATTGAAGCCCGGTAAAGGCGCTCAGCTTGCCCGCTCAGCAGGCGCATCTGTGCAGCTGGTTGCCCGCGAAGGTCAGTACGCCACGATTCGCTTGCGTTCGGGCGAGATGCGCAAGGTGCCAGTTGATTGCCGCGCTACCTTGGGCGAGGTATCAAATTCTGAGCACAGCCTCCAGAAGTTGGGCAAGGCGGGTGCTGCACGCTGGCGAGGCGTCCGTCCGACGGTTCGCGGTGTGGCGATGAACCCGGTCGACCACCCCCACGGTGGTGGTGAGGGTCGTACCTCCGGAGGTCGTCATCCTGTGTCTCCTTGGGGTGTGCCAACCAAGGGCTACAAGACCCGAAAGAACAAGCGAACCGACGGCTTTATTGTGCGTCGTCGCAACAAGAAATAATCGCTGAAGGAATCGGAAGCTATGCCACGTTCATTGAAAAAAGGCCCCTTCATCGACCTTCACTTGCTTAAGAAGGTTGAAGCCGCGGTTGAAAGTAACGATCGACGCCCGATCAAAACCTGGTCTCGTCGATCCATGATTTCCCCCACCATGGTGGGCCTCACGATTGCGGTCCATAACGGTCGGCAGCATGTCCCCGTTCTGATAAACGAAGACATGGTGGGCCACAAGTTGGGTGAGTTTGCAGTGACCCGTACGTTTAAGGGCCACATCGTAGACAAGAAGGCCAAGCGTTAAGGCCGTTGGAGAGAGAGACGATGGAAGTATCAGCAAAACTCCGCGGCGCGCGTATCTCCGCGCAAAAAGCCCGATTGGTCGCCGACCAAGTGCGTGGCAAGCCCGTGGGTGAGGCGCTCAACTTGCTTGAGTTCAGTACCAAGAAAGCCGCTCATCTGGTTCGTAAAGTGCTGAATTCGGCGATTGCTAACGCCGAGAACAACGAGGGTGCAGACGTCGATGAGCTGCGCATATCGACCGTTTTTGTCGATGAGGGATTAACCATGAAGCGCATGCGTGCGCGAGCAAAGGGTCGTGGTGATCGAATATTCAAGCGAACTTGTCACATCACTGTGAAAGTTGCGGACAGCGAAGGCTAAAGGGGACTGACGCATGGGTCAGAAGGTACATCCAACGGGTATTCGCCTTGGTGTGGTCAAGGATCACAACTCAGTGTGGTATGCGGATAGCAAGAACTACGCGAAAAATCTAATCAGCGACCTTGAAGTGCGTGACTATGTGCTTAAGAAGCTAGATGCCGCATCCGTCAGCCGGGTCGTTATTGAGCGTCCTGCGCAGACTGCTCGCGTCATTATTCACACAGCGCGGCCCGGTATTGTGATCGGCAAGAAAGGCGAAGATGTTGAAAAGCTGCGCCAAGAGCTCAGCGCCAAGATGGGCGTGCCAGTCCATATCAATATCGAAGAAATTCGCAAGCCTGATTTGGATGCGCGCTTGGTCGCTCAAAACGTCGCTCAGCAGCTTGAGCGCCGGGTGATGTTCCGCCGGGCTATGAAGCGGGTTGTTCAAAACGCGATGCGTCAAGGCGCTGAGGGTATCAAGGTACAAGTTGGCGGTCGTTTGGGTGGCGCGGAAATCGCGCGCTCAGAGTGGTATCGCGAAGGTCGGGTGCCCCTGCACACACTGCGCGCAGATATCGATTATGCGACTTATGAAGCCCATACCACTTACGGCGTGATTGGCGTCAAGGTATGGATCTTCAAGGGTGAAGTTATTGGTGGCGACGATGAGGGCCAGGAACCTCGTCGCGCGGCGGCCAGCTAAGCCGGTAGGGGACTGAAACATGCTGCAACCTAAACGTACAAAATTCCGCAAGATGCAAAAGGGCCGTAACCGCGGCCTCGCAGAGCGTGGAAGCAAGGTTAGCTTCGGCGAATACGCGTTGAAAGCGACTGGCCGTGGGCGTATCACAGCCCGTCAGATCGAAGCAGCTCGTCGAGCCATGACCCGTCACATTAAGCGTGGCGGAAAGATTTGGATTCGGATTTTCCCCGACAAGCCGATCACGGGTAAGCCCCTCGAGGTTCGTCAGGGTAAAGGTAAGGGTAACGTCGAGTATTGGGTAGCGCAGATCCAGCCGGGTCGTGTGCTCTATGAAGTAGAGGGTGTGTCGGAAGATCTGGCCAGAGAAGCGTTTCAACTTGCGGCCGCAAAGCTTCCGGTACAAACCACGTTTGTGAAACGGTCGGTGATGTGATGAAAGCGAGTGAACTTCGTGACAAGTCAGTAGAGGAACTCAACGGTGAGTTGCTCAAGCTGCGTGAAGAGCAGTTCAAGCTGCGCATGGCAAAGTCCACGGGTCAACTTGGGCAGACTCATCTGCTTAAGCAAACCAAGCAGGACATTGCCCGCGTGAAGACCGCATTGAACCAGAAGGTAGAAGGCTAATGGCAGCAGGAGAAAAGCGCACTCGGACCCTGCAGGGCCGTGTTGTCAGCGACAAGATGGACAAGACGATTACGGTCTTGGTTGAGCGTCGCGTAAAGCACCCGGTGTATGGGAAATACATTACCCGTTCTTCGAAGGTGCATGCGCATGACGAGAGCAACTCGGCTGGCATGGGTGACACCGTGCTCGTGGCTGAGTCTCGCCCGCTGAGCAAGACTAAAACCTGGACCTTAGTAGAAGTAGTTGAGACAGCCACGGCGATCTAATGAGCGCTTGGCCGATTGCGGTGTTGAGCCGCGGTTTGGAGTAAAAAAATGATTCAGACCCAGTCGTATTTGGAAGTCGCAGACAACAGCGGGGCCCGCCGAGTTATGTGCATTAAGGTGCTCGGTGGTTCCAAGCGTCGATATGCCCGTGTCGGTGATCTGATCAAGGTCACGGTCAAAGAGGCTATCCCCCGTGGCAAGGTCAAGAAGGGCCAGGTCATGACGGCCGTTGTTGTTCGCACCAAGAAAGGTGTTCGTCGTCCCGATGGCTCGCTGATCAAGTTCGATGAGAACGCAGCGGTATTGCTCAACGCGCAGCAAGCTCCTATTGGTACTCGAATTTTTGGACCGGTCACCCGCGAGTTGCGTGGTGAGAAGTTCATGAAAATTATCTCGCTGGCGCCAGAAGTTATCTAAGCGGTCAGCAGGAGGATTAAAGGTCATGGCAAAGATTAAGCGCGACGATGAAGTCATCGTGTTGACAGGCAAGGACAAGGGCAAGCGAGGGACAGTGCGTACCGTGCTGGACGACGACCGCGTGATTGTGTCCGGTGTCAACATGATGAAAAAGCACACCAAGCCGAACCCCCAGATGGGTGTTACGGGTGGCATTGTCGAGAAAGAGGCACCGATACAGGTGTCTAACATCGCGATTTTTAACCCGGCGACCAGCAAGGCTGATCGCGTGGGTTATCAAGTAATGGATGGCGGTAAGAAAGTTCGAATCTATAAATCCAGTGGAGAACAGATTGACGTCTGAGCAGAGCTCAGCGCAGTTGAGGTAGCGAATAATGGCAACCCTGAAGGATAAATACCGAGGTGAAATTGCGCCCAAGCTCAAAGAAGAGCTGGGGCTGAGCAATCCCATGGCGGTTCCCCGCATTACCAAGATCACACTCAATATGGGTGTTGGTGAAGCAGTGGGCGATAAGAAAGTATTGGAAAATGCATTATCCGATATGGAGAAAATCGCCGGGCAGAAGCCTGTCGTCACCAAGTCGCGTAAGTCGATTGCCGGCTTCAAGATTCGCGATGGCTGGCCTATTGGTTGCAAGGTCACTCTTCGCGACGAACGCATGTATGAGTTTCTTGAGCGCTTGGTCAGTATCGCGATCCCACGTATCCGCGATTTCCGTGGACTAAGCGCCAAGCAGTTTGATGGTCGCGGCAACTTTGCCATGGGCGTCACCGAGCAAATTATTTTCCCTGAGATTAACTACGACGAAGTCGACGCGTTGCGCGGTATGGACATCACCATTACCACAACGGCGACCAACGATGAGCACGGTCGCGCTTTGTTGCGTGCCTTTAACTTCCCGTTCAAGAGCTGAGGAATCGAAAGCGATGGCGAAGAAGTCAATGATTGCCCGAGAAGAGAAGCGTGCACGCACAGTGGCCAAGTACGCGGCAAAGCGGGCGCAACTGAAAGAAATTATTGCCAGTGCCTCCTCCTCTGATGAGGAGCGATGGGATGCGCAGATCGCGCTCCAGAAGCTGCCCCGCAATTCGAGTCCTGTCCGACAGCAGCGTCGCTGCCAGGTGACCGGGCGGCCTCACGGGGTTTACAGAAAATTCGGCCTTTGCCGCAACAAATTGCGCGAGGCTGCCATGCGTGGCGATGTGCCTGGCTTGGTTAAGTCCAGCTGGTAACGGAGTAGAAGATTATGAGCATGCAAGATCCTATCAGCGACATGTTGACCCGCCTGCGCAACGCGCAAATGGCAGGCAAAAAGTCGGTTGAGATGCCCGGGTCCAAACTAAAGGCAGCGCTTGCCAAAGTATTGGCAGAAGAGGGTTACATCGGCGCATTTAACCTGGATGCAAGCAGTGGCAAGCCCAGGTTGTCGATAGAGCTTCGTTATTTTGATGGAAAGCCGGTTATCGCTGAGATTCATCGCGTAAGCCGACCTTCCTTGCGGCAGTACGCGTCAAAAGGGGAATTGCCCTCAGTGCGCGGTGGTTTGGGTTGCGCCATTGTCTCCACTTCCAAAGGGGTGATGACTGATCGTGCAGCTAGAGCGGCGGGTGTGGGCGGCGAAGTCCTCTGCACCGTTTTCTGATTCGACGTATCTGAAGAGCAGACTGAGTTATGTCACGAGTTGCAAACAATCCGGTTACTTTACCGAAGGGTGTTGAAGTCAACATCAATGCGGGCAAGGTCTCTGTCAAGGGTGGCAAGGGTACCCTCGAGATGGATCTGGTCGACGGTATTGGTATCGAAGTTGAGGAAGGTCAGGCAAAAGTTGTCTACGACTTCGATACCAATCGCGCCATGGCCGGGACCACGCGGGCATTGCTTAACAATCTTGTTGTCGGTGTCAGCGAAGGCTGGCAAAAGAAGTTGGTGTTGAATGGCGTTGGTTATCGAGCCAAAGCGTCGGGTAATACGGTCAATTTAACAATCGGCTTGTCTCATAACGTCGATTACGAGTTGCCGAAGGGGCTATCCGCTGAAACACCAACACAGACCGAAATCGTGATCAGCGGTACAGACAAGCAGGCAGTCGGCCAGGCAGCAGCGGAGATCCGCGCTTTCCGTCCGCCAGAGCCTTATAAGGGCAAAGGTATTCGTTACGACGATGAGTACGTCCGTCGTAAAGAAGCCAAGAAAAAGTAAATAGGTAGGCCAATGAACGAGAAAGTTGAATCACGTCAGCGAAGAGCACGCAAGTCACGTGTTCGGATGCGCACTGCGCGTGTCACGCGACTCACAGTACATCGTACGCCGCGGCATATTTATGCGCAGGTGATCGGCCCCGAAGGCGATCGCGTGCTGGCGAGCGCATCGACACTGGACAAAGATCTTCGCTCTGGTGCGACGGGAAACATCGACGCTGCTGCCAAGGTGGGTGCACTTATTGCTGAGCGCGCTAAAGCGGCGGGCGTTACCGAAGTGGCCTTTGATCGCTCTGGATTCAAGTACCACGGTCGGGTCAAGGCGCTGGCGGATGCCGCGCGTGAAGGCGGATTGGAGTTTTAAGCATGGCGTATAACGATCAGAAGAAGCAGGGCGATAGAGACCAGCGTACTGAGGGCGATCTTCAGGAAAAGCTGGTGCAGGTCAATCGCGTTGCCAAGACCGTTAAGGGTGGTCGCATCATGAGCTTCACGGCGTTGACCGTGGTGGGTGATGGTAAGGGCCGTGTCGGCTATGGACGTGGCAAGGCGCGCGAAGTGCCAGTGGCGATCCAGAAAGCCATGGAAGCGGCGCGCCGCAATATGGTCAAGGTTGAGCTGGTCGAGGGTACGCTGCAGTACCCGGTGAAGGCCGCCCACGGTGCGTCAAAGGTATACATGCAGCCCGCATCAGAAGGTACGGGTGTTATTGCGGGTGGCGCGATGCGAGCTGTGTTGGAACTGGCTGGAGTTCACAACGTATTGGCCAAGTGCTACGGCTCAACCAACCCGGTAAACGTTGTACGTGCCACATATAAGGGTCTGCGCGATATGCAGTCTCCCGATGCGATTGCTGCCAAGCGCGGCAAAACCGTCGAAGAAATCCTGAGCTGAGGCGGGGATCGAAGTCATGAGTAAGCAAATGATCAAGGTGACCCAGGTAAAGAGTATCCACGGTCGTCTTAAAAAGCATCAGGCCTGTGTTGCCGGTCTGGGTTTACGCCGCATTGGGCATACGGTCGAGGTGGAAGACACCCCTTCGGTGCGCGGCATGATTAACAAGGTGAACTATCTGGTTCGCGTAGAGGGCGAGACCAATGGCTGATGACATGCGTTTAAATTCACTGAGTCCAGCGCCCGGTTCCAAGCGTGCAGCAAAGCGCGTGGGCCGAGGAATTGGTTCAGGCACCGGTAAAACCGCGGGTCGCGGCCACAAGGGTTTGAAGTCGCGCTCTGGCGGTACAGTAAAGCCGGGCTTCGAGGGTGGTCAGATGCCACTTCAGAAGCGCCTGCCCAAGTACGGTTTTACCTCACGTATTGGACGTACCACCGCGCAAGTACGCCTGCACGAGCTGAATCGTGTCGAGGGCGATGTGGTCGATTTGGCCGCGCTTAAGCAGGCTGACTTGATCAAAGAAGACGTTCTTCGGGCTCGCGTATTCCTGTCTGGAACAATCGAAAAGGCCGTGAAAGTCCAGGGTCTTGCCGTCACTAAAGGCGCCCGCGAAGCGATTGAAGCCGCCGGTGGGAGCGTCGAGGCGTAATCATGGCCAACGGTATGCCAACAATGAATACGGCGGGGATGGGCGAGCTTTTCGCGCGTCTTCGCTTTGTATTTATGGCATTGGTGGTTTACCGCATTGGTACCCATATCCCTGTTCCTGGAATCGATCCGGAACAGTTGGCGGCGCTGTTTAACCAAAACCAGGGCACTATTTTGGGCCTGGCTAACGTATTTTCCGGTGGCGCACTGGAGCGAATGAGTATTTTGGCCCTCGGTATCCTTCCCTACATTTCCGCGTCCATCATCATGCAGCTTATGACGGCGGTGACGCCCCAGCTTGAACAGCTGAAGAAGGAAGGCGAATCTGGCCGTCGTCGTATTTCGCAGATGACGCGCTATCTGACTGTGCTTCTGGCCCTGGTACAGGGTACTGGCATGACGGTTGGCTTGGCGAATCAGGGCTTGTCTTTTGACACCTCAATTAGCTTCTACGTGATTGCTGTGACCTCACTGGTGACAGGTGCGGTGTTCATGATGTGGCTTGGGGAGCAGATTACTGAACGCGGTATCGGCAATGGCATTTCCCTGCTGATCTTTGCCGGCATCGCTGCTGGACTACCTTCCGCGGTCGGCCAGTCTCTGGAGCAAGCTCGTCAGGGCGAACTGAATATTTTAATTCTGCTGGGTATTGTCGCTCTGGCTATTGTGGTGGTGTATCTCGTTGTCTTTATCGAGCGCGGTCAACGCCGGGTGACAGTCAACTATGCCAAGCGTCAGCAGCAGGGCCGACAGCAGTACCAGGCGCAATCCTCACACTTGCCACTCAAGGTCAATATGTCGGGTGTTATCCCCGCGATTTTCGCCAGCTCTATTTTGCTGTTTCCCGCGTCAGTGGCGCAGTGGTTTGGCAGCGGTGACAGCGCCGATTGGCTGCAGGATCTGGCGGTTGCCATCGGTCCGGGTCAGCCACTCAACATCATGCTGTTCACGGGCTTTATTGTGTTTTTCTGTTTTTTCTACACTGCGTTGATGTTTAACCCGCAGGAAGTGGCCGATAACCTGAAGCGATCGGGAGCCTTTGTGCCGGGCATTCGCCCCGGGCAACAAACCGCCAACTATCTGGATGGGGTTCTCACACGACTCACGGTATTCGGATCGGCATATATCGCGCTGGTGTGTTTGCTGCCCCAATTCCTGGTCGTCATGTTTAACGTACCCTTTTATTTAGGGGGCACCTCGATGCTGATCGTAGTGGTCGTGGTGATGGACTTCATGGCACAAATTCAGAGTCATTTGATGTCGCACCAATACGAGGGTGTGATGAAGAAAGCCAATCTAGCTAACGTCGGCCCCGCCGGTCGGTTGCGCTAGGTATTTGGAGCGAGAGATGAAGGTACGAGCTTCTGTAAAGAGAATATGCCGAAACTGTAAGGTGGTACGCCGCAACGGTGTGGTGCGGGTGATCTGTTCCAGCGATCCCCGTCACAAGCAGCGTCAGGGTTAATACCATTGAGTTTTGTTCGGAAAATCAGTAACCTGCGCGCCCCTTGTGGAAAGGGGGCCGCTTTTTGTGGTGCCGTTGAAGTACAGAATGGCGTCACAGTGAACGTTTGGAGATAAATCAATGGCGCGTCTCGCCGGTGTCAACATCCCCGACAACAAGCATGCAGTGGTATCACTGACTTACATTTATGGCGTTGGCCGCACCCAGGCTCGTCGTTTGCTCGATGCTACTGGCATCAATCATCAGACCAAGGTCGGTGATCTGAGTGAAGGTGAGCTGGATCAGTTGCGTGGTCTACTGTCAGAAATGATGGTCGAGGGTGACCTGCGACGAGAAGTGTCGATGAATATCAAACGTCTGATGGACCTCGGTTGCAACCGTGGCCTCAGGCACAGAAAAGGACTGCCGTTGCGCGGTCAGCGTACCAAGACTAACGCGCGTACCCGTAAGGGACCCCGTAAGCCGATACGCAAGTAATTGGTGCGCAAACACCTGTTTAGTGTAGCTACATCCTAATTTGTAGCGCTGATATTGAAGTAGGGACATTATGGCCAAGAATGCCAAAACAACGAAACGTAAGATAACCAAGCAGGTTGTCGATGGTGTGGCACACGTACACGCCTCTTTTAACAACACGATCGTGACCATCACTGATCGTCAGGGCAATACCCTGAGCTGGGCCACTGCCGGTGGCTCGGGTTTCCGCGGCTCTCGAAAGTCGACTCCTTTTGCCGCGCAGGTTGCAGCCGAGCGTGCTGGAGAAGCGGCTAAAGAGTACGGGTTGAAGAATCTGGACGTTGAAGTCAAGGGTCCAGGCCCGGGTCGTGAATCGGCCGTGCGCGCGTTAAACAGCTGCGGCTACAAAATCACCAATATCACTGACGTGACGCCTATCCCGCATAACGGATGTCGTCCCCCCAAGAAGCGTCGCGTCTAACGCCCGCGCAGAGGATTTATTCATATGGCTCGTTATATCGGACCCAAGTGCAAACTCTCTCGGCGCGAAGGCACTGACCTTCAGCTCAAGAGCGGTGTGCGTTCACTCGATTCCAAGTGCAAGGCCGAAACAGCACCTGGCCAGCACGGAGCTCGCCGCGGTCGCTTGTCTGACTACGGCGTACAGCTGAGAGAAAAGCAAAAGGTGCGTCGTATCTATGGCGTACTCGAGAAGCAGTTCCGCAACTACTACAAGGAAGCTGCTCGGTTGAAGGGCGCGACGGGCGAAAACCTGCTGCAGCTGCTCGAAAGCCGGCTCGATAATGTCGTTTACCGCATGGGCTTTGGCTCAACCCGAGCCGAAGCGCGCCAGTTGGTGTCACACAAAGGCATTCTGGTGAACGGGTCTGTAGTGAACATTCCGTCCTATCAGGTTAAGCCTGGCGACACGGTGAGCGTGCGCGAGAAGGCGAAAAAGCAGTTGCGTGTACAAGCGTCTCTTTCCATTGCGGAACAACGTGGTGAGCCCGTTTGGATCGAGGTTAATTCGGACAAGCTTGAAGGAACCTTCAAGTCGAAACCTGAGCGTCAGGATCTCTCGAGTGAAATTAACGAGAACCTGATTGTGGAGCTGTACTCCAAGTAACGTCGTATAGACGGTTTAGGAGTCAGCCCTTCCAACACAAATACGAAATAGGTGCAATATGTCCAGTTTTGTTAATGAGTTACTTACGCCCCGCGTTATCAAGGTAGACGAAAAGTCAGCCACCCGTGCTCAGGTTACCCTTGAGCCTTTGGAGCGCGGCTTTGGCCATACCCTGGGTAATGCGCTGCGTCGGATACTTCTGTCGTCTATGCCTGGTGCGGCTATTACAGAGGTTGAGATTGACGGTGTATTGCATGAGTACTCCGCTATCGAAGGCGTCCAGGAAGACATGATTGAAGTCCTGCTCAATCTGAAGGGCGTAGCCCTCACGATGGCGGGCAAAGACGAAGCCGAGCTCTCGTTGGTCGCTAAAGGTCCCTGTACGGTGACCGCGGCAGATATTCAGGTCGATCACGATGTTGAGGTTTGTAACCCCGATCACGTGATTTGCACGCTTACTGCCGAAAAGGAACTGGTTATTCGGCTGGTAGCAGAACGCGGTCGTGGTTACTCGCCAGCGGATTCACGCCTCAACCCGGAAGATGAGACTCGTGCCATCGGTCGGCTGCAGCTCGACGCTTCTTTCTCGCCAATACGCCGCGTGTCATACGTGGTTGACTCGGCGCGGGTTGAGCAGCGAACAGACTTGGATAAGCTGATCATCGATCTTGAAACCAATGGCACCATTGATCCCGAAGAGGCGATCCGTCGCGCAGCGACAATCCTGCAGCAGCAGCTTTCCGTCTTTGTCGACCTCGAGAGCGAGGCGCAGGCAACGGCTCAAGAAGCTGATGACGAAGTCGATCCTATCCTGCTGCGTCCTGTGGACGATCTTGAGCTCACGGTGCGATCGGCTAACTGTCTCAAGGCGGAGAATATTTACTACATCGGTGACCTTGTTCAGAGAACCGAGGTTGAGCTGTTGAAGACGCCCAACCTGGGTAAGAAGTCACTCACCGAAATCAAGGATGTACTCGCATCTCGTGGACTGTCACTGGGTATGCGATTGGAGAACTGGCCACCCGCCAGCCTCAAGAATGATGAGCGGTTACTAAGCGTTTAAAAGCACTAACGCGCAGGTACCGATAAGAGAAGAGTGGCCAGCTAAAATAGCGGCCCGCAGCAAGGAAAAGAGACAATGCGTCATCGTCACAGCGGTCGTCAGCTAAACCGCAACAGCTCCCACCGAAAGGCCATGTTCCGCAACATGGCAGTATCGCTGGTTGAGCACGAGCTGATCAAAACCACACTGCCAAAGGCAAAAGAGTTGCGAAGCTACGCAGAGCCGCTGATTACGCTGGCCAAGAAAGACAGCGTCGCCAACCGAAGGCTGGCGTTCGATCGCACTCGCAGTAAAGAGGCGGTGGGTAAATTGTTTGACGAACTGGGGCCGCGTTATGCCGAGCGTCCCGGCGGCTATATTCGTATTCTCAAGTGCGGATTTCGCACCGGAGACAAGGCGCCTATGGCCTATGTCGAATTGGTTGATCGGCCTGAGCCAGAGACCATTGAAGATGTGGAGGTTGATGACGCCGAGGAGTAGCCTCAGGTCATCGATCCTGATCGATACAAATCCCCGCGAGCCCTGTGCTTTCGGGGATTTTTTTTTGCCTTCGAAGCGCGCGATAAAAAGGCCGCCACTGAAGTTGAGCGGCCTCGCCGACTTATTGGTCAATCAATGCGGCGAGCTGCTGTGCTTCCGGCTTTTGCCAACCAGGCAAAGTCAGTAATGAACTCACTCTGGCAATGACCCCAATCAATTCTTCGCGGGTCATTGATGCGGTTACCAAGTCTTTGGTGCTCGAGGGATCGATCACTGGCTCGATAAACAAGACGTTGTTGCGTAGCGACAGGAAATAGGCTTCATCCGCTATCCTTAAGGCGATCTTTGATCGAACGTTGTCAGCCGCTTCAGCTTTTACTCTTGCCTTTAGTCTTGTAAGTAGCGTGATATTGTCGAGCTTTGCATAAGCCCGCTGATTGAGTGGAGCTAATTGACGAGCAAAATTGATCTCTCCGCGTTCCTCCAGAATCAGTCCGAGCAGATAGTTTCGTTCGTTGGTGCTAGTAGTCGTCTGCGCAACTTTCAGAAAAGCGCGCTGGCGAATAGCACTGGCTGCGTCGTTATCGGGGTCGGTATGGAGGACATAAGTGGCTAGTCGGGCAGACCAGCGCGGGTCGCCCTCGATGCCGGTTTCGGCAAGAGCGAGCACACGATCGACCCCGCCCAGTAGCGGCACCAGCCTGCGTGACTCCTCCAGTTCATTGAGTGAAAGATAGTCCATGGAATCATCAATGAAGCCGCCGAGCTTGACGAAACGCTGGCGTACCATCCATTCCCAGCGATGGTAGTAGGGTTGTAGATCGGGGCTGGCAGCAATTGCCGGTGGCAGGCTTACGGTATCGAGCAGCTCATCTGCAGAACGATTTGCCAGGAAAAACCGGTTTACCTGATCCACCAAAAATCCGATGGCATCGCGGGTCTCTGACATGATGCGATCGATCTCGTCCCGGCCCCTTAATATTCGGGAGTGGCCCGGTACAATCGCTTCGGGCTGTAGGGCGAGAGAGGTTTCAACGGCGCGCAACATTTCATCAGGATTGCGACCGATCTCGAAGCGCGCGGTTTCAACCGCTGGGAACACCCCGTGAGGTGGCGAATCGCCGCTGAATAAAATGCGATCCTCGGGCAGCCATACCCAGATATGCTCGGTAACGTCTCCTTCCATGGGCATGATGCGCAAGGGGACCCCCGCAATGACGACATCAAGTGGCTGATCCACGTCGATGGTGGGAGGGAAGCTAAGTGGGTCATTGGGCTCGGGTATGGGGGAGGGGCCTATTCCATTCCCAACGGTCCCGTCTTCACCCTGGGGTAGCAGCATTCCCATCTGTAAATAGACCCGACGAAGGATGGACTCACGATCTTGCCGCAAGAGGCGTGAGACCCAGTGCTCCCAACCCGCTGGGCCATAGACGGGAATATCGGTGGGCTGCTCCGCCATGATGGGCCCGATCCCGCCAAAATGATCCAGATGGAGGTGGGTGTAGATAATGGCTGCGACTGGCTTGTCGGTGAACTCCCGCAGTTCCGAGATCGCACGCTGAGTAGTTGTCGGGAACCAGCCACCATCGATGACGATGATGCCGTCCTCTCCCTCGATAAATCCGTGGTTCGAGTAGCCGATAAATTCTGTGGCGTAAACCCGGTCTCCGAGTTTGCGCAAGATTGGTTTTTGTCTCTGTTGTAATTCCAGCAGCTCGGGATTTACCCGTTGCTCGCTCACTGAAACGGCACCCATGCCGACAGGCGCAAGGCCAATAAGCAGGAGTGCAATGCAACCCCCCAGCCAGTGAGTGAAAGTGTTGGTAGAGGACGTGTGATTATGATGACTATTTTTAAAGGTCATGGTTATTGTTCCCGTTCCTGTGCTGAAACGTCAAAAAAAGGGGTGTGTTTCCCCCTGCTTGTTCTCTGTGGACGCGGGTTGGCAGCTTGCTACTTGTGCAAGATCACAGGCATGGATTCGAACCCACGCACAAAGTTTGACTGTACCCGGACCGGCTCTCCCGCCACCCCCACATATGAGAATCGGCTCAAGAGCTCTTCCCACAAAATCCTGAGCTGCATTTCCCCAAGACGATTCCCCATGCAGCGATGAATGCCAAACCCAAAGGACAGGTGAAACCGAGGGTTATCACGATCAATAATGAAGCTATTGGGATTGTGGATAGCCCTTTCGTCGTGGTTGCCAGACAGGTACCACATGACGACCTTGTCGCCCTTGCGAATTGTTTTGCCGCCCAGTTCAACATCCTTGGTTGCCAGCCGACGCATGTGCATTAACGGGGTTTGCCATCGAATAATTTCGGGGACTAATGACGAAACTAATGCCGGATTGGTTTTTAGCTTGGCGTACTCATCGGGGTTTTCATTGAGTGCCAGGACGCCGCCAGTGATTGAATTTCGGGTGGTGTCGTTGCCGCCCACGATCAGCAAGAGGATATTGCCCAAGTATTCCAGAGGATCATCAACCATCCCGGCGGTGTTCGGGTTGGTTGCCATCATGCTGATCAAGTCCATGGTGCCAGGCGGGTTATGTTTGCGCTCATGCCAGAGTGCGGTGAAGGTCTCCAGACACTCGGTGAGCGCTCTGGTACGCGCATCGTTATTTCCCGCACCCCCCGCGATTTCCGGTAAAGAGGTCGCCATGTCCGACCAGAAGGGAAGCTTCGCGCGGTCCTCAAACGGGAAGTCGAAAATAGTAGCGAGCATTTGAGTCGTTAAGTTGATGGATACATGTTCTACCCAGTCGAAGGCTTCACCCACGGGCAGTGCATCGAGCATGGTCACGACCCGACTCCTGACCAGGGCTTCCAATTCAGCCAGATTCTTTGGCGCAACAACTCCTTGCACCGCTTTTCGCTGAATATCGTGAAGAGGGGGATCCATGGCAATAAACTGCCTGACTGGCAGGTCGTCTCCATAATCCCCGATGGTAATGGCGGGTTCAGAGGAAAAGTCATGGTGATTCTTGTCGACAGCGACAATGTCATCGAAGCGGGTGACCGACCAAAAGCCACCGAAATCGGCATTCTGAGTCCAGTGAACCGGGTCCTCATCCCTCAGGCGCGCAAACCAGGGTCGCCAGCTATCGGTTTGATAGAGGGCGGGATTGGAGACGTCAATGTCTTCGATGGCTACCGTCGCGGGGTTGGTTAGCGCTATATTCATCGCCGGTTCTCATTATTTTTATCGATAGCGGGATTAAAGCACGCCAGGGTTTTTCGACTGTGTCTGAAGTGGTCAGGGGGGTGTCATTTTGAGCCAAGAGCCGCTTAGGTCAGGCGCCGAGCGTTAACCACGGCGTCTGGGTGGCCTTTACGCGGCCTTCGACTTTTTGCTCGAACTTCGACGCGCGGTCTTGGTTTTGGTCGCCGCCTTGCCTCCCACCTTGGCCCCCGCCGTGTCGCGGCCTGTCAGGAGCCCTTTCAGGAAGTGCCCGGTGTGGGAATCCGGATTTTCAGCCACCGCTTCGGGTGTGCCCGTGGCGATGATCTCGCCACCGCCAGACCCTCCCTCAGGGCCCAAATCGATAAGCCAATCAGCGGTTTTGATCACGTCTAGATTGTGCTCGATGATGACGACCGTATTGCCACCGTCGCGAAGCCGATGCAGGACCTCCAGCAGCTGTCGTATATCCTCGAAGTGCAAACCTGTTGTGGGTTCATCCAAGATATAAAGCGTGTTACCCGTGTCTCTTTTTGAAAGCTCCTTCGCTAGTTTGACGCGCTGTGCTTCGCCACCGGAGAGGGTGGTAGCTGCCTGCCCCAGGCGGATATAGGACAGGCCAACATCGACCAGGGTTTGAAGTTTGCGATGGATCACCGGCACAGGCTCAAAGAACGCCAGGGCGTCTTCGACAGTCATGTCGAGCACTTCAAAGATATTTTGTCCTTTGTAGCGGATTTCGAGGGTCTCTCGGTTATAGCGTGTCCCTTTACACACATCACAGGGCACATAAATGTCCGGTAGAAAATGCATTTCCACTTTGGTTACCCCGTCGCCCTGACAGGCCTCACAGCGACCGCCGCGCACATTGAAGCTGAAGCGTCCGGGTTTGTAGCCCCGCGACCGCGCTTCTTGGGTGCCGGCAAATAGCTCGCGGATGGGGGTGAAGATCCCGGTGTAGGTCGCGGGGTTTGATCGCGGTGTGCGGCCAATCGGTGACTGGTCGATATCAATGCATTTATCAAAGTGCTCGAGGCCCGCCAGGCGTTTGTGAGGAGCTGCCTTGAGGGTGGTGGCACCGTTGAGCGCGGTGGCCGCTAGTGGGTAAAGCGTACCGTTGATCAGAGTCGACTTTCCTGATCCCGACACGCCGGTAACACAGGTCAGCAGGCCAATCGGTAACTCGAGTTTGACGCCCTTCAAGTTATTGCCCGACGCGCCTTCAATGACTAGTTGCCGCTTTGGGTCCGCCGCCGTGCGTCGATTGGGTACGGCGATCTGCCGTTTCCCTGACATATAGGCACCGGTTAGCGATGCCTCTACCGCCATGATGGCGTCAATTGGCCCCTGTGCAACAATTTCACCCCCGTGCACACCCGCGCCGGGACCGATATCAATGACGTGATCCGCGGTGCGAATAGCATCTTCATCGTGCTCGACGACAAGAACGGTGTTCCCCAGGTCACGCAGATGCGTCAGGGTGCGTAAAAGGCGCTCGTTATCGCGCTGATGCAAACCAATAGAGGGCTCGTCGAGAATATACATGACGCCTACTAGCCCGGCACCGATTTGCGAGGCCAGGCGTATTCGTTGCGCTTCACCACCTGAGAGTGTCTCCGCGCTTCGGTCAAGGGTCAGGTAGTTGAGACCTACATCGACCAGAAAGCGATAGCGTGCACGCAGCTCCTTCAAAATCTTGTCAGCAATTTCACCGGCGCGACCCTCCAACTGCAGGGCTTCAAAATAGGCCTGAGCCTCGCCTACCGGGAGGTGCGTAATCTGCGGCAGCGTGCGCTCGTCTACATACACATGGCGAGCATCCGCACAAAGTCGGGTTCCTTCACAGGCCTGACAGGGTGCGGTAGATACGTATTTGGAAAGTTCCTCTCTGACGCCTTGGGATTCGGTTTCCCGGTAGCGACGTTCGAAATTGGGTAATACCCCTTCAAAAGCGTGACGGCGTTTGAACACGGTGCCGCGGTCATTGATGTAGGCGAATTCGATCTCCTCGCCGCCGTTTCCATGCAGAATGATGTCACGATACTTCTTTTTAAGCTTCTCGAACGGCTGATCGATATCAAAGCCGTAGTGGTCGGCTAGGGAGCTGAGGATATGAAAGTAGTAGACGTTGCGCCGATCCCAGCCTCTGATAGCGCCGGCGGCGAGACTGGCCTCGGGATGGGAGACCACCCGGGTCTCATCAAAGTACTGGGTGACCCCGAGCCCGTCGCAGCCGTCGCAGGCGCCCGCAGGGTTATTGAATGAGAACAGGCGGGGTTCGAGTTCATCGATAGCGTGACCACATTCTGGGCAGGCATAGCGGGCCGAGAACAACAACGTCTCACCGGTTTCTCCTTCCATGGGTGCTACCGACGCCAGACCTTCCGTAAGTTCAAGGGCGGTCTCGAAGGATTCGGCGAGCCGAAGCGCGAGATCGTCACGGACTTTGAAGCGGTCAACAACAACCTCGATGCTGTGCTTTCGCTTTTTGTCGAGAGCGGGCACGTCGTCAAGATCTACCAAAATGCCATCGACCCTGACTCGCACAAAACCAGCGGCCCGCATTTGTTCAAATACATGCAGGTGCTCACCTTTGCGGTCGCGCACCACAGGAGCGAGCAACATCAGCTTGCTCCCCTCGGGTCGAGCCAACACGGCATCTACCATTTGGCTCACGGTCTGCGCCTTCAGAGTGACGCCGTGCGTGGGACAGCGTGGGTCCCCCACCCGGGCGAAGAGCAGCCTCAGATAGTCGTAAATTTCGGTGATGGTACCGACCGTCGATCGCGGATTGTGGGACGTGGATTTTTGTTCGATGGAAATCGCGGGGGAAAGGCCCTCAATATGATCGATGTCGGGCTTTTCCATCATCGACAAAAATTGCCGTGCGTAGGTGGAGAGGGATTCGACGTAGCGTCGCTGCCCTTCTGCGTAGAGCGTGTCAAAGGCGAGGGAGGATTTGCCCGAGCCCGAAAGCCCAGTGATCACCACTAACTTGTCCCTGGGGATATCCAGGTCAATATTCTTGAGATTGTGGGTACGCGCGCCGCGGACCTGAATGGTATCCATGGGTTTCGCCTGTAGCCTATAAGCGTGACGGGTAGCGGAGTATACGCAACTCGGGCCCTGTCCGATGGACAGGTTCCCGATTGTGTCGTGCTAGACTACGCATTTAGTGATACGACTTTGCTGTGACTCCCCCTAATCCCTTCACATCGGACGAACGCAGGGCCATTTTGACCCTCGGCAGTCTCTACAGTTTCCGAATGCTTGGCCTCTTTATGGTGCTGCCAGTGCTCGGTATTTACGCGATCGACATGCCGGGTGCCACGCCAGAAACCCTCGGCGTGGCGCTGGGTGCCTATGGCTTGACCCAAGCCGCGCTGCAGCTGCCTCTGGGGTGGCTGTCCGACCGGATAGGGCGCCGTCCAGTGATTATTGGCGGCTTGCTCTTGTTCATTCTCGGCAGCGTCATTGCGGCGTCTGCGGAGACCATTTACGGCATTATTGCGGGACGATTTGTGCAGGGTGGTGGGGCTATCGCTGCGGCGCTCGCAGCGCTGGCCGCAGATTATACTCGCGACTCCCAGCGCACCAAGGCGATGGCGATTGTTGGTGCCAGCGTCGGTCTGTCCTTTGTGCTCGCTATCGTACTGGGCCCTGAAATAGCCGCCCGCTTCGGCCTCGGGGCGGTATTTTCATTGACGGCCTGCCTGGGCGTTGTCGGACTATTCATAGTGCTGGTGGCACTGCCGGCGGTGCCGGTCGCAGCAACCGATGCTGTCCGCGGAGACTGGGAGGTTTCCCATGTGTTTGGCGGTGGCCTGCCGGTGCTGTATGCGAGTGTGTTTTTGCTACACGGTTTGATGATGGCCACCTTTCTGATAGCACCCAAGGCCCTCACAGACGGCCTTCAGGTGCCTGCCGACCAGCACAGTGTGCTGTACTTGGGGACCGTCGCCCTTTCTCTTCCACCGGCGCTGTTGATCATGCGCTGGGGCCGCCGGGTTGCAGACCCGCGAGCCCCGATTATCGCCGCCATCCTGCCGTTCATTGCCGGGGTTTTGTTGACGATACACAGCCCCAGTTTTTGGCTCGTTGTGCTGGGTTTTGTCCTGCTTTTCACCGGCATCAATGCTCTGGAGGCGCTGTTGCCAGCCACGGTGAGTCGTCTTGCTCCCGGCACTCGGCGGGGTACAGCCATGGGGTTTTTCGCTACCAGCCAGTTTCTGGGCATTTTTGTTGGCGGCGCTACGGGGGGCATTGTCCTTGGCGCGGGAGGTGCTACGGGCGTGGTTTTCCTCGTTGTTGCTTGTTGCCTTCTGTGGCTGGCGCTTATCGGCGTACGCCCGCTCGTGATGCCGATGACAACACCGCTTGCGACGGTGGGGGTGGCATCAAAAATCGACAAATCCGGCGAATAGCGGTCTGGCGCTCGCCACCATCGTAGAGCGTTGCTATAGTCGACAGTCAGCGATCAATTTTCATTCCGCCGACGTCGGTGGGTATAGAGTCTGGAGAAAACTATGGCGTCCCGAGGTATTAACAAGGTTATTTTGGTCGGTAATTTGGGTGCCGATCCGGAGCATCGGATGTCCCAGGCCGGCGCGGCGATTACCAACATCAGCATCGCCACCTCGGAAACTTGGAAAGACAAGAACACCGGCCAACCCCAGGAACGAACCGAGTGGCATCGGGTGGTATTTTTTAACCGCTTGGCCGAAATTGCTGCTGAGTACCTGCGTAAGGGGTCGAAGGTGTATGTGGAAGGGTCTCTGCGCACCCGCAAGTGGCAGGACCAAAGCGGTCAAGATCGCTACACCACCGAAGTAGTGGCGAATGAAATGCAAATGCTCGACAGCCGCGGCGGCGATAATTATGGCAGCCAGTCTGGTGGCAACGATTATGCCCAGAGTGCTCCGGCGGCACCGCAAGCCGCGGGTGGGGGTTCTTTCGATCCCATGGATGATGACATCCCCTTCTGAGGCTGGCGCGAACCTCGGGGTGCTTTGACGCTTGCGTATCTTATTGCTGGGGGCCGATACCCCCATCGGGCATTCGTTGCGGGCATTTTTGGCCCCGTTACAGCGCCATGAACTCATTCAAGCGCCGCTCGAGTCGACGCGTCTCAACCGATCCCGCCAAGCAAAAAAACTCCTGAAGTCCGCTGATCCCGGCATCATTCTGGACGCTCGCCTGATTAGTTTGATTGATCGGGAAGACGATTTGCAGCCGGAGGACCTCGAGCGTACCCGTTGGTTGGGCGAGACCAGTGCCAAGTTGGGCTGTCGCTATTTCTTGTTGTCAAGCTCTCGGGTGTTTTCCGGCTCTCTTCGGCGGGCCTACCGCGAGAGCGATTCACCCGATGCGACCGATGCGCTGGGTCAGATCATGATGGACACGGAGCGGCACTTGTCTGGGCTCATAGAGTCCCTCTTTATCCTGCGACTCGGCTGGGTCTTTTCAGGACGAGGTCCGAGCGCCTTTAATCGGTTGCTTGACCAGCTGCGGGCTGGGGTGCCGATACAGGCTTCTGACAATCGTCGAGACTGCCCCGTACACAGTGCCGAGGTTGCCCGCGTGATTGCGGGAATCATCGATCAAATCGAAGTTGGTGCTCCCTCCCGCGGTCTTTTTCATTACGGCAGTGAAGGCGACACCGGTTACTTTTCTTTTATCGAGGCAGTCGTGGCCGTCGCCTCACAGTTTGAGGCCTTTCCGGGCGCCGCTGAATTGCTCGAGGAGGACTTTACGACTCCCGTCGTCAATCGGTCTCTCGATTGCGGTGCCATCCGCCATCGTTTTGGTATTCAACGTCGACCCTGGCGGGACTTTGTAGAGCGGGCTATTAGGCGATACATTGAAATTTATTGCGAGGAGCAAACCTCATGAGTGACGACCACCCGATTGGCTTGGGTGTTGCCGTGTTGACCGTTAGCGATACCCGCTCCGAAGACAACGACACCTCTGGAGACTTTCTGTGCGACGCCGCCGTAGCAGCGGGTCATACGTTGATTGAGCGGCAGATTGTCAAGGATGATATTTACCAGATTCGTGCCGTGATCTCGGCTTGGATAGCCGATGCCAGCGTCGCTGCCGTGCTGGTGACCGGTGGCACTGGATTTTCCGGACGGGATTCGACACCCGAAGCCGTGGCGCCCCTGTTCGATAAGCAGATCGAGGGATTTGGCGAGCTTTTTAGATTTCTTTCCTATGAGGAAATCGGGTCCTCGACGATCCAATCTCGTGCCCTCGGCGGATTCGCCAACAACACGGTTATTTTTTGCATGCCGGGTTCCACGGGTGCCTGTAAGACGGCGTGGAACGGTATTCTCAGCGAGCAACTCGACAGTCGCCATAAGCCCTGTAACTACGTGGGCGTTCTGGGCGGACATGAATAGCTTTGGCACTGTTACCGCTTAATGACGCGCTGGCGCAAATCCTAGCGACAACGCCCGCTCCGCCGGAGTTGGAGTCGCTCTCCATTTTTGACGCGCTCGGACGAGTCCTTGGGGCCTCGGTGGTTAATGCGCGAGATGTTCCTCCCTTCGACAACAGTGCTATGGACGGATATGCCGTCCGCGCGGCGGACCTGCCCGGAACGCTTAGGGTGAGTCAACGGATTCCCGCGGGGGCGCCGGCGGCGCCTCTAGAGTCCGGGACGGTTGCCCGGGTCTTTACCGGCGCGGTATTGCCCCCGGGTGCCGATGCGGTGGTCATGCAAGAGGACGTTTCAGTCCCGTCAGGGGAAGCTATTGAGGCGACCTTTGGGCAGCCGGCTACCGTGGGTCAGCATATTCGTCGCCGCGGCAGTGACATTATGGCGGGCCTGACGGTGCTCGAGCCCGGCCGGGTGCTGCAACCGCAAGATCTTGCGCTGCTCGCGGCAACGGGAGCGCCGCAGGTCGACGTTTACCGGCGACTCCGGGTGGCGATTTTTTCTACCGGCGATGAGTTGGTGCCCCCCGGCAAGGTCCCCAAGGACTGGCAGATTTTCAACAGCAACAGCGTACAGCTTGCGACCCAAATCCAAGCCTTGGGATGCGAGCCGATCCTGTTGGAAACCCAAGGCGATAACCCTGCCGAGATCGGGGAGGCCCTGCGACACGCCGCTACCGTTGCGGACTGCATCGTGACCTCCGGTGGCGTGTCGGTGGGGGAGGAAGATCACGTTCGGGCGCAAATTGAACAGCACGGAGAACTCACCTTGTGGAAGCTGGCTATCAAGCCGGGCAAGCCAGTGGCATACGGCCATATCCAGGGGTGTCCAATTTTTGGATTGCCCGGCAACCCTGTTTCCACGTGGGTAACTTTTGGTCTGGTGGTCAAGCCCTGGTTGTTGGCAGCGCAAGGTGCCGTGGTGTCAAAGCATCGCCGCCTTGCCTGTCGCGCTGATTTCGAGAGGCCCGTGGCCGGGTCCCGAGAGGAGTACCTTCGGGTTGTTCTGTCTGCGGGTGGCAATATCGCAGCACTGGCGGGTGATCAAAGTAGCGGCGTATTGAGCAGCGTGGGACGGGCTGATGGACTGGCGATAATTCCGCCGGGTCAGACCCTTCGCGTCGGTGATCCGGTGGATGTTGTGATGATTACAGAGTTTCTGTCGCCCCACGCCGCGGGCTGATGCGCATGGATCAGGCGCTGTAACGCTTAAAAATAAGGGTAGCGTTGGTTCCGCCAAAGCCAAAGCTGTTGGACATCACCCGCTCCAATCCTGCGTTATCCATGCGTTGCTGCGCGATGCGAATGCCCTCTGCGCCCGGGTCCAGATTTTCGATATTGGCCGAGGCGGCGATGAAGTCATCGCGCATCATCAGCAGGCTGTAGATGGCTTCCTGCACGCCAGCGGCGCCGAGGGAATGACCACTTAAGGATTTGGTGGATCCAACCCAGGGAGTCTGTGCGTCGGCACCAAAAACCTCTTTCACAGCTTTGAGCTCCTGAATATCCCCCGCTGGGGTGCTGGTTCCGTGAGCGTTGATGTAGTCGACTGGCCCATCGAGCGTCGCCATGGCTTGTTGCATACAGCGCACTGCACCCTCACCGGAGGGCGCCACCATGTCATGGCCGTCGCTGGTCGCGCCATAGCCCACAACTTCGGCATAAATGGTCGCGCCCCGGGCGAGGGCATGGTCAAGAGACTCGAGCACCAACATGCCGCCGCCACCGGCAATTACAAAACCATCGCGGTCCGCGTCATAAGCGCGTGATGCGCGCGCGGGGTCGTCGTTGTATTTTGTCGACAGCGCGCCCATGGCGTCGAAGAGACTGCTCATGGTCCAGTGAAGCTCTTCCCCCCCGCCGGCGAAGACCACATCCTGCTTGCCGAGTTGGATCAGTTCGGCGGCGTTACCGATACAGTGGGCGCTGGTGGAGCAGGCGGAGGAAATTGAATAATTGACGCCTTTAATCTTGAACGGGGTTGCCAGGCAGGCGGAGACTGTGCTGCCCATGGTTTGGGTTACCCGATAGGGGCCGACCCGACGCAAACCGCGCTCGCGCAGGGTGTCTGCGGCCTCGACCTGGCTCGCCGAAGACGCGCCCCCGGATCCCGCGACAATGCCTGTCCGCGGATTCGACACCTGCTCCTCGCTGAGTCCTGCATCGGCGATGGCTTGCTGCAGACTCAAGTAAGCGTAGCCCGCGGCATCGCCCATGAAGCGCCATTGTTTGCGGTCGATATGTTCAGCCAACTCAATGTTGGGCTGGCCCGCGACGTGGGAGCGCATCCCCGCATCGACATGAGCCTGGCAATGGGAGATACCCGATTGACCGTTCTTGAGTGAAGCCGCCACCGCCTCAATCTCGTTCCCGAGGCAGGAGACGATGCCCATTCCTGTAACAACAACCCGCGCTATCATCAGAACGTTTCCGTCGAGCTGAAGAGGCCCACGCGCAGGTCATTGGCGGTGTAGATGATATTCCCATCGACGGCCACAGAACCATTGGCGATACCCATGATGAGCTTGCGCTCGATGACGCGTTTCATCGCAATACGGTATTCCACTTTTTTGGCGCTAGGCAGGATTTGTCCGGTGAACTTCACCTCGCCACAGCCGAGGGCTCGGCCGCGCCCCGGATTTCCTCGCCACCCCAGGAAAAAGCCGACCAGCTGCCACATGGCGTCGAGCCCGAGACAGCCTGGCATTACCGGGTCTCCGGGAAAGTGGCAGGCAAAAAACCAGAGGTCGGGGTGAATATCGAGTTCTGCAATGATTTCGCCCTTGCCGAATTCGCCTGCCTCCGAACTGATTTGGCTAATGCGGTCAACCATCAGCATATTATCGACCGGCAACTGAGCATTGCCGGGGCCGAATAACTCCCCGAGTCCGCAGGCGACGAGCTCTTCCTTCGTGTAGCTGGACTGTTGAACGTGAGTTGGCGCGGTCATAAGGGTCCGTCAGGCTGTCTGTTAGTTGGGCTGTTTGTTAAAGATGCAGGTAAAACGGTGATGCAGGCAGAAAGTGGCGCGCCGGCTCTGCGAGCTTGGGTACCCAGTGGCGACGCTTTTGCTACGGCGCGAAGTGTAATGCCAAAGGCGCTTTCGGCCAAGCCTTAAGCGATCAGCTAGTCTCTATGGTTATGCTCGCTAACTGGCCCTCCAACGGTGTGCTTCCTTGAAAATTCGGGGGTTTGAGGGGAGATCGGCGCTCAACCGGCGCCGGGTTGTTGGGTTACAATGCACGCCCCAAAAGATCTGAGGAAGCAATTAGATGCTTGTCCCCGTTCTATTGTCAGGCGGAGTGGGCAGTCGACTGTGGCCGGTGTCTCGCGAGGGGCGGCCGAAACAGTTCCTGCCTATGAGCGGCGCGCTGTCTATGCTTCAGTCGACCTGTCAGCGAGTCGACGCTGCCGCCCCGTCACCCCCTATCGTCGTCTGCAATGAAGAGCATCGGTTTTTAGTGGCCGAGCAGCTCCGGGAGATTGGCGTATCACCCCAGGCCCTCGTGCTTGAGCCCGAGGGCCGCAATACGGCACCGGCCATTGCCCTGGCGGCTTTCCAGGCCCTCTCTGGTAACAGCGACAGCGTCCTGCTGGTCTTGCCCGCGGATCACCACATGAGTGACGTTGACGCGTTTGTGGCGGCCCTGGCACCTGCCAGAGCGGCGGCCGCGGAGGGCCGACTGGTGACCTTCGGTGTGGTTCCCTCGCGAGCGGAAACGGGCTACGGCTACATTAAATGTGGCGACGAGATGTCCTGCGGGGCACGCGAGCTCGCCGAATTCGTCGAGAAGCCCGATGAGGCTACTGCCCTGGTTTACGTTGACTCTGGGGATTATGTTTGGAACAGCGGTATGTTTCTGTTTCGGGCGGATCGCTATCTGGAGGCGTTGCGGGCGTCAAATCCCGCGATCTATGCAGCCTGCGAAAAGGCCATGGCGTCGGCGACGACAGACATGGATTTTCTGCGGCCTGACCCCGAGTCGTTCAAGGCCTGTCCCAGTGACAGCATCGATTACGCGGTCATGGAGCACACCGAGTACGGTGCCGTCGTGCCGCTCGAGTGCGGTTGGAGTGACATCGGTGCCTGGTCAGCGCTCTGGGACGTTGGTACACCGGATAACCGGGGCAACGTGTTGGTAGGCGACGTGCTGGCCCACGCGACGCAAAATAGCTATCTCCGCAGTGAAAGCCGGCTGGTAGCAACCACCGGGGTAGATAATATTGTTGTGGTTGAAACCGCCGATGCTGTCCTGGTGGCCAGTCGCGATCAGGTACAGGGCGTCAAAGAGATTGTGTCAGCACTTAAAGCCGCCAAGCGCAGCGAAGCGACGGTTCATCAGCGGGTTTACCGGCCCTGGGGGTCTTACGAGTCCCTGGTGGAATCTGAGGGCTTTCAAGTCAAACGGATTATCGTTCAGCCAGGGCACAAGTTGTCGCTGCAAAAGCATTTTCACCGCGCCGAACACTGGATCGTCGTGCGAGGTACTGCCGAGGTCACCCGGGGCGATGAGGTCTTTACGCTGTCTGAAGATCAATCGACCTACATTCCTCTGGGTACCGTGCATCGACTGGTTAATCCCGGGCAGATACCGCTAGAGCTGATTGAGGTTCAGTCGGGGTCGTATCTCGGCGAGGATGACATCGTGCGGCTTGAGGACGTCTATGGACGGCAACAGTCCTAGGGCAGTGAATTGTCAGTGACCTTAATCCCAACCCGAAGCGTAGTTAGGGCAGGGGCACTCCGGTAAAAACACAGGTAAACAGGAAACAACACAGGTAAACAGGAAACAACACAAGTAAAAGCGGGTGCCTGGCGTTCCAGTATGTCGCCCGTAAGAGGAAACCCATGATTCGAAAATGCCTTTTTCCGGTGGCTGGTTACGGCACCCGTTTTTTGCCCGCGACCAAAAGCATGCCCAAAGAGATGCTTCCCATCGTCAATAAACCCTTGGTGCAGTATGGGGTTGAAGAGGCGATGGAAGCTGGAATGACCAACTGCGCGTTTGTTACGGGTCGCGGTAAACGGGCGATAGCTGATCACTTTGATATCAGCTACGAATTGGAGCATCAGATAGCCGGGAGCAGCAAAGAGTCCCTGTTAACCAGCATTCGTGATGTTATTGATCGCGGCACTTTTACCATGGTCAGGCAGCGCGAAATGCTGGGCTTGGGTCACGCCATTCTCACGGGGGAATCCCTCATCGGCCCGGAGGCTTTTGGCGTGGTGTTATCAGACGACCTGTGTTTTAACGACGACGGCCCTGGCGTCTTATCGCAAATGGCCGAACTCTACCGTCAGTTTCGATGCTCCATCGTCGCGGTCATGGAGGTCCCCGAGTCAGAGATTCACAAGTATGGGGTAATCGCCGGCGAGGCCATGAAAGACGGGTTATATCGAGTTGAACGAATGGTAGAAAAACCCTCTGCCGATGAAGCCCCCTCCAATTTGGCGATTATTGGACGCTACATTTTGACCCCCGATATCTTCGACATTATTCGAGGAACGCCGCCGGGGGCAAACGGCGAAGTCCAAATTACTGACGCATTGCAGGCTCAGGCAAAAGCCGGCTGCGTTATGGCTTATCGCTTTAAGGGCCGGCGTTTTGACTGTGGGAGTGTCCCCGGTTTTGTAGAGGCCACCAACCATGTCTATGAACACGTTTACGGTAGAGACACGCTATGAGTGACCCCATCACCTGCTTCAAAGCCTATGACGTACGAGGCAGGGTGCCCGATCAGTTGAACGAAGATATCGCGCGGCGCATCGGCCGCGGGTTTGCCGAGGTCATCAAGCCAACCAGCGTAGTGGTGGGTCATGATATCCGTCTGACGAGCCCAGCCCTGAAGGGCGCCGTGATCGATGGGCTTCGGGAGCAGGGGGTGAATGTTATTGACATCGGGCTTTGCGGCACGGAAGAAATTTATTTTGCGACCAGTCACCTGAAAGCGGGAGGGGGCATAGCGGTAACCGCCAGCCATAATCCCAAGGATTACAACGGCATGAAATTCGTCCGTGAGGAATCTCGCCCCATCTCAGGCGACTCAGGATTGGTCGAGATCAAAGACCTTGCTGAGAAAAATCAGTTTGTCGCCGCGCCACAGCGGGGCAGTTACGAGGTTATGTCCACCCTCGATGCCTATGTGGCGCACTTGGTCAGCTATGTCGATGTAAGTAAGTTGAAGCCGCTGCATATAGTTTGTAATCCGGGCAACGGCGGCGCCGGTCATGTCATCGACGCGCTTGAGCGTTATCTTCCTTTTCGGTTTACCAAGGTGCATCACGAGCCCGACGGTGAGTTTCCCCATGGTGTACCCAATCCGCTTTTGCTCGAAAATCGTGAAGCCACCGCAGCGGTGGTGAGGGCAGAGGCAGCTGA
>Ga0181573_10000682_pt1 | contig 35223 bp, 19 predicted proteins | sample 101ome_25_FD_148643 | JGI IMG/M metagenome (GOLD analysis project Ga0181573, IMG submission 148643) | Coastal salt marsh microbial communities from the Groves Creek Marsh, Skidaway Island, Georgia - 101409BT metaG (spades assembly) | ecosystem: Environmental > Aquatic > Marine > Intertidal zone...
AGGGGAGGAGGAGGAGGAGGAGGAGGAGGAGGAGGAGGAGCGGACGGACACAGGGACGATCGAGTCGGACACGGTGACGATCGCGTCGGACACAGGGACGGACCGCCCCGCGGGTACCGCGACGACCGGAGGGGCCCGGATCGCGGCGGGTTCGACGGCGGCCGGGGGCCCCGCGATTTCCGCGACGGACTCGGACTCGACCGCGCGGATCATCGACGCTCGTCCCACGGGGCCGACGACGGGCGTCGACACAGCCGCGAGAGTCGCGACGACGCACCCGCGGAGGAGGACGTCCATCCGCAGGACATCCACCTCCCGCCCCCGAGGTCGATGATCGATTCCGACTCGGACAACCTCGCGAGTGTTTTGCCCCCTCGCGGTGAGCCCCCGACCGTCGGTGGACCCGGGGCCCGCCGCGGCCTCCCCGGCGGCGTCGTGGCCCCGGGTTCGCCCCAGCGGGTCGCCCCGAAGGAGCGGGTCTCCGAGAAGGAGCGAGCCGCCGCCGAGGTGACGTCCTCGCGGGACGCGTTCCAGGCTGAGCTGCTTCGAGTCGCGGCGGAGCAAGAGGCGGAACGGGAGGAACGGCGTAGGCTGGAGCGCCAGGGGGGCGCTCCAGCCGCCGGGGGAGCGGGTTTAGGCGGTGCCGACCCGGGTCCAGCGGAGTGGGCCGCGACGAACGGTTTGAAGGTGCTCGGCGGGGCATCCGCGCTCGTGGACCGATCGTTGGACCGCGAGAAGGCGACCCGAGAAGGAGCGCAGGCGACGACGAACGAACCGACCGACGCGGGATGGAAGGGGTGGGGCGGCGACGACGCGGACGAGCGCGGGTCCAACCGCGAGGACGCCGACGACGGGGACACCGACGGTACCGACGACGTCGCGGACGTTCGCGCCGGGGGCTCCCCTTTGGGCGGTATAAACTCCGAGACCCCGACGGGTTCGACGGGGGGCGACTCGGCGCTGCGCAAGAAACGCGGGGGCAGGCGAGTCAGGGAAGCGGAGGAGCGACGCGCGGCGCGAGCGGCCGCCGCTAACGCCGTCCCGGAGGGCACCGTGGCGTACCATTCCGGCGCGCTCGGTGGGGTGGCGTTCGGCGGCGCCATCGCGGAGATTCAGAGGTCCGCATCCACCGACATGCTGCTCGGCAAGCAGCGGCAATCGCCGGCGCTCCCGGCCGACCTCGGATACGCCACCCACGCGCAGGCGCAAGCGGCGCAGGCGCAAGCGGAGTGGGCGCACTCGCAGGCGGTGGCGTACGCCGCGCACGCATCGCACACCGCGAACGTGTACGGGCAACAGATGGGGGCTCAGATGCCCTACGGACCGTACGGCGCGTTTGGCGGCGGCGGCGGCGGCGGCTTTGGGGATGTGACCGGCTTTGGGCAACACGTCGCGCAATCGCCCTACGGCGTCCACCAACCGGGACCCCCCGGGGGGTACCCGGGCGGGGGACTGGGGATGGGATACGGCGGGGGCATGTGGTCCACGGGAGGGGGCGGCGGGGGCGGTAACGCGGTCGCGGTCGGGGGGGGCGGGGCGCCGGGGATGGGGTACCCTTCGCGGGGCGGCGGCGGGGGCGCGACTTCGGCGGCGGCGGCGGCGGCGGCGGCGGCGACTACGGCGCTTCGCGCGCTGGACGCGGGGGGCGGCGGTAACAACGGCGGGGTCCAGCCTCGACGCGGCGTCCCCGCTCCGAACCCGTACGCGTCGCCGCCGGTTCCGCCCGGTCCGCCCCCGGGCGCCCCGTCGAGGCTGGTGGCTTCGATACCGGGCCCGACGCCGCCCCCGGGTTCGCCGCCGCCGACGAGAGACGCCGCGGAAGACGACGAGGTGGCGACGGGTCCTTCCGAAGGAGGGTCGGAAGGAGGGTCGTCGCGCGCCAGGGGGGTGCGCGGGGGGAGGAGGGGAAGGAGCGGAAGGGGCGGCGGCGGGCGCGAGGGCCCGGCGCCCGCGTGAGTGAGCGAAGGACCCGGGCGAGCGAGCGCGTCTGACCCGCCGCGTGATGTTTTCAGCCGACGGTGATGTTTGAACGACAAACACGTCGGAACACGCGCCAGACCATACGATATCAAACCGGCTAAGATTAACGACTCCGCATCGCGCCAAACCACGAATCAACCCCGACCGCCGCTCACTTTCTCACCGCGTCGCGTCGCCTCCGCCGCAGCCGCCTCGACCGCCTCAGCTCCTCCGACCCGCCCGCCGCCCCCGCCGCCGCCGCCGCCGCCGCTTCGCCCTCGGTCACCGCCTCGGCCGCCCCGTATTGCCACATCTCCCCGCTCGTGCCGTGCGATCCCCCGACCTGAATCTGCGCCAGGTCCACCATCTGCGCCCACTGTGCCCTCGCCGCCTCCGCTGCCTTCAACCGCCATAAACCCCCGTCCCCCTTGGGCAAGCTCGGCGGCGGAGCACGCGTGTCGCAAAATGGCGAACACCGCGGCACCGCCTGCAGCTTGGCGTAGAGGAACAGCGGGAACGGGGGCACCCCGGGGACGGGCGGGAAGGGCGCGGGGGGAAGCGTCGGGTACCACGGCGCGGGCGGTGACACGTCGGAGTGCCACACGCCGCGGGGGTCCGCGAGGGCGGTGACGTTTGCGTCGGGCGGTGGTTGGTTCCCACCGGGCGGTTGGTGCTCGCCGGGCGGTTGGTTCTCGCCGGGCGGTTGGTTCTTACCGGGCGGTGAGTCACCGGGGGACGGGGGAGGCGGCGGCGGTCGGAGGATGAGAGCGAACGGAGGAGGACGCGGTGGTCGAGGACTCCCGGGCGAAGGCGGTGGACGGGGCCTCGGGGGAGGCGGGGGAGCGGGAGCGACGGGCGGGGGTTGCGGCGGCGGTCTGGGCGACGGCGGCGACGCGGCGGGGGGAGCCGAGTCCGGCGCCGCGGGCGGTGCCGTCGCCCCCAGCGGCGCCGAGGGCGGCGTCGCTCCCGCTCCTCCTCCACCGCCCGGGGCCTGTCCCTCGTCCTTCTGCGCCTCGCACATCCCGTCCTCGTCGAAGTCCCCGCAGCAGTCGCCCACGGCTCGGCAGTCCCGATCGCAGCAGCACGATGCCCGACACAGGCCGCACACCCCCTCGCAGCTCTCCTCCCCGGCCTCCCTGCTAAACGCCGACGCGGCGGATGCGACGCGCGCGGACCTGGCGACGCCCTCCTCCAGCCGCCGACGCTCCCCGTATCCCACCGCCGCCCCGGGTTCTCTCTCCGCGGTCGGGGCTCGGAAGACGCCGGTCGTCGGCGTCGGTGCGTTTTCACCGGCGTCGCCTCGCGCGCGCCGGCGTCCCGCGGGCGCTCCGCCGGGACCGCCCCGGGCGACGGACCACGCACGAACTAACACCGTCAGGATGACGATGGCGGCGGCGCCAACCAGACGCCGCCGCGTGCGCCCGGCCCACATCCGCGTCGTGCATGGATGCAGTGGGGCTGATTGATTTCAGAAACGGCCTCGAGTGAATCGCCAAAAAAATACCGACGAAAAAGCTGCACCGACTCGCAGCCGATCCAAGTGGCGCAACCGCCACTGGGGCACGCCCTGATAGGATCAACGGAATGGGGGCTCCAGATCTGCGATAGGGTTAGGCGACGTTGGAACACGCAGGGAGGTGATAAGGTTCCCAAGTTAAGGAGAGGGCCGCATTCGCACCTGTGAATGCAGGTGATTGGTGGAGAGCGCGAATCCAGGCCCAACAGCCAATGGCGTGAACCAAAAGTATGAATTTTGGACGTAGGAGAGGGCTTGGATCGGTGAAATTTCGATGTTAATTCGCGCAACGACCGGATGTGCCCCCCGATGGGCCGAACGTCGGTCACTTTTTGGGTTTATAGACCAGCGCCGTACGGGAAACGTGACTAAGCAGGCGGTGAGCGGTAGGGCCCCCCGCTGTTTGAACGTTCACCCCCTCGGCCCGTTTCACGCATTGCGCACACGCGACGACCGCGCGCAACTCTCGAGTGAGGTCGAAGAGGAGCGACGTAAGGAGTCGCCGTCCACCGCTTGCGTCGCATCGGTGAGTTTTCTTTCGCATCGTCGGCCGGGGCGCGCATCGGTTTCTCCGATTGCCGGCAAATTTATTTCTTTTTCCCGACTCGTTGGAAAGTGAGGTGGGTGAGGGGGGGGATCGAATGGGTTCAACGGGAAAACGCCCTTGATCCGAGGGCCGAGGCGCGTGAGCGCGACGATCGTCGGGGAACGCCGGAGATGACGTCCGAGGCGCCCGTCGCGTGGAATCGCGCGATCGGCTCGTTTTGCGCCCCGACTCCAAAGGGATTGCGCGTCGTCTGGAGGGATGAGTCGAAAAGGGGAGGGGATAATTTCCGCCCTCCGGAGGACCCGCCTCCCGACGATTCTCGCCGCGCGTTCAACGCCCGGATCCCCCCCGACCCTCCCTTTTGGCCCGATCCCGCCGCGAAGCTCCCTCCCGCCGCTTCTCGCGCATCCACCGACGTTCCCGACCCCGTCTCCCATCCCGCTCAGGTGAATTCGTTCAGGAGGTTGCGCCGTGCTCAACCCCTCGAACGATCCCACGCTCTCACCCGCGCCGCACGTCATGCAGCAAGGAGGCGGCCAGGGCGGTCCCCCCGGCGGTCACGGGGCTCCCCCCGCGGGGATGCCCATGATCTACGGCCAGCCCTACGGTCAGTTTCCCCAGGGCGCGCCCCACCCGGGCGACCCCAACGCGCAGCAGCAGTGGCAGCAGCAGCAGGCGCGAGCGGCTCAGCTGCAGCAGGCGCAGCTGCAGGCGTACCACATGCAGTCGCACCAGGTCAACCAGCACCACCAGCAGCAGCTCCGCATGTTCTGGCAGCAGCAGATGCAGGAGATTGAGTCCGGCTCCGACTTTAAGAACCACCAGCTGCCGCTCGCGAGGATCAAGAAGATCATGAAGTCTGACGAGGACGTTCGGATGATCTCGAGCGAGGCGCCCGTGCTCTTCGCCAAGGCGTGCGAGATGTTCATCTTGGAACTCACGCTCCGATCGTGGATCCACAGCGAGGAGAACAAGAGGCGAACGCTGCAGCGCAACGACATCGCCGCGGCGATCACCAAGACGGACATCTTCGACTTCCTCGTCGACATTGTCCCGAGGGATGACTTCAAGGAGGACGGCATGAACGTTCCCAGGGCGCCCCCCGCGGCTGTGGCGTTGGGTGCGCCGGGAGGTGACGGCCAGGGCGCGGGAGGCGGCCAGGGGGCGGTGCCGGCCGTGCCGTACAACCCGGGGATGTATTACATGCAGCCGCCGCCGGGGACGATGGCGGGCGGGCAATGGCCGCCGCAGATGTCGCAGGATCCCAACCAGTACCAGATGCCCCCCAAGCAATGATCGCGGGAAATTATGTAGGGCGAGGAGGTGAACAAACGGTCAAGGGGATGCGTAAACGGGAAACCGGATCCTACCGGACGGGGACATAATACTACGCTGGGTTTTAGCCAGAGTTTTTGGAACAAAACATGGGTTTTAGCATCCGCGCGCGCCCTCCGTCATGCTTTCTCCCGCTCGACGGGGGCCTCCACCAGAACCCCCGAGTCCTCGCTGTCGGCGACGGACCCGTCCTCCTTTCCGGTGGGCGCCGGGGAGTCGCCGCGGTCGGAGTCGCCGTCGCGGAGGCTCTTCCCGCCCTCCTCTCCTCGGTTCGGCGAGTCGCCCCCTCGCTCAGGCGAAGACTTTCCCGGGCTCCCGGACCGAGGAGAGTCGGGCTTCCACTCCTTCCTCGTCCTCAGCCACTCCGCCTTCTTCGCCCGTTCCCGTTCGATCCTCGCCTGCTCCAGCTCGCCCTCCTCGCCCAGGATCTCCTCCAAGTCCTCCGCGATGAGCTCCGCGGCTCGGTCCAGGAGCTCGTCGTCGACGCGAAATCCAAACTCCTCCAGCTCCGCTCGGTCCACCTCGACCGGATACATCGATGCGTCGTCCGCCACGTCGATCCCTCTCGCGCGCGCCGCCGCCCTGGCCTTGAACGACGCCTCGGCGAGCGCCAGCCTCCACCCGCACATGCGAAAGTACGTCCGCCAGAAGCGCGCCTCGGACATCGGCTTGGCGCCCGGGGTGAGGAGATGGTGCGCGGGATCGCGGACCAGCGCGAAGCGAAGCGTGGCGAGCTCGGGGACGACCGCCATGCACGCCTCCGCGTGGTCCCTCTCCCACTCGTCCATCTCCCACGTCTCGTCCAGCTCGTCGTCGCCGTCCTCGACCGGATACTCGAGGAACGAGCGCTCGGTGAGGTCGCGGACGAAGCACTCGTGGTCGATGTTGACGCCGTAGATTTCGGTGTCGATGTCCGCGGTGGCGCGCGCCCGCGCCCTGCGCTCGGCCTCCTCCTGCTTCAGCAGGATGAGCCGCTCGGCGCGCTCGGCTTCCGAGACGGTTCTGGCTCGAAGCTCCGCGAACGTGAAGCTGGCGTCGCTCTGCAGCTTGGCGAACCGATGCGACATGGCCAGCCACGCCTCGGACTTTGAGATCTCCTCGCCCGTCTCCTCGACCGCGGTGTAGGCCCTCGCGGCAGTCTCCTCGGCCGCGGCGGCGATTTCGCTCGCCGTCGTCTGCACCTTGCTCCACAGCTGACCCAAGTCCATGATTGCCGGTCCGAGGAACCCCGCGCCAGTGCGCGTGCGACGAAGCAATGAAAAGCGCCCGGGCCCTCGTTGTTTTTCCCTCGGCAGCTCGGGTCCGCGCGCGCCGAGGATTTCTTCCGAGAGACGCGGGTCGTGATCAATGACTGACGCCGCGCGACGGTCTGCGACTCGGGAAAAACCGATTTTTGTTTTTTGTGCGTCTTTCGTGACTGCCCGCCGTTGCGTTCCAACAAGCCGACGTTTCGACCAATCAACAGTCTGCCAGAATCAGAGGTCGCATTTGAGCCTCTATCGACCCGTGATAAACACGCGGACCGTTGCAAGTCCTTGTCGAACGCCGGCGGGAAGGTCGCCACACTGCGAGCTCCGCACACGTCGGTTCACGCCCGAACCCACGCGATGGCCGCCGCCATGACCGCCACTAGGTGCGCGCGCCATGCGAACCCCCGCGACGGGACCGGCGCCCCCACGCCCCTGCGCAGCCTCACCCTAATTTCTTTTTATCCAGTGCGAGTGCGGGTCGCAAGAGATCTGTCACGGTGGCGCGCCGAGGGCTCCCGCCCCGCGCCGTTCGCGCCCGTCGACGCGTCCCTCTGACCGTTCGCCCCACCGCTCGATCCATTCGCAGGGTTATCACCCTCGCCTCCGCCAAGCCCGCGGTCGCGGTTCGCCGCGCCGCGACGCAGCGCCGCGGCGCCACGATCGCCGTGCGCAGCGCCCCCGAGGAGGTCTCCCCCAACGCCTCCGTCTCGGCGTCGTGCTCCATCGACGACCCGGCCTCCTGCTCCCTCGCGGACCTCGAGATGATGTACATCGATGCGCTCTGGAACTACTACAACGGTGGCGACTTCACCCTCACCGACGATCAGTACGATCGCCTCAGGGAGGAGCTCAACTGGCAGGGATCCGGCTTCCCCACCCTCCGCAGGTACGAGGTGCAGTTCGTCGAGGCTGCCATCTCCTTCGCCAGGGGCGACCCCAAGGTTTCCGACAAGGAGTACGAGGAATTGAAGCGCAAGGTGAAAGCCTCCGGCAAGCGCGACGACGTCACCGCGCTCCTCCTCTACACCAAGGGCCAGCAGCTCCTCGAGCCCGAGCAGTTCAACCAGCTCCGCGACGAAATGTCCAAGCTCTCCATCGACGTCGGCCTTCGCGGCGCCACCTGCACGCTGTCCAACACCTCCACCGACCTCATCGCGGACAGCGGCACCGTCACCAAGATGTACGCCGCGCTCGCCATCGTCCCCTCCCTCATCGGCATCGTCCCGTACCTCGGAGCCACCGTCTTTGGCGTGGACGTGCCCCCCGCCGCGGGCCTCGGCTTTGCCGCAACCATCGCGCTCGGGCTCACCAGCATGATCGTCAACTACACCAACCTCCAGAACGCGACGATCGTCACCGGCCAGTGCCCGTGCTGCGAGGAACCCATCAAGCAGTTCTTCGGCGGCGAGGATCCCGCGACGAGCATGGACTACAAGTGCCCGGTGTGCGGCACCGAGTCCAAGCTGGACCGCGTCGAGATGAAGATCAAGGAGGCGGGTGGCCTCAAGTCGGCTTAAATTTTTTTTGAGGAGGAGGTGCGAAGAAGTGACGACTTTATGTATTTGTTTCCGGGGAATACGGCGGATCCCGGTGGATTGTTGCTCCCTTCCGAGTGGACGAACGGGAGGGGTTGAGCGGGCGGGCGGGGCGCCCGCGTGTGCCTACTAGATAAGAGGGTTTGGCAGTTGCTATAATAAAACTGGAGCCCGGCGTGAAAAAAGTAGGCCTCGAAAACCGGCGACTCACTTTTCCTCGCCGCCTTGGGCCTCTCGCACCGGCGTGAGACTCGGCTTCTCCCCCGCATCGCCCCGGCTCTTCGCCGCAGCCTCCTCCCGAAGCGCCCTCGCCTCCCTGATGGCGCCCCGTAAGGTCTCGTGCAGGCCCCGCGCCCGCACCGGGAGGTGCTCCAGCCTGGAGTGAAGCCTCGCCTCCTCCTCCGGGGCTAACCCCGGCGAGCCGTCCACCCTGCGCAGAAACGCGACGGGATTGGACGGCGACATGGAGTGCGGGGATTTGAGCGAGGTCCCGAGCGGCGACGCGAGGAGCGCGAGCTTCTTCGGGGACATCCTCGGCGGCGTGCCCCGAGCGCCGAGCCCCGGCGTTCCCGATCCGACGAGTCCACCCTTCCTGGGCGATCTCGACGCTCGAGTCGCCTCCCGCTCAATCTCCTCGGCCCACTCCTGCAGCGCCTCCGCCGCGGCGATGATCGCGCGCTCGCCCACCTCCGCCGCCGCGCGCCACGACGCCGCCTCGCCCGTCGCCGCCACCGCGGCAGCCTCCGCGCTTCGGGTCTCCATCGCCGCGGCGGCGCCGGCGCCGGCGGCGCGCTCCTCCGCGCGGCTGGCGCGGTCCCGTTGCCTCTCGAGCTCCTCCTCCATAGCCTTCCGTTCGGCGGATTCGACGGACGCCGCGCGCTCAAACTCCTCCGCGCGCTGCTCCGCGACGATCATCCGTTCGCGCAGGGCCTCGGCGGCGTCCCCGAGCTCCGCGTTTCTGTGCTCGACGCCCGCGGCGGCGGCGGCGGCGTTTTCAGCGGCGCGCGCGAGATCGTCGCACGTTCCGGCGAGGTCGTCGAGCCTGGCGCGCTGCGACCGGATCAGCGCGATGCGCCACGTCGACAGCGACTTGTGCAACGTCGCGAGCTTACGCGCGTTGCGAAGCGCGGGAGACGACGCCGCGAGCACCGCGTCGGCGTAGTCGCCCAGGTTCTTCTTATGCTCCGCCCGTTCGGCTTCGACGCGCGCCGCCTCCTCCAATCGCTCCGCTTCCACCCGCGCCTCCTCCTCCAATCGCTCCAGCTCGGCGCGAGCCGCCTCTTCCTCCTCCCGCAGCCGCGTCGCCTTGTGCACCCCCGCGTTGTGGAGCCACCGACGCAGCGCGCGACGCCGGCGCAGGCACGCGCCGACGGCGGCGACGAGCGCGGCGAGCCGCCACGCGCGAATCGCCGCGATCGCGCCCCTCTCGTACCGCCGGGCCGACATGAGACGCGCCCGGCGCTGGGTGCGCACGCGGAGGGACCAGGTGAGGAGGGCGAACGCGCCCGCCCTGCGGAAGCACGCGAGTCGCAGGACGCGGCCGTGTTTGGCCATCGCGGCGTGCGACAGCCACCGGCGGAGGCAACGCTTCGCGGCGTACCTCGAGCGCAACGCGTCGGCTCCGACCCTCCTCTCCTCCGACAGCAAGTGCGCGGAAAGCGAGGCCCGGACGTCGTCGAGCTCCGAACGCGTCGCGGCGAGCTCGCGATCCAGCGCCGCCGCTCGTTCCGACATCTGGCCAGCCTTGCGACGGAGAACCTCCTCGGACCTCGCCCGCTCCTCTTCTTTAGCCGTCGACTCGTTTAATCGATCCGCGCGTTCCCGCTCGAGCGACTCGGCGAGCGACTCGGCCAGCTCCCGTTGCTCGCGCAGCTCGTTCACCACCCGGGCCATCGCGCCGGAGTGCGCTCTATCCGCGCGTTCGCGTTCGCGCTCCGCCCGTTCCGTCGCCTGCTCCGCGTCCTCGCACCGCCGACGGAGCTCGTCGTTGATGGACAGTATCTCCGTCTCGGAACCCAGCTGCGACTCGAGCGCGTCGCGTAACGCGTCAACCTCGCGGGAGAGCATCTCGTACACCTTACCCGAGGGTTTAGGGTTAGGGTTAGGGTGGGTAGGAGGACCGGCTCGTGGGCGGACGGGCGGCGTAGTGTTGGACCCTCGAGCCGGTGACGCGGACCGCGACCGCCGGGGGTGCGCCCGAGTCGACGTCGTCGCCGCGCCCGCTCGCGCGGACGCCGCTCTTTTCGCCCGAGCCTCCTCGCCCGCGGTGCCCGGCCCGTGCCCCCACGGAATCCTCGGTCGTCGCGTCGTCGTCGTCGTCGTAAGTGGACCCGTCGGCGCACTCGTCGGTCGGTCCTTCGGTGGGTCGCCAACCTCGCCGCCGGGTCGAACCGCGGACGCGTTCCCGGCGCGGTCGAGGCGCACGTCGAAGCCTCGCGCCCAGTCGTGAACCCTTCTCGAACCGACGAAAAAACGGTCCTCCTCGTCGTCCTCCCCGAAACGGTCCTCCTCGTCGTCCTCCTCCTCGTCGTCGTCGGGGCGCGTCGTCGCGCGCGTTCTCGCGGCGGGTTCCCTCGGCGCGCGCGACCTCGGCGTCGGCGGTCGAACGACGTCATCGTCGTCTCGATCCCCCTCGTCGTCGTCGTCGCGATCCCATTCCCCGTCCCCGTCCTCCCCGCGAACCTTCGTCGCGCCGTCGAACCGTGCCTCGCGCCTGAGCGCCTCCCCAAACACGCGCCGGTCCCTCTCCGCGCTCTCGTCGACGAGCACCGCCACCGCCGCCTCCCTGTCCGATCGCATCTCCGCCTCCCTCGCCCGCGCCGCCTCGTACCCCCACCGCAGCGCCGCGCCGAAGGGGTCGCCCTCGCCGCCCCGCCTCGACTCGAGCTTCGCGGATCGCGCGTCGTCGAGAAATGCCAAGAGCGCGGCGGTGTCCCTCTGCTCCCTGCGCATCACCGCCGCGTACGACGCCTCCCACACCGCGGACTCGTCCACGGGGTGGCCCGCGCGGAGAGATGACGGAGCGTCCCGTAGCGTTCGCCGCGCCGTCGGAGCCTCGGCGGCGGCGGCGCCGCGCAGCCGCCTGGCCAGCGCCGCGAGTTCCCCGCTCGTCATCGTCCGCTCGGGGGCGCACAGGCGCAGGAACAACCTCGGGTCCAGCGGCGCGGACCCCTCGTTCGGGCCGGGGAGCGAGCACGGCTCCACCGGCCCGTTGGGCGCGTACACGACGTCGACGAGCTCCTCGTGTACTTTGGCGAGGCGATACGCTCGCCGCAGCTTATCCGCCGTCACCGCCGCGTTCATCAACATCTCGAGGTGCCCGACGTCTTTGCGCACGAGCCTGGGCGCGGTGTCGCTCTCGTGTCTGCTCACGACGACGCCGTCCAAGGACTTGAGCCGCGGGAGCCTCGCGATGACGTGCGCGCGGTAGAACGGGAGTTTGGCCACCGGGCAGAGCTCCAGGGACACCGCCTCCAGGTGCGGGCACCCTCGCGCCAACGCGTCGAGCTGCGGTATGTCGTCCACCGGGTTATCCCCCGCGCTCAGCAGTCGGAGCTCGCGAAACTGCGCCAAACCCGCGAGCTGTTTCACGTTGTTGTGGGACATGTACAGTCGCTGCGTGGGTCTGTACGCCGGCGGCACTTCGTCGACGGAGGACAACCTCTTGTCCACGACGCTGATGCGCAGCTTGTTCGGGTCGAAGCACGTGGGGTTGTCGCGGAGGACGGCGCTGAGGCGGACGGGCCTGGCGAGCGCCGCGCGGACGGCGGCGTCGCGCGAGGACGGCGCGGGCGGGGCGACTCGTCGGCGCTCGGCGTTGGACGCGACGCGATGAGTGCCGCGCGGGGCGCTCGCGGCGCGCCTTCGCGCGGGCGACGGCGCGGGTGGGACGCCGCGGCTTCCTCGGCGGTCGTCGCCGCGGCGCAGTGTGCGTTCCGGGGAATCCGCCCGCGTGCGTCGCCCCGACGGTCCCGCCCGCGCGGCGCCGCGTCGCTCGTCGTCGGCGGCATCGTCGCGCTCGACGTTGTTCGATTCGTCGTCGTCGTCGGTTCGGCCGGATCCCCCCCGGGGGCGCACGGTCGCCCACCTGACGTGCCTCCCGCGGTCGCCCGACGCCTCCGAGCGCCGCTGGTGCATGGCGGCGTACCCGCCGGGGACATCGACGTCCTCCGACATGCGGGGCACCGACGCCTTCCCACCGCACTGCGGCGTCTCGGTGTGACCAATCGGCACCCGCCCCAACGGCTCTCCGTGAAACGCTCTCTTCTCGGAGCGGCAGACACGAGAGTAACTATTTCGGCCGATCGGGGCACCTTCACACGAGCGGGCGGCCTCGCAGGTCCGTGCATGCTGAGCGGTGCCCGGGCGAGGGCGAGGGAGATACGAGCGGCGGTGATGTCGCTGACGGCGTCCGCTCCTTGCCTCTCGCGGACCTCTCGATGGACGACGCACCGGACGTCACCGGCGCAAACGCACCGGACGGTTGGCGCCATCGGCGGGACCCCGCGTCGTCCGCGCGTCCCGTCCGCCCCGTCCGCCCACCTTCCGGCCGGCGGCGCGCGCGGCTTCCAGGGATGGGAGGGAGGCCGCGGCAGGCCGATCATCGTCAGAGCCGCGCCCGCGACGAGACCCCCGTCGGACGCCCCCGCGAGCGACGACGCCCCGCCCACGGCGCGCGGGAAAAAACCCGCGCGAGGCGGGACCCGAGCCGATCCCGATCCCGCCGCGAACCCATCCGTCGCCTCCGCGTCCGGCCCGCCCGTGGACATCCTCGCGGATGACGCGCTCGGCCCCGATCACGCGCGCGTCCGCCGATGGGTCGTCTTCTCCGACCTCCACCTCAACCGCCGCACCTCGCGCGTCTGCGTCGACGTCCTCGAGGCGGTGCATCGCGAGGCGGAAGCGAGGGACGCCGGCATCGCGTTCCTCGGGGACTTTTGGCACGCCAGGGGCGCCATCCCGGTCGAGCCCCTCATCGAGGCCCTCGACGCGATTCGTTCATGGACCCGACCGTGCGTCATGATCCCGGGCAACCACGATCAGGTCACCGCGGGTGGCGAGGTCCACGCGCTCGCGCCCCTCGCCGCGGCGAACCCGCGACGCGTGAAGATCATCTCCCGGCCGACGGTGTGGAGAAACGCGCTGTGGCTGCCGTACAGGCGCGACGCGTCCGTCGTCAAGAAGGCGGTGGAGGCGGGGTGGAGTATGGACGTGTCCGAGGACGATCGGCCGCCCGTTCGCGCCGTCTTTTGCCACGCCGACGTCGTCGGCGCGTCGATGAACGAATCGTTCCAGGCGAGGGACGGGCTCGACCCGTCGCTCCTCTCTCCGGGGTTTAGTGCCGCCGGTGCACACACCGGAGGGATACCGGTGTACACCGGCCACTACCACAAGCCGCACACCGTCCCGAACACGAACATCACGTACGTGGGGAGCCCGTACCAGGTATCGAGGGCCGAGGCGGGCCAGGTCAAGGCGCTCATCGTGCTCGACGCGGAAGACGGGTGGGTCGGGTGCCAACGCGCCAACCCGTCGGCGCCGGCGGATGCCGACCCGACCGTCGATCCCGTCACCGGCGTGTCCCCCCGCGCGCGTCTGCCCCTGGACCTCGGCCCGCGGCACTACACTGTTGTGGGCGAGGACGGGGACGTGCCGGAGGGGGCGAGGGCCGGGGACGTGATCCGATGGACCCTCCCGTTGCACTCCCAGGGAGTCGCGAAACCCGAGACGTCTAAAACTTTGGACGACCTCGGCGGGCCGCCTCCCGGGATCGAACGCGCGCGCGCCGCGGGGATCGCCGTGGAGATCGCCTACGAGACGACGGCGCCGCCGCCGCGGATCCCAAAGGCGGAGTCCCTCGGACCCACCGGACTGTACGCCGCGTACGCCAAAGCCGTGGACCTACCCCCGGATGTGATAAAGCTCGGTACGTCCGTGCTCGAGGAGGTGGCGGCGAACGTGGCCGCGTCCGACGTGGACGGGACCAGCGCGAGGTCCATCGGCGGCGGCGGCGGCGGCGGCAGGTCCCCCGTGCAGCTGTCGATGCACAGCGTCGAGGTTGAGGGGTACGGCGCCTTCACCGACGCCGTCGTCTACCCGCTTAAGGAACGAGGCGTGTGCGCCGTCGTGGGCGATAACAGGGACGACGGGTGCTCGGATTCCAACGGCGCCGGTAAGACGACGCTGGTGATGGCCGCGATGTGGGCGCTGACGGGTAACTCGGACCTTCGGATCGAAGGGGGCGCCGGGAAGACGCTGACGAAGACGGACGTGGTCAACGATTACGCCAAAACCGCGCGCGTTCGCCTGGAGGGCGCCGCCAACGGCGTTCCGTTTTGGTGAGTTTATTTTTTATTTTCGCATGGGCGATTTGTATGACATCGTGTTTTGTTCACAGGGTGGAGCGGAGGGTGAGCCGGACCAAGCTGCTCGGGCTGAGGTACGGCGTCGGCGACGAGGAGCGCACGCTCGCGGACTCCAGGCTGACCCAGGCGGCGATGGACGCGGATTTGGGCGCGAGCGTCGCCGCCCGAATCGCGTTTCACGGGCAGCACACCGTCGGACAACTTTTAGACGCCAACGACGGCGCTCTCAAAGCAGCGCTGGGCGAGCTCGTGGACGCGGACACGTGGCAGGAGGCCAAGGACCTGAGCAGGAAACGGGTCGCGGCGGCGAGGAAACGCGCGACCGCGCTCGGCGCGGACGCGTCCGCCCGCGCCGATTACGTCCGCCGAATCGAACAGAGGCTTCATTCGGCGACGGCGGCGTCGAACGATTGGACCGCGCAGGTGGAACGAAACTTGTCGCGATTAGCGAGTGAGGAGGCGGGGGCGGCGGACGCGCTCGCTAATTCGCTCGGCGCGGTGGTCGTCGCCGCCGACGCGCTGAAGGCGGCGAGCGCGCGGTGGGACGCGGAGGAGGCGGACGCCGCCGCGGAAGCGGACGCCGCGTCCGCGTTCTTGGACCCTCGCGCGGGTGACGACGAAGAAGAAACGGGGAGACGAAACGAATTCGAGGTGGACGAGGCGGCGATGGCGTCCAGGGCGGCGGCGCTCGAGGAGGACGCCGAGCGCGCGCGCGGGCACGCGCGGGAGTTGCAGGGCGCGGAGGCTGCGGCTCGCGCCGTCGCCGCGCAGGCGCACCGCGCGGTTGGTCAGTACGCAGGCAGCTCGGGCGCGGACGCGGCGGCGGCGGGGGCGGGGTTTGAAGGGGTCGGGGAAGGGCACGAAGGGGTCGGGGAAGGGCGCGAAGGGCACGCGCATAAACCCGACGCCCCCGTGTGCGCCGCCTGCCTGCAGCCCATAGACCTCACCCACCGCGCGCACGTCCTGGACCGTCTCAAGAGGGACGCGGAGACGACCGCGCGGGAGCACCGGAGGCTTCTCCGTTCGCTTCGAGCGGCGGAGGCGGAGGCGGCGGCGACGGAGAAGAGACGCCGCGACGAGACGGCCGCCGCGAACAGGGCGAGGGCCGACGCGTCCGCGCGCGCCGCCGCCGCCGCGAACAGGGCGAGGGACGCGCAGGCGCGGCTACGGGCGATCCGCGACGCCAGGGTCAACGCGCACGTGGTCGCCGCCGCGATGGCGAGGGCGGAGGCGTTGGTCGCGGCGAGCCCCGTGGCGCCCGCGACGTTGTCCGGACATTCGCCGCAACACACGCGCGACACACGGCGAGGCGACTCCGCAACGCACGCGCCCGCCCTCGCCCTCGTGGACGCGGTGGAGACGGCCGTTTCGGATGCTGAGCGGGCGTTTCGGACCCTCGAGACGCGATCGCGGGACCGCGCGACGGCGGCGGCGACGGCGACGGCCAATCCGCACGATCGGGAAGTCGCCTCGCTCCAATCGCAGGCGGACGTCGAGGCGGCCGAGCTCGAGCGAATTAGCGAGGAGGCGGCGCAGGCGGAGGCGGCGCTCGCCACGGCGCAACGCGCGGATTCCGCGTTCGGCACAAGGGGTATTCAGAGCTACCTCTTCGAGGGCGCGCTCGGCGAGCTCAGCGCCAGGGTGGGCGATTACATGGACGCGCTCACCGGGGGCGCGCTCGCCATGGAGCTTCGACCCGCCGCCGTGGGTGAACCCAACGGCGGGTCGACGAGACGGAGACGAAAGGGCGGCGCGGGCGGCGCGGACGCCGAGGACGAGGACGAACGCGGGGCCCCCACCCCCTCAGTCGCCGCCGCCGAGAAGATTGAAAAAGTAATCTTCGCGCAGTCTCACGACGGCGAACGCGTTCAACGATCGCTCCGTCAGCTCAGCGGCGGCGAGCGACGACGCGCGGCGCTGGCTCTGGCGCTGGCGCACGCCGACCTCGCGAGCGCGCGGGGCGGCGTCGGGTGCGATCTGCTGGTGCTCGACGAGGTGTTGCAGCACCTGGACGGGGAGGGGATAGCGAGAGTCGCCGCGCTGCTTCGGTCGCTGCCGAAGGGGACGGTGCTGCTGACGTCGCAGGCGGACAGCGCCACCTCCCACCTGTTCGACGTGGTGGACAGGGTGTTCAAGAAGAACGGCGCGAGCGGGGTGGCAATGGGATGCGCCGCCGCCTTCGGAACGGACGAGGACGAGGACGAGGTCGCCGCCGAGTTTTCCTAATAACGTCATACAGTGGCGGAGTCTGTAGATTCTGATCACCGGTAATGTCAAGAGTACGCGGTCCCGTGACGAGGCGCCCCCACCACTCCGACGCGCGCCATACCATGACCGACGTGGACGTGCGAAGCCCGGGGTCGGGCGACTCCGCCGAGCATAAGCGCAAGCACATCGTCTGGAACGAGGAGAACCTCAGCTACAACGAGGCCAACAAGTCGGTGCGTCGCGGCGTCCCCCCTCCTCGCCCCGGAGCATTCCATCCATCGACCGCCCCCCCTCGCCTTTGGCCTTTTCCCGCGACGCCGAGTTGAGATCCGCCCGCCGCCGCCGTCAATGACCGCGTCCTTTCCTCCCCACTCCCCGCGCAGGCCAAGATGAAGATCGACGAGCCCGACACGCCGTGGGCGAGCCCGCCCAAGGAGCTCTTCGAGGACCCGGCCGAGGCGGAAGCCGACGTCGCGATGGACGACGTCGCGGAGAGGCTCAGGGGCATCGAGGGGGGCCCCGAGGGGGGCGGGGGCGACGCGCCGGGCGCGGTCGCGGGCGACGCGTCGATATCCGCGAAGAAAGACGACGAGTGGGAGTCCAGCGACGACGACGAGAGGGACGACGGCGCGCGCGGCGGCCGCGTCGCGCTGGACCCCGGGGCGCTCTCCGACCCGGGATCTTCGGCTGCCGTGGGCGGGACCGACGAGGACGGGGAGGACATCATCGACGAGGGTCCGCTGGACGAGTACGACCGGATGCTGCGGGCGAGGCTGTTCGAGGCGCAGAGAAAGTCGCACCAGTGCACGTTCAGGGGGGTGCTTGCGAGGGGAAGGGCGCTCCTGGAGGAGGAGGACGAGGAGGATGGCGAGTAGAGAGGCTGGCGCGCGCGCCGCTTGACCGGGTGAGAGTTGTAAAAGTTGATGATGAAACGAAAAGATTTTCTTTCGGTTCAGTCGTCGTCGATGGTGATGACCTCCTGGGATTTAATGGCGGGGGCAGTAGGATCGAAGCGTCGGCGGCGAGCCGCGCGAATCTCATCGTCATTGAGGCGAGGCGGGGCACGTGTTGAAGTGCCGCTCGCTCCTCCGAGGTGCTGACCAGCGCCCTGGAATATGTATATGCGCGACTCGTGTTTGGTGAACCTCAGACGCGTCAACTCGCCACTCTCAATCTCCTGGGCAAACTGCTGAGCCTGCTCTTTCCCGCCGGGAAAATAGTACTCCATATCTTCTTTTGTAACTCCCTTTTTGAATACGTTTTGCGCGTTGATACGTTCGACGAGTGCCGCTGCCACTGGAAAATCCTCGTTCGTCTGCGCCTTTTGCAATCGAATCTGCAACACCGCGTTGCTGTACCATTTGACTGCGCGCATAGTCAAAGATCGCCTAAACCCAGGGTTCCAGTTCTGCGAAGGAGGCGACTTGTCCTCTATCGGGCTTATCGCGTGCTTCCAATCGGTTCGGCTGGGCCCCGACATGATGTAGATGGAACGCCGAGGTAGTTCAATCTCGACGCGTTTGCCTTTGACGCGCGATGCACCTAATCCTTTACCAAAGTCGCCTTTCGGAGCGAAGGCGGGTTCGTTCATCGTCTGACCATTGGCTGGAAAGAAGCGGAGACAGGATGCCGCGCCAAGGCTGACTCCTATGATGATTTCTCCCCATCTGTACTTTGAGTCAAAATGCGCAGCGAATTTGGGCCCTTTGTCGGGCCCATCGTAACCCTTTGTCTCGATCTTTGGTCGATAGGTCATGGCCAGGAGCATATCTGGGTACACGAGACCCGGATAGAGCCCCGAATCGATCACGAGGTTTGAGAGCTTGTAGACCTCCGCAGGGAAAGTGGCGGTTCTTGCGTGGCGGTTCCACACTGCTCGCTCCTGTCCCGCCTCCACCTCCGTGTTTTCAGCAAAACTGTTGAAAAACCGCGGTGACGTGAACAAGAGTCTCTCGGTTTCTTCCGTGAGGGCGTTGAGCAACACGTGAACGCCCGGTACTCCGCCGACATCTCTGAGGATCGTCGGGGCCGCGATATCGTTCGAGTCCATCGCGCGGCTGCGGCTGCGGTGCGGGCAAAAGTGGCGAGGATATCGAGGACGGAAGGTGAAAAGACACTTCCGAGGAAATCCGCAGGATCCTGTCTGTCAGCAGGTCAGCTGGAACGAGAAGCAACAACCGCGGACGGCACGTTCAAACCCGAGGCGCGCGGGGGCGTCGGATGGCCGCGGGATCGGACGAGGAGGACGCGGAGTGGGCGGGTCCGATCGAGCGCGACGTTCGCTCGCTCGCGGGATGGGACGGCGAGGGAGAGGGCGAGGGCACCCCGCTGGAGGAGGAGGAGGAGGAGGCCGACGGCGATCACATCCCGCTCACCCTGGAGGCGCTGTACCGCGACGGCGACCCCGAACGCCCGGACGACGCCGGCGCCGACGACGGCACCCGGGGTGCCGACGCGAACGACGACGCCACGACGTGCCCGGTGTGCTTCCGGCCTCTGAACGACCTGGCGGACACCGACGCCGCGAGACTCGCGCACGTCAACGCGTGCCTGGACGACGACGGAGGATGGCGCGAGACGGAGGAGGACGATCGACCGCCGGCGAGTTCCCGCGAGTTCCCGCCGTTCGCGCCGTCGGACACGCGAAACGACGACAACGACGCGATCGGCGCGACGTGGGACGAGGGCGGCGAGGGCGAGTGGCACGACGTCGCCGCGTGGCTCCACGCCGTGGATCACGGGGATTTCGCGCCAATCGCCGTCGCCAATCGGACGACGTTCGCCGCGCTCGAGGCATGCGCCGACGAGGGTGCGCTCGCGGCGCTGGGCCACGTCGGCGACGGCGCGAGACGGCGCGCGCTTATCGCCGCGGTCGACGCGCGACGACGAGGGTCCGCCGCGCCCGCGTCCGCGCCCGCATCCGCGAAAGGTGGGCACCCCGCCGCGGCGACCGCGTCGAAAGGTTGGCACCCCACCCGGGTTCCCGCGGGGGTCGCGCCGGTGTTTGCGCTCGCGAGGGGCGAAACGGCGGTCCGTCGACCCGAACCGGCGCCCGAACCGCAGCCGCAGAAGCGGCGCAGGACCGGCGGCGGCACGGCCGGCGGCGGCGCGGCTGTTCAATCAACGGCGGTGAAGAGCACGGCCGGCGGCGGGCCGAGGCCCGGTCGGTACGTCCCCCCCGCCGAGCCGCCGCCGCCGCCGGCGCCGTGGATCCGCGTCCCCGGCACGAGGTTCATCGTCGACGGGTTCCAGGGGTACGGTAAGTCCCACGGCGGTTGGTGGTGCAGGCACTGGTTCCTCACGCACTTTCACGCGGACCACTACCGCGGGCTCACCAAGTCCACCCCGCCTCCGGGTTGCCTCGTGTGGTGCAGCCGGCCCACCGCCGAGCTCTGCGCGTCGCGGCTGGGGATCCAGCGCGACAGGCTTCGGGCCGTGGACGTCGGTCGCACCATCGTCGTCGACGGCGTCAGGTGCACGTTCATCGACGCCAATCACTGCCCGGGCGCGGTGATGATCGTCTTTGACGGTATCGAAGCGGGACCGGTGCTCGCCACGGGCGATTGCAGGTTCCACCCGGGGATGAAAACGGACCCGACGTTGGTGGCGCTGGCGTCTCGAAGGCCCGCGGTGATGCTGGACACGACGTACTGCTCTCCGGCGCACGTGTTCCCACCGCAGTGCGAGGTTTTGGCGGCGGTGAGGGACGCGGTCAAGGCTGAGTCGTTCAACCCGCGGGTGCTCTTCCTCTTCGGGACGTACACCATCGGGAAGGAGAGGGTCTTTTTCGAGGCGGCGAAAGCTCTGGGCAAGAAGGTGTACGTCGGGAAGCAGAAGATGAAGGTGTTGGACGCGCTCGGGTCCGCCATCGACGACGCGGACAGGGAGATGATCACCGCCGACGATCAGGCGACGAACCTGCACGTGGTGCCCATGGGGAGCACCAGCTTTGGCCGCATGAAGACCATCCTGCGGTACTACAAGAACAGGTACGACACGATCGTGGCGTTCAAGCCCACGGGGTGGACGTTCGAGGCGGCGAAGAAACACGCGAGAGCTACCAAGCGCACGCAGCGCGGGGCGATGATCCAGTACAGCGTCCCGTACAGCGAGCACTCCAGCTTCGACGAGCTCCGAGCCTTCGTGAAATTTCTGAAACCCCGAGCGGTGCTGCCGCACGTCGGGAATGATCGGGGGCCGAAGGCGAGGCGGATGGTCGAGCTCCTGACCGCGCCGGATGAACCCGCGGACGATGACGACGAGAGCTAGCCTAGTAGCCACTTGAAATCGACGCTAAGATTAGCCACTTGAAATCGACGCTAAGATTAGCCACTTGAAATCGACGCTAAGATTAGCCACTTGAAATCGACGCTAAGATTAGCCACTTGAAATCGACGCTAAGATTAGCCACTTGAAATCGACGCGGGTCCACTCGACGCGGCATCCTAATTATGCGCTAATGCTCCATGTCCGCCATGAAGTTTTTATACGCCTCCTCGGTGGGGTCCGCGGGCGGCGGAGGCGGCGGCGGCGGCTGAGCGCCCATCGGCGGTGGAGGCGGCGGAACACCTCCCGTTCCCGCGGGCGGCGGCGGCGGCGGCGCCTGGTACCCCCCGTACCCTCCCATCTGAGCGTACCCTCCCTGGTAGTAGGGATCGACGTAGCCCCCCCCGGGAGGCGGCGGCGGCGGCGGCGGCGGCGGCGCGTCTCCGTAGGCGGGCGGCGGCGGCGGGGGCGGCGGCGCGTCTCCGTAGGCGGGCGGCGGCGGCGGCGGGGGCGGCGCGATACCGGGCGGCCCCGGCGGCTGCATCCCGTAGGCGCCCATACCGGGCGGACCCGGCGGCTGCATCCCGTAACCGCCCATCCCCGGCGGCGGCGGCGGCGCGGGGTGCATCCCGTAGCCGCCCATCCCCGGCGGCGGCGGCGGCGCGGGGTGCATACCGTAGCCGCCCATCCCCGGCGGCGGCGGCGGCGCGGGGGGCGCGCCCATCGGTCCGCCCATCGCCGGCTGTCCCGCTCCTCGGGGCGGCGGGCCATCCGGGTCCCTGCTCCGGTCCCCCGCGATCTTCACCACGATCGTCTTACCCTCGAACAGGGTCCTGTGCAACGCGGCCTTCGCCGCCGCCGCCTGATCCGCCGAGGCAAAGTCGACAAAGCCGAACCCCCTCGCGCTGCCGTCGTGCGTGTGCCGCACAGCCTGCGCGCGCCGCACCTCCCCGAAGCGTTCAAAGAGCCCGCCGAGCATCTCGTCGGTGACGTGATCCGCCAACGCACCGACGAAGAGCTTGCACGGGTTTATCTCGTTCCTGTCGCGCCCACCGCCGCCTCCGCCGCCCGCGCCGAGGCCCGGTCGAGGGCCCAAACCCCCCGGGTCACCGACGCCCAGCTCGCTGAGAAACGACTGGTACTCGGAGGTGAGCTGCTTGTGCGCACCCGCCGCGGCGGCGGGGTCGTTCTTGAAAGGGCAATCCGACGTGGGATGCCCGCCGTCGCCGCAAATCTTGCACGTCACCAGCTCCGCCGGCGCCCTGTACCCAGCGCCGGTCTTGTCCAACTCCGCCAGCGCCATGCCAGCCGCGGTGGCGCCGTCGCCCAACGGGTTACGAAGGGTTCCGTTGATGAGCGCCAGCTCCCGGAGCTGCGCGCGCTTGTGCTCGTTGTAGTCGTCGTCCACGGGCTTGAGCAGCGTCTGCACCATCGCCGCGGCTCGATCCACCTCCTCCTCCGTGTCCCCGGTGATCAACACGTGCAAGTCCTCGTCCTCCTGGTAATCCGCGCCGGGTTCCCTGGACACGCCATCCTTCACGCTGCCCTTGCCGCGGATGGCGATCCGCGTGTTGGTCTCCCGCTGCATGCGCTTCTGCGTGTTCCCTCGCGGGCCGATGATGATGCCTATGAAGTTGTACCCGGGGTACTCCTTCAGGGGCACGTACAGCTTCCGGGTCCTCTTCTTGGGTTTCCAATCCTGCGGCGGTCGAAACATGTGCGGGCACCGCGCCACCAGCCACCCGATCAGCTCGGACCTCTCGTCCTCGAGCTTGGCCTTGATCCGTAGCTCCCGGGTGTTGGTCCTGACGCCGTACTTGTCGTACTGGGGCGGGGGCGACGGCGACCTGGCGTGCTCCGGTCTCTCGTCGGCGTAGTACCCGGATCGCACCCGGTCGGTGATGTCCACGTACTTGGCGTACTGCTTGACAACCTCGGGGTCGTCGCTATCCGCGGGCGTGGGTCCCCCGTCCGCGGCGCCGACGCCGTACGCGCCGTCGGCGGGTCCGCCCTGAAGCTTGGCGGCTATGCTCGCGAGGTGCGCCTTGATCGCAGCCTGGCCGCCGCTAACCACCGCGAGCGCGCTTCCGACTGTGGGTTTGTCATCCTTCTCGTCCGCGTCCCATCGGCTCTTGCGCTTCCGCGGTCGGCCCTCGCGCTCGTTATCCGCCGCCTCCGGCGCGGGTGCGGGGGTGTCCCTGAAGTGCCTGACGGCGATATCGTGGAACGTCGGGCCGAACGTGAGGGGTTTCCGCAGCGCCTCCTCGTCCGGGGCGGGTCCGAGGGATTTACCCGCCTCCCCGGTCGCCGCCTCGACGATCTTCTCAGTCAGGGACTTGGCGAGCTCGTCCGCGGCGGTCACGTTTTCCTGCCGCTCCTTGATCTTCCGGATGTGCCACGCCACGAGATCGTTCTCCTGGTCGAGGTCCGCGCTCTCGATGAGGCCCCCGGTTTCCCCGGGCGCGACGGCTAGTTCGTTCTGCCCGGGCAACGAGATGCCGGGGAGGAGGGCCAGGCCCATCCCGTCCCCGTCTCCGTAGCCCCTGTGGCCGACGCCGGACGTGCGCACCACCGGTGCGTTATCCTGCTGATCCGCCATGGCGCTCGTCCCCACTGGGCGCGATGAACAGTGTGGGGACGTCCACTCGATTGTCAGTGATGTTTGTTAGGGATTTCGAGACGGGCCGACGGGCTGCTGCGTGGGATAAGCGCGATCCCAAATCTAACTGGAACGCATACAAAACTAACCATGAACACGACCTACATCACATGCGGAGCAGTCTGCCGCTCCATTTATCGATAACTCGTCGGATAGATCGGATTCAAAAAATGGGCACCGCTTGATTATTTGAAATCGCTCCTCTCGGCCGAGCCAACCGCACAACGAGACGCGCAGCCCCCGACGGCATCGCCTCGTATCACGTCATGAACTCCCCGCAGCGTCACCTCAGGCGCGCCCGCGAGGCCGAGGAGCAGGCCGCCACCGACCTGAAGAGGCTCAAGACCTCCTTCCTCGAGAAGGTCATCCCGAAGACGATCATCCGCGAGCAGTGCAACCCGACGGCCAAGTTGGAGCGCTCCGTCCGAGCGCTCGTGTTCAACCAACTGCCGGGCAACTGCGGCAACCTCTTCGCCACCATCGGCGGCGACTTCGCCACCGTGTACGACGACGAGCACTTCGGCGACCACGTCGCGGTGGTGTGCCAGTTCAAGAACGAGGCCACGGACCACACCAAGGGCGGGGATCTGACCGCCTTGTGCTGGGTCGATCCCTCCGGGTACACCGCCCACGAGCTCGGCGACGCCACCCTCGCGGTGGCCGGCGGTGACGACAACGCTGTGCAGGTCATCAGCGTCGCGGACGGACGCGTCGTCTCCCTCATGAAGGGCCACACCTCGTCGATCCTCGCCGTCGCCGCGGGAAGCTCCGAGGGCAAACACCCCGAGAGGCTCGTGTCCCTGGACGCGGCCGGAACCGCCGTCGTGTGGAACTGGCGGACGCAGGCCAAGCTCGGGTCGTTCCAAGTCGGCGATGCCGTCGCGCTGGCGGTCAAGCCCGACGGGAGCGGCGTGTACACCGGACACAAGGGCGGTGTCGTTAGGGCGTGGACCCTCCCGGAGAATTTGGACAAGACCCCTTCTCCGAACGGAGTCGCGCTGGGCGTGGTGTGCCACGGCAAGAACCCCGTGGACTGCCTCGTGGTCGCCGCCGGTAGGCTCTTCTCCAAGTCCGTCGACGGGACGATCGGCGTGCTCGACCTTGGGAGCGGCAAGACGGTCCAGACGTGGAAGGTTGAGGACTGCGTCAAGCCGGGCGCCAAAGACTTGCTGGACGGGTTGACCGGCTTTGGCACCGACCCCGCGGGTGAGTTTCTCGCGGTTGGGAACGGCGAGGGCGAGGTTGCCACCTACGACGTGTCCACGGGCCAGGTGATCAAGATAGTGGAGGCGGACAGGGACTTCAAGCACCTGAACCTGGTGCGCGCCGCGGGGGTGAGCAGGGACTGCAGGCACGTGCACGCCGCCTTTGGGCCCGGGATCGTGTGGAGGTTCGAGGTTGTGCCCGAGCTCGACGACGAGGACGACGGCACCGAGGGACCGGGCACGCCCCCGGAGGAGGACAACTGAGCGATACGCGACACGATGGAGATACGTAGAGCGGTGGCTACGAGTAGCGTTTCAATACGTGATCATTCCACGTTTCAATTGATCTATGATATTTGGAGCCCCGGCGATGCCTAACTGATGAGTTCCTCTTCTTCGCGTCTGAGGTGCTCCTCCCACTCCGCAACCGATTGAGGTCCATTCTCAGCCTCGTCGTTCGAGCAAGTCTTCACCCAAAGCTCCTCACGTTCCTGCGGGCCCATGACGCTCAGCATCCACAGATGTAGCTGCGCTGTGCCACAAAGGGATGCTTCGTATAGCACTTCATCATAGAAGTAGTCATCTGATTCCAGACCTGGACACCCGTTTTCGTGCAGCCATCTCATCAACTCCAGGTTGTCTTGACTGGCAGCATCGTTCATGACACGACCCCACTCGCAGCCGCGACGACGCAGATACTCGATCATCTCGACGGTTGATTTTCGACCATCAGGATCCTGAGTCCTTTGAATGCTATGCTGAGTAGCGTCGCTGCATTTAATTTCGTTGCTGTCGAACCATGCACCGCACTCCTCCACAAGGAATAGAAGCATGTCATCAGGATATCGGGTGTGTCTGAGTGCGAGATACACGGCAGAATCATACGTAAACCCTTGGCACCCATTCTCACGGAGCCAACGCGCGGAGGCGAGATCATTTCGTGCGATGGCTGCTTCCGCCACTGCCTCGCTCAGCTGTAGCCCTTGCTCATGTGCCCACTTCAAGCGCTCGACGTCTACTGCACCGTACTTCCCGGAGGTTGCGAAGCGCTCCAAGCAGTCTGGATCAGTCTGAATCGGGCAGCCCTCCTCCACTAGCCATCGCAACATATCGTAATCGCAATTTTCTCCAGCCAGCCGCGTCAACCCCGGCGTCAGGAGCGACAAGCCGCGTTCTTGCGCCACCGGTTCGTACGTCCCCAAGATAAAACGCGCAATCTCCAGGTGTCCAACCTGTACGGCCTGATCGAGAAGGATAGGGATCCACTGCTCCAGTTCCTCATCCCATTCGCCTGGATCAACTCTGTCGTGTATCCATTTGAATAAGTCTACGTGGCCTCCTTCTATTGCGGGCATCATGAGGTCCGTTGCCTGTAAACAATCTTGAACCTGCAATTCAGACATACCCGCAACTTCTTCATCACCTCCGAGAAACTCGAGGATGTGCGCGTGTCCGTATTTGGCCGCATGCCGCCAAACCTGCGTTACGTCCTCGATATTCCAGGGCTCCGGCTGCGACCACAGCCACTTCAGGATATCGAGTTTACCACCCATGGCAGCACTGAGCAGTGCGAATCTCAAGTCGTCCTTGGAAACGCCCTTCGCCAACTCTTCCATCACCTCCAAGGAGCCCACTTGTGCGGCGTGCATCAAAAGATTCCTCCCAATTCTCAACCGAAACCCGTGTTCCTGCGCCCAGGCCAGCCGTGACGAGCTGGCCAGGCTCAGGAATTCCTTGTCCCCGGGCCTGGACAAGTCTGGCTGATTGGGGATCAGGGCCTTTGGTGGAGCGAAACTGATTGGGGACCTTTTGGGGGCCTTCACCGGCACCCTGAATCTCTCCTCGAAAGCGAGCGCCTCGCGCGTCGCGTCGCGGCACGCCCGGCATACCTCGGAGAACACCACCCGGTCGACGACGCCGAAAGACCGCGCGAAGTCCACGAGGACGTCGTGTGGGAGCTTGTCCAACATCCGCGTCGCAATTTCTGACTCAGCGTTTCGGAAAGTTCCTCAGCTGCTCAGCGAAACTCGGCGTCTCCAGTGCGGGATGCGCGGGTCGTTCCGGGGCTCGCCGAGCCGCGCGGCGGTGCAGCGCGTGATCGATCGGCTCCACGGTCTCGCGCTCGGGGATCGGGACATCGCGCGGGACGGCGACGGCGACGGCGGAGACGACGACGACGGGGACGACGAAGCGCGCGGGATCGCGTCCGCCGCGGGCAGCCCGTCGGCGGCTGATGCGACGTCGCCGACCTCGGCGCGTCTCGCCCGTGTGCCACCCGGTGCGGCGGTCGCGGCGCTCGCGGCCGCGTTCGAGGCCGGGGAGAGATACGCGGACGTGAGATCCGCGGTGGTGAGCGCGCTGCCGAGGGGCGAGGACGCCGCGGACTTCCTCGTCTCGTGCGTCGAGCACACGGCCGCGTCGTCGTCGGCACCGTCGTCGGTCGCCGCGCCGCTGACGCAGCTGTTGCTCGAGGCGCTGCAGCACTCGTGCGCGACGACGACCCCGCGGCGAGTCTTCGCGACGACGGACGGATCCGCCACGCGCGTGGAGTGCGCGACGGCTCGAACGCGCGCGGCGAAACTCGTCGCTCGCGCCGTGTGCGTCGACGACGACGACGACGATGACGGTAACGACGACGGTAACGACGACGATAACGATAACGACCGGTGGGCGGAGGATCCCTCCTCATCCGACGCCGCCCTAACCCTAAACCCTAAACGCGTGACCCTCGAGCCGAGGGCGGTCGCCAGGCTTCTCACCGCCGTCGGCCTGGACATGAACGACCTCACGGCGCACCGGACAAACGCGGAGCATCGCGTCGTCGCCTTCGTCGGCGCGTGCCTGGGCCGCGCATCGTCCGACCCGGCGAGCGCCGTCGCCGGCGCCAGCATCGCCAAGCACTTCAGCCTCGCGCAGTTCGCGACGCCCTCCGCGCTGGACGCGTGGGAGGCGCAGGGGCACGGGCCCATCGCCGACGGGATCGCCGCGACGCTGACCGAAGCGCAAAGGCAATCGTACGTCAAGGCGTTGAGGAACAGACACCCGTCAAGGACAAATGCGCACGGTACGTATGGGCAAACCGACGCGACGTCCCCGGCGGATCGGGCCGATCGACGCTTCCGCCGGCTCGGTTTGCCGCCGGCGTTCCCGGAGGAGGAACGCGCGGGGCGGGAGGGTGCACTGCGCAGGTTGGCGGCGGCGGGAAGGTGGGACGTCGCCGAGCAGCTGGCGGGGGAGGACGCGCGAGCGAGGGCGCTCGTGCGGGGTTTGAGGGACGCGGCGGCGACGGTGGCGGCCGAGGCCAACGGAGCGGGATGGAGCGAGTGGGCGGCGGGCGGGCGTCACGGGGCACCCGTTCGCGGCGGGGCGTCGATCGGCGGCGGGACGTCAACCGCGGAAGCCGCGGAGGTTGACCAGAGCTATCTGCCGAGGCACATGCGGTATCTACCCCTCGACCTACCCCGCGGCGCCGTTCGGTGGGCGGACGACGCTCGGTCGCTCGCGGCTGTCGTCGCGGCGCTCTCCCTCGACGCCGTGATCGGAATCGACTCGGAGTGGGTTCCGGATGGTTCCGGAGCGGGTTCCGGTCGACGCTCGGGTCAAAAGGGATCCTCGGAGAAGGCGAGGCGAAGGACGGAATCCCCCACGGCGCTGTTGCAGCTCTCCGGGGAGCGTTGCGTCGCGCTCCTGGACGCGACGAAGCTGGGACGGGAGTGCCCCGCCGCGTTCGCGGCGGCTCTTCGCGGCATCCTCTCCGACGCGCGTCAACTCACCTCGCGAACTCAGTTGAACTCACCGAAACTCACCGGCGACTCACCGAAAACTCGCGACGCCGCGAAGAGTGCTCGGCCGCCCGCGGTTGTCGGCTTCGGCGTCGCGGACGATTTGCGTCGACTGGCGGGCTCGTACCCGGGCGAGGTGGCCGACGCGATACGCGCGATCCCGAGGGTCCTGTGCCTGCAACGGGCGGCGATCGACCGCGGTCACGGGTCGCAGCCCGGGCTGTCGTCGGTGTGCCAGGCGCTGCTCGGGCAGCCGCTGGACAAGCGCGAGCGATGCGGGGACTGGTCGAGGCGGCCGCTGACGGAGTCGCAGGTGGCGTACGGCGCGCAGGACGCGAGGGTTTTGCTCCGTATCCTGCCCGGTCTGCTGTTGGGAGAGAGCCGCGCGCGAGAGCCGTCCGCGCGGGCGGACGCCGCCGACCTCGCCTTTGAGCTCGCGCGACCGGCGGCTGCGTTCATCGGGGACGTCGACGTTGAGAGAACGGTTCGTATCGCCGACGTCGAGAGAACGTCGCCAACGTTGAGAGAACGATTCGAGAACGACAACATCGACGACAACGTCATCGACGACGCGTCATTAACTCCGCTGACCCCGGCGGACGTCGCGGCGGCGCTGGCGGATCGGTTACCCAGCGCGGGGGGCGACCCGACGGTCATCGAGCTCGGCGTCGACGCCGGTCCGGCGGCTCTCGGGGACGGGATAGCCCCGGATGCGGCGGTCAAGAGCATGGGGGTGATGGTCGCGGGGGATACGACGGTCGTTGGCATGGACCCGGTGGCGAGGGCGCTCGGCGCGTCGGGGAGAGGCGGCGGCTCAAACGGTTCGAGCGGCGGCTCAAACGGCGGCGGGTCAAACGGCGCCCGCAAATGGGAGCCAGTCGTGACGCTCCTGCGAGGCGTCGACCGCGCGGACCTTCGCGCGATCGCGTCCCACTTCGGCGTCGCGCGGCGGCACGCGCGACTCGCCACGCCGGACGAGTGCGTCCGCGTCTTTGGCTTCCCGCCCGGGAGCATGCCGCCGCTGGGCCACCGCGCGGAGTGTCCGACGCTGATGGACGCGGCGCTGACGGACCCGGCGCTCCGGGAGAAAATGACGGCGGGCGGCTTCGTGTACCCCGGAGCGGGCGCGCCGCACCTGGTGTTCAGGTGCCTCCCCGCGGTCCTCGAGCGGGCCACCGCGGCCACGACGCTTCCCGTGGCGGAGTCGTCCGTCGCGAGGGAAGCCGCGAGGCGCGCGGCCCGTTCGGCGGCGGCCCGTTCGGCGGCGGCGTCGAGCGCCTCCGCGGATGTCGATTCGCGTCTCCCCGACTGGGGCCTCGGGGTTTCCGCCGAGGGATCCTCCGTCACGAAATCTCGCGAGGGATCCGCGTCTCCTCGCGAGGGCACCGCGTTGCGCGAGGGCGGCAGCGATGAGAGGCGGCGGCGGTTCGTCGCCGACGGATCCCTCGGCCGGCTCGCGCGTTGGCTCAGGTGCCTGGGCGTCGACGCCGAACACGTCCCGGTGACAACCGCGCGGGGCGTCAAGGGTACAAAGGGTAACAACAACGACGGTCAGTACGGCGCTCTGCTCGCGCTCGCGCAGAGGGACGACCGCGTCATACTGACCAAGGACAGGCGTCTGCTCCAACGTAAGGACGCGGTGGGAGCGTTTTTGGTAACGGACGACGACCCGAAGCGGCAGCTCGCGAGCGTCAGCGCGCACTTTGGGCTCGCGTATCGGCGCGGGAGTTTGCTCACCCGATGCGCGAAATGCAACGGAGCGGTGGAGCGTCGGTGCACCCCGGAGGAGGTGGCCGCCAACGGCTCCATCCCGGCCAAGGTGAAGGCTTCGACGAACGAGTTTTGGGCGTGCGGTAGGTGCGAGAAGGTGTACTGGGTCGGTCCCAAGTCGCACCTCGCGATGTCGTTCATCGACGCGGAGATTGCGCCGACGGTGACGAGGGCGCGCGACGAGGCGAGGTTGAAGCTGGAAGAGGAGGCGGTCCTGGAGGAGGCGCTGGGAGGTAATCCGTGGCCGAGAAGAACCGGGCCGAACAGCCGCGAGGGGTAGGCGTATTAGTCTTAGGTAGTGCTAGAGTCTATGCGAATGGGTAGTCGGTCGACGCGCGGCGCGGAAAGCTTTTCGGATGCGCCCAGCTTTGGGGAACCAACTGGTTATGGGCCGCTTCGGCACACGCAAGCTGGCGGTTGCCTTTTTATCCCAATCGGTGGCGCACGAGGCGGGGCGAGATGCCTGTCGCCCCGAAGCGCGCCGTCGGCTCCTCGGAGCCGAGCGCGTACGAGCGCTTCCACTCCACCTTCCAGGCGGCGGTGACGCAGGAGCTCGAGGCCCTCGTCGGGGATCTGCGCTCCGCCGCCGCGCGCGTCGCGGATCTGCCCGTCAATTTATCGGATCCCCCGAGAGGCGACGTCGCGGAGGAAGCGTCCGGGTCGCTCAAGGCGCTGGTCGACGAGCTCGTGGCGCGGTGGGGGTTCGTCCTCGCCACGTATCGCGCGCACGTAGCCGCGGAGGACGAGGTGGTCCTACCCGCGCTCGCCGCGAGGGTCAGCAACGTCGCCCACGCGTACGAGCTCGAGCACGAGGCTGAGGATTCCCTCTTCGACGGAATCACCCAGGCGCTCGACGAGGCGGTGGAGCTCATCGCCGCGAACGATGGCGGGGGACCCGCGCCCACCGACGCCGAGGGACGCGAACGGCTCCAGGGGGCGATCCAGCGCGCGGCGAGGACCGCGCACGCCACCAAGACCGCGCTCGCGCAGCACCTCGCCAAGGAGGCTGCGCACCTGGTGCCCCTCATGGACGAAGCCTTCGCGCCGGATGAGCAGACCGCGCTTGTCGAGAGGTTCATAGCGTCCGTACCCGCCGCGTGGGTCGGTCCCGTGCTGGCGCGGGGACCCACGCAGGGGGAGCAGGGCCCGCTTCGCACGCTCATCGCGTCTTGGCTCGCGCGCGGCGAGAACGGTTTAAGCGACGACGACGTAAGCGGAAAGAGCGAGGGCGACCAGCCGGCGGCGAAGCGATCCAGATCCGGCGCCGACGCGGGCGTCTCGGACCACGGCGGCCAGGTCGGAAGGAACACCATCAGCCCCGCGGTGGGTCCCATCGATCACATATTTCAGTTCCACGCGGCGCTTCGACGCGAATTAAGTAGGCTCGAGTCGGACGTTTTGGCGTTGCCAAAGCCCGAGGAGACGGCCAAGCGGGCGGCGGCGCTGCGAACCCTGGAGGGCCGGTTCGTGTTCTTCTGGGGCGTCTACCGCGCGCACAGCAGGTCCGAGGACGAGCTCGTGTTCCCCGCGTTGGAGAACAAGGACGAGCTGCACAACGTGAGCCACTCGTACACCCTGGACCACGAGCACGAGGCTGAGCTCTTCGTGGAGGTGGACGCCTGCCTCAGGGACTTACGAGAGCACGCGGGGCTCGCGGGGGACGAGGGCGGGGTCGACGGCGAGAAGGTGCACGACGCGATGGAGGCGAAATGTTCGGACAGGAGGATGGACCCGAAGACCCGGGCGGCGATCATGGAGGTTGAGAGGAGGCTCCAGGCGGCGTGCGTCGCCGTGAAGGTTTGCCTCGAGACTCACGTCGCGAGGGAGGAGGCTGAGCTGTGGCCGCTGTTCGAGAAGCACTTCACGAGCGCGGAGCAAGGGCGACTGGTGGGGCTCATCATCGGGCGGACGGGCGCGGAGGTTTTGCAGAGCATGCTCAGCTGGCAGCGCAAGGCGCTCACCGAGGAGGAGAAGGCGGCGATGATTGGATCCATGCGGGACGCGAGCAGGAACACCAGGTTCGCGAGTTGGCTCGAGACCTGGTGGAGCAGCGAGGAGCAGACGGGTAACACGGAGGGAGGAGGAGAGGACGTCCAAGGGTCCAAGGGTGTCGCCGCTAACGACGGGGCTAACGACGGGAGGGCGCTCCACGACGCGGTTGTCGACGCCGCCGCCGTGGACGGCCTCGGTCAGGTGCAGGAGTACCTTCGCCGCCGAGCCGACGGGGACACCGGGAACACCACGGGCCCGGGAGCCGACGGGGACGCGAGGAACATCACGGGCGTCGCCAAGGCTGCCGCCCTGGCCGCCGCCGCCGCCGCGGACAAGAGCGGGTACACGCCGAGCTGGGACGACATGTTCCGCATGAACCGACAACAGCTGGAACAGGCGGCTCGGACGCTGTCCCGCGACGACTCGCTCGCTCCGGAGCGCAAGGCGTACCTGATGCAACACCTCCTCGCGGCGAGGTGGATCTGCGCGCAACAAAGGGCGAAGCAGCTCAAGAAGGGCGAGAAGGGCGAGAACGTTGACATCCTAGACGAGGCTGGCGTTCCGGGGGAGAGGCTGGCCGGCGCCAACGGAGTCGCGGACGCCGGGGTCGACGGGGCTGCCGAGAAAACGGGCACCGCGCCGCCGCCGGACACCGCCGAGGCGGCGCTCGCGCTCGCGGGCGCGCCCGGTCTGGCGAGTTACCACAAGGGCGCGAGCGACGATGTCGTGTTGTGCCAGCCGGTTGGCGGGGAAGCGGTCCTGGGGTGCAAGCACTACGCCAGGAAGGTTCGTCTGGTTGCCGCCTGCTGCGGCGCCGCGCACGTCTGCCGGTTCTGCCACGACGAGGCTGAGGATCACACCATCGATCGGTACGCGACCAAGGAGATGATCTGCATGCGGTGCAGCGCGCGGCAACCGTCGGCGAAGGAGTGCCGCGAGTGCGGCGGCGTCGTCTCGAGGTACTTTTGCTCCGTTTGCAACTTTTGGGACGACAGCGGCAACGACGTGTATCACTGCCCGTTCTGCAACGTGTGCAGGCGCGGCGAGGGCCTCGGCAAGGATTTCTTCCACTGCATGCAGTGCAACAGCTGCGTCTCGCTCACCATGGGACCGCACGTCTGCCCGGCGGCGAAGAACGCCGCTGGAAGCGCCGAGGGCGGTAATGGCGGGACTGTTTTCGCCGGATCGATGGAGAGCGAGTGCCCGGTGTGCAAGGACTTTTTGTTCTACTCGGATACGCCGGTGAAGTGCCTGCCGTGCGGTCACTTCATGCACACCTCGTGCTTCCAGGCGTACACCAAGCACTACTACACCTGCCCGCTGTGTCGCAAATCCTTGGGCGACTTTTCAGCGTACTTTCGCATGTTGGACGCCATCCTGGCCGAGGAGGAGGAGGCCAACGCGACGCCGGGTGACGATGAGGAGCAGCCAAAGCGCGCGAAGCAGAGGGTGGCGTGTAACGACTGCGGGGTGGAGTCTCTGGCGCCGTTTCATTTCGTTTATCACGCGTGCGCCGAGTGTCGGAGTTACAACACCAGGGTGTTGGCAGTCGTGCCGCCGTCTGAGGTTGCAAAGGAGGAGGCGAAGAACGACAAATAACCTTTAGTAGTCGACTCTGCTGATTACAACAAACGACGAAAACAAAGCGAGCGAGATATTTTATTCCATCTCCCCCTGAATCCGGTCTTCGATCTCTTGCGTCTCTGGGCCCATCTCGCCAGCCTTGGCGCGCCACTTCGCGAGTGCCTCCTTGAGCCTGACCATCTCCTTGTTGGCGCTGTCCTTGCTCGCGTTGTTCTTGATCGTTCGCACCCTAGTGGCGTACGTGAGCGAGTTTTGCGTCTCCTCGATGTTGTTGTCCGATGGGGAGACGTTGACGAACATCAGCGTCTTTGCGTTGCCGCCCAAAGAGTCGGACATGATCATCGTGAGTTTGTGGTTGCGGTACGGAATGTGCCCCGCCTTCTCGCCGGCCAGCGCGCTGATGACGTCGCCGAGCGCCGAGAGGGACTTGTTGATGGCCTGCGCCTCCTTCATGGTGTCGCCGGACGCTCCCGACTTTTTCACGCGCTCAGACCCGGCGAGGTCGACGAACGAAATCTTGCCGCGGGTCACCTGCTGGGTCTGGAGGTCCGTGGTCTCGATGACCAGCGAGAACACGAGGTGGGATCGGGACGATTCCACGTTCATCTTCGTCGACGCGGTCCTCCTCACCTTGAGTCCGCTCTCCACGACATGCATGATGTCCTCCTTGCTGCCGACGGGGACCACCGTCGCGTTCTGGATCGTCACCCAGCCCTTTGCGTCCTTCTTGATGTCCAGCTTGGGGGGGCTGTTCGCCTTGTCTGGTGACAGGAGCAGGTCGTTGAGCGTGTCCTGGTAAAGCTCGAGCATGTACGCCTCCATGTTGACGCTGAACTTGCCCTTCTTCGATCCCTGGTAGACGATCCGCATCACCTCCTCGACAGCGCGTGGGGTGAGGCCCGGGTTGGCCTCGTCGCCCATGATGGTGTGGGTCTTACCACTGCCCGTCTGTCCGTATGCGAAGATGCAAACATTGTACCCGTCAAAGACTGACTGGATGAGGTACTTGGTGTCCTCGAACACCTGCTCTTGGCTCGTGTCCGCGCCGAACACGGTGTCGAAGGTGTACGACCTCGGCTTCTTCTCGTCTCTCCACGGGTGCTCCAGGGTGAACTCGTCTGGGAGGGTGAGCGCGAACGTTTGCTTCTCGCCAACCTCCTTCTTGGACAGCGGGCGGGTCCTGGCGTAGACCCTGATCTTGCCCTTCATGTCCTCCATCTGGTTGAAGTATCGCTTGCGCAGCGTGAACT
>Ga0181573_10000684_pt1 | contig 35147 bp, 29 predicted proteins | sample 101ome_25_FD_148643 | JGI IMG/M metagenome (GOLD analysis project Ga0181573, IMG submission 148643) | Coastal salt marsh microbial communities from the Groves Creek Marsh, Skidaway Island, Georgia - 101409BT metaG (spades assembly) | ecosystem: Environmental > Aquatic > Marine > Intertidal zone...
ACATCCTCACCAAAGCCCATTCGCTCAATCGCACCAGGGCGAAAGTTTTGGATAAAGACATCGGCGTCAGCCGCGAGCTCGAGAAGGATCTTTTTTCCCTCCTCGGATTTGAGATCGAGAGAAATCGACTCCTTACCGCGATTGCACGAGTAGAAGGCGGGCGAGACCTCGTTATGCTTTCCACCAATGTGCCGCATTTGCTCGCCTACAAGTGGCTCTACTTTGATAACGCGCGCACCTTGGTCGGCCAATATCATTGCCGCCACGGGCCCCGAGACCATGCTGGTTAAATCAAGGACCTTCAGTCCGTCTAAGGCACCCATCAGTTACCTCCAAAAAGTTCAGGATAGTTTCGTTTCATGGCTCGCATGTAAGCAGGCCGTTCAGCAATGTGAGCATGATAGGCATGCAGACTGTCTGGCAGAGGGACCTGATAGGCGTTCGCCCAGTCAATGCATGACATTAGGAAGAGGTCGGCAAGTCCAAATTGATCGCCTATCAAATAAGGACGCTTGTCCAGCAGCTGCCCTACCACGTCAAAGTGCTTCTCGGCATAGGCACGCGATGCGTTGACCGTCGTTTCAGACTCGCCGTAAATCATGCCGAGATCGCCATGGCGCCGCATGACGTACAAGCTGGTCTCGTCTAACTCACCGTAAATGTAGCAGCACCATTCGTCCTCTTTTGCCCTGGTAACAAGGTCCTGTGGTGTGAGTACCTGCTCTGAGGGATATTGATCTCGGAGGTAGCGGCAGATCGCCAGACTCTCCGACAGCTTTACGTCCCCGTCCTGCATAAAAGGAATTTTCTGCTTTCGGTTCAGCTGCTGGTATTCGAGTGTTTGCGTCTCGCCGGACCTTGGTCCTATAGGTTTGTGCTCGTAATGAATGCCCAGCTCTTCAGCCATCCACAGCGGTCTAAAGCTTCGCGGTGTGCTGGTTCCCCAGATGGTTATACTTGGTTTGTCCATGCTGACCGTTGTCTCTTTATTTTTCAGTACCGTAACAAGCATTCAGTACCAAAACTAATTCGTTGGGATCGCTAGCTAGTCGATTAGATGCTTCTCTATGGGTTAAAGGGCAGTCTTCGATGCTCAATTCCAATCAGGTGATTTGGTCGAGTTGCCGCTACCCATGTCTGTCGAATAGAAGAGCGCGTTGCTGGTCAAACGTGAAACCTACACAACACCGCTTGCACGACACCTGGTAGGCCTATTTGAAATCGTGGCAAAAGAGGTCAACGAATCGTTGAGGTAACTAAAGCTTCGCGGGCGCTCGGCGCTGACCGGTCAGTCCCTGTTCTTTGACAGCCGCAACAATACTCTCGACGTCACCTAAATCTGTGATGAGCCTTCCCAATGTAAGCGTTTTCGTCTTGTAGTTCACAATCACCGGTAGTACGGGGGCTGACGCCGCTTTGGCAATGCGGGCGAAGCCTGCTTTTAACGTCCCGTCACTATTGCGGGTCCCCTCAGGCGCAATGCCAAGCATCAGTGACGACCGTGAGTTGAACTCGCTGGTCATTTTTTCGATCAATCCTTGGGGCGATCGTCGGTCTACGGGAATACCACCGACAGCTCTGAAGAAGAAGCCGTGGGGAAACTTAAAGAGCGTGTGCTTGCCCATATAGTTGAGCTTGAGACCCCATCCCCAGATTACGGACAGCGCCAAGACGAAATCGAAGTTCGAGCTATGCGGCAACGCCACAAGGACCAGTTTGGATTTATTGGGTAGGTTTCCTTCGAGCTTCCACCCAATGAGCTTGAAAACCGCACGCCCGATGAGTGTGCGTACAGGGTGCTTTCGCTGAGGGATAGCGTCGCCGAGACGGGGCCACTTCATTCTTGTTATTTACACCGCATTATCTGACGCCAGCAGTATCATTATTTTTTTCTTGGGTGAAAAGTAAATTTTATAGGGTGTTGGGTGATGACCTTATCCATGCTCTACTGATGGGGTTGTCAGCAACCGACGAACACCAAAATGACTGAATAAGAATAAGTAGTCATTGTGTTAAGGCACCCAGGGGGAGTTATGAAGACAGCATTTATCACCGGCGCTGCTCAAGGTATTGGACTTGCTATTGCAAGTCGCTTTGCCCGTGAGGGTTATCAGGTAGGTTTGTTTGATATCAATGCAACTCGTTGTCAGGCGTTGCTGTCCGAGCCGGATTTCAAAAACGCCATTGCCGGTTATTGTGATGTCAGAGATAGCGCTTCCATTGAGGAGGCTATTGCTATGTTTTCGCAGGCGACGGGCGGGAGGCTAGATGTACTCGTCAACAACGCGGGCGTTCTGACGGGCGGCGAGCTGATGACGCAATCGGAGAGTCAGATTCGCGCGATGGTGGATGTGAATGTGACGGGTCTGACGATGGTGTCATGTGCTGCCCATCCGATGCTTAAGGCAACCGAAGGGTCTATGGTGATTAATCTGTGTTCCGCATCGAGCATCCACGGCATCCCTCTGTTAGCTGTTTACAGCGCGACCAAGTTCTATGTTGATGGCTTCACTCAGGCACTGAATATCGAATGGGAAGATGACGATATTTATGTGACCTGCATTAAGCCGCCGGTGATCGATACTGAAATGGGACGTTCGCTAGATCCTCGGCACATCGAGAATATGACCTGGGAAATGAAGCCCGATGATGTGGCCTCTGCCGTCTATGGTTTGACCCAGCGTCGCGAGCTTCATCATGTCTTGGGCTCATCAACTCGACGATGGCACCGACTGAGCCGACTCTTTGGGATGGGCGTTAGTCGATGGTTAACCCGCCGACTGGTCGGATAAAGCGTCTCAGTCAGGGGTATTGAGGCTCTCGGAGAGGGCGACAGCAAGCGTCTCGCAAGCGCGTTCTGCCTCATTGCTGACGCGGCCAAACATAAGGTAACTATGTGTCAGGCTCTCGAAGCAAAAGTGCGTGACGTTATTTCCTGACTCCGCAAGCCGGCTGGCAAAGGCATTCCCCTGGTCACGGATTGGGTCAAAGCCTGCGGTTCCGATAACGGTCGACGGGAGACCAGCAAAACTTTCTGCATGCAATGGATTTGCCCACGGGTGATCTTTATTGAGGTCGTTGGGAAATACCTGCGAGTTAAAGAAGTGCATGGTGTCGGCGGTTAGAGGAAAGGTGTTTGCACAGCTACTGAGGCTGGGCTGATTCTCGTTGTTGGTCGTGACCCAGGGATAGGCCAGACACAGGGCCTTGGGTTGACGATCACCCTCGTCTCGTAAGATGAGTGCGAGCGTGCTACTGATTAAGCCGCCCGCGCTGTCGCCTGCCAGCGCAACCCGCGCAGGGTCGACGCCATAGTCGTCACTAAAAGTCTGAACGTGTTCCCAAAGCGCCTTGGCATCTTCAATGGGTGCCGGAAATGCATTCTCCGGGCACAACCGGTAATCGAGAGAAAAAACGACAGCCCCACATCGCGCCGCCAGAAGCGAGCAGAAGTGGTTATCCGTGAGATGGTCCATAATGACCAGCCCACCCTGATGAAAAAACAGTACGGCGGGCTTGGGGTTAGCGTCTGATGCTGGACGATAGATTCTGGCTTTTAGCGAATTACCCAGTAGCTCAATGGTGGTGTCTTCAGTGGAAACGCCCGTTACGGTGGGGAGATTCAGTTCGTTGAACTCGGCCGCTGTGCGTCGAATATTATCCACGCTGGGTGGGTCATCCGATGCATTCGATCCACGAGCGGACAGTTTGGCGAGCACCTGCATGTTCATATCGAGACGATTACCGTCGATCTCCTGCGGCTTGCCGCCAACCCATGTCAAAAGCCAATGGGGCATGGCGCGTAATGTATCGAGAATAAGTAGTTGGAGATTCATAGCGAGCAACCTGTTAGTGACGCGGGCAATGTATTACAGCTAGCGGTCATTCTCCAAGACCACTAGCCCGCTCGCCTTGTCGCATTCGATGCCCTTACCCGTTAGGCTTTCGACTGCATGTAGTGAACTAATAATTAATAAGGAAAGACCTGTGACAATTGCAGTAGACGCAAAAGCAGCGGGGTTTGAAGAGGCCAAGCTGGCGCGCATCGGAGAGCACCTTCGACAAAGTTATATCGAGCCAGAAAAAATACCGGGCTGTCAGGTGCTGGTGTCTCGGCGCGGTATTCCCGCGTATTTTGAATCGATTGGCTTGATGGATCGTGAGCGCAGCAAACCTATGCAGGACGACACGATTTTTCGTATCTACTCGATGTCAAAACCCATCACATCGGTCGCACTCATGATGCTGTGGGAAGAGGGCCGTTTTCAGTTAACGGATCCGATACACCGATTTATTCCTTCTTGGAAAGGCCAAGAAGTATGGGAGCGTGGTGAGGGAGATAAGATGGTGACGCGCCGTCCGGCCAACCCACCAACCATGCAACACATATTGAGTCATACGGCGGGGCTGACCTACGGTGGTCTGTTGCCAGGTTTGGAGAGTCCGGTTGATCAAGCCTATCAAGACCTTGGTATCGCGCGAGGAGGTGGTGAGACGCTCCTTGAGTTTGCGGATAAGTTGGGACGCGTTCCGCTGCTGTATGACCCTGGTCACAAGTGGTGCTATTCACTTGCTACCGATGTGTGTGGTGCGCTTGTCGAAATCATCTCGGGTCAAGCGTTCGAATTATTCCTGCGCGAACGGATTTTTGACCCTCTCGGAATGACGGATACCGGTTTTCGTGTCACTGACGAAAAGCTTGATCGATTTGCCGCGTGTTACATGCGATCGATGGATAAACAGGTATTACTAGAGGACGACCCGCATACCAGTCACTACCGTCACAAGCGAAACTTCTTTTCTGGTGGCGGTGGTTTGGTGGGCACGACGGCTGACTACATGGCGTTTTGTGAAATGCTGAGGCAGGGTGGGCAGTTTAACGGCTACCAGCTTTTAGGCCGCCGAACATTAGAACTCATGACGGCGAACCATTTAATGGGTGGGAAGTCACTCGCCCAAATGGCGCTTGGAGCGTTTTCTGAGACAGCCAATGAGGGAGTTGGGTTCGGCCTTGGTTTTGCCTCGACATTGGATGAGGTTGCATCGTGTACCGTGGGTGCAGGCGATTTCTATTGGGGCGGACGCGCGTCTACGATATTTTGGGTTGATCCCGAGGAGGATCTGCAGGCTATTTTCATGACGCAGCTGATACCGTCATCGACATTCAACTTTCGTGGCCAGCTGAAGAACATCGTTTACGGCGCCTTGAAATAGAGGCACAGTGAGAGTCCGGTTACCGATTCAATAAACAAAAAGCCGGTTTACTCATCATCTGTTCATGGAGATCAAGCAGGATGGAAGCAGCACAAATTAGCGCGCTGGCACTGTATGTCGGCCTAAATCTTCTTCTCACGTTTTTACTGGCACTCAATGTGGTGCGGCATCGCTTCAAGGGGGATTCGGCGGATCAGGTCATGCTTGAAAAAGCGGTCCGAGCTCACGGGAACAATACGGAATACGTACCCATTATTTTGATTGGGCTGGGTGTCATGGCCATGACGGGCGCATCGGCTCAAACCATCAGTATCCTCGGCGGCACACTTTTCGTGGCACGTATCTTTCATGCTTACGGTATCCAGCAAGCGAAGGTTCCAAATATTTTTGGGATGGTTGGTAACATCGTGACTTGGTTGGTGATGCTCTGCGTTGCGACGACGCTTCTTATGCAAGGTATTGGCTAGGACGATAAGTCTTTACTGGCCGACTACTCTCGAAGTAGCACAACTTGATCGTGAGATGGGGGCTGAGGCCCCTTTTTTGATTCTGCCGCGCACGATGATTTGCGGTGAAATGGGTTGCCGATACGATCGGCCAATTTCGTCATTACTGCGCCCGTGCGAGCGCAACTTCATACTATGCACTATGTTTAAGAACGGTTTTTTCGTATGCAAGCCTTAAAGCGCTGTGTCTTCATTATTGTTTTCGTTTGTTTCCCTCTGTCCTCTTGCACTGTCGATAAGCAGGGCGTCTCAAGTCCAGCACCCGAACTGATTTTTGGAAACCCTGATTACCGAGCGATCTCTTTTGGCGGCTACCGTGGGTTAACTCGTGAGGACGGGCCGACAGTCGAGCAGCTGGTTGACGATGTGAGGATTCTGGCTTCGATGGATATCAAGCTGCTGCGCACCTACAACACGTCCCAGTTCCCGCAAGCCGAGCGTTTGCTTCAGGCTATTCGCGAGGTTAAGTCCGAGGATCCAAGCTTCGAAATGTACGTCATGCTCGGTGCGTGGATCGAGTCGAAGAACGCCTGGACCGAGGCCATCTGGAATCCAGAGACGAATGCCTGGGTTGAGGGTACGGGCCCAGACCACACTCAAGGTAACGTCGAAAACAACAGCCAGGAGATTGCGACTGCCATACGCTTGGCGAATGCGTACCCGGATATTGTGAAGGCCATTGCCGTTGGTAACGAAGCAATGGTCCAGTGGGCGGTGACCTACTTTGTTTATCCAAAAACGATCCTGAAATGGGTCAACCACCTACAAGAAGCAAAAGCATCAGGTGCGCTTACTCCCGACGTATGGATCACTTCCTCGGATAACTATGAATCTTGGGGTGGGGGTAATCCGATCTATCATACGCAAGAGCTTACGGAGCTCATGCGGGCTGTCGACTTTGTTTCGGTTCACACCTACCCATTCCACGATTCTTTTTATAACCCCTCGTTCTGGGGCGTGCTTACTGATGAAGAGTCGTTGCCTTTCGAAGCGATGACTGAGGCGACCATGCAGCGCGCCATCGCGTACGCAAAGAAACAGTATTCCGCTGTGGCTGAGTACATGGCGTCGGTCGGCGTTAGCAAGCCAATGCATATTGGAGAGACAGGCTGGGCAAGTATCGACGAAACCGCCTACGGAGCTGCAGGCTCTAAAGCAGCGGACGAGTTCAAGCAGAAAATTTTTCACGATCTGTTGCGTGAGTGGACGGATGCGGAGGGCATTTCCCTCTTTTATTTTGAGGCCTTCGACGAGCAATGGAAAAAGGCAGATAGCCCCGGAGACTCTGAGAACCACTTCGGCTTGATCGCGCTCAACAACGAGGTGAAATACACCCTTTGGGATGAGTTTGATGCTGGCGCTTTTGCCGGTTTGACCCGCGATGGACAGCCACTGCGAAAGAGCTTTGGCGGTGACCGGGAGGCGTTGGTGGCGACTGCGATGACGCCCCCGTTCAGAAGCGAGATGGCAGTCCGGAGAATAGAGACGACGAACTCTGATCGCGCACCGGGCGAGGTAGTTACCGAACCAAAATTGCTGGTGGTACATAACCAGTTTTCTAACGCCGATGTGGATGCGAGTGCAACGAGCGCTCCATTAAAGTTGACCCCCTGGGAGGGCACGACTGCCATTGAGCTGTTGCCGGGTGGTGAGGTCCGCGTTGAGACGCGCGCTGGTGACTGGTGGGGTGCCAGTCTTGAGATCGATGCAGATGTTGGCGAGAACTTAACGAAGTTCCGTCAGGGGCAGATGCACTTTGATATTCGTGGTAGTAGCGATGTGAACTTCAGCTTGGGTTTCCAGACGGGAAATTTCTTGCGTGGCGATCAAGTGAATAACTTTGCGAGCTTCGGGCCGGGAACTGACTACGAGATCGATGAGGCGTGGCGATCGGTTAGCTTGCCTATAGCTGAGATCGATGGCGGTACGGATATGACCGACGTTACCAATATCGTTGCCTTCCTCAGCCAGGAGAAAGCACCCGACAAAACGATTTTCCTGCGTAACGTCTACTTCAGTCAGTAGTGGCCGTGCTAGTGCGTCGCTTAACTCGAAGTTTTGCGACCACCGCTGTCGCAATGAGAGCAATATAGACCCCGTAGATTGGGGCGAAGCTCGTCAGCAAGCGTCCAGAAAAGGCGACAAAAAAATACAGCATTAATATGGAAATCCCGATTGCGTGGAGTTGCTTCCATTTGGCAGGGCCCAGTCGTCTGACGCTGTAATCATTAGAAGTTAAAGCGAGCAAAGCTGTGACTACGTAGCCGAAGCCCGCTACTGCAACAGACGCATCGACGCTGTAGCCCTCAAGGTTACTGAGAAACAAGATGAGCGCCACCAAGTGGAAGGTATGCGCAGTGGCAAACCCCAGTCCTAGCTGTCTTCGGTATCTCACCAAACCTCGAGTTTGCGCGTTATTTACAACGGCTTTTAGCGTACTCGCAGAGAAGGCCAATAACAGAAAAACGAAGGCGAGATGTGCTGAGTAGCGCGTCCATAGCAATAAAAAGCCAGGTGGCGAATCACTGGTGACTGCGATCTCCGCTGCCGGTGCTAGGAAGGTAATTAGCATGACCATGGCCGACAGCAAAACACTCCCAATCCATACCATGAACCATCCCCCGAGCTATGCCGTGTGCTTGTTTGATTGCAGATCTATGTCTACTGTTAGGGTTCAAGCCTATTACAGGAATGCGACGTCATGAAGCTTTGGCAATCAATGGTCGTGTCGGCAGTCGTCATATCGGGTTGTTCATCAGCCCCGACAGAGCAGGAGATAGACGCGGCTGACTTTGGCTTATCCATGTCAGAGGAAACCTGTCTGGCTGTTGCCACTCCTTTCATTACACAGCGAATGGGTGACCCTGAGTCAGTCATTTTTGAAAATCTTAAGTGTTATCGGGGGCTGGAGGGTCGTGTTCCGGTTGCCCGTGTTGAAGCGACCTATGGCTACCGATTTGCCGGCGATGTTGATTCCAAAGGGGAGATTGGCCGGTACACCGGCATGACACCGTTCTCCGGCATTGTTCGTGATGACGGCGATGGCCCTAGGGTGGTCAGGTACTGCATTACCAGTGGCACCAAGGACTATCGATTTTGTATTCCCTCGATGGTTGACTGAAAAGCAGTCTGATTTCTTCTCACCCCCGCGCTGTCATTTGTTTGATGATGCGCCGCGGGCGCGCTTCTTAAACCTCTACCTATGCTCGATATCCGCGCCTAAATGTGTCGCACGGACTGCGCGATCTTAGGTGGTGTTATGTCACAAAAATAGCGGCGAACTTTCTTATTGCAATTATAAATGCGAATCATTATCATTTACGGTAACAGTAAAGAGATCGCTTCAATGTGTCCCAAAAAGTTCGTCAGTATCAGTGTGGCCAGCTGCTTAATGTCTAGCGCGGCTCTGGCGCAGGAGGTGGACACAACTCAAAACCAAGTGATCGAAGAGGTACTGGTTTCAGGGCAGTACCTATACACCGATACGATTAATGCTCTCAAAACCCCGACCCCAATTTTGGATGTGCCACAAAGTTTGAGCATCGTCTCTGCGGAAGATATTCGAGCGCGTGGATTTAACAGCATTGGCGAAGTGATCAACTATTTACCAGGGGTCACGACATCGCAGGGGGAGGGCCATCGAGACGCGGTTGTTTTCCGAGGTGTTCGGTCTACTGCCGACTTCTACATTGACGGTGTGCGAGATGACGTGCAGTACTTTCGACCGCTTTATAACCTAGAGCAGATTGAAGTGCTTAGGGGCCCCAACGCGCTCTTATTCGGACGCGGTGGAACGGGCGGTGTACTCAACAGAGTTACGAAAAAAGCGCAGCTGGACGAGTCGTTTACAGCCTCGCAAGTCAGTGCAGATAGCCTTGGGGAAGTGGGCGGTCAAATCGATGCTAACGTTGTGGTGACCGAGACCGTGGCATTTCGAGTAAATGCGATGTTGGAGCGGCTTGATAATCACAGAGATTTCTACGACGGCGAGAGAGTAGGAGTTAACCCGACATTGAGAATTGAGGCGGGTGATAGCCGATTCGACCTGTCATATGAATATATTGACCATCAACGCTTCATCGACCGTGGCATCCCAACGGGCTCAAACGGACGGCCAGTGGAGGCCTTCCAGGACATTGTTTTTGGCGATGCCGATGTGAACACCACAGAGCTCAAAGCGCATTTATGGCGTGCGGCAGTGCAACACACATTTTCCGACACCTTAAAGGGTAATCTGTCAGCGTTTTATGGTGACTACGACAAGCTCTACCAGAATTTTTATACGTCCTCTTACAGTCAGAGCGCTAGTCCGGACGTGGTTACCTTGGATGGTTACGTTGATACGACGACGCGCGAGAACACGATACTGTCGGGGAACTTAGTTGGCGAACTGGAAGCGGGAGGGTTAGAGCATACGCTCCTTGCTGGTGTTGAGTTCATATCGACGAACAGCAACCAGGATCGATGGAATACCTTTTGGGACACCACTCAAGACGACAACGAGGTATTCACGATATCGCGAAATTTAGGCGTGTTGGGTGGCTCCGGAATTAACGCGTTAGGTAATGTCGCGACGAATCGATTCGACCAAGATATTAACGACGACACTCGCGTTTCGATTGACGTCACCTCGCTTTATTTACAGGACGAGATTGAATTGACCGATCACTTTAGGCTTGTCGCCGGGCTGCGATACGACAGCTTTGATATTGACGTGCTCAATATGGTGGCTGATGACGTTCGGTCACGCAAAGACAGTGAGGTGTCACCGCGCCTTGGTCTGGTTTACAAGCCAATAGAAGCTCTCTCGATTTACGCCAGTTACAGCGAATCGTTCCTCCCACGCAGCGGAGAGCAATTTGCCAATATCAACGGTAACAACGATAAGCTGGCCCCCAATACCTTCGGCAACCGGGAGGTGGGCGTTAAGTACGACTTCGAATCAGGACTGAGCTTCACTGCAGCAATGTTCGAAATTGAGCAACGCTCTCCCCAAGTTGCTGACAATGATCCTGCCACGTTAGACGTCATCGAGTCGCAGATCGATGGTTTTGAACTGCAGCTCCAGGGTCGAGTCAATGATGTTTGGACAGTATCGGCGGGGTATAGCGCACTTGATGGTGAGCAGGTGAGTCGACAGGGTCCGACTGGCCTTACGCCGCGCGAACTGCCGGACTCCACGTTCTCCATTTGGAATCAATTCGCTGTATTTGAGCGACTTGATATTGGTCTGGGTCTGACGCACCAGAGTGAGAGCTTTATCAACAATAGCAATACAGCTGTACTGCCAAGCTACACGCGGGTCGACGCCGCGGTGAGCTATGACTGGTCGCCTGCAACACGCATTCAGCTCAATATTGAAAATGCGACCGACGAGCTTTATTTCCCGAATGCACACAGTACGCACCAGGCATCGGTCGGTGCACCCATCAATGTGCGACTCTCTATCAACACTACCTTTTAATCAGCGCTGAAACCGAGTCGAGTTATTTGGAGAGTCTCCTTTAAGGGGGCTTTACCCAGCTTGGCAGTGTCCGTTCGGCGGGACGTGTTGTGCGATATTGTCGGACCGTGCTAAAAAACCTCTCGGTTCTTTGCACTATTTAGGGGGTCTGAATGAGCTTGCGAGCTTTCGCCTTTGTCATCGGCGTTTTCACTTGTGGCATTACCCATGCCGATCACCACGCATCTGAGTTTCTTGACGTTGGCGACTGGCTGGAAGCCGAGCGAGTCAGCGACGCGCGCATCTCGCCGGACGGCAGAGAGATTGTTTACACCCGTCGATACATCGATAAGATCAATGATCGCTTCGAGTCGTCCTTGTGGATCATGGACAGCGACGGCGAGCGTGAACGATTCCTGATGAAGGGTTCGAATCCGCGCTGGTCGCCAGACGGTACGCGACTGCTCTTCACAGGCCCGGACAAGAACGGCAAGCCCCAGATATTCGTTCGATGGATGGATGACGAGGGTGCGGTCTCCCAGGTAACGAACGTCACTGTGACGCCGGCGTCGCCGGCCTGGTCACCCGACGGCAAACATATTGCATTCGTCGCTATTGTTCCGGCTAAGAACAAGTGGAATGTCTCCATTCCCTCGCCACCCGAGGGCGCGAAGTGGACCAAGGGGCCTCGTATCCTTGATCGTATTCACTACCGTCAGGATCGGGTTGGTTTCCGCGATCCGGGGTATTCCCACCTGTTCGTTGTGCCGGCCAGTTCCGGCACGGCCCGTCAGCTGACCTCAGGCGAATGGCACGTTGGTGCGCAGTTCGACGGACTGTTCTCGGGGGCGGGCTTGAGCTGGACGCCGGACAGCAAACGAATCCTGTTCGACGGCCTCGATGATCCGAACAATGATCTGATGTATCGGCGGTCCCATATCTACGCTATCGATGTCGCTACTGGCGAACGGGAGATGCTGACTGACAGCATCGGCTACTGGACCGATCCAATCGTCTCGCCTGATGGCAAGCGCGTCGTCTATTCCGGTTACCCGGAAGCGAAGGAAACCTACGAAATGCCGCATCTCTTTGTCATGGACATCGACGGTGGCAACTCCACCAACCTGACGGAAGACTTCGACCGGCCGGCTACCGGCGTGATTTGGGACGACAACAACCGACAGGTGTATTTCACTGCCCAGGATCGCGGTTACGTCAATGTCTTTAGAAGCGATCTCAGCGGAAAGGTCACTCCCGTAACCTCAGGACAACAGGTTGCAACGCTGGTGTCGGCTGACAAGGCTCGCAATGTCGGTGTCGGCCTTATCTCCAACTTTAGCGAGCCCGGCGACATCTACCGTTTTCCGCTGGCCCGGTCCGGGGAGCCGACACGTTTGACAGCGGTCAATGCCGATATGTTGCAGGGCAAGACGCTCGGGGAGCAGGAAGAAATCTGGTTCGAGGCGGAAGACGGAAGCAAGGCACATGGCTGGATTGTCAGGCCGCCGAATTTCGATCCTGATGTGAAATACCCGATGATTTTCGAGATTCATGGTGGCCCATTTGCCATGTATCAGGGCCGCTTTAATCTGACCTATCAGATCTATGCGGCGAACGGATTCGTCGTTCTCTACACCAATCCGCGCGGCAGCACGGGTTACGGCGAGGCGTTTTCACAGGCGATCAGTCGTGCGTATCCAAGCGTCGATCACCTCGATCTCATGGCGGGTGTCGACGCGGCACTTGAGACCGGTTATGTCGACGAAAAGCGCCTGTATGTCGGTGGCTGCAGCGGCGGTGGCGTGCTTTCCAGCTGGATGATCGGCCATACCGATCGTTTCGCAGCGGCAGCTGTCCGTTGTCCGGTCGTCAACTGGCTGAGCATGATGGGTACCACCGATATTCCCTTCTTCACGCTGTCCTTCTTCCAGAAGCCCTTCTGGCAAGACCCGACCGACTGGTTGAAGCATTCGTCGATCATGTATGTCGATAATGTCACCACCCCGACACTGGTCATGACGGGAGAGAAGGATCTGCGGACTCCGATGGCGCAGTCAGAAGAGTACTATGCGGCGCTGAAGGTGCAGGGAGTACCGGCGCAACTGATGCGGTTTAACGAGGAATATCACGGCACAAGCTCAAAGCCGTCCAACGCGATGCGCACGATGGCCTACATGATGGCCTGGTACAACCGGTGGACCGAAGACGGCGAAGTCACTGACTCGGACGAGTGAGGATGCGGCAGTAGCCCGGAGGACCCTCGTTCTCCGGGCAGTTTCCCAATTCAGAGGGCGGACCGCTCCGAATGACATAACGATGATGCGGGCGATTCCGCAGACAGTACCCCAAACGCCATGCCCATCGGCGTCGTGAAGCGGTGCTCGAAGGTATCTATCGCTTTCTTAAATTCCATCTGCGCGCTGTGTTTGCGCGCCTACCTCAGCTGCAATGTCATTGGGGACAAGCATGGTCAGTGCATAGTGGGCGATTTTCCACTCACCATCGATCAGTTCGACCACACCAGTGCCCCGGCAATGACCTAACTTCTCGTTGAGAAGGACTTCATCAAACCATCGGGTCTTACCTTCACCTTCCCAGTTTCGCTCTTTGACTGAATACGTCCACCCATGACCGTCCTCAAACGCGGGCTCGGCATAGACCTTGAACTCCTCTATGGTCCAGCGTTCCGATTTGTCCGTGCCCAAAAACACTGCGTCAGGCGTGTACCGGTCAAAGTAGGTTTGGAAATTACCCTCATGGGCATCCCGGTGAAGACCGTCAATCAGGGCGTCGATGGCAGCTCGCTGGTCGTCAGCCGAGCTCATGGCTGGCAGTAGTGCGAGCGAAACTGCTACGGCTTTAAGGCAGTTAGCAGGCCTGAGCGCTGAGCTGATTGCCGCCACGGCGGAATATTGTGAATTCATCTATGACAGCCTTAATTGTCTGATCTACGTTGATTACTGATCATAAGCCACAATGTGGTCGGTCATCAGCCCCACGATTTGATCATGGTACGACTCGGGCAGGTTGTGGCCCATTCCATCAATCAGGACAAACTTCGCCCCTGCAATTTGCTCGGCTGTGTGCACTCCGTGTGCTGGCGGGATTAGAGGATCCTCTGAGCCATGAAGCACGAGTGTGGGCGCTGTGATTGTCTGTACCTCTTGGGTTCGATCACCCGTTTTGAAGATGGCCATTAAATGGCGCTCCATTGATTCCGGGTGAAACCCGCGTGCGCGCATGAGCTCTTCTCGTGAGGCCTCCGCGTCACCACCAGCCAGGTCTCTGAGGTTATCCTCAGCTGCTGAAGAGGGCGGTGGAAGGTGAGGTGCAAAGGTCGTCGACATCACCGATGTCAGCGTTTTTATGCGGTTGGGAAAATTGGCAGCAAGCACCTGCGCAATCATGCCTCCCATCGAGACACCCATGACATGCACTTGCTCGTGGCCCTCGGCATCGAGCACCGCAATGCTATCTCCCGCCATATCGTCGAGCGTGTAAGGCGCGTCAACTGAGAAGCCCAATTCGTATTTGAGTATTTGCCACCACACGGTGGGGGTGCCCCAGTCCGTGAAGAGGTCAGAGCCTCCTGTGTCACGGTTGTCGATGACAATAATCTCGAAGCCCTGCGACTCAACGTTCTGTATAAAGGCATCACCCCAAGCTGACCCCGCCCCGCCGAGCCCCATGACGAGCAGTAACTTTGGGTTTGTATCGCCCTCATTGAAGACACGGTAGGTAATGGACGTACTTTCCGAGTCTGCTGTCCGGACGGCAGCAGTATCGAGATAGTCTCGTGAGTAATCGGCCGCTGCATTACCAACAGTAAAGACTGTTAAAAGGCCAAGTATCAGGTGTTTCATCGCATTTACCTTTGCGGGTGTGGTCACATCATAGTGCGCTTGAGGCCCCATGTGTGGCCGTGTGTGGAAACTGTCGGCACATTCGCCCAACCTCCTCGAATGGAGTAGATGTTGGGAGTTGAAACCGGTTGCCAAGGTAGCCAGTTTGAGTGATTTTATTCTGTCTGTTCAATGCCAAGAGCCCGCAGCCTGTGAGTAGTCAGTCTCAGCCTATCGATCACGACGGTCTTATCCACGCACTCATGCTAAATCACGCGGGTTTGGCTTCCTCCATGGAAGCACCCGAGGCAGCGGAGGGGACCTGGCTCCACTTCGATGTGGGACAGCCCTCCGTCGCTGAATGGCTCTCGGAGCACGGGGGATTGAATGCCATTGCGGTGGGTGCGCTTACCAGTGAGGAGACGCGTCCTCGTGTCCTGCGAAGAGGCGACAACGTGGTGGTCACGTTGCGGGGTGTTAACAGCCTCTCGGACCAGAGCGCCGAGGATATGGTGTCTGTCCGCATTTGGACGAATGGAACGCGCATCATCAGCGCTCGATTACGCCAGTTACCATCGACTGAGCGCTTGGTGGCGCAACTGTCAGCGGGGGACGGACCAACTTCTATTCCTGAACTCTTGGTGGACTGGGTAGAAAATATTATCGATGACATGGCGGAGACCATGGCCAAACTTGAAGATGACCTGACGAAGGCAGAATCTAGCATCGATACGGAAGAGCCGGCACTCACTCGCCAGACGATTGTCTCTATCAGGAAGCGAGCATTGACGCTTCGCCGCTACATGGCACCTCAGCGAGAGGCGCTTACGCGATTGAGCACGGAAACGCCGACGTGGCTGGATGAATATTTCCGGGTCAGGCTCAGGGATATCACGGACAGGCTCATTCGATACATCGAGGATCTCGATGAAATTCGTGATCGTGCGATCTTGGCGCAGGAAGAGCTTGCGGCTCGCTTGGCCGATGAAATGAATCGTAAAACCTACGTCTTTACGATTGTCGCAGTCGTCTTCTTGCCTCTCGGTTTTTTGACCGGTTTGCTCGGGGTCAATGTGGGGGGCGTGCCCGGGCTCGACGAGCCGCAGGCGTTTAACTACCTCGTATTTTTATGTTGTGCCATCAGCGTGGGACTCTTGGGCTACTTCAAATGGCGCCGCTGGATGTGACAGGGCTCCCTGCTTGACGTGGTATCGGCGCTATGAGGCGGTAAAGCCGCCGTCAACCACCAGTTCTGAGCCGGTCATAAAGGAGCTGTCGTCTGAAAAAAGAAAGACAGCCGCGGCAGCAATTTGATCTGGGTCTGCAAGACCTAACAGCGCGCGCTCCGCGAGTCGAGCTGAGAACTGTTCGCCCTCCTCGGGCTCGAGCTGGGCGATGGCATTTTCTACCAGTGGCGTCTCCGCAAATCCGGGGTGAATCGAATTAACGCGAATCCCTGTCTCTCGTTCTGCAAGGTCGAGTGCTATGGATTTCGTCATTGCGCGCACGCCACCTTTCGATGCCGAGTAAGCTACGACCTTGGATGACGAGACCATGCCGTAGATAGATGAGACGTTGACAATGGCGCCCCCACCGGAGACTTCGATCAATGGGGCGCAGACTTTGCAACCCAAGAATACGCCGAGCAGATTGATGTTGATGGTCCGCATGAAGCCTTCGGCGGTCTCGGTCTCCAGGTTTCCGTTGACGGCAATCCCTGCGTTGTTCATCACGAAGTGAAGCCCCTGTCCCTGGCTTGCAATAAGCTCAACCACCGAGATCCATTCACTTTCATTGACTACGTCAAGATGAACATAGGTGGCGCCAATCTCTTCTGCGACCGACTCCCCCAGCTCATCCTGGATATCGGAGATCCACACCGTGGCACCGTCAGCAATCAAGCGCTTAGCTGTCGCCAGTCCGATACCTGATGCGCCCCCGGAGATGAGAGCTGTTTTACCTTCAAAGCGACGTTCGGTCATGGTGTCCCTCTTTTTTATCTTTATTGTTAGTTTTCTTGGGGTGTGACGCACTGAAATAATGGCAGGGATTGGTTCGGGCCACAAAGAAAAAGATGACTATCAGGCAAACTATGACACATGGCGCACTACGCTCGATTTGTCATGGCGCACAAGTGCGCTGCTTTACCCGCGTCTCTTCGATTGCACTGTGTGCCAGATTTCGACTTGTAGTATCGTGCTCTGAGACCGGAGCGTGATGTGTTTAGCTCTGGTGCCTTCGGCCGCGGTGAGAGTAAAGATAATGAATTTTGAGCAATTAGAGGCGTGGTCAATCGCTTTTGCCGACACGGTATGGGGCCTTCCCATGGTGGCTTTGTTACTCGGTGGCGGAGCCTTCTTCCTAATCGTATCGAGAGCCATGCCGTATCGATATCTAGGCCATGCTTTTGCCGTTATGTCAGGACGCTATGACACCCCAGACGAGGCGGGGGAGCTGTCACACTTTCAGGCGCTCGCCGCCGCGCTATCCAATACCATGGGCTTGGGAAATATCGCTGGTGTCGCACTTGCGATTGTTGCTGGCGGTCCCGGCGCCGTGTTCTGGATGTGGATGTCTGCCGTCGTTGGTATCGCCACAAAGTTTTTTACGTGCTCCCTGGGCGTTATGTACCGTGGGTTGGATAGTGCCGGCAATTTACAGGGCGGCCCGATGTACGTTATCCGCGAGGCCTTGCCACGGAGCTTTTATCCGCTCGCGGTTCTATTTTCCGTTGCCGGCCTTATCGGCACACTACCCATGTTTCAAGCCAATCAATTAACAGCACTGATTGGTCAGACGGTATTTGATGGCGCACCGCCGGCTTGGTCTGGTCTAGCCACAGGCCTCGTTCTCGCTGTGTTGGTCGGTACAGTTATTTTCGGGGGGCTACCCCGCGTTGCGATGGTGGCTGTGCGGTCATTGCCTGCAATGGTCGTTGTGTACGTGACCATGACGCTCTACGTCGTTTTGACTCACCTTGGCGAAGTGCCATCACTTTTGTGGCTTATTGTGTCGGAGGCGTTTAACCCTACGGCCGTCGGTGGTGGCTTCATCGGCATCATGCTCATTGGCGTGAGTCGCGGTGTTTTCTCGAACGAGGCAGGCGTTGGCACCGAGGTGATGGCACACGGCGCGGCTAAGACCAACGAGCCCATTCGTGAGGGTATGGTTGCCACCTTGGGACCCATCTTTGATACCTTGCTCGTTTGTACGTGTACGGCACTGGTCATTCTGCTCGCGGGTGAGTGGCAAGATCCGGGTGATCTGTCTGGCATTACCTTGACAGCAAACGCAGTACAACAAGAAATGGGTACGATCGGACTTTTAGCACTGGGGTTTGTCGCGCTCATTCTGAGTACCACGACGATGTTTACGGGGTGGTATTTTGGCGCCAAGTGCTTTGGGTTTCTGGCAGGTGCCGAGTGGCAGCCTTACTTCCGATGGTTCTTTATTGCTGCCGTTGTCTTCGGTGCCAGTGTGAGTGTTGATGTTGTCTTTAATCTCATTTCCGGCAGCTACGGCCTCATGGCACTGCCCACCATGGTTAGCACCATTGTTTTGGCGCCGAAAGTGATGACCGCTGCGAGAGACTACTTCGCACGACTGGACGCCTAGCGCCCTCGCTTTTTCATATCAGTAGGCGTAGCGTTGTCACAAACAAACGAGAATAATTCATGAGCCATGACATCAACTTAAAGGGCATCGTGCTAAAGCCTGATACGGGTTTGCAAGATTTCGTTAAGTGGGTGGGGTACGCACTCCTAGTCGTTGGCGTGACCTGGGGCCTCGCCATGCCAGTCTTATTCACCGGTAGCCCTGCACCATTTGCTTACGTGCTGGGCAGCACCGGCGTGCTCACCTTCCTCGCATCGGGCTTATTATTTCTCGCCCTGTCTAAAATCATCGAGCTTTTGCGGGAGATCCGCGATGCCAATCACACCATCGTCGACTGACTCAACAGTCTAGTGACAGGGGGTTGAGCTCATAACGTTTTCTGTTCATAACGTGTACTGCACGCACCGTTAGTTTTTGAAAGGAGTAGTTTGAGGTACGTAAAACCTCAACGTCACAAGTATGTTCCGTATTTTTCTTGCCATTGTCGTTATCGCTGCCTCAGCCGCACTTTGGATGCTGCACGGCGCAGCAAAAATTGGTGTGGGTTATTCCGCAAAACAATTGTGTTCCGGTGTCTTTGTAAGCCACCTACCGTCCGACTTTGTGCTTGAAAAGGACATTGTCCCGAGATTGAAAACCGTTGCCGGCATGGATCGATTCGCAAAAGCCAAGGTTGGCGACACGTCGGCAACCGTATCCATACTGACCGCAACAGCGACGGCGAGCTATCGCGATCGTTACGGTTGCACACTTCACGCTGAAGAAACCGCAAACCCCGAGGCGCTTGAGCAAGAGCGGGTCGAGCGTAGTGCCACGACCCAGACAGTTCAATCGAACAACCCCGTCGTCGAGTCGGCAATTGATGCGTTGTTTGAGGAGCTCCCGGGCGGAGGGAGAAACACCTTGGCCGTACTGATCATGCAAGGCGGAGAGATTGTTTCTGAGCGCTATGCTACGCCGGTGGGTCCCCGGACCCGCCTTCAGGGCTGGTCAATGAACAAAAGTCTCATGGCCTCACTGGTGGGTATTCAGGTTGAGCGGGGTGCGATTGATCTATCGATGCCAGTTAAAGAGCGACTCCTGGCATTGGGAACCGCAGAATCTGCGGTGTCTACGGTGGATGATGCGCTTACCCTCGAGCACCTAATTACCATGGCGAGCGGGCTCGATTTCGATGAGCGCTATTTGCCGGGTGATGACGTTACTGAAATGCTCTACGGTGGCGTGCCCATGTGGCAGGTCCCGCTTGCGCAGGGCCATCGAGTGGCTCCGGGGCAAGAGTTTGTGTATTCAAGTGGCGATACCAATGTGGTGTCGTATTTGTGGCAGGCCTCGCTAGAGGGAGAAGCCTACGCAGACTGGATTGACCGAGAGGTCAATCAGCGGCTGGGACTCGATAACCCATTGCTCGAGCCCGATATCAGCGGTGTGCAGGTTGGTTCTAGTTTTGCTTACCTCACTGCTCGTGATTGGGCCAAGTACGGCCAGTGGTGGCTGGATGCTTGGCATGGGCGCGATGCCGTTTTATCGAGTGACTGGCAGCGGCTTGCCGCAGCACCCAGTGCTACCGCCGATTTTTATGGCTTGAGCTTCTGGTTGAACACGCACTTTAGGGACTACTCCGGATTACCCGAAAATACGTTTCATGCCGGTGGCAATTCCGGCCAGTTTGTTATCGTGGCGCCCGAAGCCGAGCTCGTTATTGTCAGGCTGGGTTTGACGCTCGATGAGTCAGCGGTTGCGTTGGCAAAGCCGCTTGCAGACATTTATGCCGAGCTCACCAAATCCGAACCCCTAGCGATTAACGTCAACCAATAAGCGACCGGTCACTTTTCCTGCCAACACGTCTGGTGCTACACCGTTGACATCGGATAATCCGATTTCAGTGATCATTGTTTCCAGTCGCTCAAGGTCCATATCGCGGGCTAATCGAGCCCAAGCAGCCAGACGCGGGCCGCTAGGTGCCATGACACTATCAACGCCACGTAAAACGACACCTCTCAGGATAAACGGCATGACAGTCGCTGGGAGCGCCGCACTTTCCGCAAGGCCACAGGCCGTGACGACACCGCCGTAGCGGGTCTGTGCACAGGCGTTTGCCAGGGTGTTACCACCGACCGCGTCGACGACCCCTGCCCATTGCTCCGCCTGCAGCGGTTTGCCTGCCTCAGATAGCGTGTTGCGGTCAATAATCGATGTTGCGCCAAGGTTCTTGAGGTAATCGGCGGCGTCGGGTTTACCAGTAGATGCAGCGACCGAGAACCCACGGGCGGCCAGCAGCGCAACCGCCACACTTCCCACGCCACCGCTGGCACCGGTGACAAGGATATCGCCATGGTCAGGCGTGACCCCTTGTGCCTCGAGCGCATCTACACAAAGCGAAGCGGTGTAGCCGGCTGTTCCAATGGCCATTGCATGACGGGTGCTGATATTTTGCGGCAGTTTCACCAGAAAGCTCGCCGGCACACGCGCGTACTGTGCCAGTCCGCCCGAGTGACCTTCGCCCATGCCCCAACCGTTAACTACCACGCGATCACCCACCTGCCAGTCAGGGTCATCACTCTCCTCAATGACCCCTGCTAGATCGATACCCGGTACCAGAGGGTACTTCCTGATGATGGGTGCAGTCGCGGTTACCGCCAACGCATCTTTATAGTTGATGGTGCTGTAATCCACCTCGATCAGTACGCCAGACTCGGCAAGCGTGCCTTTGTCGATTTGTGTGACAGCGACCGTGTGCTGGTCGCTGTCCTTGGTGGCGAGTAATGCGTTAAACATGGGTGATACCTCGACTTTGTCTGGTTCTTATCATTGAGAATACGCAGTGCAGAGAGTACGCGATATCGGTCTAAAAGAGATTACTTTTGGCGGATCTCTGTGTTGGGCGAGTTGTGATTGCTCATTTTAGAAGGGCGGGTGTTATGGTGAGCAAAAAAAGGATAAGCACCATGTCAGTTCCCGTCATCAGAGAGCCTTTCCCCATCGTGTCTGTCGAGAAGTCGTCTTTCAAAGAGACCTACGGCGGCGCAGAAGACATTGTCATGGTGTTCTGTACGCTTATCCGCACTCCGGAGCCATCGGAGACCTGTCTTGTCACTATGCATCCGATCGGCGGTACCGGGTGGTTGCCGGTGATGAGTCAGTTTGCACGCGCCGGTGTTCACGTTCTGGCCTGTGACAGCCGCTATCGCGGCGCGGATTACGCGCTCAATATGGAAAAAGTGACCATGGACTTGGGCTCAGCAGTTCGTCACGCACGCGAGGTACTGGGATATAAGCATGTGGTTCTCTTGGGCTGGAGTGGTGGAGGATCACTGTCAGCCTTTTATCAGGCTCAGGCTGAGCAGCCGACAGTGACATCGAGTCCCTGCGGTGGCGGTCCCGACCTAACCGCTGCCGGCCTACTGCCGGCCGATGCCGTGGTCATGATGGCAGCACATGTCTCGCGCCACGGTACCCTCACCGAATGGATTGATCCGTCGATTACAGTTGAGAACGACCCCGATAAACGAGACTCTGACCTCGATCTCTACTCAGGGCTGATAATGCCGCCCTATGAGCCGGATTTTCTGACGCGTTACCGTGCAGCTCAGGTGGCGAGAAATCGCAAAATCACCGCCTGGGTAAAACATAAACTGGCTGAACTTCGGGATGCGGGTCGAGAGAACGAGGAGTTCGCCTTTGTCACCCATGGCACTATGGCGGATCCGCGCTGGCTTGACCCGTCTGTCGACCCGAATGATCGGGTGCCCGGCACCTGTTATTTAGGTGACCCGAAGGTGGTGAATAACGGGCCGGTGGGGTTAGCGCGTTTTTGCACCCTGAGGTCGTGGCTTTCGCAATGGAGTTTTGATGATGCCAATGCCTGCGGCCCAACCAGCTTGGCGAGCGTCAGCAAGCCCGTGTTGGTCGTTGGGAATACAGCCGATGATGCCTGCACTCCGAGCCATACGGATGCCTTGTTTGATGCCGTGACGCATGAACGCAAAGCAAAAGTTGAAATCAAGGGTGCTAATCATTACTACATGGGACAGCCAGAACTGGCGGCCGAGGCCACGGGCGCAGTTTTAGACTGGCTACGGGATTACGACTTTCCAGTCTAGTACCCGTCCATGGCGGCTTAGGCGTCGGCCGATAAGCTCGGTGGTACTCGATCCTCGGGGCGTGTTTTGAAGTCGCTGTCGGCCATCTTCAACATCATCGGATACGCCTCTTTCGGGTAAGCGAGGTGTGGCTTTTCCGGATCAAACTCTGGTTGTTCGACGGTGCCGCCCTGTCCTGCATAAGTGGCCGGCTGCACGTACTTTTGAAGTTCCTCAGAAGAGATGCCTGCCAGCTCGACAACCTCGGGGTCGATCCACATTCCCTGATTATCCAGCGGATGCTCCACTTGGTCGCTAGTCGCGACTTCGAGTGTCAGATTCTCGGGGCCGGCAAAGTAGATCGAATGGCACAAACCGTGATCGAGTGGCCCAAATACGGGCACGCCGCGCGAGCGTATGCGGTCACGCATCGTCAGCAGCTCCTCCATGGTATCTACGTTAAATGCGATGTGTTGCATGGTGCCCGGTGCGGATGATCCGGCGCCGGTACCAGCGTGGGTCTGCCCCATAACCGTCTCTTTTTCCTCGTTTCCCGGGATGAAAACAAAGGAGAAGGATGCATCGCCCATCTCTAGAAAGGCATGCCAGGCATTGGGTACACCATGCATCCAAAATAAGCCCTGCAGTGACATGCCCAGTACGTCTGAGAAAAATGCGATCTGCGACTTCATGTCGGCTGTTGAGATGGCGATATGGTGAACGGCATTGGGTGTGGTCATGGTCCACTCTCCTCTATTAATCCTTCCGAGTCTGCCTAGTGCAGAGGTGCTGATCAATAGGGCTGATCTATAGACACCTTCCGGGAGTCATTTACTATGCCAAAGAGCGACCGTTGGCGAACAATGACGAGCGCGCTAAAAAACAGCAACGAGAAGAGCAATAAAAAGAGCGAGGTTAGTATGGCCACGATCGAACACCTAAGCGCTGATGCGACGACCGATGCCATTGTCGATGTGCTGGAGCGCGATGGTGCCGTCATCATCGACGGACTAATGGCATCGGATGAGGTAGCGCGTCTGAACGATGATTTAGCGCCATTTTTATCCAAAGAAGTGTATGGGCGTGACGAGTTCACCGGCTATAAGACACAGCGTATTGGCGCACTCGTTGCGCGCTCTCAGGCCTGTCAGGACGTTGCGGTAAATCCACTGATGCTTGCTTCCGCACGCCAGTATTTGGCGCAGTTCTGTGACGATATTCAATTGCACTTCACGTCGGCTGTGGCCATAGCGCCGGGCGAGAGTGCTCAAATACTCCATCGCGACCGCGGCATATGGGGTGGTTATCTACCCCGTCGTGTAGAGCCCCTGTTTAGCACGATCTGGGCAATCACACCCTTCACACAGGAAAATGGTGCAACCCAGGTCGTACCGGGTTCACACCTGTGGGATAAGGATCGACTACCCGAGCCTCACGAGATTGCCTATGCCGAAATGGCGCCCGGATCAGTGCTTTGTTACACCGGAACAGTACTTCATGGCGGGGGCGCTAATGCGACGACCGACCAGGTGCGGACCGGTGTCTTTATGCACTATGCCCTCAGCTGGTTGCGCCAGGAGGAGAACCAGTACCTCTCTTGCCCGCCGCATCATGCGAGCAAGTTGAGCCCGGAGCTTCGTGCACTCATTGGCTACTCCAAGGGCGGCTATGTGCTGGGCTTCTACTCTGATCCCGATGATGACTCTGGACGACACGAATCGGTCAGTCCGGAAAATATGTTCAGTCAACGGGCTGAGCGATTTGGTGCCATTGAGGGTGCTGATCACGTTGTTTCTTCTTCCATGAAGTAATGGGAGAGAGTAAATACTGTGAGCCACAGTTTGGGGGAGGTTGCGGAATGATCAAGGTAGTTACGTTGTTATTTAAACGACCCGATCTATCGGCCGAGGAGTTTCGCGACTATTACGAGTCGCATCATCGCTTTCTCGGTGAGAAATACTTAAGTCCTCACGCGCTGAAATACATTCGGCGCTATCCGATACTGGCTGGAGATGGGGCCGAGACGCCCGGTTTCGACGTCATGATGGAAGTCTGGTTCGACAACTATTACTCCATGGAAGCTGCTATGGCAGATATGAGCACCGAGGCCGCTCAGCGCGAACTCGCCGAGGATGAAGAGCAGTTGTTTGACCGCGAACGGACGCAAAGCTTCATTGTCGATGAGTGCGAATCGGACTTGCATGACGACGACCAAGATGACCGCTCCGACGGGTGACCTCTGGATGCCGAGTGCTTAAGAGGCTAGCGGACATGGCCATCACTGTCCGCTGGCCCAAGACCGCGTGAGCCAGTAAGGCTGGAAGCAGTCTTCTGCCGCCCCCGAGCGGCGGCAGAGAGAACCGTTTAGACCTAATCTCGCTTACTCAGAATCTCGGCGGCTGCCAGTGCACTAACGTTAAAAATGGCACGAGGTGTAGCCGAGTTCACCATAATGTGTGCAGGGCGCTTTAATCCTGACATGTAGGGTCCAATCAGCAGGCCATTGGCTTTTTGACGCAACAGTCCCAATGCGATGTTGGCAGCATCGAGCCCGGGGAAGACGAGCAAATTCGCTTTGCCTTGCAGCTGACTGTCGTCGTAGATCGTTTTACGGTAAGCCGAGTCGAGTGCTGTTAGTGAATGCATTTCGCCGTCAATTTCCACGTCAGGTAGCCGCTCGCGCAAAATCTCACTCGCCTGACGCATCTTGCGCGCAGATGGCGCGTTTGAGGAGCCAAAGTTGGAGTGAGACAAGAGCGCCACTCTTGGCGTGATGCCAAACTGGCGAACCTGCTCAATACCCAGCAAGGTCTTGGAGACGATTTGATCGACAGTGGGGTCCAGGTCGATAAAGCAGTCAGTAAGGAACAGTGGACCATCATCGAACAATAAGGTGGTGAGGGTCGATGCGCGAACGTCTGAGCCCTGTATGCCAATGACCGAGCGGAGTGTTTGGAAGTGATCGGTGAAACGACCCACCTTTCCGCAGATCATGCCATCGGCATCGCCGTTACGGAGTGCCATGGCGGCGATAACGGTGCTGTCGGTACGCAGGAGTACGCTACTGCGCTCGACCGAGACACCGTTTCGGCCGGCTATCTGGTGATAGTCCCGTGAGTACTCTTCGTATTTGTCGTAGCTGCGCGGATTGATGACATCAACGTCTTCACCCAAGCGAATGCGTAAACCAAGATCTTCGATGATCTCATTCAGCGCAGAAGGCCGTCCGACGAGAATGGGGCGAGCAATGGCCTCATCGACCACAGTTTGTACCGCGCGAATCACCGTTTCGTTCTCCGCATCCGAGTAAACCAGCTTGAGTCCACTATTGGTGGCTGCGTTGATTACCGGCTGCATGAACATGCCTGATCGGTTGACGTGCTTACTCAAGGTTCGGCGATACTCATCGAGGTCTTCAATCGGCCGACTCGCGACGCCTGTTTTCATGGCAGCTTCGACAACGGCTACTGGTACGCGCTCAAAAAGGCGAGGATCAAATGGCTTCGGAATGATGTACTCCGGACCAAATTTCAACGACTGACCATCGTAGGCCAAGGCCACTTCTTCTGATGCCTCCTGTTGCGCAAGGTCAACAAGCCCATAGGCACAGGCGATCTTCATTTCGTCGTTGATGGTTGTCGCACCACAGTCCAATGCACCTCGGAACAGGAAGGGGAAGCAGAGAACGTTATTTACCTGGTTGGGGAAGTCCGAACGGCCGGTGCCAATAATCGCATCGGGCCGCGCCTCTCTCGCGAAATCCGGATGAATCTCTGGATTCGGGTTTGCCATGGCCAAAATAAGTGGGTTTGGCGCCATCTGCTTAACCATGTCTTGGGTCACACAGTCGCCAGTTGAGAGGCCAAAGAAGATGTCGGCGCCTTCCATGGCTTCAGCGAGCGTTCGCTTATCCGTATCGCGCGCGTACCGCGCTTTGAATTCGTTCATGCCCTCGGTCCGGCCCTCGTAGATGAGGCCCTTGCTGTCGCACATGAATACGTTTTCACGCTTGAGACCCAAACTCACAATCAGGTCTGCGCATGACATGCTCGCGGAGCCTGCACCGGAGATAACGAGTTTGACCTCTTCCATCTTTTTATCGGTCAGTTTCAGCCAGGAGATGACCGCTGCTGTGGATACCACGGCTGTACCGTGCTGGTCGTCATGAAATACAGGAATGTTCATTCGCTCGCGGAGCTGACGTTCAACGTAAAAACACTCAGGTGCTTTGATGTCTTCCAGCACGATGCCACCAAAGGTTGGTTCGAGCGCGGCGATGATATTGACGAGTTTTTCGGGGTCGCGTTCGTCGATCTCAAGGTCAAACGTGTCGATATCCGAAAACTTCTTCATGAGGACAGCCTTGCCCTCCATGACAGGCTTTGATGCCAGAGCACCAATGGGCCCCAGGCCCAGTACGGCGGTGCCGTTGCTGATGACTGCAACGAGGTTACCGCGTGCTGTGACTTTTGATGCATTGAGAGGGTCCTCGACAATGTACTCGCAGGCGTGCGCGACACCGGGCGAGTAGGCCATAGACAGGTCAGCCTGGGTCTCAAGTGGTGTCGTTGCTCTGACTTCCAGCTTCCCTGGCTTTCCCTCGATGTGATACTTGAGGGATTCCTCTTTGAACGTGGGCTTCTCCATTAGAGACTCCGATGTGTGAGTGAGTTGGTTCGCTCGTTGCGATTGCAAAGAGGAACAGTTGGCTACTTATTAATAGCGCTAGGTGAATATGCTAAGTGAAACACGAAACGGGTGGCTTCACGGCGCATACCAGTCATTCTGTGACAAATTGCGCCTAAACGTACGACTATCCTGAGAGCTTGGTTCCCTCAAAGCGCGCTTTGCCCGCGTTTAGTCGCAGAACACGTAGTCTCGAAACGGGCACCAGCCTCAGTTTACGTTTTGGGATTCCATAACCAAAAAAGCCTCGCTATGAGGCGAGGCTTTCAGTCGGCACAGGCCGGCGTTTCGTAGCTTACTTTGGTGGCATTCGGATACCGCCGTCCAATCGAATGACTTCTGCATTCATGTAGGGGTTGGTGATGCAGTCAATGACCGAGAACGCAAGTTCCTCAGCGCTTCCCAGACGCTTGGGGAACAGCACTGATTTACCTAGGTGTGCTTTAAATGCGTCTGACTCGGGACCTTCTCCATAAATAGGTGTGTCAATTAGGCCAGGGGCCACCGTGTTCACGCGAACACCCACGGCGGCGAGATCTCTTGCGATAGGCAACGCCATGCCTACAACACCCGCTTTTGAGGCTGAGTAGGCACATTGTCCAATCTGTCCATCAAAGGCAGCGGCCGACGCAAGGTTCACGATCGCGCCTCTGCCACCGTCATCATCCAGTGGTTCCTGCTTCGCCATTTGTGCCGCTGCGCGACTGAGCATGTTGAAGGTGCCAATCAGGTTGACCTTGATGACAAAGCTGAATTTATCGAGCGGGAAGGGCTCGCCATCGCGGCTGACGGTGCGGCCAGCAGCACCCAAGCCTGCCGAGTTCACACAGGCACGCAATGGGCCCAGTGCTGCCGCAGCGGCGACCGCTGCATCGGCGTCTTCGATGCTCGATACGTCGCATTTTACGAACGCGCCACCAATCTCGTCAGCAACCTGCTGACCGCGCTCCTCATTGAGGTCGGCAATAACGACCTTAGAGCCTAAGTCCGCTAGTTGTCGGGCGCAGGCCTCTCCGATCCCCGATGCACCTCCGGTGACAATTGAGGAGCTACCCTCTAAATTTACTCGCGGCATACCGCTTCTCCTTATTGTGTTAGATGAACTGTGAGCAGCGCTAAGCGTCCGGCAAGACGCCTAGAATTGCAATTACCTGTCTATGAAACGCGCAGATCTTAAAGCTCAACCCGCGCCGATGTACCCAAGCCTGGACCGTAAACTAACGCATTTAACCAAACGCGACCCACACCTCGTGTCGAACCCCTAAAGTTGGGCTGACCCGAGAACAGAATAACCTGACCTTTTCCAACTCGCTCGCGTGTGACATAGGCAGAATTCGCGATGCGCGCCGCCGCTTCCGGCCAGAGCAAGCCACTCATGCGGACGGAAACAGCTGTGCCTCGTGGAGCCGTCGACCAGTTCAGCGTCTGGGGCTCCGTCGCTTCACTATCCGACTGTAACGCGCCCACCCGAACGACAGCCTGCTGCCTTCCTTTTGTCATGAGCGGTGGTTGCTCGCTATAGAGTAGGGGTAGTGTTTCTGGGGTGCCAAATGTCATCCAATGCAAAGGATCGACTCGTCCGGCAACCATGGCACCTGATGGCATGAAGCGCGACTGCCACGCGTCGCGGCGCTTTAGCTCATCGGCTGATAGCGCCTTGCTGCCCTGATCCCATGGGTAGGACACGTTGGTAGTAACGCGGTGGGCGGCCACCGCCGCCATATCTAAAGCGTCATCTGTCGCCAGTATCTCTCGTTGCAGCGCAATGTCATATTCCTGCGCTTCGGTCAGGCTGTCGCCGACTGTTCTGACACCGCCAATACCACCTTCTCGCGCCAGATTTGCCGCACTATTGTCGTGAGCCACTAAGGTGCCGCCCTGCTTTACCCAGTCACGCAGTGCGCCAAGTTCAGCCCCGCTCATGGGTCGGTACCCGTTGGGGATAACGATGGTGTTGTAGCGCCGCAGGTCGCCGCGGGATAGGTAGGAAGCATCGATTTGGCTGTGGCGGATGCCCAGGTGAGTGTCGATGGCCCACCAACTTGAGCCCACGTCATAACTGCTAAAGCCAGCCTGACCTAGGATGGCAATTTGCGGACGCGTCAGTAAACGGAAGTGGGAGCCTCCCCAGTCGGGCAAGTCCCCAGCGCCATAACCCGAGCTAATCGACTGGACCGTTAGCTGCAGAATTTCCGCTTCTGCCGTGATGAGGTCCGTCAGATCATCGAGCCTTGGGTTGTCCATGGCGGTCACAAAGATCGAGCCTCGTGACAGCGATTTACCAGACAATTCTGTCGCTTTGTCGATGATTCGTACTTGCACGCCCGACTCCATGAGACGGGCTGCGAATGCTACCGAGCGGTCATCGTCACCGCTCACGCTCCACGCGATGGCTTCGGCTGCAACGTCAATACTCGGTGCTGCGCTCTGCCACGGCCGCAGGCCTTGATTCAGGTGCTCAGGGACAGTGACCGCCGGAAGTCCATACATCATGCTGAAGTTCCACGCTGTCGTGTCGTACATCAGGGAGGAGCCGTCACGGAGTGTGCGCTGCCGCTCCTGAACGAGAACGGATTTTCTGACCTCCGCATCAAATTCGAGAATCGCCGCAACCAGGGGTGCGTCAGGCTGGCGATTGGGGATGATGAGACTGCCCTCGGGAATGGTGAATCCGCGCTCTTCACTGCCGAGCTGCGTTGTCGCACGCGCGACTTTCAGAGGAGCATCGTTGGTGAACATTTCGATGCCTTGAGCGTCGAGGCGCTCGACTAATGCTGCCATTCGGCCATGATTGTCGTTAGCCAGGATTACGTAGCTCTTTTCTGCAAATTTGCTCTTAGCGGAGACGTTGTATTTGCGGCCATCCCAGTAGTCGCGATACATCGCTTGTGAGTGCGTGGCCAGTGATTCGAGATTTGCCATGGTGCTGACAAATTGATGGTGCACAGACTCCATGTAGGTCTGCACGCTTCCCTCCGGACGTCTAACGCCGTCTTCAGCCATCCGAGACTGCTCGTAGAGGATGTGCATGCTGCCGCGGTATTCGGAGTAGTTCGAGTAGCCGGGGTACCAATTTTCGAACCACTCACCCGTGAAGTAGCGCCATGACCGTTCATCAAACGCAGCACCTTGTTCCTCTGAGAAGGTGACAGCCCATTTTTGCAGGTCGGTATCGATGTTCGTGTTGAGCGGCTGACGGGGCGGACCCATCAGGAAGGTGCTCTGCGAACCCATCTCATGCCCGTCAATCATTATCTGTGGTCGCCAGGTGTTGATCAGCGCCACGCGTCCACGCGTTTCTGGCTGCGTCAGTAAAAAGAAGTCTCGATTGAGATCGAAGAAGTAGTGATTGGTCCGACCAAACGGCCAATCACCGGTGTGTAGCAATGACTGGTCATCGACATTGGGTGCCGTGCCTCGATATTGCTCGAGTGATTTGGCAAATCGGGCTCGACCATCGGGGTTCATCATCGGATCGATGACCACAACCATGTTATCGAGCATCGCCTCAACCTGATCATCTGTGCTCGCGATGAGATGATAAATGCTCGCCATCGCGGCGTCGGCACCCGAGGTTTCATTACCGTGGATGGAATAGGCCATCCAGGCGACGGCAGGGAGTCTCTCAATAATGTCATTGGCGTCTTTGTCGGTGATCGCACGTGCGTCGGAGAGCCGTGTGATATCCGCCTCGATCGCCGCTAGTCGCGATAGGTTTTCCGGCGAGGAGATAAAGACGGCAAACAGCGGTCTTCCTTCGTGAGTCTTCGCATATTCAATGACTTTGAGTCGATCGGACTCGTCGGTCCATTGTTTAATTGCCGCAGTGATCTGAGCGGGGGTAGCGACCCGCTGACCAGCCTCAAAGCCCAAAAAAACCGAGGGCTTTGAGACGCTATCCGCATAGGTCCCTTCCAAAAGGGTGCCGCTGTAAACCAGATCGGGGTCGCTGGTGGGCTTCATTAATAGGCCTGCGACAGCGCTCTTCGCTGTGAGGGCCGCAACCGCAATCAAAACCAACTTTCTAACGAATGACATAGTGTGTTCCTTTTAAAAAAGCGTGCTCGCTGCGTTCATCGTTGCTTAGCCCTGTCAGCTGGGCAAATAAATCATCGAGCACTGTTTATTCTGCCTATTCTGCGATAAACCAAGACTGCTTTATCATGCCGTGCAGAAGGTGCACTGCAAACAGGAAATGTGTAATGCGTTTGACGGACTGTCACAACTTCGCCGATTTTCGACGCTTGGCAAGTAAGCGCCTACCCGGCCCCATTTTTCATTATATCGACGGTGCCGCCGACGACGAGGTGACTTATCGGCGCAACACCGAGGCCTACGAGCAGGTAGACCTCGTGCCGAATGTGCTGAATGGCGTCGATAGTGTCGACATGTCAGTCGAAGTGATGGGTCAAAAGTTGGCAATGCCCCTCTACTGTGCGCCGACCGCGTTGCAGCGATTGTTTCACCATGAGGGTGAGCGAGCGGTTGCTAAGGCGGCGACGAAGTTTGGCACCATGTTTGGTGTTTCATCCCTGGCGACGGTCGCGGTTGAGGAAATTGCCGAGCTCGCGCCGGGCCCCAAAATGTTCCAGTTCTACTTCCATAAAGATCGAGGTCTGAACGATGCGTTGCTCGAGCGAGCACGCGCTGCGAACTTCAGCGTCATGGCGCTAACGGTGGATACCATCACGGGTGGCAATCGGGAGCGCGATCTTAGAACCGGATTCACATCGCCGCCTCGGCTAAATCTTCAATCGGCATGGAGTTTCGCCACGCACCCCGCTTGGGCTTGGAATTTCTTCACCAAAGAAAAGTTCGATATGCCGCATCTCTCGAGTCATGTGGAGCAGGGCACTAACGTGGCAGTCTCAGTGGGCGAGTATTTTTCCAGCATGCTAGATCCGACGATGTCGTGGAAGGATGCCGAGAAGCTCTGCTCACAATGGAACGGACAATTCGCCTTGAAGGGCATCATGTCCGTTGAAGATGCCAAGCGTGCTGTGGACATCGGTTGCACCGGGATCATGGTGTCGAATCACGGCGGGCGACAGCTGGATGGTTCGCGCGCACCCTTCGATCAATTAGCCGAAATTTGTGACGCGGTGGGCGATCAAATTGACGTCGTTTGTGAGGGCGGTATTCAGCGAGGAACACATGTCCTTAAGGCCCTATCGGTTGGCGCGAAGGCGGTTTCTGGCGGTCGCCTGTATCTTTATGCGTTGGCTGCAGCAGGACAGCTCGGAGTGGAGCGTGCACTGGGGAACCTGAAGGCTGAGATAGAGCGTGACATGCGCTTGATGGGTGTAAGCCGTGTCAGCGAACTGAGTCGCGACAACTTACGCTATCGATGAGCCTTCCCGCTTCAACTGCACTTGGAACTATCAGATGAGCGTTTTTGATTTTAATCAGCGCGCCTGGGACCGGCTGGTTGAGTCGGGCAATCGCTGGACGGTCCCTGTCAGTAGTGAAGCTATTGCGAAAGCGAGAGACGGCGACTGGCAGTTGGTGCTCACGCCATCGCTTCCGGTGCCGGCGCCATGGTTTCCATCACTGACATCTTGCCGCGTGCTTTGCCTCGCATCAGGCGGGGGGCAGCAGGGTCCTATCCTGGCCGCCGCCGGTGCCGACGTGACCGTTTTTGATGCCTCCGAGAAGCAGTTGTTACAGGACCGGATGGTGGCTGATCGCGATGGCCTCGAGCTTGAGACTATTCAGGGCGACATGGCTGATTTGTCGTGTTTTGAAGACGGCGCGTTCGATTTTATTTTTCATCCATGCTCTAACTGCTTTGCCGAGGATATTAAGCCCGTATGGCGAGAGGCCTACCGTGTCTTACGTCCGGGTGGCTCTATCGTCAGTGGTTTTGTGAAGCCCATTCACGGACTTTTCGATCCCGATCTTGAAAAGCAGGGTACGTTTCAATTGAAGTTTTCTATGCCTCACTCTGATTTGAAGCTCAGCGATGAAGAGCGCGAGACCTGGTTTGGGTCGGACGCCCCCATTGAGTTTGTGCACTCGCTGGGGGATCAACTGGGTGGTCAGCTCGATGCTGGTTTTTTGATTGCCGGCTTATATGAAGATGATTGGGGCGGCAGTGAGCCCATCGATCAGTTCATCAAAAGTTTCATTGCTGTTAGAGCGATCAAGCCGAGTTTCTAAGCACCTTAGTAAGCACCTGAAAATCGATCGGTCGCCGCGACTAATGCACTGGCGTTGGCCGGATCGAAAGCAGAGTGCCCGGCATTCGCAATCATGTGGAAGTTCGCTTCGGGCCAAGCTCGATGCAGTTCCCAGGCCGTTGTGGGTGGACAAACAACGTCATAACGGCCCTGAACGATCTCGGTAGGTATATGACGAATGGCGTCGATGTTCTCGAGTAACTGATTGGGCGAATCGAAAAATCCGCCATTCACGAAGTAATGACACTCGATGCGTGCCATTGCCAGTGCAGCTTCAGGCTCGTCTAATTTTTCCATGAAATCAGTGTTCTGATGCAGGAAGCTGGTGGACGCTTCCCAGACTGACCAGGCACGGGCTGCTTCAAGACGTACGGTTTCATCATCGCTAATCAGGCGTTTGTAAAAGGCACTGACGAGATCGGAACGTTCATCCTCCGGTATGGGTGCCAGATAGTTTTGCCAGGTGTCCGGATACAGCGAGCTCGCACCTTCTTGGTAGAACCAACGTATCTCTTCCGGACGGAGTAGGAATATGCCTCGTAGCACCAGTTCGGTGACCCGCTCAGGATGTTTTTGTGCGTAGGCAAGACTGAGTGTGCTGCCCCACGATCCGCCGAAAACCAACCATTGATCAATGCCAAGTTCCTCGCGCAGTTGTTCCATATCGGCAATGAGATGCCAGGTCGTGTTCGCTTCCAATGAGGCATGCGGGGTTGAGTGACCGCAGCCGCGTTGGTCAAAGAGAACAATGCGATAGCGCTCAGGATTAAAGAACTGCCTTGCTGCGGGTGACGCCCCCCCACCAGGGCCACCGTGCACGAAGACACAGGGTTTACCCGCAGGATTTCCGCTCTCTTCGAAATAGATTGTGTGGCCATCGCCCACCGACAGATATCCGGTTCGATAGGGTTCTAAGGGTGGATAGAGGCTGGGCATCAGTGAGTTCTCCGTGACTGAGGCCCGCAGTGTACTGTTCTTGTGGTGTTTTGCACGATGAGCCTGTGACGCATTTGAGCGGATTTCTTTGATTTCTAGTGGTAGCTGGGAGTATCTTGATTTGCCTCGTTGAGCGCTCGAGGGGGGCCTCGTTCTCGTCGCCCGTAAAACGTTCACGTTACTCACAAAAAAGGAAAGAACATGAAGCCTATTGATCTTTGGAAGCTGCTGCTGGTGCTTCCTCTGACATTCACACTCTCTACACCTGTTTTTGCCGAGGATGCGCCTGCGGCGCCTGAGGCCAAAGAGACCGCGCCTGCGGCTGAGGAAGCCACGGCGTCATCAGATGATGACGTGGGGGAAGCGCAGGAGGAAGAAGAGAAGCCGAAGACTATTGCTGAGCTGACGGAAGAAGCTGATCGATATGACGGCCTCTTCACGCTCTTCAGGGACCCCAAGACGGGTGCGACCAAAATGCTGATTGCCGGCGATCAGATCAACAAGGAGTTTATCTACTTCAAGCACACCATGAATGGCGTGGTTGATGCCGGTGCATTCACTGGGTCGTATGGTGACCAGTTTATTTTCACCATTGAGCGCCGCTTCGACAAAGTCGAGTTTGTGCGCCAGAACACGGCTTACTA